>Ga0247771_1000299_pt1 | contig 16921 bp, 27 predicted proteins | sample UWRJL197509C6_FD_179948 | JGI IMG/M metagenome (GOLD analysis project Ga0247771, IMG submission 179948) | Plant litter microbial communities from Arlington Agricultural Research Station in Wisconsin, United States - UWRJ-L197-509C-6 | ecosystem: Environmental > Terrestrial > Plant litter >...
GTCTCCGACCACGGCGGCCTGGTACAGCCCTGACCCGTGCTTCCGTGAACCGGCGTTGATATCGGCTCCGTGTTTGATGAGCGTCGCCACCACGTCGTCGTGCTCATTGCTCGCCGCCGCGATGAGCGCCGTGTTGAACTCGCCACCTTTAGCGTTAACGTCGGCGCCTGCGGCGATCAGGCGCTCGACGACGGTTACAGAACCGCCCACGGCAGCAGCTTGTAGCACGCTGCCAAAGCGGCTACCCTGGAGGTTCGGACTGACGCCTTTTGCGAGGAAGAAGTCCACCAAATCAACATGGCCGCTGAAGGCTGCCGCACCAATGGCGGACTCAAAGTACCCCTCTCGGGCGTTTGGGTCGTTGCCGCTGTCCACCAGGTCTCGGCAGAGGGATAGGTCACCTAAGGCAGCGGCTCTGTACAGCGGCTGTTCCATCTGCTCGGCGGTACGCTTGATGTCGCGGCCGTACATGCTGCGACTCCCCTCCCCCGCTGGGTCGGGATTCCATAGGTTGAGCCAGTTGATATACCCGCCATTCTTCTTGGCGTCGAAGAGTCGGCGGTAAAGCCGGCGCAGGACAGAGGACTCGTCTGCGCGCTGCGCGAGCTTCCAATGCTCTATCCAGTTGCGCGCAGAATACGTGAGCAGCGGGTGCTCGCTAAAGTCGAAGTGACGGGACTTCTCGCCCCCGTTGTACTCGAGGAGGTAAAGCAAGCACGACGCGGCGAGAGAGGCGTGGGCCAGCGGCGAGGAGACGTGATAGCCCGATATCGAGGTCGGGCTTCCGCCGCCTTCCGAGGAGATGTATTCCTTGACGGAATAGTGGCTCAGGGACACGACTGTGTATTCGGGTTCGTTGCTCAGGATGCCAAATTGGGCCTTGGCGTGCTCCGCTACAGGTAACACCAAGTGTCAGTTCTGCCTCATCCGGAGAGGGGCTGACAAGGGGAGGATACAAGTCTGGAATGAGACTCTCGTCTTTGTTTTCCAGACTCATCCCGAAGACGCAACAAGATCGTTCAAGAGAAGCTTACTATCAACCTTCTCCCTGAGCCAGTCGTCGGTCCCGCGCCGATATTTCAAACGAGACGACGTCACTAGTGTTCCGCAGAGCTCCAATATCTTGCTGTCGTCGTTTAGTCGAGAAAGTTCGGGGTCGAACTCTTCGGTTTCGGGGTCGACGACGGCGGCTTCGGAAAGCTCCTCCAGAGTCAGCGGGCGCGTGGCGAACGCGAGCCACCGCAAGGCCGACTGAACGAAGGGACGGTGCATCTCGTCTACTCTGAGCAGAATGCTATCGTACGTTTGGTGCAACGTCGGGGGCATTCTCTTCAGCTCGGCGCGAACCACTACAATTACAGGATTCAGTCCCGTCTTCTTTCGTTTTTTGTCGGGGCGTTTCGGGAGCATGAGAGGGCTGTCGACCAGATAGACTCCAACGAGGCACCATTCAAGGAAATGAGAGTACCACTTACTGGCTGGAGTGAGGCACTTCTTGATGGTGTCGAGCTGACAAACGGCCCAGCGAAACATGCCATGGGACCCCTCGACGATCGCTTCGAGGATTTCCTCTCGAATAGCCGGCTTCCATCTGGATAAGCTCTTGTCCTGGGAGATAGCATTGCTGACGTGGATCCGTACGTCGGCGTCGACGTCGGAGCCCTGGAGACATATCGTGTACGTTGCGGTCTCGGATAACGCCGACTCAATATCGGGTTCCTTTCGGCTGGTGATGAAGAGGCTGAGCGCCAGCGTGGCGACGGAAGTCTTGGAAAAGGCGTCGAAGAAGAGCTCTCGCTGATCCAGAGGACACTCGTCTAGTGCATCGATGACGAGGAAGACGCGGGAATACCGAGAAACCTCGGCGAAGAGGACATCTACAAGCTCGCCAATAGTCGCATGGGAGAGCCCGCTGTTGTGCTTTTCAAACAGCGCTGCCGCCGGTTCCGATATGGTCGTGTTGAGCTCGCTCTTGTGCGAGATCAGCTGGTACACGGCCGACTGAAGGAAGCTAGACACGGTCTGCTTCTTGGTATCGCTGAAATCAAAGTAGTAGTAGATGACACGGCTAGTGGCGTCATCTTGGCGCTGCAGATGGTCGATCACGGTTGAGCTGAGGATCGTCTTCCCAGCCCCCGGGATGCCATGGAGCCACAGGGTCTCTCCGCTGGCGCGGCCAGTACGCCAAGACTCAAAGCCGTCGTGATGAAAGATCCACTTTGCGGTATCGGGCTCGTGCTTGGCCCTCGAGATCTTGTGATTCTGTTCGGGATCGCTGGTTTTGAACCAGTTGAGGATGGCCAGCCGCTTGGCCTCATCCCGCAGTTGGTCCACGGCACCGACGACGCGGTCGCCTCCCTGTACCACGGCGGCGTGAACTTTGACAAGACCGTCTTGGATCTCGGTTACCTGGCCCTGTGTTCTAACCGTAAGCCGGGCCTGAAACACCGTCAGAGCCAGCTGCAGGGTGGTCTTCTGCTTCTCCAGCAGCTTGAGCTTGCTTTCGATGCTCTTCGATTCGAAGGGCCAGCTGAGCTTGGCTTTGAGACCGGTCCTGGAAAATGGCGTCAACTTCTGGCAAATGTCGGCAAGAATGGTCGTGCAAGTCGCAAGGGCTGACTCCCAAGCCGATGTCCTCGGCGCCTCGCCCGCCGTCTTGGCCGATCCCTCGTCGAGCGTTGGCAGGTCATCCACACGCAGAGGTTGGTTCTTCTCGCAGGCAACTTCGAACAGTTCCTGTAGCTCGCTCAATGTCTCGGTCAAGTCCTCCACCTCATTAATGATGTGTGAGATTTCCTCTTCCGCGCCTTTGACCTTGCCCCTGATCCGGTAGCAGCAGACCAGAACGGCATGCGAAACCTGGACCACGGCAATGATACTGGCTGTGAGGCTGAGTGGATCCATGCTGATCATCCACGAGACGCGTGGGTGTGGGTCGGCTGCGAGGCGAATGGATCATCCGTGACAGAGTTGAGTGCTTTGTTGCCGTAGGCGATCTAGACATGGGACGAGCAAGTGCCGTGGAGTAGAGAGGCGAACCCTTAGCTCAAACCTTGAACCGCCGAACAAGGTCGAGAGCCTCCGCTGCTCCAACCGACGACGTACGTTTGTATACTACACCGGCCGATCAGTTCGTGAGACACGAGATAGGTGTTCTTTGCGTTGTTTGCGGAAGAAGGAGGCCAAGTCATGAGGACGGGCAGCGCCAGTCCCTCGACGCGAAGCTCTTGAAACAGAGAAAAGGGGTTCCAGCTGACCACACCCTGGTGTTGCCCCTGCTCTGGGCCCTGCCAATCAAGAGTCGTATCCTTTCCCGAAGGCTTGCATCCCCAGCATCGGTCAGCCGCAATGCGCCCGACCGTTAAATTTTGAAGGGGCTTCATGATCAACCAACGGGGGGTACCAGGCCCTTGGAGCCATCTCACGTCCATTGCCCCGCCGACGGAGTTGAGCGAGTAGCCAGGCTCGCCAGGCAAGTCGCGCCCCGGCCGGTCGGCAACCGCGGAGGATACATGTCCTGCGTACAAACCTGGGACGCAGAATCGCACGGCTTGCCGGATCCGACGACGATGGTGGCGTTGGGGCCCGCAGGGCAGCAGCGGGTGGCGCCGACAGTACCGGGAACGGCCCCAGGGGCCCGACACGGCACTCAGGCTTGGGGCCTGGCAGCGGTTACCGTGCCACCTTGCCGAAACGGGGATGACCACCGCGGGCCGTTACATCAGGTGGTATGTGGGTTCCGGTTTGGTTGTACAGTCGCTAGCTAATCTTGACGTGCTTCTAGCTCCTCACCTCCGTTCGTCTGTGTTGTGTTCTGGTCCCACGGTCCAGGCAGACGCGTCAGGGATGTGACGCCGTAAGGTGAATCGAGATCCTTCCTCCTTCCGAGGGCCTAGGCAGCTGCGGGGGGGCCGCACGGTTCGGGGACTTTCTAGAACCCGATGTGTCCGACACCCCGCGGTCCCCGACAAAACCGGGCTCGGCGGACGCCTACTCTAGGTTGAATCTGGCCTCAAATGCCCATTCTGACATTGAAGACCGGGTCACATCGTCCAGCTGCGTCGCGTCGACACTATACCTCCACAAGACAACTAGCCGTCTACATTCGAGATAGTTCTTAGACACCTACCTACCTACCCACCCACCTGTCTCATCTCTTCGGTCTTGGCCCGAGCCCAAGGTGGGGGCGTGTACATCATCATGTATCTCCGGCTGGTGGCGCTCGCCTTGGTGTTTCTAGTTGGTTACCACCCCTGGATACGCACCCGAGGCCTGCCTCCTGGTCATGTACCTACCATGCACTAACCTCCTTGGGCCGCACAGCTTCTCGTCAAGCTCGTCTTCCGAACCGTCTACAATGTCTTCTTCCACCCCCTCCGTCGATTCCCGGGCCCGTTTTGGCACGGCGCCTCCCGCGTGCCCTGGGTCGTCCACCTCCGCCTCGGCGACCTTCCCTTCCACCTACGCGACCTCCATGCCCGCTACGGACCGGTCGTGCGCGTCGCCCCCGACGAGCTGACCTTCACGGACCCGGCCGCATGGCGAGACATCTACGCGCACCGCACTGCCAAGGGCGGCGGCGGGCCCGGCACCATGTCCCTGCCACCCAAGAATGCGCGTTTCTACAACGCCTCGGATCGCATCCCCAAGAACATCCTCAACGCCAGTGACGAGACGCATGCGCTGTGGCGCCGCACTATGGCGCCATCTTTCAGCGAGGGCCGCATGCGCGAGCAGGAACCCCTGAGTATGCAAGCATCAAGGCCCTCTGCGGCCTCTTGGGGAAAATCCCGGAGAACAAAGACGAGAGTCTTATGCCGGTTTTCTTCCTTCTCCCCGTCACTTTCCGTACAAGGCAGCAACTGACCCCTGCTGTCATAGTTGGCCGTTATGTGAGCCTCCTCATCGAGCGCCTGAGGGAGACGGCCGAGCGCGGAGAGGCGGCCAATCTGGTCAATTGGTACACCTGGACGACGTTCGACATCATCGGAGACCTCGCCATGGGGACGCCCTTCGGGTGTCTGGACGGCTCCGATTACCACCCCTGGGTCTCCCTGATCGCCCGGTCCATCTTGGTCGGCCCGAAGGTGGTGCAACCTTTCCGAAGCCTGGGCTGGGACTGGGTCATCGAGTTGATAGTACGGTTTGGCTTGCGGTCGAGGCAGCAACAGCTCGACTACGTATCCCTCTTCCTGAAGAAGAGATTGGCGGTCGAGGTTGACCGCCCTGACCTCATCGACGGCTTCATCAAGCTGGAGCGAAATAAGGTGCGGCGGCATTCTAGGCCCAATTGATTCAACAGGCCGGAACTGATTTGACCTCAGGGCATGTCTTTCGAAGATCTCAAATCCATGGCCAGCATCATCGTCGTAGCTGGGTCGGAGACGACGGCGACCCTCCTTTGTGGGGTCACCTACCTGCTGCTCCAGAACCCCGAGGCGTTGAAGAGGGTTACGCAAGAGGTCCGTGGCGCCTTCAAGTCGGAGGACGATATTACGCTCACCTCGGTAAATGGGCTTACTTACATGCTGGCCTGCCTGAACGAGGCGCTGCGGATGTACCCGCCTGTCGTCCTTGGTCTTCCGCGGACGATACCCGCCGGGGGAGGCATCGTGGCCGGAGAAGCCGTCCCGGAGAATGTAAGCTTGCTGCCTCCGCCGGTTGGGAACATCTGTTAACTCGAATTTGCAGACCATTGTTTCGATCCCGATGTGGGCGGCGTATCATTCGGCGGATAACTGGACGAAGCCATTCGAGTACCGGCCCGAGCGGTTTACCGGCGATGCCGAATTTGCCTCGGACAAGACCGATGTTCTCCAGCCATTCTCTATCGGGCCGAGAAACTGCGTTGGCAGAAAGTGAGCTGCTCCCTGAGGGCCGACCATGGCGACAACCGCCGAGCTAACTTCGGTTCCTAGCCTGTCTTACGCAGAAATGCGCTTGGTTCTCGCAAAAGTGCTTTACAACTTTGACATGACACTAGCAGATGAGAGCCACGGATGGTTAAAGCAGCAGAATGCCTTTTTCTTGTGGGAGAAGACGCCGCTGAAGGTACATTTGACACCAGTCAGGGGCTAATGCCCGGCATCTGGTTCGGAATCTTGAGAACTCTCACTGTCGCAACGCCATACAGCCAGTCTGGGGTTGTGTTATGATGTTTTAGAGTGGAAGTGTCCGGCTAGAAAACCTTGGAGCGGTCTTGGAGTGCCACCAATCGTGTTGGCTAAGAATCTGGATCTCCGCGACTGCTAGCAGCACTGGCAGCTGACCTCTACTAGGTACATTAGGTACCTATCTAGGTGGGTAGTTAGGTACCTATCAATTGCCAGTTCGTCTGATTAAGCTTCTCGAGGGACAAGTGGACACATTGTTCCAGTTTTTATTATGACATTAGGAGGGCACAATCCTGTCCCCGAGACGCCGGAACCCAACTGCATTCCAGAAACGTAAGTCGTCTGTAAGTGGTAGGTGACGTGAGCCATCATTCATCCTTGATCTGGTATCTGGCCCCTAGCAGACAAACGGGTCAAAAACTCCCTGCCACACCTCTCCAGTGCTTAAGGACCTGAACAGCCCCTGCTCTCGATCCACGTCGGGTCCTCTTCCGTTTCGAATGCGTGCCGGCTGTGGAATCATCCAGTTGAGCCGGCACTGTCATCGTCTCTAATGCGGCGCCGATCGGAGCTTGAAGGCGGACCTGGGACTAGAGCTCTCGAATCCCACGATGTTGGCATTATGTTTCGTTGCGTTAGGCAGACGACTGTGTCCTGCTGACCTTTGTTGTAGAGGATTTCCATCGAGTGAACTGGTGCCTCTGCTCCCGTGTCTTAGGCCTCAACCTACGCGCCGGCGTAACGCGGAGCAGTATAGGATGACGGTAACGAGGTGCATGCCCCTGAGCGACGATTGGTTAGCACCGCCCCTTTATCTGACCCGCACTCTGGGGAGGTGATGATCGGGGCTCACTCACGCCATAGCGAAAGGCAACGCCCAGCTCAGCTTCTGGAGCGTGTCGGCTGGTGGCAGCATATCACCGCAGTTTCCGTACAGGGGTTCATGGTCCGTGTCAAGGGTACACGACCAGAACATGCCGCGTGTGATGAGCCATGTCCAGCTGAAGAAGAGCAGCACGGCGCTGACAACATCGCCGAATATCACGAGACTGAGGCGCGCCTGTGGCCAACCGAAGTCGATGGTCGAGAGCGTATAAACCTCGGCGAGATCCGTCAGAACGGCAACGGCGAGCTGTTTGTAAATGGAATTAGATATGTGCGGCGCGTCAAACTGGGGAGTCCAGGGGCACGTACACCGGCGTAAACAACGGGATTCGTCGCGTGGTCGTAGACAAACTCCACGCTGAGATAGCTGAGGACTCCCAAGCTAGACAGCTCCAACGCGAGGGACGAGGTGCGGAATGCGAGCTCCAGCAGCTCGAAGTTCTTCGGGACGCGAGGGCGTGGAGACATGGTGGATCCGACCGGCATGCTCGCTCGACACTCTCCTCTCCCACGGCAGGACCTGCTTGCGCCTAGGCTTAGAGAACGTCAAAGGCCGTTAAGTGCTAGGGCGACAGCTGACGACATACTTAGACCTACAACAATCCACGGCTGTCCTGGCCGACGTTTTCATGGAAGAGGACGCCGATATTTGGTCACTTTAGCCGTGGCGTTATGGGATCTTCCGCTCGGTGCCGCCCGTTCGATGATTGATCGGTTCCGCGCCCCGGGTGCGCGGCTGGATACGTGGGACCAATAGAGAATGCAAGAAACAGAGGAGTAGATTGCGGCGTCGTCGGCGCTGCAAGGATGACACTGGGCGTATGCCACCTTAGGTACCTACCAATAGGTACTGGTTGATGTGTTCCAGGCTCGCTAGTACCGGCTCCGCCTCGCTCCGAACAAAAGCGAGGAGGAATAGAGCTCCAAAGAGGCATTTCGTTATGCTCTCCCTCGACGTGGGCTTGCATGAATGGGATATGATCGCGTCCGCGAAACGACAGCATCGCGGTTCCATCCACCCGGACTCGATTGTAGGCCCGGGCCGTCATTGTCAGAACAAGCTTGTAGGTTGCGAACACTACCCTGTGACTTCAATCTGCTTTGTTGCCTACCGACCGGCGGTATGCTACACGTTTAGCTGCATAGGACAGGACCGACTGTGGTGTGTCATACGAGCCTCTCAACCCGAAGCTTACAGACGCGGAGAGTCGACGGGTTGTTGCGTTTAGATTGGTGTCCCGGCGGTAATTAATGGCAGGAGACGAGAGAGCTCGCCGCTTTCCTACCAATACATCTCCATTCTCTCCGTTCCTCGGTCAAACGGTATACCTAAACCACGATACGTCGTCCGCGAGTTCACGCTCCAACCGCTTCTGGTCTTCGGTAATATCGTCCACCCCTGCCTCGCGGACGACCCTATCCCGGTGCGCGTTCTCCCTTGTATACCAGATCATCATGGAGGACGTCAAGATGATGGCCAACCTGAAGGACGTCAGTCGTCGAGTTGGTCAACGGGGCAGAGTGGGTTAGGGGAGAAGCAGGACTGCGGCCGTACCCCTCGATCCCGATCAGAATGCTGTGGCCCGTGATGAACCGGGGTGCATCCCGGATCAAATAGACGTAGCTAGCGATGATGCCTCCGCAGTTGCCGCCCATAACCTGCATTGCGATGCCAGTGCCCCGCTTCAAGCTGCCGCCGATGTTGCCGCTGTTCCACGCGAGCCCGAGGGGTACTTGCGGGTAGATACCTGATACTCGTCAGAAGCACATCATCCTCCATGGGCTTGGACTGGAAACCGTACCAACGGCCGCGAGGACCGTGCCTGCGTACTGAATGCTGGCGTTGCCGCTCGCGGCGAGCATCCCGAAGCCCGCGACGGCGACGAGCTGGAAACCGAGCAGAAACACTCCACGCCTCTTGACGCGGTCGGCTACATAGCTGGCTGAGATGGTGAAGAAACATGCGCAGACATACGGCGGCACACTCATGAGCTGCGCGTTGTTGGCCGTGTAGCCCATGTTCTTGATGATGGTGGGGAGAAACAGGGCAAATGAGTATATCGGGCAAAAGGCTGCCATGCAGAGCACCATGTGGACATAGATCTTCCAGTCCTTCAGCGCCTGGAAGACGTACTTGATGTCGAAATCATCTGACAGGTGACCGTGATCGGCCCTGAGGCGCCGTTCGACCTCGATGCGCTCGCTGTCGGTAAGAAAAGTCGCTCTGTTGCGCGCATCAAATACTGTCCCTAGACTTGTGAGAGAAGGAGGATTGGCTTACGTGGCTGGGTAGTCGTGGATCGCCCAGTATGCGGTGAAAGACACCAGGATGCTCAGGAGACCCTCGAGAATGAAAATCCATGCCCAAGCCGCTATGCCGCCCACGCCGCTCATCTCAGCGATGCCGCGTGCCAAAACGCCGCCGAAGGCGCCGGCGAGCGTTGCAGCTGAAAAGAAAAGGGCCATCCTGAATCCGCACTCGTTCCGGCAGTACCACTGCGTGATACTATGGCCAGGTCAATCCGCCAGCCCTTGCGCGTCAGGGGATCAACTGGGAATTTACTAGTAATTGACGCCGGGGAACAAGCCGCCCTCAAAGACGCCGAGGAAAACCCTCGTGGCCATCAGCCCCGAGTAGTTCTTGACAAATCCTTGGCCGATCATCGATGCTGACCAGCAGACCATAATGAAGGTCAGCCAGATCGAGGGTCGCACCCGTTTCATCATCATGTTACTCGGGATCTCGGCGGCGATGTAGAAGGGGAACAAAATGGCGAGGCAGTCGTTGTACTGTAGCCCTTTGAGGCCTAAGTCCTGCTCTAGGTTGTCGAGCCTTGCGTTGCCTATGTTGGTGCGGTCGAGAAAGCATAGACTTCAAGTTTGCGCATACCTGGGTTAACAACACCCCGGCGCCAGCGGCGGGGAGGGAACGGGAAGAGAGGGGGTGCGAGGCCCAGGACTGACAGGTAAATAAGTGACATGAAAGGAATGATATGCCAGTCTAGCTTTCGCAGCAGTGTCTTAGTTGATTTCGGGTCCCAGCTCTGAGTCTCGCCGACTTGAACCGAGAAGGCATCTGACGTGTCTCTAGATGCGGCGGCATCAGCTTTCACGACCGTCTTCTCCGGCGTTTCTACGGTGGCGTCCATGGTTGGGATAACGGATGCTAGGAGATTTTGTAAGTATAGGACAGTCTGGAGTCGGGGCTAGCGTGGCGAGAAACAGGCGAAGCGCCTTTAAAGGGCGTCGTCCTCTTGGCGGGCCGTCGTAAAGAGCCCTGCGCATCATCTGCCGCGGTCGTACCGGCGGAGCAGCAGCCCCACCGATAGCCCGGCCCGTGAGGCCATTTGTGTTGCAGTGAGATCCTTCGAGGAACATGCATGTGAGACTGAGCTGCGTTCCCCGAACGCTCTAGACCAATTATTAGGAATACAGGCCCGAAACACGCGCCCGGACGCCAATATCTGCTGGATTTATTCCCGCGAGATGCTGGATCCCGCTTCCCGCCGCACCCCGTACAGCGCCCCATCATCTTGATCATGGATAATTAGCGGCTATCAGGGGGGACGCGGGGGCGACTGCTGCTTGTGTTGGGTCGAATCTCGCCGAATGGATGAAGACAAGGGGAATAGTGAAGATAAGCCCTCAGATGCACGATTGCTGTTCATTGGGCTGTCAAGCTGGCAAATCCGGGCAGTCATCGTGTGTTCCGGAGACGTGTCGTACCTGGTGGGTGATATCTCAACCTCCGGCAATGAAGAGACTGGCAAACGAGCTTAGACCGGCCGTCTTGGTTCTGGCTGTTCACCTCGTCCTGTTCTGGCCCTCCGCAGGCAAATGGGGACCTTGATGGAGAGTTTCGAAGCTCGAGGCTCCTTACCCAGGTAAGTTCGCCGACACGGAATTCATTCGGAGCTTCGCCGGAGTTTTGCAGACCGTCGGCCGCAGGCCTCCCCTGGCTGTCAGCGGAACGTAGCATCATCCCTCCATGAATCACTTGCAGGAAAGCAAGCTGAGCGTGACGATCCTCACTCCCCGTCTCAATCAGAGGGTCCCAGAGCCCTCGGGCTACTGGTTTCTCGCGAATGTCAAGGTGCTTGCTACTCTAGCCTTTGAGGTTGTGGTAAAGTAACGAGGAAGGTAGGACTCTCGGGATGCCCGGCGTCGCACGAGCGATTCTCTAGAGCCGCGGAAGTGCTAGCTGGCTCTCTGGAGATGGTGACACTAGAAGAACTGCAGAGAGCATTCGTCAAGATGTGCTCTGTGAGCAAACATGCTCCAGACAATGGATGCGGAGGTGGGCGGCGTTGCATGCGGCTGACTTGGCGCCTCAGTGTTTGGGGGCGCCAAGTTTTGTGGCGTCGGCACTTGCTCGGCACGCCCCGGATGAGTTCCACCGGGTGGGTGCGGAGGGCCGCCAAAGGGGGTGGGAACCCCTCATTGCTGCCAGCGAGAGGGCCCATCAACAAGCCGTCCCAAGCCACTCTTCGAAGGATTGAACGAAAGCGGGCAGGTCAGAAGATGCCGCAGGATCGTACAGCTGAGTATAGTAGACGCTTCAATTCGTAGCCGTGGCCCAGGGCCCCTACTCGTTGAGTTGTTGATACATCCGCCTCATGCCGCAAGGGCATCCTGGTTCTCCAGCACCCAGGCCGACACCTCGTTGCATGGTGCCAGCCAGATTTCGGGATCACCGCTGATCCGCTTTAGCACCTCTTCCAAGACGCCAAACCTCTCCTCGTTTGTCTGCAGGAAAGGGTGGAAGAGGATCGACAGGAACCCCCCGGCCTGTAACGCGTCGTCGATCTTCGCCAACAGGTAGTCCTTGAAGTCGGCGGGCTTAAGAACGTCATCGTGTTGTCCATGCTCTCTCCTGATGCCTGAAAACTTTTCCATGTAGTAGAATGCGTCGACGCACTCCCACTCGAAGGGCAGCACCACGACGCCGTTCTCGACCCCGAACCGGCCGAGAGGCGAGATATACCTCGCCCCGTACCGCCGTAGGAGTTCCCAAGTGCGCTCGTTTACCTTTCCCCCGGGAGGGCGGAAGCCGTCGTACTGGACGAGAGCCTCCTCGGCGGCCTGGAAGCTCTTGCGGAAATTATCCTCCTCGTCTTCCTTGGACATGCCGGCCCAGGGCTCGTGTTGGAAGCCGTGCCAAGCGACTTCGTGTCCGCCACGGCGGAGCTCCGAAACGGCATGTGGGTAGACGGACAGGCTCCAGGCCTCCGCGAAGAAGGTCGCGCGGACTCCGTGTTGCTCGAGGAGGTTGAGCATGCGCGGCAGGTTGCTCGTCACGGAAAAGTGCTGCCCAACGGGCTCGTCGGCCGGCCACTGCCCTTTGTTGACATCCTGTGCTTCGCCGAGGTTGTCCATGGTGAAGGAGATGGCAACCTTGGCGCCGTGAGGCCAGATCGAAGACGCCATGGAAGCTGGCAGGCAAGCAAGCGTGACGGAAAACTGGCGGATGCTGAGACGGTCGACACAAGGCACGACCCAACTGATGGGGCTCAACTGATGGGTCTCCGTTAAGACGCTCGTTCGTTGCGTGTGGTGAAATTCACGGTGCCGTCAGTGACGGTTACATCATCGCGGGGGCGGGCGGCTCGCTGCGGATCCGGGCTTTACCCGTTGACGCAAACCCGGTGTGGGGGACGCGACACATGAGGAGCGATAAATGCGGTCCGTTCAGAAAAAGCGGGCAATTGTGCTGGTTTGCGCACATTTCAGTGCACGATGCTCACCGATTGCAAGTCGTTGGGCACAAGAAGAGAAACCCTGGACGAAACTTGTGGCACTGTTCCCAAAGAGGGAAGCTGCCTGGAATGCCCAGGCACAATCAAGGCAGCACGGGTAAGGGGGTTGACAGACTCGCCGCTTGATAACTAATCGAAGCCAACGTCAACCGCTTCACGAGTTGTATATAGAGCATCGTTCAGACCGGGTTTCCAACTGGAATTTGATCCCATTATCGCCAACTCTGAATTGTCCTCCTGGGCTCCGAGTCTCCAACATCTCTTCTGTCGTACTACCAAGATTGATCGCATTGCCCATACTGCCAGGCCCCCTGTCTCAGCCAGACCAAGCTCACGGACACCCACCATGCCCAAATTCATCATGCTCGTCCGCGCCACCGCTGAAGGCGAGTCGGGCCGTCCTCCCAATCAGGCCGAGCTCGACGAGATGGGCGTCTACAACGACTCGCTCCGAGCAGCCGGGATCCTCGAGTCCGCCCAGGGTTTTGTCGCCTCTTCCAAGGGGGCACGTCTCACCTATTCGGCCAGCGGCAAGCCCGAAGACGTCAAGGTCACCCCCGGCCCTTTCCCGCTGGATTCCATGGTCTCCGGCTACTGGGTCATCACCGTCAAGGATCTCGACGAGGCTATCGGCTGGGCCAAGAACGTGCCTTTTCGGGGGGGAGGGGTCGAGATCCGCAAGATTGCCGACGAGTGCGACTTTCAGGAGTGGAAGGACGCGGCCAACGTGCCGGCGTAGGCAGCGGCGGAACCTCGGCGAGGGCTCGACTACCAAAAGCAGATGCGGAGGGGAAGCAGAGGGTCGATGGTCGTTGGTAGGCGATGTCTACCATGGCCCCGTTGAGCGATAGGTGGTCGGGATGGTGAACGCATGGCTCATCGAGGTCACAACTCGGTATTCCATGAGGAGCAAGTGAATCCGGGCCTGGTGAATAACAATGCCTAATCCCTATCCTGCCTGGCTCGTGTGTCTAATTACCTAATGTGGTCTGAGTCCATCCGCGTTGTCAGGACTTTCATCCCAAGAACCGTCGTGACTACTAAGTGCCTGGGGCATATTTGGAATGCCTCGCTCAAGTCAAGGCGAGGGTAATGATATCTGATGAGAGGCAACCTGACCGTACTGCCGCCTCTGAAGGCAGGTGCCATGGCGGGCGGAACCTGTACCGAGGCAGAGTGAGGATGACGAGGCGGAGCGAAGGCGGATCGACACGCCGGCCACGATCCAGGCATAGCTTCAAGTTAGCTGTCGGCCTGGCACGAGAAACTCCGGATGCTGTCGTGGGAATTGTGAGGGTGTTCTCCGAGGGACGGCCCCGGGGCCTCAGATAGATCACTTCGGTGTTTGTGGCATTTCATCCTCGAGCCGCTATACGGCCGGCCTCCCCGCAGTCTCGGGTCGGGGAGGTGCTTCTGTTGCTAGGACCGGACGAGCTGAAGTGGCTAGGTACGAAGGTGACGCATGCAATAGCGGCGCTAACCGCACGCTTGGCGTGCAGGCGCTGCGTTGGCGTCTTCAAATTCAGTCGCTGTCCGGACCCGACGCGCCACCCGTCGTCAGCTCAGGCGAACTCGGCCAAGAACTCCTCGGAGCTACCCGACATTCTTCGGCTTTTGAGGGTGAGGAAATCGCAGCAGATTCAGTCCCCAACACTGGCGCCAATTCCAAAGTCCCAATCTGTTAGGAAGACGAAGCGATCATGACTACCTTAGCATATGCATTGGTCCGGGCGAGACGCCCAATGCGAACAGCTGAGCTAAGGGCCGCCGGGATTGAACCACGGGACTGAAGTCTTCAGCAGCAAATCCACCGGAGCTTCGAAGTAGTGCTGCAAAAGTGGACTACGGACGCTAGGAGCCAGCTAGCCAGCCAGCCAGCGCTGGCTCAGCCCTTCGAAGGGCTTATATCGACCCCACCCAACCTACAGCTCCCAGCCGCATTGGAGGCCTAGGCCCTTGGGATTAAAGGCGCACCGTCACGCCATCGTTTATCTTGCGCTGGAAACCGTCTTCTCCCCGGGCCTGGCTTTTGCGTTGCGGTTTACTTCACAAGGAACCTTATTTGAACTCGTGCGGCATATTGCTTGGTTCTATAAGACCTATCACCGGCTGAGATCGTCAAGATGAACAGAGGAGCGTACCAACAGATCGACAAGTCAAAGCCGGCAGTGGACAGGCAATCCGGCTGGTACATCTTCAAGGTTATTCTCCGGGTGTTGTCTGTCCTCATCTCTCTCGCCGTCGTTGGCGTGGCAGTCTCGACGGTTGTCGACTTCAAGCTCAAGTACGGAGTTGTCATCGACATTGCCTACTATGCCAGTCCCCCGGTATGAACCCTGCCATCTTGACCATGTTACCAGGCCGCCTTAAGAACTAGTGGATTCTGACGAAAGACAGGCAATCGTCATAATCATCTGGGATTTTGCCGAGTTCATCACCCTCTGCGCCAGAAAGGGGCGGGGCATCCATCCCGGGGCACACGTTGGGGTCGAGCTGATCCTATGGATTGTTTGTATCGTGATATCGGGCTTGTCCTTCATCGCGGCCTACGGCCTTGACGAGGAAGTTAGGTCGGGCCTGTATACCACCAAGGCGGAGGACGTCCTGAGGAGCCTTGCCTTGAAGTCCCGGGTCCTCGGCGCGCTGCTGGACCTCCTTGCGTAGGTTGTCCCCTGTCTGTTACGGGGCGATCCGGTGCGCGTATGCTGACGGGTTGATGCAAAAGGCTCGTCCGCTTCGTCCTCTTCGTCCGGGCCTGTGTTGAGACGCACCGCAGGCGAAGGGCCCGCTACTTCCGCCCTACTGTCGTCAACCCCCGCGCCTCGGCCGTCCCCCTCGTCCCCCTCGGGCACATGCAACCGCAGCCGTATGACCCGACGTCGACGATGCCGGGAGTCCATGCCCCAACACAGCCGCAGCAGCAGCAACAGCACTACTACAATCAAGGGTACTATGGCGCCTGAACCGGCGAATGCACCGTGTCGGGAGAGTGTGGCACCGACGTCTTTTGGCCTGGACAACGGAGGGCGTCGAGTTGGCGTTCCTTGGAGTTATCGGGAGCGTTGAAATAGGACTTGGAACCTTGGAGTTCGGGGTTTTGAGGTTGTTTTCTCTCTCGAGATGGTCTATCGCTTTCTCAGGTGCATCGAAATCTATACAACTCCATTTCCGGACCCTGCCTCATCAAGCATCGCCGTCCAGCGGTGGGCGGGCACACCTCGGCGTGATAGCCGATACTAGACGGACACCGAAGCTCAGAGACCACTGCTGGTAGCGTCATTCTCAGGGCGGTCGCCTCGTTCGAGTCCCTCGTTTCTCAACTTAAACCCCTCCTGGATCAGCTCCTCTTGCTCCTTGGTGGTGAAGGGAATCTCCAGCTCCCCGACTTTCCTCGCCCGGCACTCGTCTTCGGTGGCCCACACGAAGGCTTGGTGTTCGTCGGGGTCTAGCTTGACGTCGTGGCCCTGTTCGACGTCGACCTCGAAGCTGTACTTGCAGATGATCCGTTGCCGGCGGGAAACGAAAACCATGCCGTCCTGGGCACGGCACTTGATGAGCCTGCTCATGCGGCGCGGCGTCAGCCCCGACTCCTCCCAGAGCTCGCGCGCGACGCCGTGCAGGATGGTCTCGTCCTCCAAGTCGCAGGCGCCACCCGGGACCTCCCAGCGCAACGGCATGGAATCGTGTGCGGCGCGCTGGAGGAGCAGAAGGCGGCCCGCGCGGTCGTAGACGTGGGCGCCGACGATGATGGCGTCGAATTGCGGGTTGGCGTCAAGGTCTTGCTTCATCGGCGTGGCGAACTTGGCGACCGAGGGATGCGTGGTGAATGCAAATGCCGGCGCCCGGGCCGGGCTGTCGTGCTGGCTGAACGCGTCAGTGGGCATGGTGTGCCGAGTCCTTGGGCGGCGACGACGCTCGAATCTCGTGCAGTACGCTGTACCTATGGATATGCCCCTGTCTGAGCAACTACTGTAGCCGTGGGAACTCCAGAAAAGACGCATATCGTGGCGGGACGGCCTTTTCAATGCCTCATCTCACCGCCGCCTGCCCGGATTACTGCTGCTGCCTTGAGGTGGGGAATCTTTTGCCCGACGCCCGCCGCCAGACGCCCGACGCCAGACGCCCGACGCCTGCCCCCGATGTAATACCTAGGTAAGTACCTGCCTA
>Ga0247771_1000300_pt1 | contig 16883 bp, 16 predicted proteins | sample UWRJL197509C6_FD_179948 | JGI IMG/M metagenome (GOLD analysis project Ga0247771, IMG submission 179948) | Plant litter microbial communities from Arlington Agricultural Research Station in Wisconsin, United States - UWRJ-L197-509C-6 | ecosystem: Environmental > Terrestrial > Plant litter >...
TCGAGAGGCCGACGACGTGCGCGGACTCCACGCCCAGCGCGTCGAGGATCGCCACGGGGTCGCTGGTCAGCGCGGCGAACCCGTAGTTCGGCTCACCGGGCGGGCACGTGGTCGAGCGGCCGGTGTCGCGGTGGTCGTAGCGGATGACGTACCGGCCGGTCAGCCGCGCGCAGAACTCGTCGGGCCAGGACGTCATCGGACTGCTCGCGCCCGCGATCAGCAGCACCGCGGGGTCCGACGGGTCGCCGAAGGTCTGGACGCACAGCTCGACGCCGTTGACGGGGAGCAGTTGTTCGCTGGTCATGACCCAAGAGCCTGACTGATGGCCGCCGCGAGCGCAGGAAGTGGGCCGAAAACGCGGCACCCGATCTGCGGCCGGTCTGCGGGTCGGGTGAGATCGGGGTTCGACCCGAAGGGAGAACGCGATGGCCGACCCGACGAGGCTCGACGTGCGCGTCCACGCCCCGCTGGCCGCCGTGCGCACGGCGTTGACCGATCCGACCGCGCTGCGCACCTGGCTGGCCGAGCACGCGGACGTGGCGCTGCCGGACAAGGTCGAGTTCTGGGGCCGCTACACCCCCGAGGGCGACGCCCCGCGCCAGCGGCTGCTGCGCGCGGACGACGACGGCCTGCGCTTCTCGTGGCGGGTCGGCGGCGAGGACACCACCGTGGAGATCAGCCTGGCCGAGGAGGGCGCGGAGGCGACCACCGTGACGCTGACCCAGTCGCACCCGGACGCCGACGGCGTCCTGCGGGGCTTCTGGGCGCTCGCGCTGGCGAACCTGGTCGACCACGTCGAAGGCCGCGACCTCACCCCGATGTGCGACTACACGTCCACCGACCCGCGCGTCGAGCTGTTCATCCACGCGTCCCCGGAGGAGGTCCACCGGTCGCTGGTCGACCCCGAGGTGTGGTTCGGCGCGCCCGTCCGGGTCGTGGCGGCGAAGCCTGGCCGGGTCGAGTGGGACGGCGGTGTCGTGGCGGAGTCGGCCGAGTCCGGCGACGGCACGAAGATCGTGCTCACCCGGAGCGGGACGGTCGACCACGGCGCCTGGTCGGAGTGGCTGGCGGGGATCGCCGAACTCCGCCGCTACCACGAGCTGGCGGCGTGGCGGGCCGTCGCCGTGGACGGCCCGCCACCGGCCCGCTAGCGGCTGGAGAACCGGATCGAGTTGCCGGACGGGTCGCGGAACGCGCAGTCGCGCACGCCGTAGGGCTGGTCGATCGGCTCCTGGAGCACCTCGGCCCCGGACGCCCGGATCTTCTCGAACGTGCCGTCCAGATCGGTCGTGGTGAAGATGACCGTGCTCAACGAGCCCTTGGCGAGCAGCCCGCGCATGGACTCGGCGTCCTGCTCGGGGCGGCCCATGCCCACCAGCTCCAGGACGATCTCCACGTCCGGCTGGGACGGTGGGCCGACCGACAGCCAGCGGTACACGTCGAACGGCTGGTCGGTGCGCAACTCCAGACCGAGGACGTCCCGGTAGAACACGAGGGCGGCGTCCTGGTCGTGGACGGGGACGAAGGTGTGCGAGAGCTTGAGGTCCATGCGGTCGAACCTAGGACCGGGGGCGGGTCCGGTGCTTCTCAGATCCTGCTCGGTCGGGTGATGACCTTGGCGTAGCAGGCGGGGATCCGCTCACCGTCCCGGTGGTCGCGGGCCCGGTAGGCGCTGGGCGGCTCGCCGACCAGCTCGGTGAACCGGGAGCTGAACGACCCGAGGGAGGTGCAGCCGACCGCCAGGCACACCTCGGTGACGCTGAGGTCGCCACGCCGGAGGAGCGCCATGGCGCGTTCGATGCGGCGGGTCATGAGGTAGTTGTAGGGCGTTTCGCCGTACTCGGCCCGGAACCGCCGGGAGAAGTGCGCGGGTGACATCAACGCCGCCCGTGCCATGGCGGGCACGTCCAACGGCCGGTCGTACTCCCGGTCCATCAGATCCCGAGCCCGCCTCAGGTGAGCCAAGTCCTCGAACCCCACCCGCCCAGCATCCCACCCCGGTGTCCACCCGCGACACCGGCGGATCCGGAACCGCGGCCTCCCCCTGTCTTCTCCCTGGCGTCCAAGGCCTCTCCCCTTATCAGACCGTCGGTCTGACAAAATGTCCCGGTGACCCCAGCGGAGGACGGCTTCCAGCGGGCCCGCAGGCCGGAACAGGTGCGGGCCCGGCGGGTGGCGATCCTGGAGGTCGCGTCGGCCATGCTGCGGGAGCGGGCGGTCGCCGACATCAGCCTGCGCGAGCTGAGCGAGCGGGTGGGGCTGGCGAAGTCGAACGTGCTCCGGTACTTCGACAGCCGTGAGGCGATCTTCCTCGAGGTGCTGGACGAGAACTGGCGGGCGTGGCTCGGCCTGGTCGACGAGGAGTTGGCCCGGCGGTCCGAAGGCGACGGTCCGTTCGCCGGGGAGACCGCGGTGGCGACCACGATCGCGGAGACGTTGACTCGCGAGCCCCTGCTGTGCGAGTTGATCAGCACGATGGCCGCGGTCCTGGAGCGGAACATCTCCGTGGACTTCGCGCGCGTCTTCAAGCGCCGCGCCACGGACAACACCGCCCGGTTGGCCGCGCTGGTCTCACGGGAGCTGCCGGACCTGGCCCCCGAGCGGGCCACTCACTTCGCCGGGGCGGTGTTCGTCCTGGTCGCCGGGTTGTGGCCGTTCGCGAACCCGACCGCCGCCGTGGCCACGGCGATGGACGAGCTGGGCGTGCCGAAGGCCGAGCACCTGTTCACCGACGGCCTGCGGGACGGGTTGGTGTTCCAGCTCATCGGGGCGAGCGCAGCACCAGGACGCTGATCTCGCTCGGCGCGAACACGCGGAACGGCGGGCCCCAGAAGCCGGAACCCCGGCTGGTGTAGAGCTGGGTGCGGGGGCCGTGACTGCTCAACCCGTGCAGCACGGGCTGGTCGACGCGCACGAGGTAGTGGAACGGCCAGATCTGGCCGCCGTGGGTGTGGCCGGACAGTTGCAGGTCCACCCCGGCCTCGACCGCGACGGACACCTGCTTGGGCTGGTGGGCCAGCAGGACGATCGGGTCGTCGGGGTTCGTGCCCGCCAGCGCGGCCTCGATGTCGGGGCCGTGGCCGGGGAGGTTCGTGCCGGTGGGGTCGTCGATCCCGGCGAACACCAGGCGGTCGCCGCCGCGCTCGACGACGTGGTGGCGGTTGTGCATCGGGTCCCAGCCGAGGCTCTCCATGTGGTCCAGCCAGCCCTGGGCCTCGTTGTAGTACTCGTGGTTGCCGGTGATGTAGAGCTTGGCCTCGGTGGCGCGCACGGTGCCGAGCGGGTCGACCTGGCCACGCCGCTGCACGACCAGGCCGTCGGCGAGGTCGCCGGTGTGGCAGACGACGTCGGGGTCCAGCTCGTTGACGGCCGCTGCCAAGCCCTTCGACCACTCGGTCCGCTCCAGCGGCCCGTAGTGCGTGTCGGTGATGACCACGACCCGCAGGCCGTCCAAGCCGCGGCCGAGGCGGGGGAGCACCACCTCGGTCGTCCGGACGCGCGGCACGCGCATCGCCTCGACGTAGCCGTGGACCAGGAGGACCGCCACGACGACGAGGACCACCACGGCCACGATCCGGGCCCGGTCGGGGTTCTCCACGCCCGCCAGCGCCAGCACGAGGCGCAGGACGTGGCCGAGGAGCGTCCACACGAACAGGATCCAGACGACCCCGAGGGTGATGTCGGAGATCTTGGACGCCCAGTCCACGTGGCGGCGGCCGTGGCCGAGGACCATCAGCCACGGGAACGCGAGCAGCACGACCGCGAACAGGACGGTGCCGAGGACGAACACCGGTGTCGGCCAGTCCGGGCCGACCGCGACCAGCGCGGCCCACGGAGTCCCGAACAGCAGCGCCAACACCAGGACGAGCACCAGCCCACGGCGCATGGGGATTCCTCCGTTTGCCGCAGGTGGAGCGTCCACCCGCCCCTCAACGGTACGGATGGACCCGAATTGTGAACCGGGGGACCCGGCCCTCCGTACTCCCCGGTGTGGGCAACCCAAACGCGCAGGTAACGGCGATCTCCCGATCGTGGAGCGTCTCGGCACGCACGGTAGCGGTACCCGGATCAAACGTGATGAGGGTCACCTATAGGGTGTCGATCGGTTGCCTTCGGCAGTGACATCGGGTTACGTTCCCGGCCGCAGGTCACGGTTCGGTCACCGAATGGACACGGCAGTCGCCCCCCGAAGCGGCTCCACCTGGATCCCCCGCCAGGCGTCCTACGGCCGGACTCCCCGACGCAGGAGGATCGTTTGTCCCGGCATGGAAAGGCCGCTGGTCGCACCGTGTACACGGTCGCTCCCCAGCCGGCGGCGGTAGCAGCTGCACCCCGTCCTGCCTCGCACCGCGTGGAGACGGACTGGGCGCCCCTCGGCACGAAGGTCTCCGCGTTCGTCGTCGCCGCAGGCGTGCTGGCAGGTGCCGGCGCCGCCGCGAACGCGATGATGTCCAAGCAGGTCAACCCCGCCACCGGCGCGGCGATGGACCTCGCGGGCTCCTCGGAGATCCAGACCGTCGCCGACGTCCACGCGAAGACCGCCTCGCTGAAGACCATCCAGATCGCGAACCCCGCTGTCGAGGTCGGCAAGCTCCTCCAGCTGGACAAGCGGCAGTCGATCCAGCAGTTCCAGGCGGCCGCCAAGACCGCGAACGACACCGTCGAGAACAACCGCAAGGCCGAAGAGGCCCGGATCGCCCGCGAGAAGGCCGACGCCAACAAGACCCCGCACCAGCGGCAGGTCGAGGGCTGGATCCGCGAGGCCATCACGATCCTGGCGGCCAACGGCACCGCGATCGACGAGAGCAGCGTCGACGAGATCTACACGATCATCCAGAAGGAATCCGGCGGCAACCCGAACGCCGTGAACAACTGGGACTCCAACGCCGCCAAGGGCACGCCGTCGAAGGGTCTGATGCAGACCATCGACTCGACGTTCAACGCGCACAAGCTGCCCGGCCACGACGACATCTTCAACCCGGTCGACAACATCATCGCCGGTGTCCGCTACACCTACGACCGCTACGGCGGCTTCGAGAACCACCCCGGTCTCGCGTCGATCAGCGTCGGCGGCGGGTACCAGGGCTACTAGGACGGCCGAAAGGGGCGCGAGGGTGGGTTCCCCCCTCGCGCCCCTTTCGTCATTCCGTCACGGCGTGGGCAGGGGGTTGGGCGCGCACGTGGCGTCCGCCTGCCGTCCCGGCTTGCGCGCGGGCAGCGTCCCGGTGGCCAGGTAGGCCGACACGGCCGCCGTCACGCACGCGGGTCCGGCGGGGCCCGCCGCGTGGTCGGTGCCGCCGGGCACGCTGATCAGCGACGCGTGCGGGAAGCGCGACCGGACCTCCAGGCTGCCCTCGTACGGCGTCGCCGCGTCCAGCGTCTGGTGCACCAGCAGGGCGCTGGTGATCCCGGAGCCGTCGACCCGCACCGGGGTCCCGGCGGGAGCGCCCCACCAGAAGCACGGGGCGTTGGCCCAGGTGTTGCCCCAGGTCGTGTTCGGCGCGAGCACGTGGTTGGCGGTGGACTCGGCCCGCCACCGGCTCCAGTCCTTCGGCCACGCCGCGTCGGTGCACGTCGTGCCGAGCAGCGACGCGAACGTGTTCTCGGCCGCGGGCGACTGGTAGCTGAAGGCGAAGAAGCCCTGCAACGTCGAGGGGTCGCCGGTCTGCGCGAACTGGGACAGGATGCCGCCCATGGTCGTCCAGGTCGACTGGAAGTACGACACGAACAGGAAGACGTCGATCCACTCGTCCGGCCCGATCGCGCCACCGGCGGGGTTCGCGGTGACGGCGGCCAGCTGCCGGTCCCACACGGCGTTCACGGCCGCGCCGGTCGTGCCGAGGTGGTAGACGTCGTCGTGGGTGGCGAGCCAGTCGAACCACAGGTGCAGGTTGCGCTCCAGCGGCACGTCCTGGTCGAACGCGGCCGCGCCGGTCCAAATCCGCCGCGGGTCGACGTTGCCGTCGAGCACCATGCGGCGCACCTTGGTCGGGTACCGGGTCGCGTAGACCTGCCCGGTGTAGGTGCCGTAGGACTGGGCGAACACGGTGACCTGGTCGACGCCGAGCGCGCCGCGGATCCGTTCCACGTCGGCCGCGGTGTCGGTGGTCTTGAGGTGCTTGATCAGCTCGGGCTGGTTGCGCGCGCAGGCGTCGGCGTAGCCCTTGGTGCGGTTGAGCCAGAACGCTTCCGCGATCGGCGTCGTGGTGACGTAGTCGGGGCGGTTGAACGTCTGGTAGCCGGCGACGCAGTCGAGCGACGGCGAGCTGGGCGCCATGCCGCGCGGGGAGAAGCCGATCCAGTCGTAGTTCGCGCCCACGCCGCCGGGAAGTTGCCCGCCGAGCAGGGAGTTCGCCAAGCCGGTGCCGGTGAGCACACCCGGCATCGACACCACGACACCCTGGTAAGCGTTTTCCGGTCCCGTGTGCTCGACCCGCGACAACGCCAGGGTGATCTGGGTGCCGCCGGGCTTGGCGGGGTCGAGCGGCACGGCGAGCGTGCCGCACTGCGCGCCGCCCGCGACGAGCGCCGCGTCCGAGCACGCGCCCCAGGTGATGGCGGGCGCGGGCGTCGCGGCCGCGATCGGGGTGGTCAAGACGGCCGCGGCGAGCGCGACGACCGTGGTCAGTACCGCACGTTTCACCCGAAGTCCTTTGCTGGAGCCAAGATCAGGGCAAATCGTTCGCAGTTGAACGAATTTCCCCTCACGCTATGCCTCCTCATCGGACGTCCGCACCAGGCGGGTCTCAACAGGCGCACCGGTTTACCCGGCTCCGCGACCCCGCCGGACCACGACCGCGGCCGCACCGGCGCGCACCTCGTGTTACCACTGCTGACCTGCGGCGTTGATGTTCAGGCCGCCACGTTCGCGTGGTCCTCCACGACGACGCCGCCGACCGCTCGGAACACCGCGAACGTGCCCCGGCGCGGCACGAATTCGCCACCGAGCGGACCCCGTGCGGCGGGTTGTAGCGTGACCGCATGACGCCACGGCTGCGGTTGGCTGGAATCGTCCTGGGCACCGACGACGTGCCCGCGCTCACCGCGTTCTACCAGCGCCTGCTCGGCTGGGAGCAGGGCGCGGACGAGCCGGACTGGACCACGCTGCGCAACCCGGACGGCGGCCCCGGCCTCTCGTTCCAGACGGAGTCCGACCACGTCCGCCCCACCTGGCCCGCGACCGACGGCCACCAGCAGATGATGGCCCACCTGGACATCGAGGTCGACGACCTCGCCACCGCGGGCGCGCACGCCGAGGCCGCGGGCGCCGTCCTCGCGGAGTTCCAGCCGCAGGACGACGTCCGCGTCTACCTCGACCCGGCGGGCCACCCGTTCTGCCTGTTCACCTGATCAGGCCTGGCCGGTGAACACCGCTTTGTCGGACATGAAGGTCGGCTGGAGCACGAGCTGCATTTCACCGGGTTCCGCGCCGACCGAGTAGACCTGGCTGAAGGTGAAGGTCTTTCCGGGGAGCACCGTCGTGGAATCGAATCCGGAACCCTCGCACCCACCGTTGGAATCGAAAACACTTTCGGCTTTCTTGCCGTTGAACTGCGCGTCCGTGCCGACGGACAGCACGGCGGTCTCGAACGGCTTGTCCGTCCCGTTGGTGACCACGATGGTGAACTTCACCGCCCGCACCACGCCCTGGGGCGCGGCGTACGGGCCGGGCGTGCACGCCTCGGGCGCGGCGACGTCCACCGCGAGCCCGTCCTGCCACGTGTACCGCTTGCCCCACGTCGGGACCTCGCCCGGCTGGGCCTGCGCCGCCGCGGGTTGATCGACACCACCGGCGCTGACCTGCCCGTTGTTCGTCGTGCCGGAGATGATGGCGTCGAGCTCCTGCACGGCCTTGACCTGCACGGCCACGGTGATCGCCACCCCGGCGACGCAGAGCACGACGCCGATCGCGGCGAGGATCTTCTTGCTGCCGAAGAGCGCGATGATCCCCAGCACCAGCCCGACGAACGCGACGACGGCGGTCAGGTTGTTCAGGAAGAGGACCGGCGACCCGACGACACCCACGATCCCGAGGATGAGCGCGGTCCACGCGAGCGCGCCGAACCTCGTCGTCGGCGGCGGCGCGTACGGCATCGGCTGCGGGGGATACGGGGCCTGCTGGGGATAGCTCATGTCGACTCCCGTGATCGGCGTGTGTCACGTGGAATCGAGGCCGATCACCGGTGCGTTAGCGGCGAAAGTGGCGAATCGCCGGAAGGGGGACATTCCATTCCGAGGTGTAACGGAATACGTCGACGCGCCGATCGGGGCACTTTCGCGAAGGTCGATCTTTCCGCAGAATGGTCCCGTGGAACTGTTCTCGGTTCGGGTGGATCCGCTGCGCGCGGTGGGGCCGGTCGTGCTCGGGTCCCCGCGCGCCGAGGCGGTCGAGGCCCTGCGGGCGTGGGGGGAGCCACGGCCCTCCGAGAGGGGCCTGGTGGTCTTCGGGCCGGGCACGCGCCTGGAGGCGTTGGTGCGGTGCGTCGACGACCGCGTGGACGTCGTCGAGGTCTTCGCCCAACCCGGCGCGGCGGTCGTCCTGTTCGGTCTGGACGTCTTCCGCACGCCGGTCGCCGACGTCGTCGCGGCCCTGCGGACCCGCGGTGACGTCGTGGAGGACCCCGGTCACGCCGTGGAGGTCCCCGCGCTGGCGCTGGCGTTGCTCCAGGAGGGCGACGGGTTCCGCTGGCTCAAGGCCGGGCGGACCCCGTGAGCTGGTAGCCCGCGTGCGCGGAGAAGTCCGCCGTGAGCGCGAAGCGGTCGCCGCGCACGAGCGTGTGCCGCCACTCCACGGGCCTGCCGTCCGCGTGGCTGAGGCGGTCGATGGAGAACGCGGCGGCCGTGGGCGGGCAGTGCAGCCTGCTCCGCTCGGCCGCCGTGGGCACGACGGCGCGCACGTCCTCGTGGCCGTGGTCGAGGCGGATCCCGGTGCGGGCGTGGAGTTCGGCGTACAGGCTGGTGTGGGTGAAGTCGGCGGCGAGCAGCGGCGCGGCCACGGCGGCGGGCAGCCAGACCCGGTCCAGCGCCAGCGGTTCGCCGCCCGCGAGGCGCAGGCGTTCGAGGTAGAGCAGCGGGGTCGACCCCTCCAGGTCGAGCCGGTCCGCCACCACGGCGTCGGCGCGCAGGTCGAGGGTGCGCACGACGCTGCGCTGCGCCAGCCCGGACGCCTCGACGGACGCGAAGAGGCTGTACAGCGCGCCCATCGGCTGCTGGATCTCCGGCGGCTCGGCGACGCGGGGGCGGCGGCCGCGTTCGGCCACGACGACCCCGTCGGCCCGTAGCCCGCTCAACGCCTGCCGGACGGTGTGCCTGCTGACGCCGTAGTGCTCGACCAGCGCCAGTTCACCGGGGAACCGGTCGGTGAACTCCCCGGCGTCCATGCGCGCCAGCAGTTCACCTTGCAGCTGCCGCCACAGGGGGGTCGCTCCGCCGCGGTCCAGCGCCATGTCCCCTCCTCCGGTCGGGGCGAACGGTACCGGTTGTGAAATGTCCGTACATCTCGTACTTTGATTGTACGGACATTAAACCGACGGGAGTAGCGGTGCTCACGACCACGCGGGTCCACCACGTCGTGCCGGGCCTGCTGCTCGCACTGGGGGTCGCCGCCGTCGCGACGGGACTGGGCAAGCTGGTGCCGGTGGTCGGCGGTCCGGTGTTCGCGATCGTGCTCGGCGTGCTGGCCTCGACCGCACTGCCCGCGCTGCGCGGCGCCCGCTGGGCCCCCGGCTGCGGCGTCGCCTCCACGACGGTCCTGCAACTGTCCATCGTGGTCCTGGGCACGGGGTTGCAGGTGCGCCAGGTGCTCCACGTCGGCGCGGAGTCCCTCCCGGTCATGCTCGGCACCCTCGCCGTGGCGCTCGGCGGCGCGTGGCTGCTGGGCAGGCTCCTCGACGTCCGCGGCGACACGCGGACGTTGATCGGCGTGGGCACGGGCATCTGCGGGGCGTCGGCCATCGCCGCCACCACGGCCGTGATCAAGGCCAAGCAGACGCAGGTCGCCTACGCCCTCGGCACGATCTTCACCTGCAACATCGCCGCGGTCCTGCTCTTCCCGCCGCTCGGCCACCTGCTCGGCCTCAGCCCGCACGCGTTCGGCCTGTGGGCGGGCACGGCCATCAACGACACCTCGTCCGTGGTGGCCGCCGCGTACGCCTACGGCGGCGACGCGGGCGAGTACGCGCTGGTCGTGAAGCTGACCCGCACGCTGATGCTGATCCCGATCGTCCTGTTCCTGGCGTTCCGCACCAGCCGGGGCGCGACGGTGCCGTGGCGGCGCGTGGTGCCGCCGTTCCTGCTCGGCTTCATCGCCGCGGTGGTCCTCGGCAGCCTCGGCCTGATCCCGTCCGGCATCGCCGCGCTCGGACCGTTCCTCATCACCACGGCGCTCGCGGGCATCGGTCTGTCCCTGCGCCCCGACGACCTCCGCAAGGCGGGCCACCGCCCGTTGCTGCTCGGCGTCCTGCTCTGGCTCGCCGTGGCCGCCAGCAGCCTCGGCCTGCAAGCCCTGACCGGCGCCCTCTAGGCCTGCCGGGCCAGCTTCGCCACCAGCTCGTCCGCGTCCGCCAGCCGCAGCTCCCGGAACAGCCGCACCGCGGACTGCCAGTGCGGCGCGGCCACGTGCACGCCGACGACCTCCTCCAGCGCGTCCCCGATCGCCCGGTGGCACGCCGCCGCCTGGTACTGGTCGCCCAGCTCCTCGGCCAGCTCCAGACCGTCCACCTGGAACTGGAGCGCCTCGGAGTGCCGCCCCAGCCGCCACAGAGCGGAGCCCGCGGTGTGCAGCGCGGTCACGTGCGCCGTCGACAGCGCCACCGACGCGAGCAGCCACAGCGCTTCCTTCATGCACTGCAACGCCTCGTCGGCGTCCCCCAGTCCCAGCAGCACGTTCGCCAGGGTGGTCAGCACGGTGGCCTGCGCGCGGACGTCGCCGCTGTCGCGGGCGATCGCCAACGCCTCCGCCACGCGCTCCCGCGCGGTCTCGAACTCGCCCGCCGCCAGCAGGCAGTAGCCGAGGCTGTCGAGCGCCGCGCACACCAGGTGCGGATCGCCCTCGGCGAGCTGGACCGCGCGCGAGGCCTCCCACACGGCGTCGTCGAGCCTCCCGAGGTCGGCGAGCGTGGAACCCATGCGCAGCAACAGGTTCGCCTCGGCGTGGTCGTCGTCGAGCGAGCGAGCGGCGTGCAGGCCGACGCGGAAGGCGTTGAGCCGGTCGACCCGGTTGCCGCGCCGGAAGTAGAACGCGTCCAGGCACAGCGCGAGCTTCCACGTCCGCTCGTGCTGGCGGCCGTGCGCGGCGATCTCCAGCAGCAGCCGGAGGTTGGCCTCCTCCATGGCGAACCACCGCACGGCCTCGTTGTGCGAGGACAGCACGGGGAAGCTGGCGGGCGGGTGGTCGAGCGCGCCGAGCGGCCGCGCGTGGTCGGCCAGGTGCGCGCGGGCGGTGTCGGCGACGTGCAGGTAGTAGTCGAGCAGCCGTTCGGTGCTGATCGCGTTGTCCTCGCCCGGTTCGGTGATCACGAGGTGCCGGGCGAACAGCCGGACCAGGTCGTGCCGGGAGTAGCGGTCGGGCGTGGACTCGTGCAGGAGGTTGGCGTACGCCGCCGTGCGCAGGTGGGTCCGGGCCGTGGCGACGTTGATGTCCAGCAGCGCGGCGGCGGCGTAGCAGTCGAGGTCGGTGCCGGGGTGCAGGCCGAGCCTGCGGAACATCCGCGCCGCGCCCTCGGGCAGTTCGCGGTAGCTGACCGCGAGCGCGGCCCGCACGCCCCGCCGGGCCTCGGGCAGCGACAGCGCGGCCAGCCTGCTCTGCTCGTCGTGCAGTTCGTCGACCAACGACCTGATCGTCCACTTGGGACGGGAGGTCAGCCGGGCCCCCGCGATGCGCAGCGCGAGGGGTAACCGGTCGCACAGCTCCACGAGTTCCGCGGTCGCCTCGGGTTCCAGGTCGGTGCGGCGCTTGCCCAGCATCCCCACCAGCAGGTTCTCGGCAGCTTCGTGTTCCAACGTTGCAACGGGAAGGACGGAAGCGCCCTCGGTCACCACGAGGTCGTTGAGGCCGTGCCTGCTGGTCACGAGCACGAGGCAGTCGGCCGACCCCGGCAGCAGCGGCCGCACCTGGCCGACCGACCGGGCGTTGTCCAGCACCACCAGCACGCGCTTGCCCGCCAGCAGCGACCGGTACCGGGCCGCCTGCCCCTCCAGGTCCGTCGGGATCTGCGCGTCGGCGAGGCCCAGCGTGCGCAGGAACCCGATCAACGCCGTCCTCGGGTCGACCGGCTCGGTCTCGTCGAACCCGCGCAGGTCCAGGAACAGCTGCCCGTCCGGGAAGTCCGCCGCCACGCGGTGCGCCCAGCGCAGCGCCAACGCCGTCTTGCCGACGCCGGGAGGGCCGACCAGCAGGCCGATCGCCGAGTCCTGCCCGGTGAGGTGGTCGTCCATGTCCGCGAGTTCGCCGTCGCGCCCGACGAACCCGCGGTGCTCGCGCGGCAGTTGCGCCGGGCCGCTGAGAGGCGCGATCGGCGTCTCGACCGCCAAGACCGACTGGTACGCCGCCCGGAGTTCCGGGCCGGGGTCCACGCCCAGCTCGTCGACCAGCCGCTTCCTGGTGCGGTGGAACAGGTCCAGCGCCTCGGCTTGGCGTCCCGCCCGGTGCAGGGCGAGCACCAGCCGCGCCACCACCGGTTCGCGCAGCGGGTCGTTCTCCACGACCTGCGCCAACGCGGTCACGGCGTCCGCGGGCCGGTCCAGCCGCAGCAGCCGTTCGGCCATGTCCTGCACGGCCACCAGCCGCAGCTCCTCCAGCCGGGCCGCGGTCGCCTCGCCGAGCCCCGGACTCGGGACGTCGGTGAGGAATGGTCCACGCCACAGGCGCAGCGCGTTCGTCAGCTGCTCGACGGCGTCCTCGTCGCGCGCGTCGCGGGCGGTGCGCACGAGGTCCTCGAACACGAACACGTCCACCGCGCCCCGGTCGCCTTCGAGCAGGTAGCCCGGCGACCGCGTGACCAGCTCCAGCCCCGGTCCCAGCACCTTGCGCAGCTGGGCGATGTGGCCCTGGAGGGCCGCTTTCGCCTGCGGTGGCGGCGATCCGTTCCACACGAGCGAGAGCAGCCGGTCACCCGACACCACCCGGTTGAGCTCGAGCGCCAGCGCCGCGAGCACCGTGCGGCGTTTGGCGGCGCCCAGTTGGACCGGGTCGCTGCCGGAGGCGACGAGTTCCACGGTGCCGAGCAGGTTCACCCGCATCCGGAAATCCTATCGGCCATAGATGAAGTTCCCTCGCAATATTGGCACAGCCGATCACGCGTTGGAGACACGTTGGTCGGGCGTTGGCGGTTGCCCGGAGGCTGGGGGGACCACCGGAGAACCGTGCCCGCAGGGGGACCAGAGGACATGCAGAACGCGAACGAGCCCGCACCTCCGTCCATCAACGGCCAGGCGATCGAGCTGAGCGAGAACATCAAGTCCGGCAAGGTCATGCTCGACCCCGCCACCGGCGAAGAGCTGCGGAAGCTCCTGCGCGAGCAGGTCGAGCAGGTCGACTCGTGGCTGGCCCGCGCGGGCAGGCTCGCCCGTCCCGCGCCGCTCGGCGCGAACCCGGTCAGCGACGCGATGGCGACGAAGTTCGAGGCCCGCGCCGAAGGCGACCCGCTGTCGTTCGTGAACGTCATGTCCGCGTACCGAACGGTCCTCCAGGACACGCACGACCAGGTCAGCGCGGCCATCACCAAGTACCAGCAGGTCGACGAGGACCACCGCGCCGGGCTGTCCAAGATCAACGGCATCTGAGGCGAGAGGCGCACCGCTCATGGCTCCCGAGGTCGACCCGGTACTCAAGGACACGCAGAACTGGGACTCGCACTCCCACCGCGCCCTCTACGAGGCCGTGCACGTCAACAACGACCCCGGCCAGTCCGGCGAGATCGGCTCCGAGTGGGCCCAGTTCGCCACCGAACTGGCGGAATCGGCGCAGGTCATCACCAGTCGCATCGTGGCGACCGAGACCGGGTGGACCGGTGAGTCCGCCGACGGCGCGCGAACAGCGGTGAAGAAGCTGTCCGACTGGATCTCCGGCACCGCGCAGACCGCGGGCCAGGTCGGCGACCGGGTCGCCGACCAGGGCCGCGTCATGCAGGACGCGCGGGCGAACATGCCCGAGCCGATGGAGTTCACCTGGGCGAGCGCGACCGGGAGCATGGTCGGCGGCGGACTCCCCGGCCTGCTCGCGTCCACCGCGGACGTGCAGGCCGCGAACGCGAAAGCCCAGGCCGCGAAGGAACTCGCGGTCACGGTGATGACGAACATGGAGGCGAGTTCCCGCGCGATCGACCAGTCGACGCCGGTGTTCACCGCCCCGTTCAACCCCGTGACCGGCAAGACCCAGGAACCGCAGCTCGTGGCGATGCACCGGGTCGAGGCGGCGCGCGAGACCGGCGTCCTGCAACCGTTGCAGATGGTGGGGATGGAGTCCTCGCGCCGCGAGGTGGGGGAGCTGTCCGCACGTCAGGAGGCGTTGCAGGCAGGGCAGACCACGACCGCGGCGGCCGCGTTCGCGCCGACGCTCGTGCCCGGCTCGGTGGACGCGGGGGCGAGTGGAACCGGTGGTTACGGCGGCGGTGGCGCGGGCGGTTACTCCGGTGCGGGCGCTGGAGCAGGTGGCTACACGGGTGGCGCCGGTGCTTATACCGGTGGCGCGGGTGGTTACACCGGTGGAGCGGGAGCCGCCGGGTTCACCGCGGGCGGGCCCTACGCCGCTGGTGGAGGCGGTTTCCCGGCCACGGGCGGCACCACCGGGGGCTCGTACGCGGGCAGCCGCTACTCGGTGGGCGGCGAGGACTCCGAGGACGAGTCGGTCTACCGGTCGAGCGGCACGACGACGGCCGCGGACGCCGCGGCGTCCATCCCCGTCGCGAACACCTACCACCCGCCCGTCGCGGGCGGCGGTTACGGCTACTCCGACCCGACGAACTACGGCGGCCCCGGAGGCGCGACCGGGTACCCCGGAGCACTTCCGGGCACCGGCCAGAAGGGCTCTGCCCCTTCGCGCACTCCTGCTCCTGGTTCTGCCGGTAATCCTGCTGGTTATCTCGGCGTGCCGGGGGCTCGTCCGCCCGGTGTGCCCCTCGAAGGCATCAGCGGAACGGGCCCCGGCGGACGTGGCGCGGGCGGTTTCGGTGGCGGTGTGGGCGGTGGCGCGGGCTTCGGCGGCGGCACTGGCGGTGGCGCGGGCTTTGGCGGTGGCGCGTCCGGTGGCGGCTTCGGCGGCAGTGCCGGCGGCGCGGGAGTCGGCGGCGCGGCGGGCGGCGGATTCGGCGGCGGCGTGGGCGGTTCCGGCGCGGTCGGCGGCGCGGGTGGCGCGACCGCGGGTGGTGCGACCGGCGTCGTGCAGCCCGGTGCCCGCGGCCAGATGCCCACCGGTGCGTTCCCCACGGGGACGCCGGGAGCGCCCGGAGCGCCGGGCATGGGCGGCGCTCCGATGGGCGGCGCGGGTGGCGCACGGTCCGAAGAGGACAAGGAGCGCAAGTCCGCCTCGTACATCATGGGCGGCGACCTCTTCGACATGCCGGGCGAGAACCTGCCGCCGTCGGTGATCGGCGGCGTCAAGGCGAAGAAGAAGAGCGGGGACCAGCAGTGATCACCCCGGAGTACCTGCTCAGCCCGGCCGAGCTGGACGTGCTGTGGCACGACCTCGACCAGGGCAGGCTGCCGTACCCGCTGGACGTCCCGAGCCTCGGCTCCACCATGGAGGAGCGGGCAAGGCTGCGCCTCGACGTGCTCGACGGCCTTCAGCGGCGAGGGTTGGCGAACGACCAGCGGCTGCTGGACCTGTTGCGGCTGCTGGCGAACCACCGGGTCGCGGTCGACGCCGTGGCCAACATGGAGCGGCGTCCCGTGCGGGCCGTCGCCGCGTCCGACGACGACCAGGCCGTGCTCGCCGTCATCGACGAGGACCAGATCGGCCTGCTGGAGGTCCGGCCCACGTCGTTGGCGAAGTCCATCGTCGGCGTGCTGTCCGACGGCACGGCCGGACCCGGCAGCGCGCTGTCGTTGCGGGTCGAGACGCTGACCGCGGCCGTGGCGCTCCAGGAGGAGCCCGAGGAGTCCGACGACCCCTGGGGCGACGAGGACCTGGACGAGAAGCAGGCCCTCCAGCGGGCCGGACTGTCCAAACAGGACGCGACGGTCATCGGCGAGCTGGCCGAGAACCGGGTGGCGGGCGGCCAGTTCGGCGTCACCCGGCGCGACGGCTCCCGGTACCGCGAGGAGCGGTCCGACGTGCTGGTCAACTGGTTCGACACCCCGCAGGGCCGGTACCTCATGGTCCGCGAGAACGGCTGGTTGAGCCTGTCGCCGACCGACAACGAGCGGATCGCGAACCGCATCGACTCGGTGCTCGCGTCGGTCTGACGCGACGCGCTCGACACGAAAGGGAAGACGTGGACCCGCTGGGCCCGATCGACGCCAACCGGATGAAGCACGTGGATCCGGATCAGTGGCTGACCGACATGCAGACGCGGATGGCCGACCTCCAGCAGAAGTCGGCCGACCTGGCGGAGAACCTCGCGCAGGCCAGCGCGACCGCGACGTCCAACGACGGCGCGGTGACGGTGACCATCGCGCCCACCGGCGCGCTGCAGAACCTGGAGCTGACCCAGCGGGCCGCGGGGATGAGCCCCGGCAAGCTCACCGCGTCGATCATGGAGGCCGTCCGCAAGGGGCAGCACGCGGCGTCGGCGAAGATGGTGGAGGCGTTCGCGCCGCTGGGGGCGGGCACCGAGTCCATGGACCTGGTGCTCAGCTACCTCCCCGCCGACGACGAGGACGACGAGGTCGAGGAGCACGACCTCAAGGCCGTGGACGCCCTCGACGAGGACCGGCCCCCGCCGCCT
>Ga0247771_1000301_pt1 | contig 16853 bp, 16 predicted proteins | sample UWRJL197509C6_FD_179948 | JGI IMG/M metagenome (GOLD analysis project Ga0247771, IMG submission 179948) | Plant litter microbial communities from Arlington Agricultural Research Station in Wisconsin, United States - UWRJ-L197-509C-6 | ecosystem: Environmental > Terrestrial > Plant litter >...
GCCGATCATGTTGGCCTCAGCGATGCCCACCTGAATGAAGCGGTCGGGAAACTCCTTGATGAACTGCTGGAGCTTGAGGGAGCCGGCCAGGTCGGCGGTGAGGGCCACAACGTTCTTGTTCGTGCGGGCCACTTCGGCAATGCCGTCGCCGAAACCGCTGCGTGTATCTTTCTTACCGGTGGGTTGAATGTCTTTGAGCATGTGATGTATTGTAGGGCAAAAGTAAGCGATCGCGTATCAATTCAATTCAGACTGATAGGAAGAGAAGAGCTGCTCGTCCTCTTTCAGGCGCAGCTCCCATTTCCAGGCCGTGCTCATCATTTCATCCAGCGGCATTTCCGGCGACCAGCCCAGGAGGCGGCGCGCCTTGTCGTTGTTGGCATAGATGGCGATGATATCTCCGGGACGGCGCGGGCCTACCTCGTAGTTGAGCTTTACGCCGCTCACCTTCTCGAAGGAGTGGATGGCTTCCAGCACGGTTACGCCGTTGCCGGTGCCGAGGTTGAACACCTCGCAGTTGCTGGTGTTGGCGCCTTTCTCGAGGTATTGAATGGCTAAGGTGTGGGCATGGGCGATGTCGCAAACATGGATGAAGTCGCGCACACAGCTGCCGTCGCGGGTGGGGTAGTCGTCACCGAAAACGATCATCTTGGGCAGCTTGCCGATGGCGGTCTGGGTGATGGCGGGCACCAGGTTCTGGGGCTTGCCGATGGGCAGCTCGCCGATGAGGGTGGACGGATGCGCGCCTACGGGGTTGAAATAACGGAGCAGGATGATCTTCGTATCGCTGGCCTTCTGAAACTCGCCGAGGATCTGCTCACCCATCTGCTTGGTGTAGCCGTAGGGCGAGGCGGCGGGCTTGGGCGGCGTTTCTTCGGTAACTACGGAGCTGTCGGGTTCGCCGTAAACGGTGCAGGAGGAGGAGAACACGAACCAGGGCGTTCCGAATTCCTGGGCGCATTTGAGGAGGTTGATGAGGGAGGTGAGGTTGTTCTCGAAATACATCAGGGGTTTCTGTACCGACTCGCCCACGGCCTTGTACGCCGCGAAGTGAACGATGCCCTCGATGTCCTCATTCTCCTGGAAGATGGCAAAGGTGTCGTCGAAATTGCAGAGGTCCACCTTGTAGTTCTTGACCGGTTTGCCCGTGATCTTCTCCACACCCTTGAGTACGGAGGCGCTCGACCGCGAGTTGTTATCCACGCTGATCACATCGTACCCGTTCTCTATCAGGTCGACGAGCGTGTGGGAGCCGATGTAGCCGCAAGCCCCGGTCACAAGAATTTTTGCCATGCCTTTTCATTTATTGATTGGCCGCAAAACTCGGTAAATAAACCTATTGGAACAACCGAACGATGCAGAAAATTCCTGCGGCCAGCAGGGCGCTGATGGGAATCGTGAGGATCCAGGCCCATAACAGGTTGATGGTAACGCCCCAGCGCACGGCCGACAGGCGCTTGGTGGCGCCCACGCCCATGATGGAACCCGTGATGGTATGGGTGGTGCTCACCGGTATTTTCAGCGATTCGGTGACGAAGAGGGTGATGGCGCCGGCGGTTTCCGCGGCCACGCCTTCGAAGGGCGTAACCTTGGTGATGCGCGTACCCATGGTCTTCACGATCTTCCAGCCGCCGCTCATGGTGCCGAGGCCCATGGCGGTGTAGCAGGCCAGGGGCACCCACCATTCCATGTGCGCGAGGTTGTAGCGTGTGGGGTTGGTGGCCACCAGGGCCGCCATGATGATGCCCATGACCTTTTGCGCGTCGTTGCCGCCGTGGCCGATGCTGAAGGCCGCGGAGGAGATGAGCTGGAGGCGCTTGAACCAGATGTTCGAGCGGTGCGCATTAAGGGTATTGAGCCAGAAGGTGAAGATGGCGAAAATGACCAGAATAAAGGCCAGCAGCACCCATTTGAAATTGCGGGTGTAGAAGACCACCTGGAAGAAGTATCCGGAGAAATGAGTGTTCTTGGCCAGTACGGTGCGGTCGAGCTCGAGGTTTTCGTAGAGGATGAAGCCTACGAGCGCCAGCACCAGTATCGATACGATGCGCGGCAGCAGGTCTTTTCGGAACGATAGCAGGAACCAGAGCGAGATGATGAAGGCCAGTATCATGCCCACGATGGGCGCGACGATGATGAAGCTGGCGGTCTGAAGGATGTTGGGGCTGCTGCTCATGTTGATGGCCCCGAAGCCGCCGTGGGCAATGGCTGCGCCGGCAAGGCCGCCGATGAGCGTATGCGAGGAGGAGGAGGGTATGCCGAACCACCAGGTGAACAGGTTCCAGATGATGGAGGCGATAAGGCCCGAGAGCACTACGGTAAGAGTGATCCACTCCGTTTTTACGGTCTTGGCCACGGTGTTGGCCACGCCGTGGTCCTTGAAGATGAAGTAGGCGGCAAAGTTGAAGAGCGCGGCCCAGATCACGGCCTGGAAGGGCGTCAGCACTTTGGTGGATACGATGGTTGCGATAGAGTTGGCGGCGTCGTGAAAACCGTTGATGTAGTCGAAGATCAGCGCCAGCCCTATGATAACGATAAGCAGCGTCATTCAGTAAGATTAAATGATGATGGTGGCCGTCGGGCGCCCGTATTTATACGGGTGCCGCGCACGTCAGGCATATTTTACGATGATGGATTCGATGACGTTTGCCGCATCTTCGCATTTGTCGGTGGCGGTTTCCATCACCTGGTAAATTTCTCTTTTCTTGATCACTTCCTTGGCATCGGGCTCGGTGGCGAACAGGCGCTCGATGCTCATGTCGAAGATGTCGTCGGCTTCGTTCTCGAGGCTGTTGATCTTCACCAGAGATTCGGTGATGAGGCGCATGTTCTTCATATTCCTCAGCTCGCCCACGGCCTTGCGCACCTCGGTGCAGCTTTGTACGATGATCTCGGTAAGCTTCTGCATGCCGATATCGTTGGGGTTCACGCGGTAGAAGTTGATCTTTTTGGCGGTGGCGTAGATATAATCGGCCACGTCGTCGAGGGCGGAAGCCAGGTAGTGGATGTCTTCGCGGTCGAAGGGAGTGATGAAGTTGCGGCCCAGCTCAGTAAAAAGGAGGTGGGTGAGCTCGTCGTTGGCATGTTCCACATCTTCCATTTGCGATATGAGGCCCTGGCGCTTATCGAAGTCGGGCTCCGATATCACCTGCGCAAGCAGGAGGCCCATTGCCTTCACGTTGTCGGCGCTCTTTTCGAAGAGCTCGTAAAAAACCTTGTTCTTGGGCGCCAGTAACTTAGCGAAGATGTTCATAGTGTCTGTTTAATAAGTTGAGCGAAGTTAGCCTCAATTGTTCCGGGGGCATAGTATCGCCCAGAATTAATAATAACTTAATATTGTCGCTGAGGTCTGCCTGAAGGCAAAACCTGCTAAAATGGAGCCAGTATGCAGAGCCCTTACCTGAAGGCCGTCTTGTCGATTTGTTTATTCCTGTCCGCCGCTGCCGCCCGTGGCCAGCACTACCTGTCGGAGTACGATTCCACGCTGTTTATCCGCGATACGGCCCGGCCGATCCTGAAAAGGCTGGAGCACCTGCACTTCAGCGGCTATATCCAGCCGCAGTTCCAGGCCGCAAGCGCCCGCGGCGCGGCCACTTATGCCGGCGGCAATTTCGCCGAGTTCTCGGCCAGCCGCTTCCAGCTTCGCCGCGCCCGCATAAAGGTGGACTATATCCTTCCGGCCAAAGGCCGCAACCTGCCGGCCGCCCTCTTTACCTTTCAATATGATATTACCGAGCGCGGGGCCTTTGCCCGCGACGTGTTCCTGCGCCTCTACGAACCGAAGACCCAAAAGCTGTCGCTGTTCATGGGACTGCTCGCGCGGCCCTTCGGCTATGAGGTCAATTTATCGTCGGCCTACCGCGAGTCGCCGGAGCGGGGCCGCATGTCGCAGGTGCTCATGCCCGCCGAGCGCGACCTGGGGGCGATGATCAGCTTCGAGTCGAAAAAAGACAGCGTGCGCAAGCCGCTCTTCCGCATCGATGCCGGCGTTTTCAACGGTCCCGGGCTTTCGGCGCCGGCGGACTTCGACAGCTATAAAGACCTCATCGCCCGTATCACCCTGAAGCCTTATGCGCTGGGGCCGCACCTAAGCGTGGGCGCGGGCCTGTCGCTGCTGCGCGGCGGCTGGATGCAGGTGAGCCACTACCGCTACGAAACTGTGGAGCGGAATGGCGTCAAGCTGTTTGGTGTCGATTCGGCCGCGGCCAATGCGGGCGCCGAAGCGCCGCGTCATTATTACGGCGCCGACGTACAGCTGATCTATACGCACCGCCGCGGCCGCACCGAGCTGCGCGCGGAATACTGGCGCGGCACGCAGCCCGGCACCGCCACCACGACCGTAAACCCCGGCAGCCTGCCACTAACGCCCACGTATATACGAAAATTTGACGGCGCCTTTCTCTACTTCATTCAAAGCCTGGGCAGTCCGGACTGGGAGCTGGTGGCCAAGTACGACTGGTACGACCCGAACCGCGCCGTATCGGGCAGGGAGATCGGCGGCGCGGGTGCGGGCTTTACCGCCGCCGACGTCCGTTACGGTACGCTGGGCTTCGGCATCAACTATTATATGAGCACGCAGGTGAAGGTGCTGGCCTACTACGAGCACGTGCGCAACGAAACCACAGCCCTCACCGGCTATACAGGCGACCAGCGCGACGACGTCTTCACCCTTCGCATGCAGCTACGCTTTTAATGACGCTTCGCTGGTTAAAACCGGGAAACAGAAAGGGAAGGAGTGCGGCGGGTTGTTTAGGCTGCGTTTTATAATAAATCAATGTCGTTGAAATAAGGAAATCCAAATGTCGTTGATTCAGTATCAATTAATTATGTGATCACCCTTATTGGATCAGCCTGAATTTACGAGCCGCTGGAAAGGCTATTTTTCAGAATCTTGGGAAGGGGTAAAGAAGATGACTGCAAAAACCGCACATAAAAAAAGCAAGGCAATTTTTTCTCCCTTTATCCCTATGGCCCACAAGAGCAGTGCTAACGGACCTAACCCGAAAACTATAACGGCCAGCTTACCACTCATAACCTTCAAACTGTTTAAGATATTTAGCAACTACAGATACTAGCGGTGACATAGGTTTTATTGCCATTGCTATTGATGTAATAACAGCCTCCTTGACTACCCTTGTAAAGCTGGTGGCCATTATAAGTGCCGCAAGGGCGATCACCAGTCCCGCTGCCACTTCCAGTTCCAGTTCCGCTGCTACCTGTGTTAGCATCGCCGGAACCTCCGTCCTTTGCACAGGAAGATAAAATAAGTACAGCACATAAAATGGTAATGATGTTCTTTTTCATAAGCAATTCAATGTTTAGGTGATTTTGCAGAGTTACTCTTATAATAACTGTTCACCAACCGTGTAAACACCAGAATGTAATTGCGGAAAATACTTATCCAACATCTTGAATTGCATAATAAAGTAAAACCGGCATGCACCGAAGGGCAGCCGGTTAAGCAGGCACATAGAACTTGGTCCGTTACTACGGCATATAGGGCATTAAGCGCCAGTTTTGGCCGCGCAACCTAAACTGTAATATGAGTAAGGAAACGCTCCCGAAATCCGGCAGGATCTTCGCCCTGGGAGCTAGGTAGAAGTTGGCCAATCAGCGATGGGCGCATCACTAAATTCCCGCTAGTATTTTTACGGCTTGCTGTACGTAGTAACACGGTTGGCAAGATCAAAAGATTGAAATATCTCTGCAATAATTTTCTAATTTGTCCTTCAAATCAAAACTATGCCTGATATTGCATCTGGTGACCCTCCTGCTGCTCCTATTACCACTCATCAAAAAGCTCCATGGCACTCTCACCTTCAAAAATGGGGCGGGGCGCTTTTCACGGTATTAAGCATAATAGGGGTACTTTACAGCAGTTTTCAATTCTATAATAAAATAGAAAACCTCCAAAAGGACTCCAAAAATGTGAATGATTTAATAGCTAAAGAACAGAATCTCAGAAAGAAGTATTTTCTCGATAAGTTTATCTACCGAAAGAATACCGATGACCCTCATAATGACTCAACACTTTATTATGATGTGCTTCACGACGATTTGTTATACACAAAAAGCCCGGTGCATAGATAAAAACGCGTGCGTATGGTGAAGAGTTTTTTCTTTTTTTTCTGGTTGCAAAAGCGTAAATCAAAATCGTTTTATGAGCATTTTACCTCATTCAGGTGGCAGTTGCTTAGCATACTCGTTAGCATGCTCGTCGCATTGGCAATCCTCAACTTAAAAATTGATCAGACCCTTAGCCAGGTTCGCAAAACTAAACTCGATGCAGAGAAGTTGTTAAACCAAACTAAATCATCCTTTTATCTTGAAGCCGATTCAATCATAAATACTCGATTGACTACAAGGCAAGCTTTAGGTTCGAATGGAGTTATCCAACCACCTCAAGCTCCTGTCAATATGCGAAACGCTAAAGCAGATAGATTCAATGTAGGCGGCACTATTGACCTTCGATTTCCTGTTCCTATAACAGATCGAACTGAGATTAACGTTATGCAAGGGGGATCAATGATCTCAGTTTCAGCAAGAGACTTAATTGGGAAGAATGGCGTCTCGCTAATTCTAGGTAGCAGTAAACCGTTTAATCCCATAACCGTAGTTGGTCAAAGGATCATCCTTAACCTCAACGTTATGGATATGAATGGTTCGCTAATCGCAGAAATCATCAATAATAAAATTTCTCCCGCTATTGGTTACAATAGTAAAATCGGCTTTGACCGTTCAGCAGTTGAGGTTTTAGATAGTTCTGGTCGGGTCGCATTCAGTTTGGAGGTCGTCAAGGACACATTATTAGCATTACAAGGCTATATCAAAAACGGCGTAGGGTTGACCATTTTTGGCAGAAAATCAACATTCAATGGTAGACAAAGCGCTTTTATCGAAGATATAATAGAGCAATTCAGAGAGGCAGGGGTTCAGCAAATTTTTGACTACACCGGTTCAAAGTTGAAGCGTCTTTAGCAAATCCGAAGAGCATGTCGCATGATCTTCTCCATCCCATAACTCACAATTCTTTTTTATAAGCAGCATGGCGGATTTGAAGGCCAATACGCAGAGTTATTATAGGCACAACGGTGTTACTACCTACATAAGTTGCGGGAACTACTTAAGTGACAACTCTTTACCTGTATTAGATCAAAAAACCAAACTTGCTTTAGACTGGTTTATTCACCTTTCGCGAAGCCTTCCACCGCCCTCCGCAGTTCGGTTTGAAACTGATCATAAATACCCTTTCAAGAACTCCAAACGCCTGATACGTTCCTCGGTCAGTGCAATTCGTCGGGTCAACATTTCCAAGCCTTGTCCGGATCCTCGCCGGAATACGTATTCCGATATTTTGAGTTGTGCGTCCCGGTATCTGATCCATGCAGCCTGTTCACTAGATAGTAAGGCCTTCTGTTTTGCATTATACGAAGCCATCAGGCTACGGCATGGTTTATTCATTGTAGTTTCCAATGTCTCGACCTGCTCTTGGGCTGCATTGTATTCTGCCCCTTGGCTTTGGGCGCGGGTAGCCTGTCCCGCCAGCAGGAAAAGGCAAAAAAGATGTGCTTTCATAAGTAATGTCATAGAAGCTGTTGCAGTTTTGAAAAAGTGATGATGTTTTTACTGTAGAGAACAGAAACCTCCACAATTTTACTATCCTTGTACATAAAGAAAACTTTTACCTGTTGATTACTCCCATCCTGTAAAATTCCAGAGTAAGATTTATACACGCTGTTAGGATCAACGATAGAGGTCTTGACCTCTGGCTCACCGTCAGAAATTTTGACTTCACAGAAGTGCTGAGCGGGTTGTCACATCTCATACAGAAAAGCCAGACCAGTTCTTCCGTGATCTTCATGGCATAATCTGCGTCGATTTCAGCAACCTGTACATATTCTTTTTTAAAGTCGTTGTACTTCTTTACAGCATAATGCTTACAAGAATAGCGAGCTTCAGAACTTTGGCAAAAGATGGACTTGGTAAAAGCGATTAATACCAGGCAGGCAATAACGTATTTCATTTTGGTCATTTGGGATTCCCGTATCTCCTGCGGGATGGTTGTAAAGAGCGACTTTTTTGGCGGCCTGCTCCACGGTGTAGCCAAGGGAGGTCCTGGCCCATTGAAGTACCGCAGGAGAAAGCTTGAACTTGATGCTGCCGGGCATGGTGCAATAATATACAAAAATTACTAATGACTGCGGGTATTTGGTCCCAAGTAAGCTAGTCGCATCTGTTACACGCAACGTCGACCATCAATTCATAACCGTAAGATGTCACCGGCTTAGACAACTATTCTTATTTTCATAGCCGGTGCTTGAATATGTTTTATCATTTGTGTTACCATACTTGAGTAAGTTTGGGTCATGATATCAAATTATGAATTAAGAAAAGGTAGCTGGGTAGAACTAGAAGACGGTACACGCACTAGAGTTAATGGTTATATACCAGGGGATGGGAATGTGGTTTTTTACGATGTGGCTGATAAACCCCCAGTGACTAACAAGAATCTGTTCCCTATACCTCTTACGAGAGAGGTGCTAATAAAATCCGGATTCAACCGACAATCTGAAGGTGGGATATTGATAAATAATAATAACCCGAAAATTAGGTTTGAAAATGGCGTAATATGGTTTGGCGGTGAACAATTCGAGGTCATTAAGTCATTGCATGCTTTGCAAAACTTTTATCTCGCATCCACTGGATCAGAATTACAAATAGATCTGTAAAAGTTGACCAATATATATTGTAGCTTAATTCAACGACATTGTATAATAAATATTGGTAATTATTATTTAATACGCGTGTCGTTTCAGCGCCGGACTTTTGCATTGGGGATTTGACTGAAAGCCGGGCTGTGCATGTGCTCCATCGTATACTCGATCGGAGCGCTTTGCAGGCAAGCTGCTCTCTTTCTCTTGCCCACATCCTGTGGCTTAGGATTTGCAGGATTGGGAGTTCCTTTTACGTATTTATTTTTCAGCTATGCTTACCTGCAAAGAATACCGGTTGTTGGATGAGATGCTTCAGGCCCAGTTCCTCTGGCTCGACGGCGTTGTTTTAATGAAACGCACGACGGAGTGCCTTCAGGTGGAGCTATACGCTTTGTATAATTTTTACGTGGAGGTATTTTATGACCAGCGCACCGAAGACCCGCTTTACCTCAAGCCTTTCGATCACACCGATCGCCTCGATGCCTACCTCGGGCAGATCTCCATCGAGCCCGTGCTGGCGGGATAGGAAGGGCCAATTATCATCAACCCTTTATTGTATATCTGATGCTGAGCTTTTCTCAGGCGGCAATAACCTCGCTGTTGACCTTGCCAAGGCCGAAGAGCAGGGCGGAAAATTCGTAGAGGTCGAGCGGCTCGCCAGATTGGATGAACGATTCCGCTATGAGGCGCTGGTCGCGGTTGAAGAGGCGCACGGTGCCGTTCTCCCGCGCAAAGGTGAACTTTTCCCCGTCGATGACGAGGTGGCCGGACTCGCTGTTGCGGAACTGGCTTTCGCCGATGACCACGCTGTACTCGGTTTTCAGGAGGATGCGCTGTTGCCGCAGGCCGGTACGCTCCATGAAAAAGAGGCGGCGGTCGCCGGCATTGAGTCGGATGGAGTGCGCTTCCTTGTTGTAGCGCAGCTCGGCCTTACGGTCGTGGCCGTCCAGGCTCCAGTAGTGGGATTGATTGCAGGTGTTGTTTAACGTCCATTGCATGAGGCAAGGTTTACGGATCAGCGACAAATAGCGTACTATAATAGGGGGTTGGCCGGCCTTGTTGAGAAGATGTTTATAAGGACGCGGGGCGGGATTGCAAGCAGAATGGCTAATAGCTTGCGGAAAGCCCTGCAAATGCATTGCTTAGATTCGTGAACAGGAGCACGACCGCCGCCAGCAGCAGGATCAGGAAGAGCAGGTTGGCGAGGCGTTGCGGGCGGTTGGCGTGGCCCGGGGCCTCTTGTTTTTTTACCGGCATGGGGCAAAAAAACAACAGGCCCGTTAAGGAATGATGAACCCACTGTGATGCAATTGTAAATTCCGGTTATTGGGCCGGGCCTACCAGCTGTTCCTTGGCATAAAGGATGATCTCGGGCTTGTCGTGGAAGAGTATGACCTTGCCGGTGATGCAGACGGTCTTGTCCTTCAGGTCCGTTTCGGGGGTGCCAAGCAGGGGGCGTACGGCGGGTTTTATAAGGATGGTGAGCTGCTGGTTCGGGTAAAGGCCGCCGACGTTGAGCAGGGTGAGGGAGTCTTTGGCAAAGAAGCGGCCGCCGGAAACGATGCCGCATACGCGTACGGAGTCTCCGACGTGGGCGCCGATATCTTTAAGCTCGATGGCGGTTTGGGCGGATGCGGCGGTGAAGGCGAAGGCTGCCGTCAGGAGGCTTGCGATTTTTTTCATGGTTGTGGGAATAAGGCCCAAATATAACGAGGAATCCCCTCACGCAAGAGGAGGGAATGACCTGCGGTAATTGGTCTGCCATCGCTGGCGGGATGGTTTTTTCTGCGGGAAGTTCGGTGGTAAATCCTTGGCTGTTAATAAGGGAGAAGGGAAGTCAGATTATCCTTTAAGTGATAGCGGTTTTGAGGAAGGCGGTCAAGACGGTCAGGTCCTGGCGATTCGCAGGACTTATTCCAAATAAAATGGTATGCGGTGTCGTTTCCGCAAGCGGTAACAAATGCGCCCTATCTTTTTGTGCTGAAAATAACCCGGCTTTTCTGGGAAAGCGAAACGCTTTCTATCGGTTGTGGGTTAGGTAAGATGAGACTGTCTGCCTTGTTAATGAATCAAGTTGTGGCTTGAGATGGAATTGTAAGCAAGTCTTGTCGGGTAGATGTTACCTATCAGAGCTTTTATATATTGGTTGTATATATAAATAATCCCGCAATATAATTGCGGGATTATTATGGGATGCTGCTGGCGGCTATGTTATTCAAGCCGGGTACAACTGTCCGATATTAATTTACAGCAACCGTCCATCTGTGATGGCTGCTCAACGCAAAGCGATAGGCAGGAGTTTAATAAAGCCTGTAGCGCTCCGCTTGTCTTCTGATCTTCGTCAGGCCACGTTGAAGTTTATGACCATTCCGCCCCAATGCATGCTTACAAGCCCTTCGGGACTGATCATATAGGTCAGCTTTTCCTGCATGGCGTCGGAGGTTCCGGGCCTTACTACGACCTTCAGCGCATCCTTGTCCTTGTTCTTATCGTATTCGGTGCCCCAGATGCTGTAGGCCTTGTTGAAGATGATGGTGTAGCCATCGTCGCCCCACAGCCCGAACACCGAGTATTTGCCGGCGGGCAGCTTTTGCCCTTCGATCATCACGTCCATGTCGGTTTCGAAGGTGGTCGCTTCGTTGGCGCCCATGCGCCATACCTGTCCGCGCATTGGCTCCACGTCCTTGCCGATGGTGCGTCCTTTGAGGGAGGGCTGGCTATAGCTTATCGTGATGTTGGCGCCGGAGGCGATGGTCTGCGTGACCTTGGCCGGAGGGCTGGCCCTCTTCATCTTATCCTGCTGCTGGGCCTGGGCGATCGTTCCGAAAAGGAATGCGACGGCGAATAAAGCGCTTGCGAAAATTTGTTTCATAGCAATCATATTTTATACATGAAAGTTACCAATAGTCCCAAACTTGGGCTTTCTATTTTTATGAACAGGCCGAGATCGGTTTAAGCGGCAGATGCAACCGATCTCACTTTTCAACACAGGTACAACCTTCGCAACACAGCGCAAAAAACATCGCGGCTGGCTTTTCAGTTCGAAGCAGACTCCGTTTCTTTCGTTCTTCTTACAGAAAAAGAAAGAGGGCTCACTTCAAATTAAGATGCTATTTAGTCTTAATCCATTTCCGCTACCGATCATCTGTCACGCTGCTCGATTGTCTGTCTTGCTGCCCGATTGTCTGCACACGTCTGCTCAGCCCGCAACAATTCATTCATCATTACCCGCCGCAATGATCATCCTCACATCGTCTGCCGCTCAATCATTTGCGCGGCCAATGATGGTGTTCCAACTGTGCTCGTCCGGAATCCGGCCATAGCGGATATCATCCAGCTGCTGGCGCAGGCGGAACATGATGCTGTTCGAATCGTACGGCGGCAGCGCATAGAGCTTCCCGTCGATGCCGATCTCGGAAATGGGCGCCACGACCGCGGCCGTACCGGCGCCGAAGGCCTCGGTCACCTGCCCGCTTTTCCAGAGCTCGATAAAATCCGGCACGCTTACCTCCCGCTCATCGAACTCGATCCCGAGATCGGCCGCCAGCTCCAGCAAGGAATCGCGCGTAACACCGTCGAGGATAGAATCCGACAGGGGCGGCGTTACCAGCATGTCGTTAATTACGAAGAAAAGATTCATGGTGCCCGACTCCTCGAAATTTTCATGCGCTTGCGCATCGGTCCAGATCACTTGGTCGAAGCCCTCCTCGCGGGCCTTCTGCGTGGGGTAGAAAGCACCGCCGTAATTGCCCGCGCACTTGGCATAGCCGGTCCCGCCGCGCGCCGCGCGGCTGAAGGAAGTTTCCACCTTCACGCGCACTGCCTTGGGATAGAGCGGCGGCACCGGCCCGGTTACGATCAGGAAGCGGTACTCGCTGGAAATCTTTATACCCAGCCTCGCCTCGCTGGCGAATATGAGGGGACGAATATAGAGCGCGCTGCCCCCGGCCTGCGACACCCAGGCGCTGTCGAGGGACACGAGCTCGCGCAGGGCGCTGCTGAACAGTTCGTAGGGTACCGGCGGCATGGCCATGCGTTCCAGCGAGCGGTTCAGGCGTTCGTGGTGCCTGTCGATGCGGAAGATGCTGATGCGCCCATCGTCAAGGCGAAAGGCCTTCATGCCTTCGAAGATGCTTTGTCCGTAGTGAAGCGCCAGCGTTATGGGCGAGAGCGTAAGGTCCTGGAAGGGAATGATGCGCGGCTGCACCCACGCGCCGTCCTTATAGCTGGCCGAGAACATGTGATCGCATACCTGCCGGCCGAATTCAAGTCCGTCCATATCCACGGAGGGCAGGGCCGATTGCTGTATTTTCTGAATGTCGATAACTGTCGTGGTTTCCATAAACCGTTTTTTATATATTAACTAATGATAGGTCGATCTCCATTTTTATGTTCGACCGCTTGTATACGCCTTGCTCGATCGGCACCTCGCGAAAGCCCAATTTGCGGTAGAGGGCGATGGCGCCGGCGAGGCCCGTTTGCGAATAAAGAATGACCGTGCGCGCACCCAGCCCCTTTGCTTTTTTAAAGGCTGCCCGGCTTAAGGCCTCTGCGATGCCTTTGCGGCGGAAGTCTTCATCCACGGCCATCTTGGTGAACTCATAGGTATGGCTGTCCACTTTCCTGAGGGCTACGGTGCCGGCCACCGCTCCATTCCAGGTCGCCATCAGGATCGCGCCGCCGGGTTGCAGCAGGGCGGTTTCGGGCTGCTGCAGCACGAACAGGTCGATGTCCTCGATCCAGAAAAACTTTTCGATCCAGGCGCGGTTCAGCCTTTCGAAATGGGGCTGGTGTTCCGGGCGGTAGTCCACGATGCATAGCGGGCTCATAGCTCTATGCGGCAGGGGATAAGCTGCTCGCAACAACAAAGATGGCAAGAGCCGATGATGGAAAACAGATTCAGTTTTTTTATTTTTGACCAGATCAGATAACCATGAGCCGTCTTATTTCCTCCAAAGAAGAACACAAATACCTGCAGGTGGCCGAGGGCATCGAGCAGATGATCCAGGACGAGGTGCTGCGCATCGGCGACAAGCTGCCGTCCGTTCGCGTGCTCAGCGACGAGTACGGAATCAGCATGGGCACTGCCTTCCAGGCCTACTATCACCTCGAGGGCAAGGGCCTTATCGAAGCCCGTCCCAAGTCGGGTTATTATGTGCGCTTCAACAACAAGCGTTTTCCCGGTATTCCTTCCGCAACGGCGCCTGAGCCGGTGGCCAACGAGATCAGCACGCGCGAGATGATCGCCCAGGTGTTCAGCGGGATCACGGCGGAGGACCGCATCAATTTTTCCCTCGCCGCGCCATCCGTAGAACTACTACCGGCCGCAAAGCTGAACAAATCTGTCGTGCACGCCCTGCGCAGCTCGCGTCACCATTGCCTGAACTACGAAGACATACAAGGCAATCCCGACCTGCGGCGGCAGGCGGCCCGCCTCACCTTCAACTGGAACGGCCAAGTAAGCGCCGACGAGATCGTGGTGACGGCCGGCTGCATGGAAGCCCTTGTGATGTGCCTGAAAGCAGCTACAAAGTCCGGCGACACCGTTGCCATCGAAAGCCCTACCTATTTCGGCATCTTCCAGCTGATCGAAAGCCTGGGGCTGAAGGCCGTAGAAATACCGGCGCACCCCGTAACCGGTATCGACCTCAACTTCTTGGAGCAATCGATCGTCCGCTTTGACATCAGGGCCTGCGTATTCGTACCGAGCTTCAACAACCCGCTGGGCAGCTGCATGCCCGACGAAAAAAAGAAAGAGCTCGTGGACCTCATCACGAGGCACCGCATACCGCTGATCGAGGACGATATCTATGGCGAGCTTTATTTCGGGCGGCAGCGGCCCAAGACCTGCAAGAGCTTTGACCGCGAAGGCTGGGTACTGCATTGCACGTCGGTTTCGAAATCGCTGGCGCCGGGTTATCGTATCGGCTGGTGCATACCGGGCCGTTACCTCGAGCGGGTAAAGGAGCTAAAGCTGATGCATACCGTGTCGGGCACTACGCTGACGCAGGTGGCGCTTGCGCACTTTCTAAGCATAGGCCGTTACGAATACCATCTCAAGAACCTGCGCAAGGCCCTCCATACGCAATGTCTACGCTATACACAGGCCATCGTTCAGCATTTTCCCGAGGAGGTGCGCCTGAGCCGGCCCGCCGGCGGCTTTGTGCTTTGGGTGGAGCTGGACCAGGCGCTCGATGCGCATCGTCTTTATCAGGAAGCGCTGAAGCACCAGGTGTCGATCGTGCCCGGACAGATATTTTCGGCCAGTGGCCATTATCGTAACTGCATCCGCATCGGCTACGGCCGGCGTTATGACGAGACGGTCGATTATGGCCTGCGCCTGCTCGGCGGTCTCGTAAAAAAGATGGCAAAGAAATAGTGTTGAACATGGCTGCAAGTAACAAAGCGGCCGGGCCGGAACAAGGGGAATTTTCACTTCATTTTTTGTTTTATTTCTCCTTGTTTTTCTTTCATGCCGATCCAATTTTACCACGTCAATAGCGCTGCTCCCTCCAAAAAAAAATGCACTGCTTCCAGGCGGCGGACCTGCAGGCAGTGCATATAAACAGGAGAGGCGGTTAAGGCCGGGCGTTCTTCTCCCAGCTGTTGTTGCTTTCGTCGGCATCCATATATATGCCGCCGTCAAGGGTAAGTGACCTGATCGTTTTTTTCGTAGGGAGGCCAATCTGCACCTGCTTTTGATTGGCCTGCCATATAGCAGGCGACTGGCGGCGGGTTTCGGTGCTGCCGTCGCTGTACGTGATCACGACATCAAAGGGCGCGGCCATGCCGCCGATGTTAGCCACGGTCAGCGTATAGCCGGTGGTGGTCTTGCTCACGCTTTTGACCGACAGGTCGATATAATAGTTCGAGAAGAACCAGTTGGACCAGAACCAGTCGAGGTTTTTGCCGGAGGCATTGTTGAAGGTGTTGAAGAAGTCCCAGGGCAGCGGGTGCTTGCCGTTCCAGCGGTTCATGTATTCGTGCAGGCATTTTTTGAAAAGGGCATCGCCGAGTATTTCTTTCACGGCTAGGTAGCCGAGCGAAGGCTTGCCGTACTCGTTGTTGCCAAGACCGCCGGCGTTCAGGTTGGGGCCGGGTGTGGTGATGGGCATGTCCTCGTCGGGCGCGGGGTCGTGGATCCAGTATTCGACACGGAACTGCTTGTAGAAAGCGTCGGCTGTGGCAACGGGCATCTTGTCGCGGTTGAACAGCAGTTCGAAGGTAGTGGCCCAGCCCTCGTCCATGAAGCCGTAGCGGGTTTCGTTGATACCCATGTAGAAGGGCATGTAGCTGTGGGCGATCTCGTGCTGCGCTACGAAGCGGGAAAAGGTCGTATCGGCATAGGTTTCGTCGTTGGCCATCATGGGGTATTCCATGCCGGCGTAGCCCTGGAACACGGTTGTCTTTTCGTAAGGGTAGGGGATGCCGGGCCATACGTGCGAGAGCCAGTCCAGGGCCTGCTGTCCGAAGCCGACCATGTGGTGAAAGTCGGCGGCGGTATCGTTGTAGGCGGCCTGCACGGAGGCGCGGCGGTGGGTGGCATCGTCTACCACGACGCTGGCGGCGTCCCATACAAAATGGTCGCTGAGGCCGAGGGCGATGTCGGGCACGTTGCTGGCCGTGAACTGCCAGGTGTTGAAGCGGTTGGCGGCGGTGATGCCTTTTTTGACCAGGTCTTGTTGAGAGACGATATGCACTACGCCATCGCTGGTGAGCGACTGGCGGAAGCGGTCGGCGTAGGGAGGCTTGAGTACGGCGCCGGGGTTGAGGAGGGTGCCGGTGGCCCAGACGATATAATTCTCGGGTACCTGCACGCGGAAATTATAATCGTTGAAGTCATTGTAAAATTCAAGGGACTCGTTGAAGTTGGTAAAGTCCCAGCCCTGGTAGTCGTCGTATACGGATACGCGGGGGTAGAAATAGGCGAGGTAGAAGGTGGTGGAATCGATCATGCCTTCGCGGTTGCTTTGAAAGGAAACGTCGTAGTGCCACTTGATGGAGAGATGTACGGAATCGTGGGGGTGGAGCGGCTCGCTGAGGCGTACGGGCACGGCGGTATAGAAGCGGGGATCGTCGTTCCAGGGTGCGGCCTGTCCATTGACGACGAAGGAGTCTATGTGTACGCCGCTGGTGATA
>Ga0247771_1000302_pt1 | contig 16823 bp, 20 predicted proteins | sample UWRJL197509C6_FD_179948 | JGI IMG/M metagenome (GOLD analysis project Ga0247771, IMG submission 179948) | Plant litter microbial communities from Arlington Agricultural Research Station in Wisconsin, United States - UWRJ-L197-509C-6 | ecosystem: Environmental > Terrestrial > Plant litter >...
ATTTTACTCGGGGGTTTTGCCCCTTAAAATTTGTCGGGCGGCAAGCTTTCCACCTGCCGTTTTGGCCCGACAAAGGGGCAAAACGAGGGGTCCCCGAGTCAAATCGGCCACAGCACGCTGGAACGAGAGCCAGCTGGGTGACCAACCTGGATCAAGAGCCGCCGGGTGGCCAACCTGCAACAAGAGTCACTGGGTGACCAACCTGGATCAAGGGCCACTGGGTGGCCGGCCTGGATCAGATGCCGCAGGGCGACCCATCGGGACCAGGAGCCGCAGGGTGACCCGCCTGGACCACGAGCCGCCCAGCCGCGAGCACCCTCACCTAAGCCTCCGGATCCCCAACCACACCCCCCTTCCCAGGCAGCAAAGCCCGCACAGCGTCGATCGTGTCCGCCGAAGCCGCGTCCTTGTCCGGCCGATACCTCAACACCCGCGCGAACCTCAAGGCCACCCCGCCGGGATATCGAGGGCTCACCTGAGCCCCGTCCAACTCGATCTCGATCACCAGCTCCGGGTTCACCACCACCCCCCACGGGTGCTTCTCGACAGCGATGTCCGCCAACGCCTTCGTCTGCCACGCCAACAGCTCGTCGGTCATCCCCTTGAACGTCTTCCCCACCATGATCGGCGCCCCACCGTCCGGATCACGCGCTCCGAGGTGCAGGTTCGACAACTTCCCGGACCGCCGCCCGCTTCCCCACTCGACCCCCAGCACCACCAGGTCGAGCGTGTGCACCGGCTTCACCTTCTGCCAAGCGCTTCCACGTCTCCCGGCCGCGTACACGGAGTCCAGCGCCTTCACCATCACGCCTTCGTGTCCCGCCGCCAACGCGTCGTCGACCACGGCCGCGGCTTGCGAAGCGGAAGGCTCTTCCACGCCGGGGATCACGTGCACCCCGGCCACCGCCCGCAACGCCACCAACCGCTCCCGCAACGGCACGTCCAACAAATCGCGCCCGTCCAAGTGCAGGCAGTCGAAGAAGAACGGCGACAGCAACAGCTCCCGCACGTCCTGCGCCCCGAACCGGCTCATCGTCTCCTGGAACGGCCGCGGCTTCCCGTCGTCCGTCAGCGCCAACGTCTCCCCGTCCAGCACCACCGACGTGCACGGCATCGCCCGCACGAGATCCACCAGCTCGGGCACCGTGGACGTGATCTCCCGCAACGTCCGGGTGAAGATCCGCACCTCCGACCCGTCCCGGTGCACCTGGATCCGAGCCCCGTCCAGCTTGTGCTCCACCACGACGCTGCCCAGTTCCGCCAACGCCTCCGGCAGCGACGCGGCGGGTGACGCGAGCATCGGCCGCACCGGCCGCCCTATCTCCAACGCCACCAGCGACAGCTCGGCCTCACCACCCCGCAAAGCCGCCACCGCCGTCTCGGGCAACGACCCGGACAGCATGAACGCCCGCCGCACCACCCCCGCGGGCACGTCGGCAGCGGACGCGATGGCGTCCAGCATCACGCCCTCCAACGCCCCCTGCCGCAACTCCCCGGTCAACAACCGTCGGAGAAACCCCTGTTCAGCCTCGGTGGCCCGGCCGAACAACGCCGCCAGCAAGTCAGCCCTTCGCCCGGCCGACCCCTTCCCGGAGAACTCCCCATAAGCCCCGAGAGCCTCGTCGACCTCCACCACCGTCAACGACTCCCCGGCCGCCGGTGGCACCGAGACGTCGTAGACCGTCCTCCACCCGGCCCCGATCCGCCCCTGGCTGGGCACGCCGATCAGGAAGGACACCACCGCGGGCGTGTCCAACCTCTTCAACAACCCCGCCAGCGCGGCAACCTTCGCCAACCGGGACCGCGTAGCGGCCACGGCCTCGGACGTCTCGACCACCTCGGTGAACAGCACGGATCCATGGTGCACCCGACCACCGACAAAAACAGATCAGCGAAGTTCCCGCACCGCTTCCCTCAACCGATCAGGCGACAAAGACGCGAACCCGAGCACCAAACCCGGCCACATCGGCACCTGTGAGTAGCGGGCCAGCGCCATCACGTTCACCCCGCGGTGTGCCGCCCGCTCCTGCACCGCCAGGTCGTCGGTCCCCGGTGGCAGCCGGACCACCACGTGCAACCCCGCCGCGACCCCCACCGGCTCCCACGACGGCAACTCCGCGGCCAGCGCCTCCAGCAAAGCATCACGCCGCTTCCGGTACAGCGCACGGGTTCGCCGCAGGTGCCGGTCGTACCCACCGGTCCGCAGCAGGTGCGCGAACGCGGCCTGGTGCACGACGTCGGACCCCATGTCCTCGTACCGCTTACGCCGGATCATCTTCTCCCGCAACGGTTCCGGCACCACCATCCACCCGAGCCGCAGGCCCGGCACGAGCACCTTGCTCGAACTCCCCTGGTACACCACGTGATCCGGGTCCAACGCCTGCAACGCCCCCACGGCGGGCCGGTCGTACCGGTGTTCGGCGTCGTAGTCGTCCTCGATCACCAGCCCGTCGCACGCCCGCGCCCACGCGACCAGCTCGTGCCGCCGTTCCGGGTGCAGCACGACCCCCAGCGGGAACTGGTGCGCGGCCGTCACGTGCACCGCCCGGCACCCCGAGGCCGCCAGCAGGTCCACCCTGATCCCGCGGTCGTCCACCGGCACCGTCACCACCGCGAGCCCGTGCGACCGCAGCATGTCCAGCACCCCGGAGTGGCACGGGTGCTCGACGGCGATGCTCGTGTGCCCCTCCTCCAACAACGTCCGCGCGAACAGCGCCAGCCCCTGCGCGGACCCGTTGGTGAACATCACCGCCTCCGGCTCGGACACCACCGCCCGCACCCGCCCCAGGTAGTCCGACAGCTCCGCGCGCAGCGGCGGGTACCCGGCCGGGGGCGGGTACCCGAGTTCGTCGTCGGACAGCCCCGCCAGCCCCGCCCGGTACGCGGCGACCCACTCGGCCCGTGGAAAAGCGCTCAACGCGGGCACCCGCGGATGCAGGTCGTAGCGCCACCGCACCACCGGATCGGGCAGCGGACGACTGTCGGCGGGCCACCCACCCGCCGCCGTCACGACCGTCCCCGACCCGCGCTTGGCCGTCAGGTACCCCTCGCCGACGAGCTGCGCGTACGCCGCCGTCACGGTGCCCCTGGCGACGTCCAGCTGCTCGGCCAGGTCCCGGCTGGACGGCAGCCGCGTGCCCGTGACGAGCCTGCCGTCGCGGATGGCCTGGCGCAGTTCGGTCTCGACCGCACGGCGGCGTCCGGACAGCGCCGGGAGGAGCAACTCGCGATAAGTGGACCAGTTGCCGACCATGAAAGTGGAGCTTAAACGTGAGCCACCCGCCCGGCACGCTGTCGGCATGACCAGTCGACTCGCGGTGGCCGCCGGGGCTTCCGCCGCCATCATCGTCGGTGCTTCGGTGCCGGTCACCGGCATGCTCCAGGACTACCCGCTGCTCACCGGCCAGGCCATGCGGTACACGCTGAGCGGGCTCGTGCTGCTGGCGTGGACCTACGCCCGCGGCCAGCGCCCCGCGCGGCCGAAGCTCGGCGACGTGCCCGCGCTGCTGGCGCTCGTGGTGTTCGGGATGCTCGGGTTCACGGCCGTGGTCCTGTACTCGCAGCGCTACGCCGAACCCGGTTTCGTGGCGGCGATGCTCGGCGGCACGCCCATCGTGCTGGCGCTGGCGAGCAGGCGGCGGTCGCGGACGACGGTCGTCGGCGCGGGGATCGTGGCGCTCGGCGTGGTGGTGCTGTCCGGCGGGGGCGCGTGGCACGGTCCGGGGCTGGTGCTCGCGGCGCTCGCGCTGTGCGGGGAGGCCGCGTTCACGCTGTTCGCCGTGGGGGTGGTGCGCAGGCTCGGCGGGGTGTCCGTGGCGACGTGGGCGTGCTTCATCGCCGGGGGTGTCGGCGCGGTGCTCGGGACGTTCGTCGGCGGCTGGCAGGTGCCGTCGCCACGAGAGGTGCTCGCCTTGGTGGTGCTGGCGATCGTGCTGACGGCGGTCGCGTTCGGGCTCTGGTACTTCGCCGTCGGCGGGCTCGGCGCGGACCGCGCGGGAGTCCTCATCGGACTGATGCCGATCTCCGGGCTCGTGGTGTCCGTGTCGTTGGGAGCGCAGGACTTCAAGCTGCTCGCCCTGGCGGGCGCGGCGGTCGTCGCGGTCGGCTGCGTCGTCGGGCTGTCGTCCGGCCGGGTCCGGCCCCGCGCGGGCACGGTGGAGCAGCCCGTTCCCGCGCGGTGAGGGTCAGCGGCCGCCGCGGGCCATGTGCAGCACGTCGAGGGCCGCGTCGAGCTGCTCCTCGGTGAGCTTGCCGGGGACGTGGCCGCGTTCCAGCACGACCTCGCGGATCGTCTTGCGCTCCTTGAGGGACTGCTTCGCGATGGACGCGGCCTCCTCGTACCCGAGGTACCGGTTGAGCGGCGTCACGATCGACGGCGACGACTCCGCCAGCTCGCGCAGCCGGTCCACCTGCGGCTCGGTGCCCGCGAGCACCTTGTCGGCCAGCAGCCGGGCCACGGCGGCGAGCAGGCGCGCGGACTCCAGGACGTTGCGGGCGATGACGGGCAGCATCACGTTGAGCTGGAAGTTGCCCTGGCTGCCCGCGAACGCCACGGTGGCGTCGTTGCCGATGACCTGAGCGACGACCATCATCGTCGCCTCGGAGATCACCGGGTTCACCTTGCCGGGCATGATCGACGAGCCCGGCTGGAGGTCCGGCAGCGCCAGCTCACCGAGGCCCGTGCGGGGGCCGGAACCGAGCCAGCGCAGGTCGTTCGCGATCTTGTACAGGCCCACGGCGGTGGCCCTGAGCTGCCCGGAGATCTCCACGACGCCGTCCTGCGTGGCCTGCGCCTCGAAGTGGTCGCGCGCCTCGGTCAGCGGCAGCCCGGTGGCCTTGGCCAGCTCGTCCGACACGGCGGCCCCGAAGCCCTCCGGCGCGTTCAGGCCGCTGCCGACGGCCGTGCCGCCGATGGGCAGCTCGGCCAGCCGCGGCACGGACGACGTGAGCCGCTCGACGCCGTAGCGGACCTGCGTCGCCCACGCCCCGACCTCCTGGCCGAGGGTGATCGGCACCGCGTCCATCAGGTGCGTGCGACCGGACTTCACCAGGTCGGACCAGTCCTCCGCTCGCCCTTCGAGGGTCGTCGCGAGGTGCTCCAACGCCGGGATCACGTCCTTGACGACGGCCTCGGTCGCGGCTACCCGCAGCGTCGTCGGGAACGTGTCGTTCGACGACTGCGACGCGTTCACGTGGTCGTTCGGGTGCACGTCCTGGCCGAGGTTCTTGCTGGCCAGGGTCGCGATGACCTCGTTCGCGTTCATGTTCGACGACGTGCCGGACCCGGTCTGGAACACGTCCACCGGGAAGTGCGCGTCGTGCGCGCCCTCGGCGACCTCGTCCGCCGCGTCCGCGATCGCCTTCGCCACGTCCGCGGGCAGCACCCCGAGCCGTTCGTTCACCCGCGCCGCTGCCGCTTTGAGCAGCCCCAGCGCCCTGATCTGCGACCGCTCCAGCCCGCGCCCCGAGATCGGGAAGTTCTCCACCGCCCGCTGCGTCTGCGCCCGCCACAACGCGTCGACCGGCACCCGGACCTCGCCCATGGTGTCGTGCTCGACGCGGTACCCCTGTTCTGCCATAGACCCCAGTTTGTCCCCGTAGGGGGATCTGGGCACAGTGGCGTTCAGCACCTAAGGTCGGGATCGAGCACTGCCACCCACCACTGGCAGAGGGGTTCCACCCATGGATGTCGACCTGTTGATCGTGGGCGCCGGTCCCACGGGGCTGTTCGCGGCCTACTACGCGGGGTTCCGGGACCTGTCCGTCGCACTGGTCGACGCACTGCCCGAAGCGGGCGGTCAGATCACCGCGATGTACCCCGAGAAGATGATTTTCGACGTGGCCGGGTTCCCCGCCGTGCGCGGTCGGGACCTGGTCGACGCGCTGGTCGAGCAGGCCGCGCAGTGGAAACCGACGTACCTGCTCGGCCGCCAGGCCCGTGACCTGTCCACAGTGGACGGCAGGCTGCACGTCGGGTTGGCCGACGGCACGGTCGTCACCGCCGGGGCGGTGCTGATCACCGCCGGGATGGGCGAGTTCCGGCCCCGCCCGCTGCCCGCCGGGGACGACTGGCTGGGGCGCGGGATGGTGCACTTCGTGCCGTCCCTGGCCGTGCACACCGGCCAGCACGTGGTCATCGTGGGCGGCGGCGACTCGGCGTTCGACTGGGCGCTGGCGCTGCACCCGATCGCGGCGAGCGTGACCCTGGTGCATCGGCGCGCGAACTTCCGCGCGCACCCGCCGACGGTGCGGGCGGTGCGGGAGTTGGGCGTGGAGATCATCACCGACGCCGAGGTGACGGCCCTGCGCGGGGACCCGTCGCTGGCCGAGGTGGAGGTGAAGGTGAAGTCCGGGGACGTGAAGGTGCTGCCCGCCGACGCGGTCGTGGCGGCGCTCGGGTTCACGGCCGACCTCGGGCCCATCGAGTCGTGGGGGCTGGAACTGGACCACCGGGCGGTGTCCGTGGACACGACGATGCGGACGCAGCGGACGCTGGTGTACGCGGCGGGCGACGTGGCGGCGTATCCGGGGAAGGTGAAGCTCATCGCCACCGGCTTCGGCGAAGCCGCTACAGCGGTGAACAACATCGCCGTGGCCCTGAACCCCGAAGCCCACCTGTTCCCAGGACATTCGAGCAACGAGGGGTAGCGCGTAGCACCGTGAGACACGCGGTGCTACGCTGATGTGGTGAAGAGCATCACCCAGCGCGAGTTCCGGAACAACTCCGCGGCCGTGATGGACGCTGTCGAGGCCGGTGAGGTCTTCCACATCACGCGCAACGGCAACGAGGTCGCCGAGTTGCGGCCGCTCAACCAGAAGCGCCGTCTGAGCGCGGAAGAGTTGGTGGCTCGGCACCGACGGCTGCCCGCCGTCGATCATGCCTTGATGCGGCAGGAAAGCGACGAGTTCTTCGGTACCGAGGACCGGGTCGAGGACGATGACCCGTGGGGGCGTGGAAATGGCTGAGCGCAACGAGTCCGGCGTGCTGGACACGTGTGCGTACATCGACCTCGGTGTGGTCGATGCCGCCAGTCTCCCGGCCGTTCCGGAGATCACGTCGGTCACCCTGGCGGAACTCCACCAGGGTGTGGCGATGGCGAAGGACCCGAACGTCCGCGCGGCCCGCACAGAGGTGTTGGGAGCCGCGCTGGTGGAGTTCGACCCGCTGCCCTTCGACGGGGAAGCGGCTGCCCGCTACGGATCGCTGGTCGGATCCGTGGTGGCGGCAGGCCGTGATCCGCGACCGCGGCGGATGGACCTGATGATCGCCGCCATCGCGTCCAGTCGGGGTTTGCCGCTGTACACGCGCAATGCCGACGACTTCAAGGGTCTCGACGGTCTCGTCGACGTCGTGGAGATCTAGACCGTCTCGCGCAGACGGGTGACGGTGCGGTTGAGGGTGGCTGCCCAGGTGGCGCGGAACTGGGGGTCGTGGCGTTCCTGGACCACCCACGTCGTGAGTTGGAGGTTGCGGAGGAGGATCAGGTCTTCCAAGGCCTCCTCGTGGTCCAGTGGGGTGATGGTGCGGTAGCCCTCCAGCAGTGGGGTGCGGAGGGTGGGGTCGTCCAACTCGCTGATGGTCGCCGCCAGGTCGTAGAGGTGGTGGCCGTAGCCGCAGTCGTCGAAGTCGATGGCTCGGACCTCGCCGTTGTGGAACAGGAAGTTCTCCTGGTGGAGGTCGGCGTGGATCAGGCCGTGTGCCTCCTGGCCGAGGGCTGACTGGGTGGTGTGGATGCGGGTGATGGCTTTTTCGAAGAGGATGCCCGCTTCCGGGGAGTGGAGGTCTGCCGCCAGTTGGGCCGTGTAGTCGGGGAGGGTGTCCACTCGGTTGCGGGCCAAGGGGGGCATGGTTTTGCCGTGGTGTTGCAGGTGGGCGGTGAATTCGCCGACCTTGCGGAGGTCTGAGGGGGTCAGGGATTTGTTGTGGAACTTGCCCTCCACCCAGCGGTAGAGGACGCAGGTTCGTTGGCCTGGGACGTCCGGGGTCGTGACGGTGGTGACGTAGTCGCCGGTGCGGGTGGGGATGGGTTCTGGGACGCCCAACGGGGTGTCGTTGGCCAGGGCTGTCAGCCAGGTGGTTTCGGCCTCGGCGAACTCGGCTGAGGTGGGGCGGAGGCGGAGGACGTGGTCCCTGCCCACGCGGAAGTTGGTGTTCCAGCCGTTGGGGAGCAGGGTCAACGGGGCCGGTGGGAGGTCGTAGGCGGCCAGGGCTTGCTCGGCCAGGTGCTTCAGGCGGCGGGTCTGGCCTGAACGGGTGAGGGTCGCGAACGCTACCGGCATTGGAAGCTGTCGGATTTGATGGCGGAGAGGAACGCCGACCAGGCAGGAGCCTTCACGGGCAGGTGACCGGAAGACTTGCTGTCCCGAATACCGATGCGGTGGCCGATCTCGACACAGTCGCCATTGGGAGCGCTGTAAGTGCTCTTGCGCCAGGTCATGAAGGCTCCTAGGTTGCCATCGAGGTGATCAGCTGCCTCGATTGTTCCTCATCCAACGCGACGCCACCGAGTGATTCCAGCACCTTGGTGTAGCCCTCGATGGGTGCCTTGTCCTCGATGAACAGGCTGGAGTTCTCGGTTTCGACGAACACGACGGGCGGGATTCCGGCGAACCGCAGGCGGGTGAAGGAGCCTGCCAGGCCCGCATGAGCGCCGACCGCTGTGGGCACGACCCGCAGCGAGATGTAAGGCCGGACCGACATGCGCAGCATGTGGTGCAGCTGCTCGGACATGACCGCTGGTCCACCTACCGGCAGTCGGAGTGCCTGCTCATGAACCAGGAAGGTGAACTCGCGGCGGCCATCGAAGACCTCATGCCTGGCCAGGCGGGCTTTGATTCGGCCTTCGACTTCAGTCGTTGGGATGGTCGGCCAGGACTGGATGATCGCCCGCATGTAGTCGGAGGTCTGGAGCAGGCCCGGCGGCAGGTTCATGTACCAACCGGTGATGTCCGTGGCGGCGTTCTCGTGGTCGATGAGGGTGCGTAGCTGGATCGGCAGGCGGGAGCCGTGTTGTTGCCACCAGCCCTTGGCGTTGGCCTCGCGGTAGAGACCCAGGAGGTGGTCTCGTTCGGCTACCGGGGTGCGGCAGACGCCCAGGAGGTGGGCGACCTCCAACTCCGTGACGCCGCCTTTGCCGTTGAGCAGGTCCGAGAGCTTGGCGGGGTCCCAGCCGAGCATCCCGGCCAGTTCGCGGCCGTTCAACTTGGCCGCTCCCACCGCTTTGCGCAGGCCTTCGCCCAGCTCCCGGCCCCGCACCGTCGACAGTCTCCGTGGCATGGAAGAACGGTAGAGGCGGGCCAACGACGGGAGTGGTGGTAGAGCTCGAGTTCGCCCGAACAGGCGGCTCCTTGGAGGGCCTCCAACGATCAGCATCCCACTATGACGTTCAGGTGGTTGCCCCACTGCGGACGCCGCCACGCGGTGCCCGTCACGCTGGGGGCGGGGGAGTCGGGGCAGACGTTGTGCGGGGATCCGGTGGAGCCGCCGTGGAACCCTTGGCAGCACAAGAACTGCTGGCCGACGTGCGCGGTGTGCGACGCGGTGTGGCGGCGTGAGGCGGGAATCCTGCCGTGGCCGAGGTAGACAGCGACCTGCGGCTCGCCCTACAACGGGCAGCTGCGGCCGTCGGCCAGGACGTGCCGGAGGTGGGGTCGCTGCTGGTGCGCCACCTCGTGCGGACGTGCGGGCTGCTCAGCGGTGATGAGCGGACCGCCCGCTACACGGAGCTGGGCGGCCTGCTCATCGCGCTGGGTCAGGCCTACCTGGACGCTACGGGACCACCTGCACCTGTTCACCGATGAGCAGGTTGTCGAAGAAGACCACCGCGGCCTCGTGCGACAGGTGGACGCAGCCGTGCGAAGGCACTTCCAGGCTGCCTTCGTGGAAGGCGATGCCGTCGGACGTGAAGTACGTCGAGTACGGCATGGGCCCGTTGTAGGGGACGCTCCACTCGTTCTGCACCTTGCGCAGGACGGAGAACGTGCCGGTCGGAGTTTCGTAGCCCGGCCTGCCGTGCGTCACGGGAACAGGACCGTAGCTGACGGAACCGTTGTAGATGAGCCAAGCCTCGTTCGTGGACAGTCGCAGGCACGCACCCTCCGCGATGGAACAGGGGGAGTCCGCGGCTGCGGCCTGCGCGGGAATCGCGAAGCCGAGAGCCAAGGCCAGTGTTGCGATCACAGTGCCGAGAATCCTCATCTCGAATCACCCCTCATCCCGTCGGGTACCCACGGGACGGATCATCCAACCACCTGGACCTGCGCGCTTTGTGAAAGCGTCTCGAAGTACGTCACGGCGGCTTCGTGGGACAGGTGGACGCATCCGTGCGACGGCACTTCGAGGCTGCCTTCGTGGAAGGCGATCCCTCCGTCCTCGAAGTACACCGAGTACGGCATGGGGGCGTTGTTGAACTCGCGGCTGACCTCGTCGCGGACCTTGTACTGCACCGCGAACGTGCCGGGAGGCGTCTCGTAGCCTGCCCGTCCCGAGGTGATCGGGACTGGACCGTAGGTCACCACGCCGTTGGCGATGAGCCACGTCTGCTGGCTCGACAGGGAGACGCACGCGCCGTTGGTGATGTCGCACGGCGTGCCCGCGACCGTCACCGGCTGCGGCGGCGGGGCGGGCTGCGGCGGTGGAGTCGTGGTGGTCGCGGCGGGCGGCTCCGAGGAAGGAGCCGCCGACGTGACCGGAGCAGGGGGAGTGGACCCGGCCGCCGCGGTCCGACCGCCCTGCGCGCAGGCCGCGGCGAGCAAAGCCGTTGCCACCACTAGAAGAACCCGCATCTGAACTCCCCTGATCGTCTTAACCGGAATGACGATCGGGCGAGGTCGAAGGTTGCAGCGGAGGCAGAACTAGGGGGTGACCTGAACCTGCTGGCCTGACTGGAGGAAGTCGAAGTAGGTCGCGGCCGCTTCCTGGGACAGGTGGACGCAGCCGTGCGACGGCACCTCGAGGCTGCCCTCGTGGAACGCGATGCCGTAGTTGGTGAAGTACACGGAGTACGGCATGGGCGCGTTGTTGTACGGGCGGCTCACCTCGTGCAGGACCTTGTGCAGCACCGGGAAGTAGCCCGTGGGCGTCTCGTAGCCGGGGCGTCCCGAGGTGATCGGGACTGGACCGTAGGTCACCACGCCGTTGCTGATGAGCCACGTCTGCTGGGACGACAGCTCGACGCACGCGCCGTTGGTGATGTCGCACGGCGTGCCCGCGACCGTGACGGGCGGGGGCGGCGGGGCGGGCTGCGGCGGAGGCGGCGGGACCTCGGTCGTCGTGACCGGCGGCGGGGCCTCGGTGGTGACCGGAGGCGGAGGCGGCGGGGCTTCCGACGACGAGGAGGACGCCGGAGCAGCCGAGGCCGACGACGAAGCCGTGGCTGAGGCCGAAGCGGAGGTGGAGGTGGAGGTCGGTGTCGAGACCCGCACCGCCGCCTCGGTCTGCTCACCCCGCGCACACCCCGCGGTGAAGAGCAACGCCATTGCCAGTACGAGGAGAACGCGCATGTCCGACCCCCTGATCGTCGTGTCAGGAGGTGAGACGCCTGTCACCCGATCATGGTTGCCCGCCGCCGATAACGAACGGGAGTCGCCTAGGCGACGACTTGGACCTGGGCGCCCGGCTGGAGGAAGTCGAAGAACTTCGCGGCGGACTCCTCGGCCAGGTGGACGCAGCCGTGCGACGAACCGGGGGCGAGGTCGCCCTGGTGGAACGCGATGCCGTCGTCGCGGAAGTACACCGAGTACGGCATGTCCTGGTCGTAGGCCAGGCTCCGGTCGTAGCGGACCTTGTAGAGCACCTGGAAGTCGCCGGTCGGCGTCTCGTTGCCCGGCATGCCGAACGCCGACTTCACCGGGCCGTAGCTGATGGCACCACCGCTGATCAGCCAGCTCTCCGACGTCGACAGGCGCACGCACGCGCCGTCGGTGATCGTGCACGGGTTGGCGGGCAAGCGCGGCGGGGCGGGCTGCGGTGGCGGCGGAACCTCCGAGCCGGTCGCGGGGGGAGGGGTGACCACGGGGGCCGCGACGGGCGCCTGAGCGCACGCCGAAGCCAGCAAAGCCGTTGCCACCACGAGAAGAACGCGCATCCACCACTCCTAGTTCGTCCTGTCACGGAGCAAGACGAGTGGCCAACGAGAAAGGTTGACCGCCTCCGGGTTTCCCCGAAGACGGCCAACCATGCGCGTCCGACCGAAGCGATGTCGGTTAAACGGAGCCGGCGTACCCGCTGATCCAGGTGCGGAACGCGGGAACGTCGACGTAGATCGACGGAGCCGTGGCGCAGGTCGCGCCACCGCCGCTGCGGCTGGTGGCGCCGATCAGCTCCCACGCACCGCCGACCGACTTGATCTGCGGGCCGCCGGAGTCGCCGTAGCAGGCGCCCTTGTTGCCGTCGGTGTTGTTCGTGCAGATCTCGGTGGCCGCGCTGATGCCGCCGCACCGGCTGTCCGCCACGATCGACGTGTCGAGCTGCTGGAGCGTGACCGGAGCCGCGCCGCACCCGCTCGACGACGGGCACGTCTGGCCCCAGCCGATGATGCGGGTGGCCGTGCCGACCGCGCCGGACGACGTCGAGATCCGGGCGGGCGCCTGGGTGACCGACGTGGACAGCTGGACGAGCGCCAGGTCGGCGCTGGGGTGCAGGACGATCCGGCTCGCGGAGGCCAGGGTGCCGCCGCTGGTCCGGTTGGTGGTCCCGATCCGCGCCCGCGTCGACGCGGGGGTGCGGCCCTGGACGCAGTGCTTGGCCGTGACGACCCAGTTGGCCTTGATCAGCGACCCGCCGCAGAAGTGCCCGCCCGAGGTGCTCTGCAGGGACACCATGAACGAGTAGACCTGGGTGGCGTTGCCGCCGCCGACGATCATCGGCGAGACGCCGTCGCCGTCGACCGCGGGTTGCGCCGTGGCGGCGCCCATCGAGGCGAACGCCATGCCGAGCGCGACAGCGACGGCCGTGAACAGGGAACGTGCCCTCATCGTTTCCGTTCCTTCCCGTCCCCGACGCAGGGTTGCCGGGGACAAAACGGAAACTAAGGACATGTTCCCCATGGTCACCACCCCCACACGGCCGGTGAGGGGGCCTTGACCGTTGACGGGGTGGTCAGAACAGCCCGTTGCCGTGCGGCAGGTCCGCCGGGATCGGCGCGATGACGTCCCAGTGCTCGACGATCTTCCCGTCGGCGACCCGGAACAGGTCCCAGTAGGCGACCGGCTCGCCGAACTCGCCCTCGGACTGGAGCAGCACGAGGTCCCCCTCGGCGACGATCCGGTGCACGGTCTTGTAGACCAGGTTCTTGCCCTGCTCGCCCCACTTCGCGGCCGCCGCGCCGAAGCCCGCGAGCCCGTCGGCCGCCTCCGGGTTGTGCTGGTCGTAGGTGGACGTGGAGATGTAGTCGGTGAGGACCGAGTAGTCCGCGTCGACCAGGACCCGCTGGGCGAACTCCGTCACCAGCGCGCGGTTCCGCTCGGTCCGGTCGAGGTCGGACGACGTCACCGGGCCGTCGACCTGCGACCGCCCGCTCGCGGTCTGCGCGACCACGGGCGTCAGCGCGTCCCAGTGCTCGGCCAGCTTCCCGTCCTCGATCCGGAAGAGGTCGAACGCGACCAGCGGCTCCGGGCCGAAGCCGTGGTAGACGCCGTGCAGGGCCACGAGGTCGCCGTCCGCGATGACCCGCGCGCCCTCGTAGCGGAAGTCGGCGGGCAGGGAGGAGATCAAGGCGCGCAACGCGTCCGGGCCGTCGGCGGCGAGCGAGCTGTGCTGCCGGTAGCCCGGCGAGACCCAGCGGTCCACGGCGGCGGGGTCCTTGCTCCCGAAGAGGTCGCCCAGTGCCCGGAGAACCAGTTCCTTGTCGCTCACGGCAGTTGTCCATTTCGCTCCGGTGCGGTGGACCCGACGTCCGACCGCCACCCCACGAGCTTCGGCCGATCGGCCCCGAACAGCGAGGTAGGATCGGGAACCACCATGGTCGAAAATGGACACGTCACCGAGTTCGGGTACAGCAACCCGGACCGCCCGACCCTGGGCGTGCAGGTGCTGGACTTCGCCGACCTCCGGGCCAGACTGCCCGCTCACACCCTGGACGTGGTGCACAGGGCCGACTTCCACCAGCTGTTCCTGGTGACCGGCGGCACGGGCGGCATGATGGTCGATTTCGTCGACCGGCCGTGCTCGGCGGGCACGCTGCTGCACGTCGCCCCCGGCCGGGTGCTGCGCCTGCCGTCCGCGGGCCTCGACGTCACGATGGTGCTGTTCACCGCCGACTTCCCGCCCCGGCTCGACCGGGCCGCCGCCTTGCTCGACTCGTTCGGCCCGGTCTCCTGGACCGTGCCGCCGGACGACCTGGCCGTGGACGACCTGGCCGCCGAGTACCGCCGCGCGGTGCGGGACCCGGACCCGGTCACCGTCGACCTGCTGCGGCACCTGCTCGCCGCGCTGCTGCTGCGCGCGGTCCGGTCCGCCCCGGCCGACGAGCCGGGGCAGAGCGCCGCGTTCCGGCACTTCCGGCGGGAACTGGAGTCGTCGTTCGCGAAGACGCGCAACGCGGCCGACTACGCCGCCCGCGTCGGCTACTCGGTGCGCGGCCTCAACCGCCTGTGCCAGGCCGCCACCGGCCACACCGCCAAGGCCCTCGTCGACGCCCGCGTGGCGCTGGAGGCCAAGCGCCTGCTGGCCCACACCGACGTGCCCGTGGCGGCCATCGCGCACCGGCTCGGGTTCACCGAGCCGACCAACTTCGGCAAGTTCTTCACCCGCGAGACCGGCGAGACCCCCGGCGCTTTCCGGGCGGGGGAACGCGCTTAGGACGGTGGCTTCTTCCTGCCGCGTGACCACCCCGCGGCGGTGGCAGGATGCCGTCGTGGAGATGACGGGTGCGCTGAACGAGCAGTCCGCGGTTCGGGTGCTGGACGTGGACGACGTGCGGCTGACCTACGTGGTCGACGGCGCGATGGCGTTCCGGCCCGCCGCGTTCTTCCCGAGCGTCCCTGCCGACCACTGGGGGCCGGACGAGGTCGACGAGTCCGGCCGGGTCGTCATGTCGGCGGGCGGCCTGCTGGTGGAGCGCGCCGGGCGCCTCCTGCTGATCGACGCCGGGCTCGGGCCCGTGGTCGGCGAGAACCCGTTGGGCTCCGCCGACTGCGGCGCGCTGCCGGAGACCCTCGCCGCGCTCGGCCACCGGCCGGAGGACGTCGAGGTGCTGGCCTTCACCCACCTGCACGCCGACCACACGGGTTGGGCCTTCGCGGACGGCGCTCCGGTGTTCCCGAAGGCCCGCTACCTGGTCGCGGCGCGGGAGGTGGTCGGGGAGTCCCCGTTCACCGGGCGGCACACGCCGATCGGCGACGGCGACGAGGTGTTCCCCGGCGTGCGCGCGCTCGTGACCCCAGGGCACAGCCCTGGCCACACGTCCTACGTGATCACCACGGCCACGGCCAGGGTCGTCGCGTTCGGCGACGCGTTCCACGCGCCCGCGCAGCTGGCCCGGCCCGACTGGGGATCCGGACCGGACTGGGACGGCGCGCTGGTGCCGGGAGCGCGCGCCCGGCTCGTCGAGGAGCTGGAGAAGCCCGGCACGCTGGGGTTCGCCACCCACTTCGGCGACCAGGTGTTCGGACAGGTCGTCCGGGACGCCGGGGGGACGCCGCGGTGGCGTCCCGTCCCCGCCCGCGCACTGCTGCCCGCGCCTCGCGGGCTCTAGGGCAGCGGCGGGATCAGCTGCTCCGCCTCGGCCTCGGCCAGCCGGTCGAAGTCCACCGACGAGTACTCGCGCAGCTTCGTCAACCGGTGGAAGCCGTCGATCATCCGCACGGTGCCGGACTTCGAGCGCATCACGATCGACTGCGTGGTGCAGCCGCCGGACCGGTAGTGCACGCCGCGCAGCAGGTCGCCGCTGGTCACGCCGGTCGCGCAGAAGAACACGTTGTCGCCGCGCACGAGTTCCCGCGTGGTCAGCACCCGGTCCAGGTCGTGGCCCGCGTCGATCGCCTTCTGCCGCTCCTCGTCGTCCTTCGGCCACAGCTTCGCCTGGATCTCGCCGCCGATGCACTTCAACGCCGCCGCGGCGATGATGCCCTCGGGCGTGCCGCCGATGCCGACGAGCAGGTCAACGCCGGTGTCCGGGCGGGCGGCGGAGATCGCGCCCGCCACGTCGCCGTCGGAGATGAAGTGGATGCGCGCCCCGGCCTCGCGGACCTCGTGCACCAGGTGCTCGTGCCGCGGCCGGTCGAGGATGCAGACCGTCACGTCCGTCACGTCGATGTGCTTCGCCTTCGCCACCCGGCGGATGTTCTCCGCGATGGGCGCGGTGATGTCGATGACGTCCGCCGCCTCCGGGCCCACGGCGAGCTTCTCCATGTAGAACACCGCCGACGGGTCGAACATCGCCCCGCGCTCGGCGACGGCGAGCACGGCCAGCGCGTTCGGCATCCCCTTCGCCATCAACGTGGTCCCGTCGATCGGGTCCACGGCGACGTCGCAGTCCGGGCCGTCGCCGTTGCCGACCTCCTCGCCGTTGTAGAGCATGGGCGCCTCGTCCTTCTCGCCCTCGCCGATCACGACGACCCCGCGCATCGACACGGTGTGGATCAGCTTGCGCATGGCGTCCACCGCCGCGCCGTCGCCGCCGTTCTTGTCACCCCGGCCGACCCACCGACCGGCCGCCATCGCGGCGGCCTCGGTGACCCGGACCAATTCCAGCGCCAGGTTCCGATCGGGCGCTTCGCGGCGGCGTTCGGAAGGGTTCGAGCTCACCATTGTGCTCCTCCTGGGATGATCGGCCGGTAGACCAATCCTCGCACGGAGTACCCCGTGACCAGGGTCCCAATGT
>Ga0247771_1000303_pt1 | contig 16740 bp, 10 predicted proteins | sample UWRJL197509C6_FD_179948 | JGI IMG/M metagenome (GOLD analysis project Ga0247771, IMG submission 179948) | Plant litter microbial communities from Arlington Agricultural Research Station in Wisconsin, United States - UWRJ-L197-509C-6 | ecosystem: Environmental > Terrestrial > Plant litter >...
GTTCCGCACGCGCGGCCACCTGATGGCCGACACGGACCCGTTGAACTACCGCCAGCGCAGCCACCAGGACCTCGACGTCCTGTCGCACGGCCTGACGCTGTGGGACCTGGAGCGCGAGTTCCCGGTCGGCGGGTTCGCGGGCAAGGAGAGGATGAAGCTCCGGGACATCCTGGGTGTGCTGCGCAACTCGTACTGCCGCACCGTCGGCGTCGAGTACATGCACATCCTGGAGCCCGAGGAGCGCAACTGGATCCAGGAGCGCGTCGAGGTCCCGCACGAGAAGCCCCCGGCCACCGTGCAGAAGTACATCCTCAGCAAGCTCAACGCGGCCGAGGCGTTCGAGACGTTCCTGCAGACCAAGTACGTCGGCCAGAAGCGGTTCTCGCTCGAGGGCGGCGAGACGGTCATCCCGCTGCTCGACGCGGTGCTGGACAAGGCGGCCGAGCACGAGCTGGACGAGGTCGTCATCGGCATGCCGCACCGCGGCCGCCTGAACGTCCTGGCGAACATCGTGGGCAAGCCGATCTCGCAGATCTTCCGCGAGTTCGAGGGCAACCTCGACCCCGGTCAGGCGCACGGCTCCGGCGACGTGAAGTACCACCTCGGCGCCGAGGGCAAGTACTTCCGGATGTTCGGCGACGGCGAGACGAAGGTGTCGCTCACGGCGAACCCGTCGCACCTCGAAGCCGTCGACCCGGTGCTCGAAGGCATCGTTCGCGCGAAGCAGGACATCCTCGACAAGGGCGGCGACGGGTTCTCCGTCCTCCCGGTCGCGATGCACGGCGACGCCGCGTTCGCGGGCCAGGGCGTGGTCGCGGAGACGCTGAACCTGGCCCTGGTGCGCGGTTACCGCACCGGCGGCACGGTGCACGTGGTCGTGAACAACCAGGTCGGCTTCACCACCGCGCCGGAGAACTCGCGGTCGTCGAAGTACTCGACGGACGTCGCGAAGATGATCGGCGCGCCGGTCTTCCACGTGAACGGCGACGACCCGGAGGCCTGCTACTGGGTCGCGAAGCTGGCGGTGGACTACCGGCAGGCGTTCAACAAGGACGTCGTGATCGACATGGTCTGCTACCGCCGCCGCGGCCACAACGAGGGCGACGACCCCTCGATGACGCAGCCCGCCATGTACGACGTGATCGACACCAAGCGCTCGGTGCGCAAGACCTACACCGAGTCGCTGATCGGCCGCGGCGACATCTCCGTCGAAGAGGCGGAGAAGGCGTTGCAGGACTTCTCCAGCCAGCTGGAGCACGTCTTCAACGAGGTCCGCGAGCTGGAGAAGCACCCGGCCAAGGCCAGCCCGTCGGTCGAGTCCGAGCAGCAGGTGCCCGCGAAGCTCCCCACCGGGGTCAGCATCGAGGTGCTGGAGAAGATCGCCGACGCGCACGTCAACCTCCCGGAGGGCTTCACGCCGCACGCGCGCGTCAAGCCGGTCCTGGAGCGGCGCGCGAAGATGGCCCGCGAGGGCGGCATCGACTGGGCGTTCGCCGAGCTGCTCGCGTTCGGCTCGCTGACCCTGGAGGGCCGTCTGGTCCGCCTGGCCGGTCAGGACTCGCGGCGCGGCACGTTCGTGCAGCGCCACGCGGTGCTGGTCGACCGCAAGACCGGCGCGGAGTACACGCCGCTGCAGAACCTGTCGGACGACCAGGGCAAGTTCATGGTCTACGACTCGGTGCTGTCGGAGTTCGCCGCGCTCGGCTTCGAGTACGGCTACTCGGTCGCGAACAGCGACGCGCTGGTGCTGTGGGAAGCGCAGTTCGGCGACTTCGTGAACGGCGCCCAGCCGGTCATCGACGAGTTCATCTCGTCCGGTGAGGCGAAGTGGGGCCAGCGCTCGGACGTCGTGCTGCTGCTGCCGCACGGCCACGAGGGCCAGGGCCCGGACCACACGTCGGGTCGCATCGAGCGGTTCCTCCAGCTGTGCGCCGAGGGTTCGATGACGATCGCCGTGCCGTCGACGCCCGCGAACTACTTCCACCTGCTGCGCCGCCACGCCCTCGACGGCGTGAACCGGCCGCTGGTGGTGTTCACGCCCAAGTCGATGCTGCGCCTGAAGGCCGCGACCAGCCCGGTCGAGGACTTCACCGAGGAGCGGTTCCAGTCGGTCATCCCGGACCCGACGAAGCCGGACCCGTCGAAGGTCACCAAGGTCGTGCTGTGCAGCGGCAAGATCTACTACGAGCTGGCGGCCGAGCAGGAGAAGCGCGAGGTCAAGGACACCGCGGTCGTCCGGGTCGAGCAGCTCTACCCGGTGCCCGCCCGCAAGCTGACCGAGGCGCTGGAGCAGTACCCCAATGCCACCGAGGTCCGCTGGACGCAGGAGGAGCCCGCGAACCAGGGCGCGTGGCCGTTCTACGGCCTCGCGCTCCCGGAGCTGCTGCCCCCGCGCTTCCGCGTGGTCCGCGTGTCCCGCCGCCCGATGGCCGCCCCGTCGGCCGGGTCGAGCAAGGTGCACGAGGTCGAGCAGCGCGAGATCATCACGAAGGCGTTCGACTAGGTTTCACGCCCCGAGCCGCCGGAACCGAGCACGTGGGTTCCGGCGGCTCGGCCGTTCACGGAGGAATTCCGATGTACTTCACCGACCGCGGCATCGAGGAACTGGAAACCCGTCGGGGCGAGGAGGAGGTCAGCTTCGCCTGGCTGGCCGACCGCCTGCGCGCGTTCGTCGACCTGAACCCCGACTTCGAGACCCCGGTCGAACGCCTGGCCACGTTCCTGGCCCGCGACGACGAGGACGACGAGTGAGCCCACGTCAGCCAAGGTTGTCCGACAAGAACTCTTCTATCTGCGTGTCCAGGTTGCAGGTTTCCACGAGGTTGGCGAACGCCGATCTTCCCTGAGCCGTCGCTCCGATCATCCCGGACATACCTCCTTTGAGCGACGCGTAGCCAACGGACAGCAAATGGCTGACGAACTTCCGCGCCAGCGGAACGTTCTTCTCGGCCGATCCCCGCTGCTCAAGTCCTCGCCGCTGGTGCCAGGCCCCATCGGCGAGGACTCGGCAGATCTTCACGCAGATGTCAAAATTGGGATCGCCGTGATACAAGTAGTACGGGTCCACGGTGTCCGTTTGCGCCCCCCTACGCCGAAGGTAACCGCGCAATGAATCCCCTTCCAGTACGACCACACCGCCCGGTGTGCGGATCAGTACTGTGGACTCTCGATCCATCCCCCTGAAATCCGCCTCGTCGAAGTCACAACCCGTGAGTTCGCAATCAATTAGTGCGGTATTGCGAAAGTCCACACCTGAACAATTGGCGTTGACAAGTACACACGCATCGAGACCCGTGTCGTGGAACTTGGACCCCCGCAGATCCACGCCAGTAAAGTCGACCTCGACAAGTTCACTGTGCGAAAAGTTGAGAGACGACAAGTCCTTGGTCTGCCCACAGTCGGAAAAGTTCACATTGTAGAGCTGACAGGATGACATGTCGAGACCATTTCCGATAACAGAACTAAGTGCATCTTTGACGGATCCCCCTTCGCGCACGCCTCTGAGCATCCCGCCCCACAGCAGAGCGAACATCTGACTCAGCCCCGGCACCTCACTCCTTGATGGCCAGGCGACGGATATTTGTAGGATGGCTTGACCGAGCAGGTCCTCAGGCATCGAACCGGCAAAGATCAGCATCGAATCGCTCAAGGGAAGCCTTGATGGATGAGGAGCGCCCTTGGCCAAGGCTTTGATCATGTAGGAAACGAGCATGAACTCACGGAGCGAGTTGTGCGAAAATTGCCACGAGTAGTGACCAGGCCTTTCGGATCGAGTCAGCGTTGTCGATGAACGCAAGTCGTCGAAAAGCGAGTCCTCCGCATCGCTCACACCTTCAGCTCTGCGCCGGATCAAACGTTGCTCGAAAACCGATCGAACCAATCGGCGAAACGGCTCCTCCTCCATCGACTTCGACTGTGTCGACGATACCTCCAAAGCCATTCTCTCAAGAAACTGCCGCCGCTCAGAAGGAAACAGATTTGGCGTTCGCCCAAGGTCTCTCTGCATCAGCTTTTTGACGATCAGGTCGTAGACCTGCCACTCGGTGAGCCTTTCTTCACTACCAACCGAACCATCGGTCTTCAGTTCTTCAACGACATCCAGCAGGTAGGTGACGATGACCGGCTTGCCCGACAGGGCGATGGTCGTGTCGTCCTCGGTGCGAAATACCCGGTTGAGCAGGCCCATGACCGCTTCAGCGCCCTTGGAGTCGTCACCGAGCTGCCGTCGAACCAGTTGCAGGGTCTGCTCCGGAGTGAGGTCGCGTAGCTTCCGCTCCGCGCGGTTCGTCACAAAGAAGTTCAGGAGGCGGTCGACGCTTTTCTCTTTTTCAACAACTGAGCGGTCGACCTCGTCCAGAGGCCCGCGCACTGAAATGCGCTGGTAAAGAACATCAAATACTCGAAGCTCTTCCGCCTCGGTAAAGTAGTTCGGTCGACTCGTCAGCAAGCCCTTGGCGCCGTCATGGGCAAGATCAGCAAGAGCTTGCAGACAGGCGCGACGCTCACGCACATTCATATATTGCGCCATCTCGTCGTAGCCGTCCAGCAGCAGTACGACTCGACCAGTGGCAATCATACTCTCAACGAAGGCCACGGGAAGATGGGGTAACTCGTTTTGATCGAGAAAGTGGTGCAACAGCCCGCGCGAGTCAAACTGCCGAGCAAAGTCCTTCAGCTCCACTCGAAATGGAATCATTGGATTTTTTCCGGCGGCGTACAACTCCACCCACCTGCGCTGCAGAACGCGAGTCAGCGCCGTCTTCCCGGTCCCGTACTCGCCAACCAACACGAGCCATTTGGCCGAGGCTTCCTGATCGTTCACCCAGTCGCTCAGAAAGCTCGTCGCCACATGCTTCCCGTTGGCGTCTTCCAGGTACGGCTCCTCGTAGACCGCCTCAAGCGCGATCAGGGATCTCGCCACCTGCGAGCCGTTCAGGATGTGATCCACATAAGGTTGAACTTTCTCAAATGCCTTGAACAGTTCACCATACGTGTAGGTGTCTATGCCGGCTATACCCGCACGTTCGCGAACACTTGCCGTAAAGCCTTTCGAGGAGACAATCAAGCGCCGGGAGCCCGACTCACCGCTGAACATGACCAGCTTCGTGAGATCCTTGCCGTACTTCGTCACGTCGACGTACTGCACGGTGGCCTCGATGTAGACCCTCTCCGTGGAAAACCCCGCAAGCCGGGTGGCCACCAAGTCTATCTCGGCGCCGTTCACCTCAACCGGGCCGGTTACCGAGTAGCCGTTCGTCTCGAAGAGCCACCTGATCGCATTCGGCAGTGTCTTTTCGTCAAATTCTCCGGTCATCGCGACTCCTCGCTTACCCCTGCGTCTCTCATCGACCAGCGACAAGGGTGCGTTACTCGTCTCGACAACGATGCCCGAACGGCCTAGCGGACGGCCAAACCACTGACGAATCCGCGCATCGGGATCCGATTCCACCTGGTGTGGAGCTTCCCGGTGCCGGAAGCTCCACACCTCAATTCACCAGGCGTAGGCCTCCGGGGCGGGCTTGGAGCCGTTCGGGCCGGGGGCCGGGAACAAGGCGTCGAGCTTCGCCAGCACCTCGGTGTCGAGCTTCAGCTCGGCGGCGTGGAGTGAGCCGTCGAGTTGGGCCGCGGTGCGCGGGCCGATGATCGGGGCCGTCACGCCCTCCTGGTGCAGCAGCCACGCCAAGCCGACGTCGGCCGGGTCCTCGCCGAGGTCGGCGCAGAGCTTCTCGTAGCCCTCGATGGCGTCGCGGTGCTTGGCCAGGCCGTCCTTGGCGCGGTCCGAGGTGCCGCGGGAGCCGCCGCCCTCGCGCTGCTTGCGCAGCACGCCGCCGAGGAGGCCGCCCTGGAGCGGCGACCACGGGATGACGCCGAGGCCGTAGTGCTTCGCGGCGGGCAGGACTTCGAGTTCCGCCCAGCGGTTGAGCAGGTTGTAGATGGACTGCTCGCTCACCAGGCCGAGGAAGTGCCTGTTGCGCGCGGCTTCCTGGGCTTGGGCGAGGTGCCAGCCCGCGAAGTTGGACGAGCCGAAGTAGAGCACCTTGCCCTGCTGGCGCAGGACGGAGAACGCCTCCCAGATCTCGTCCCACGGCGTCGCGCGGTCGACGTGGTGCATCTGGTACAGGTCGATGTAGTCGGTCTTGAGGCGGCGCAGCGACTCGTCGGCGGCGCGGCGGATGTTCAACGCGGACAACAGGTTCGTGTTCGGCCAGTCGCCCATGCCGCCGTAGACCTTGGTGGCCAGCACGGTCCTCTCGCGCCGTCCGCCGCCGGTGTCGAACCAGCGGCCGATGATCTGCTCGGTGACCCCCTCCCCCTTCTTCGCGCCGTAGACGTTCGCGGTGTCGAAGAAGTTGACGCCCTGCTCGTGGGCGCGGTCCATGATCGTGAAGCTGTCCGGCTCGGTGGTCTCGGGGCCGAAGTTCATCGTGCCGAGGCAGAGGCGGGACACGGAGAGACCGGAACGACCTAGGTGCGTGTACTCGATGCCCTCCAGCTAACTCCTCGGACGAGCCCTCCGCCACGTGGAGCGACTCCAGCTTCCACAAATTTGACAGTATTGACCTCGAATATTCGACACTGCCATTTCACCCGGCCGTGGAGTTAGTTTCATCTCGGTTCAACCAATTCCCTGCGGAGGACCCAGATGATGAAACAACTGCGCCGAGGAGCCGTTCTCACGGCGCTCGGGCTGACCGGGGCGGTCCTGTTCGCCCCGACCGTCACCGCCGCGCCGCTGGAGGAGGCCGTGCTCCACGCGTCCGGCTCGGAGGCCGTGCCCGGCAGCTACCTCGTGGTCTACAAGTTGGGCGTGAGCGCCGACGCGTCCGCGCTCGCCACCCGCTACCAGGGCAAACTGGGCCGCTCGTTCACCTCGACCATCCAGGGCTTCTCGGTGCGGGGGCTGTCCGAGCAGCAGGCGCGGCGGCTGGCCGCCGACCCGGCGGTCGACTACGTGGAGCAGGACGCGATCGTCCGGGTGCAGGACACGCAGACCGATCCGACGTGGGGGCTCGACCGGATCGATCAGCGCGAACTGCCGCTGGACAAGAAGTACACCTACGACACCACGGCGTCGAACGTGACGGCTTACGTCATCGACACCGGAATTCGCAAGTCCCATTCCGAATTCGAGGGACGCGCGAGTTACGGTTACGACTTCGTCGACAACGACTCCGACGCCTCCGATTGCAACGGCCACGGCACGCACGTGGCGGGCACGGTCGCCGGCAAGACCTACGGGGTCGCGAAGAAGGCCAGGATCGTGTCGCTGCGCGTCCTGGGCTGCGACGGCTCGGGCTCGTTCGAGGGCATCATCTCGGCGATCGACTGGGTGACCGCGAACGGCGTGAAGCCCGCCGTGGTCAACATGAGCCTCGGCGGCAACGGCAGCAACGCCACCATGGAGAACGCGGTGCGCAAGTCCATCGCCGCGGGCTTCACCTACGCCCTCGCGGGCGGCAACAGCGGGCAGGACGCGTGCGGTTTCACGCCTGCCCGCACTCCGGAAGCCATCACGGTCGGCGCGGTCGACCAAGCGGGGAAGAGGTCGGTGTGGAACTCCTCAGCCAGCTCCAACTTCGGCACGTGCCTGGACATCTGGGCGCCGGGTACGGCTATCCGTTCGGCGTCGTACTCGAGTGACACCGGGTACACCGAGATGGGCGGCACGTCCATGGCCAGCCCGCACGTCGCGGGCGCCGCGGCGCTCTACCTCGCCGCGAACCCGAGCGCCACGCCCAAGCAGGTGCGCGACGCCCTGGTCGCAGGCGCCACCAAGGACCTGTTGACCGACATCAAGTCCGGGTCGCCGAACCTGTTGCTGTACACCGGTTCCGGTGGCCAGAACCCGCCGAACCCGCCCGCGGGCAAGCTGACCGCCGCGGTCTCCCCCGCCTCGCAGACGATCGGCAACGGGCAGGTGGGCACCACCACGGTGACCGTCCAGGGCGGCTCGGGCACGGTCCGGCTGTCCGCGACCGGCGGCCCGCAGGGTTCGCTGAAGTTCTTCCAGCCGTCGACGATCTCGGCGGCGGGCAGCTCGCAGCTCTCCGTGTACACCGGGTTCGGGTCGGCGGGGACCTACCCGATCACGATCACGGCCACGGACGGCGTGAACAGCGCCACCACGACGTTCACGCTGACCGTCAGGTAGCTGCGCGAACCGGGCCCGGTGTCACTCCCATTCCCAGCGGATGCCGAGGATGCCGGGCCCGGTGTCGTGCGCGACCAGGTGCGCGCTGTGGGTCGTGCCGATCCACAGGTCGCGCACGTCGGTCTCCGGGTCCTTCGACGTCTCGCGGCGGAACCGGTAGCAGCGCACGGGAACCGCGTCCGGGTGGAAGTTCACCTGGAGCACGTAGTCCCGCGCCCCGCGCAGGAACCGGCGGTCGGTGACCGAGCTGATCCCGCCGGGGTTCGACGCGATCCGGTAGTCGACCAGCGCCGTGTCACCCGCGCGCAGCATCCGGTCGAACAGCACCTCGGCGATGAGGAACCCGTGCTCCTGCTCCGTGCGCACCCGGCCGAGGCGGCACGCCCCCTGCGCGGAGATCGCGCCGACGCTCTCGTCCTCCTCGTCGGCCCGCTGGATGGCGAGGAACCGGTCGATGCCGTCCTCGTCGGCGCGCAGCACGCCGCTGGACCGGAACTCGACCTCCCGGCCGTCCGGCCCGACGGTCATCACGTCGCGCCAGGTCAGGTAGGTGACGGGGGTGGGTTCCAGGTGGTCGACCTTGAGCATCAGCTCGTTGAGGCCGTCGGCCTGCACGTCCCAGATGCCCTCCAGCGTCAACGCGCGCTCGGCGGCCTGCTCGGTCCACCGGCCGCGCGGCCGCTTCGGGCCGAGGCTGCACAGCAGGTCGTCGACGCCGAGGATCTCCTCCAGCAGCTTGACCACGCGCAGCGACTCCGGCCGTTCGGGCCTGCTGCGGCCGCGCCGCCAGTAGCTCAACGTCGACACGCTCACCTGCGCGCCGCGCCGGGCCAGGTGGTGCTGAACCCGTTCCAGGCTCAGGCCACCCGCCTCGATCGCCCGCGTCAGCGCGTCGCCGAAGTCCTCCGCCACAAGGAGGCACCCTACGTGACCTACAGCACCCTGACCCCTGCTCGCCACACCGCCCGCGTCAGCGGGACACCGGGTCGGTAGGCCAGGTGGGTGGTCGAGGGGGCGTTCAGCACGTGCACGTCGGCGCGCGCGCCGGGGCGCAACACCCCGATGTCGTCACGACGCAGCGCTTGTGCGCCACCAAGGGTCGCGGCCCGCACGGCTTCCTCGACGCTCATCCGCATCTGGAGGACGGCGGTGGTGACGCAGAAGGCCATCGACGACGTGTACGACGAGCCGGGGTTGCAGTTGCTGGCCAGCGCCACGGTCGCGCCCGCGTCGAGCAGGCCGCGGGCGTTCGGGAGCGGCTGGCGGGTCGAGAGGTCGCACGCGGGCAGCAGCGTGGCGACGGTGTCCGAGCCCGCGAGCAGCTCGACGTCCTTGGCGGACAGGTAGGTGCAGTGGTCGACGCTCGCCGCGCCGAGGTCCACGGCCAGCCGCACGCCCGGCCCCTCGCCGAGCTGGTTGCCGTGCACGCGCAGGCCGAGTCCCTTGGCGGCGGCGGCTTCGAGCACCGCGCGCGACTGGTCCTCGTCGAACGCGCCGGTCTCGCAGAACACGTCGGCCCAGCGCACGTACGGGGCCACGGCGTCGAGCATCTCGCCGCGCACGAGGTCCACGTAGTCGTCGGCGGTCGTCCCCGCGGGCACCAGGTGCGCCCCGAGGAACGTGACCTCGTCGGCGTGCTCCCGCGCCAGCTTCGCCGACCGGACCTCGTCGACGACGCTGAGGCCGTAGCCGGTCTTGGTCTCGACGTACGTGGTGCCCTGGCTGACGGCCTCGGCGACGTGCCGCTTGAGGTTGGCGGCCAACTCGTCGTCGGAGGCGGCACGGGTCGCGCCGACCGTGACGGCGATCCCCCCTGCCGTGTAGGGCTTCCCGGCCATCCGCGCGCCGAACTCGGCGGTCCGGTCACCCGCGAACACGAGGTGCGTGTGGCTGTCGACCCAGCCCGGCAGGACGGCCCGGCCCTCGACGTCGACGCGGGTGTCGGCGGCGGGCTCCCCCTCGCCGACCCACACGACCCGGTCCCCCTCCAGCACCAGCGCGGTGCCGGAGACCTCGGGGTCGTTGGTGGTCAGCTCGCCGATGCCGGTGATGAGCGTGGTCGTCATCCGGTGTGCACCCCGTTCTCCGCGATGATCTTCCCGGCCACGACCACCGTCGCCACGTCCGACGCGGTGGCCGTCAGGACCACCTGTTCGGGCCGGGAACCGGCCGTGCGCACCGAATCCAGGCGGATCGCGACGAAGTCGGCCGGTGCGCCGACGCCGATGCGCCCGGCCTCCGGCCAGCCGATGGAAGCGTGGTTCGTCAAGGCGGCCATCAGTTCCCGCGGCGAGAAACGGCCTCGACGGCCGGTGCGCAGGCGTTCGCCGTGCTCCAAGGCCCGTGATTCGAGCAGGGGGTCGATGACGGCGTGCTGGTCGCTGCCCAGGGACAACGGGCTGCCGGCGTCGACGAGTTCCCGCGCGGGGCCGATGCCGTCGGCCAGGTCGGCCTCCGTGGTGGGGCAGAAGCACGCGCCCGTGCCGGAGGTGCCGAGGAGGGCGATGTCCTTGTCGGACAGGTGGGTCGCGTGGACCGCCGTGGTGCGCGGGGTCAGCGCGCCCGCCTCGTGGAGCAGTTCGGTCGGGGTCATGCCGTACGCGGCCAGGCAGGCTTCGTTCTCGGCGGGTTGTTCCGAGAGGTGGACGTGCAGCGGGTTGTCCGGGAAGGCGGCGGCCACCTCGGCCAACTGGGCGCGGGGCACGGCCCGCACCGAGTGGATGGCCGCGCCGATCCTGGTCATCGCGTCCGGGCGCAGGTCGGCGACGCGGGCCGCCCACGCCGCCGCGGTGCCGTCGGTGAAGCGTTCCTGGACGCCCTGCACCGGGAGGTCGATGCCGCCCGCCAGGTAGCAGGTGTCCAGCAGGGTCAAGCGGATGCCCGCGTTCGCCGCCGCCTGGCGGAGGGCCTCGCCCATCTCGTTGGAGCGGTCGTGGAGGTAGTGGAACTCCCCCACCGCGGTGATCCCGCTGACGGCCATCTCCCGGTAGACCGAGGTGGCCAGCGCGAGGTAGCTCTCGGGGGTCAGCGAGGCGGCCACGGAGTACATGGCTTCGCGCCACGTCCAGAACGTGCCGCCGTCGTCGTGGGTCCGGCCGCGCAACGCCCGGTGGAACGCGTGGGAGTGGGCGTTGGCGAAGCCAGGCAGCACCACGCCCGACAACCGGACGGCGTCACCCGGAGTGTCCGTTGTGGACAGACGGACGACGACGCCGTCCACGACGTCCACCAGGACGCCGGGGACGACGCCCTCGGGCAGCCACGCGTGCTCGCACCAGTAGCTCGTCACGTCGCCAAGTGCTCCAGGGTCGTCGCCAGCGCCACCACGCCCGCCGCGCAGTCGTCCGACGACGCGAACTCCTCCGGGGCGTGGCTGACACCGGTGGGGTTGCGGACGAACAGCATCGCGGTCCTGGTGTGGGCCGCCAGGATGCCCGCGTCGTGACCCGCGCCGGTCGGGAGCGCCGGGACACCACCGAGGACGGCGGCGAGGGAGTCGCGCAGCTCGGGGTCGAAGTGCACGGTGTCGCCGTACGACTCCTCGGTGACCTTGAGCGAACAGCCCTCGTCCTCGGCGGCCTGGGTGGCCGCCGCGGTGATCTCGGCGACGACCTCGCGGGTGCGGGCGTCCTCCTCGGCACGCGCGTCCAACCAGACGTCGACGGAGGACGCGATCACGTTGGTCCCACCGGGGTTCAGGATCAGCCTGCCCACGGTCGCCCGTGCGCCACCGGTGGCGGCACGCCGGGCCGCGAGGACCATCTGCGACGCCGGGAGCATCGGGTCGCGGCGGTCCTCGATCAGCGTCGCGCCGGCGTGGTTGCCCTCGCCGGTGAAGCTGAACCGCCACCGCCCGTGCGCCAGGATCGACGACGCCACGCCCACCGGGACGTCGAGGCCGCGGCCCTGCTCCACGTGCAGCTCGACGAAGTCGCCGATCATCGACAGCGCCCGGTCGTCGCGGCCCATCCGCAACGGGTCGAAGCCCGCCTTGTGCGCGGCCTCGCCGAACGTGACGCCGTCCGGGTCGGTCAGCGACGCCGCGGCCTGCGCCGAGATCGCGCCGGTCATCAGGCGCGATCCCAGGCAGGCCACGCCGAACCGGCCGCCTTCCTCCTCCGCGAACACGACGATCGCGAACGGCCGGGTGGGCACGAAACCCTTGGCTTTCAAGACGTCCACGGCCTGGAGCGCCGACACGACGCCCAACGGTCCGTCGAACGCGCCACCGCCGGGCACGGAGTCCAGGTGGCTGCCGGTCACGACGGCGTCGCGACCGGGCTTGCCCCACCACGCCCACAGGTTGCCGTTGCGGTCGGCCTGCACGTCGAGGCCGCGCCGCACCGCCTCAGCGGTGAACCACTGGCGCAGTTCCAGTTCCGCGGGCGCGAAGGCGTGGCGGGAGTAGCCGCCGCGCTTGGCGTCCCGGCCGACATCCGCGATGTCGGCGAGCAGGTCACCCATTGGACGACATGGGGATGCGCACGCCCCGCTCGTCGGCGACCTCGGAGGCGCGGTCGTAGCCCGCGTCGACGTGCCGCAGCACGCCCATGCCGGGGTCGTTGGTCAGCACGCGCTCGATCTTCTGCGCCGCCAACGCCGTCCCGTCGGCCACGGTGACCTGACCGGCGTGGATGGACCGGCCGATGCCGACGCCGCCGCCGTGGTGGATGGAGACCCACGTGGCGCCGGAGGCGGTGTTGACCATGGCGTTCAGCAGCGGCCAGTCGGCGATGGCGTCGGACCCGTCGGCCATCGCCTCGGTCTCGCGGTACGGGGAGGCGACCGAGCCGCAGTCGAGGTGGTCGCGGCCGATGACGATCGGCGCGGACAGCTCGCCACTGGCGACCATCTCGTTGAACTTCAGGCCCGCGAGGTGGCGTTCGCCGTAGCCCAGCCAGCAGATGCGGGCGGGCAGGCCCTGGAACTCGACGCGCTCACCGGCCATCTTGATCCAGCGGGCGAGCTTCTCGTTCTCCGGGAACAGCTCCAGGATCGCCTTGTCGGTCTTGGCGATGTCGGCGGGGTCACCGGACAGCGCGGCCCAGCGGAACGGGCCCTTGCCCTCGCAGAACAGCGGGCGGATGTAGGCGGGGACGAATCCGGGGAAGTCGAACGCCCGCTCGAACCCGCCGAGCTTGGCCTCGCCGCGGATCGAGTTGCCGTAGTCGAACACCTCCGCGCCGCGGTCCAGGAACCCGACCATGGCCTCGACGTGCGCGGCCATCGACGTGCGGGCGCGGTCGGTGAACTCCTCGGGCTTGGTGGCCGCGTAGTCCTGCCAGTCCTCCAGCGCCACCCCGGCGGGCAGGTACGCCAGCGGGTCGTGAGCGGACGTCTGGTCGGTGACGATGTCGACGTCCACGTTGCGGCGCAACAACTCCGGCAGCACCTCGGCCGCGTTGCCGACGACGCCGACGGACAGCGCGCGCCCCTCGGACTTCGCGGCCAGCACCCGTGCGATGGCGTCGTCCAGGTCGTCGGCGACCTCGTCCAGGTACCGGGTTTCGAGCCGCCGCTGCACGCGGTGCGGGTCGACGTCGATGCAGAGGGCCACGCCCTCGTTCATCGTGACGGCCAACGGCTGCGCGCCGCCCATCCCACCGAGACCGGCGGTCACGGTCAGCGTGCCGCGGAGGGTGCCGTCGAAGCGCTTGTCCGCCACGGCCCCGAAGGTCTCGTAGGTGCCCTGGAGGATGCCCTGGGTGCCGATGTAGATCCACGACCCGGCGGTCATCTGGCCGTACATGGTCAGGCCCGCGGCCTCCAGCCTGCGGAACTCGGGCCAGTTCGCCCAGTCCGGCACGAGGTTGGAGTTCGCGATGAGCACGCGCGGGGCCCACTCGTGGGTGCGCATGACGCCGACCGGGCGACCGGACTGCACCAGCAGCGTCTCGTCGTCGGCGAGGTTCTCCAGTTCACGGCTGATGGCGTGGAAGCTGGGCCAGTCGCGGGCGGCCTTGCCGGTGCCGCCGTAGACCACCAGGTCCTCGGGTCGCTCGGCGACGTCGGGGTCCAGGTTGTTGTGGAACATGCGCAGCGCGGCCTCGGTGGACCAGCTGCGAGCGGTCAGTTCCAGTCCCCTGGCAGCGCGGATCTCGGTGCTCAACGGAGGGCTCCACTTCGGATGAGGGCCTCGGCGGCCGCGATTTCGGGGGCGAGGTGGCGGTCCGGGCCGGGGCCCTGGACGGTCTCGCGGAGCTTCGCCACGGCCGCCGCGGTGGCGGGCGCGGGCTTGAGCGGCGCGCGCAGGTCGAGCGCGCGGGCGGCGGTCAGGAGTTCGATGGCCAGCACGGTGGTCAGCCCGTCGACGGCCTTGCGCAGCTTGCGGGCCGCGGACCAGCCCATGGACACGTGGTCCTCCTGCATCGCCGAGCTCGGGATCGAGTCGACGGACGCGGGCGCGGCCAGGCGCTTCAGCTCGGACACGATCGCGGCCTGCGTGTACTGGGCGATCATGTGGCCGGAGTCGACGCCGGGGTCGTCGGCGAGGAACGGCGGCAGGCCGTGCGACCGGTTCACGTCGAGCATCCGGTCGGTGCGGCGCTCGGCGATGCTGGCGACGTCCGCGACCGGGATGGCCAGGAAGTCCAGCACGTACGCGACGGGCGCGCCGTGGAAGTTGCCGTTCGACTCGACCCGGCCGTCGGCCAGCACCACGGGGTTGTCGATGACGCTGGCCAGCTCGCGGTCGGCGACGACCTCGGCGTAGGCGACGGTGTCGCGGGCCGCGCCGTGCACCTGCGGGGAGCAGCGCAGCGAGTACGCGTCCTGCACGCGGGTGCAGTCCGGGCCGCGGTGGCTCTCCATGATCTCCGAGCCCTCCAGCAGCCTGGCCATCCGCGCGGCCGACGCGCCCTGGCCGGGGTGCGGGCGCAGGGCGTGCAGGTCGGCCGCGAACACCCGGTCCGTGCCCAGCAGCGCCTCGACGCTCATCGCGGCCGTGAGGTCGGCCAGGTCCAGCAGGGCGTGCAGGTCGCCGATGGCGAGCACCAGCATGCCGAGCATGCCGTCGGTGCCGTTGATCAGCGCCAGGCCTTCCTTCTCGGCCAGGACGACGGGTTCGATGCCCGCCTTCCGCAGTGCCACCCCGGCCTCGACCAGTTCACCGGACGCGTCGCGCACCAGACCCTCGCCCATCAGCGCCAGCGCGGCCGCGGACAGCGGGGCGAGGTCGCCGGAGCAGCCCAGCGAGCCGTACTCGTGCACGACGGGCGTGATGCCCGCGTTGAGCATCGCGGCCATCGCGTCGACCGTCGTCGGCCGGACACCGGTGTGGCCGGACGACAGCGTGCGCAACCGCAGCAGCTGGAGCGCGCGGACGACCTCGCGCTCGACCTCGGGGCCGGCGCCGGCCGCGTGCGAGCGGATCAGCGACCGCTGCAACGCCGTGCGCCGGTCCGGCGGGATGTGCCGGACGGCGAGCGCCCCGAACCCGGTCGAGACGCCGTACGTCGGCTGCTCGGCGGTGGCGAGCCGCTCGATGTGCGCCCTCGCCGACGCCACCAGCTCCCTGGTGGCCTCCGGGATCTCCACCGGCACGCCGTCTCGGGCGACGGCCTGCACGTCCTCGCGGGTCAGCGGCTTCGGACCCAGCTGCACGGGTTGCACCATGTGCACATCACAACCCCCCGGAGCCGTTTCCACGACCCCGGAGCACGCGACTCCGTCTGGTATCCCAGACATCACCCGTTGGGGGTAACGCGCGCCGGGACCACCCCTCCGGGCCCCGGCGCGCCGCGGGTCAGCGGGTGCCGAACCAGGACACGTCCACGTCGTCCACCACCGTGGTGTTCGCGATGTCGACCAGCTTCTCCAGGGGCAGGTCGGCCACCTGGGCGGAGGTCGCCACCGACGACTTCCCCCCGATGGTGAGGAACCCGGCGGCGACCGGGACCACGAGCAGCGGGTCGGTGGTCCCGCCGTCCTGCTGCCGAGGCGGGACGTAGGTCGCCTCGACGCCGCGGGCCCGCACCGCCTGACCTCCCGTGGTGTCGGGGGAGGTCGGGGTCAGCCGCACCACGGTGACGCGGCTGACGCGGACGAGCTCGTACTCGACGGCCCAGTCGGTCGGCGAGGTGCCCCGCCACCGGCGTTCCGCCATGTCGGCGGCGGTCTGGGCGGCCCGGAGGTCCGGCGCAACGTGGATCGCCTCCTTCAGCACCTCCGTGCCGTCCTCCCTCATGGACGTGGCGATCTGGCGGGCGACCTCGGTCGCGTTCGGCACGTCGTGGAGGACCAGCACGAGGTTGTCCCGGCCCACCGTCCACATCAGCGCCGCGGGGTCGTTCGGGTTCACCGGCCGCTGGGAGAACCCCTCCCCCAGCCGTCCCAGGTCCACCCGGTTCTCCGGGTGTTCGAGGAACCGGGGGACCAGGTCGTCCGGGTCGCCCACCGGGTGGACCGCGAGCTTCACCTCCGCGGTCCCGTTCCTCCACGTCCGGTCGTAGCCGAGGCCGTCGAGGTGGCGGAGCTGCTCGGTCATCCCGTCCGGCAGCCATCCCGGCTCGTAGCGCAGCAGCGACAGGGGTTCGGTGGGCGGACCGGGCTGGGCGGGCGGGGCGGGCTCGACCCGCGCCCGGTTCACC
>Ga0247771_1000304_pt1 | contig 16730 bp, 11 predicted proteins | sample UWRJL197509C6_FD_179948 | JGI IMG/M metagenome (GOLD analysis project Ga0247771, IMG submission 179948) | Plant litter microbial communities from Arlington Agricultural Research Station in Wisconsin, United States - UWRJ-L197-509C-6 | ecosystem: Environmental > Terrestrial > Plant litter >...
CACCGCCGAGAGTCACCTCCGACTCACGGACAGATCCCGCGCACCCTCGTCGAGAAGGGTCCCCAGACGATGAACACATCAACGGTCCGCAGAGCCGCAGGCCTGTTGCTGGTCAGCAGCCTCAGCATCGCCACGGTCGCGTGCTCCTCCAGCACGCCCGACGCGTCGACGGGCGGGAAGGTGGCCCTCACGATCAACGGCCAGCCGCCCCAGACCCAGGCGTTCGACCGGAAGATCTTCGACGAGGACGTCGCCGAGTTCGAGGCGGCGAACCCCGACATCGACCTCCAGCCGAAGGAGGGGTTCATGGACCCCAAGACCTTCTCGGCGAAGCTCGCGGGCGGCCAGCTCGAAGACGTGTTCTACGCCTACTTCACCGACCCGGCGAACCTGATCGCCCGCAAGCAGGCCGCGGACATCACGGACTACGTCAAGGACGTGCCGCACTACGCGGACATCCAGCAGAACCTCAAGGACGTCTTCAGCTCCGGCGGCAAGGTCTACGGCGTCCCCACGGCCAACTACTCCATGGGCCTGCTCTACAGCAGGGCGCTGTTCACCAAGGCGGGCCTGAACCCCGACTCCCCGCCGAAGACGTGGGACGAGGTCGCGGTGGCGGCCAAGAAGATCGCCGACCTGGGCGGCGGCACGGTCGGCTTCGCCGAGTACAGCAAGAGCAACCAGGGCGGCTGGCACTTCACCACCTGGATGTACTCGCAGGGCGGCCAGATCGCGAAGAAGGACGGCGACAAGTGGGTCGCGGACTTCAACAACGACAAGGGCAAGGCCGTGCTGAACCACCTCAAGAAGATGAGGTGGGAGGACAACAGCATGGGCGAGAAGCAGCTCCTCGAACTCGCCGACGTGCAGCAGATGATGGGCGCGGGCCAGCTCGGCATGTACCTGTCCGCGCCGGACAACGTGCCCACGCTGGTCAACCAGTTCAAGGGCAAGTACGAGGACTACGGCCTGGCGGGCATCCCGGACGGCAAGGGCACGCTGATCGGCGGCGAGGGCTACATGCTCAACCCGAAGGCCACGCCGGAGAAGATCAAGGCCGGTCTGAAGTGGATCCAGTGGAAGTACCTGAACCCGGACCGCATCGAGAAGAACCTCCAGCGCTACAAGGCCGAGGGTCAGCCCATCGGCCTGCCGGTCCCGCCGGTCGCCGACATCTGGACCGGCGCCACGCGTGACAAGCAGAACCAGCTGAAGGACGCCAACGCGACCGTGCCGGTGGCGAACTTCAAGGCCTACGTCGACTCCTTCGAGAGCATCAAGGGCGCCATCGAGCCCCCGAACGCCCAGCAGGTGTACGCGATCCTCGACAACGTGATGCAGGCCGTGCTCACGGACAAGGACGCGGACGTCTCCAAGCTGCTCGCCGATGCCGAAGCCAAGGTGAACCCGGTGCTGGCCCAGGTGAAGTGATGTCGGCTTCCACACTGCTCCGCCCTGCCGGAGCACCCGCCCCGGACGCCACCCGGCGTCCGGGGCGGGCCCCCGGCCGGACGCGCCGCCGGATCGTGGAGAACCTGACGGCGTACGGGTTCCTGTGCGCCGCCCTGGTCTGCTTCGCGCTGTTCTCCTGGTACCCCATCGTTCGCGGTGTCCTGCTGGCGTTCCAGCAGGTCAACTTCATCACCGACCCGGAGTGGGTCGGGTTCGACAACTTCGAACGGCTCTTCGCGGACCCGCTGTTCTGGGACGCGTGGCGCAACACGCTGCTGTTCACCGGGCTGGCGCTGGTGTTCGGGTTCTTCGTCCCGTTCCTGATCGCCGTGCTGCTCAACGAACTCCGGCACGCCAAGGGGTACTTCCGGCTGGTCGTCTACCTGCCGGTGATGCTCCCGCCGGTGGTCGCGGCACTGCTGTGGAAGTGGTTCTACGATCCGGGCCCCGGACTGTTCAACTCGCTGCTGCGGATCGTCGGGATCGACGGCCCGCACTGGCTCGACGACAGCACGACGTCGTTGCTGTCGCTGGTGCTCGTGGCCACGTGGTCGAACCTGGGCTCGGCGACGCTGATCTACCTGGCGGCGTTGCAGACCATTCCCGGCGAGCTGTACGAGGCCGCGGAGCTGGACGGCGCGAACGTCGTGCAGCGCCTGCGCCACGTGACGATCCCGCAGACCCGGTTCGTGCTGCTGGTGCTGCTGCTGTTGCAGATCGTGGCGACGATGCAGGTCTTCACCGAGCCCTACATCATGACCGGCGGCGGACCGGACGACTCCACGGTCACCGTGCTGCTCCTGCTGTACCGCTACGCCTTCGTCTACAACGACTTCGGCACGGCCAGCGCGCTGAGCACGCTGCTGCTCGTGGTGCTGTCGGTGTTCTCCTTCGCCTACCTGCGGATCACCAGGAGGGCAGACGCGTGAGCGACCGTCCTGTTCGGACCCTCTTCTCCGGCAACCGCACCGGCCTCGGCTACAAGGTCGTGTTCACCGTGACGATCGTGGTGTTCACGGCGGCGTTCGTGCTGCCGTTCCTGTGGCTGGTGCTCGGCGCGATGAAACCCACCGTGGAGCTGGCGCGGGTGCCGGTGACGGTGCTGCCGGAGACGTGGCAGCCCGGCAACTACACCGAGGCGTGGCAGTTGATGGACCTGGGCAAGTACTTCCTCAACACCGTGCTCGTGGTGGCGGGGGCCTGGGTGGTCCAGATCCTGTTCGACGTGCCCGCCGCGTACGCGCTGTCCAAGCTGCGGCCCGTGTTCGGCAACGGGGTGCTGGTGGCGATGCTGATCACGTTGATGCTGCCGCCGTCCACCCTGCTCGTGCCGATGTACCTGACCATCACCGACGTCCCGATCCTCGGCGTCAACCTGGTCAACAACCCCGCCGCGATCTGGCTGCCCGCCGCCGCCAACGCGTTCAACATCTACCTGCTGAAGCGGTTCTTCGACCAGATCCCGTCGGAGCTGCTCGACGCCGCGCGGATGGACGGCGCGGGCGCGGTCACCGTGCTGTGGCGGGTGGTCCTGCCGATGGCCCGCCCGATCCTGGCCGTGGTCTCGATCCTGGCCGTGGTGGCCGCCTGGAAGGACTTCATCTGGCCCCTGCTGGTCTTCTCCGACCCGGCGCTGCAAACGCTCAGCGTGGCGTTGCAGCGCTTCGCGCCCGACACCCCGATCAACCTGCTGCTGGCCGGATTGGTGCTCGCCGCCCTGCCGATGATCGCCGTTTTCCTGGTTTTCCAACGGCACATCCTGGCCGGACTCACAGCGGGAAGCGTCAAGGGCTGAACCATTCCACGAGGAGGGCATTGAAGTGGCCGAAGCGAAGACGACCACGACCACGCGTTGGTGGCGCGGGGCGGCGATCTACCAGGTGTACGTCCGGAGTTTCGCGGACGGCAACGGCGACGGGGTCGGTGACCTCCAGGGCCTGCTGCGCAAGCTGCCCTACATCGCCGAACTGGGCATCGACGCGATCTGGCTCAACCCGTGGTACCCGTCGCCGATGGCCGACGGCGGCTACGACGTCGCCGACTACCGGGCCATCGAGCCGCTGTTCGGTTCCCTGGTGGAGGCCGAGAAGCTGATCGACGAGGCGCACGCCCTCGGCATCCGGATCATCATCGACATCGTCCCCAACCACTGCTCGGACCAGCACCCCTGGTTCCTCCAGGCCATCGCCGAGGGGCCGGGCAGCCCCGCGCGCGAGCTGTTCTGGTTCCGGCCGGGCAAGGGGGAGGACGGCTCCGAGCCGCCCAACGACTGGCAGTCCCGGTTCGGCGGCCCGGCGTGGACCCGGTCCACGAACCCGGACGGCACGGCGGGCGACTGGTACCTGCACCTCTACAGCCCCGAGCAGCCGGACTTCAACTGGACCAACCAGAAGGTGCACGACGAGTTCGACGACATCCTCCGGTTCTGGCTGGACCGCGGCGTCGACGGCTTCCGCATCGACGTCGCCGACGGTCTGGTGAAGGAAGACGGGCTTCCCGACCTCAACGGGGAGACCCCGGAGCCCCTCCCGTTCTCCGACCAGGACGGCGTCCACGAGATCTACCGGCACTGGCGGCGCGTCGCCGACGAGTACCCCGGAGAACGGGTCTTCGTGGGAGAGATGTGGCTGCCGGACCCGGTGCGCTTCGCCCGCTACCTGCGCGCGGACGAGCTGCACTCGGCGTTCAACTTCGACTTCCTCGGCTGCCCGTGGGAGGCCTCCGCGCTGCGCGGGGTCATCGACGACACCCTCGCCGCGCACGCCCCGGTCGGCGCGCCGCCCACGTGGGTGCTGTCCAACCACGACGTGACCCGGCACGTCACCCGCTACGGCCGCGCGGACACCTCGTTCGACTTCGGCGACCGCCAGCACCTGGCGCCCACCGACTTCGAGCTGGGCACCCGCCGGGCCCGCGCCGCGGCGATGCTGACCACGTCGCTGCCCGGCGGCGTCTACGTCTACCAGGGCGAGGAGCTGGGCCTCTGGGAGGTCGAGGACCTCGACGACGACCTGCGCGAGGACCCGGTGTGGGTGCGCTCCGGCCACACCGACCGCGGGCGCGACGGCTGCCGCATCCCGATCCCGTGGGGCGGCACGGAAGCGCCGTTCGGGTTCGGCGACGGCACGGCGTGGCTGCCGCAGCCCGCGGAGTGGAGCGGCTTCACCGCCGAGGTCGAGGCCGCCGACCCGGACTCGATGCTGTCGTTCTACCGGACCGCGCTCGGCCTGCGCCGCAGCGAGGAGGCGCTCGGCGACGGCGACCTGACGTGGCTCGACCTCGGACCGGGCGTGCTCGCGTTCACCCGCTCGCCCGGTTTCGCCTGCGTGGTCAACCTGTCGTCCGGTCCGATCCCCCTGCCGGAGCACGAGAGCGTCCTGCTCACCAGCAACCCCCTGGTCGACGGCGACCTGCCGTCCGACACCGCCGCCTGGCTCCGCCTGGGCTGATCCGCGAGGAGGACAACGATGTCGTTCCGCCTGAGACCCGTGCCCCGGTAGGTCCCTGCCCTCCGCGCGCGCCCGTCGGTGGTCACCACGACCACCGGCGGGCCCGGCACCCACCCGCCCGGCGTCCGACCGGGTCTTGACCCCCTGTGCTCCACCCCCTGCTTGGAGTCGTCGATGCCTCCTGTCCGCAGCACAGCCCTGCCCTTGACGCTGGCGGTCGTGGCCGCCACCGCCGTGGCCGGGATGGTCTTCACCGCCGCACCCAGGGACGCGCCCCCCATCACCCTCGCCGCGGGTGGGAACGGCGCCACCGTCCCCTTCACCGAGCACGAGGCCGAAGCCGCGACCACCAACGGCACGCGCATCGGCCCCGACTACACCCAGGGCAGCCTCGCGTCCGAGGCGTCCGGCCGCCAGGCGATCACGTTGTCCGGCCAGGGGAAGTACGTCGAGTTCACCCTGACCAAGCCCGCCAACTCGATCGTCCTGCGCTACAGCGTTCCCGACGGCAGCCAGGGCACGGTCTCCGTGCAGGTCAACGGCACTAAGGTCCGCGACCTCGCCGTCACGTCCAAGTACAGCTGGCTCACCGCCCCGTGGATCGCGGGCGCGAAGGAGCACCACTTCTACGACGAGTCGCGCGCCCTGCTCGGCCGGGACGCCCAGGCGGGCGACCGGGTCCGCGTGCAGCTCGACGCGGGCAACGTCGGGACCGCCACCGTGGACCTCGCCGACTTCGAGCAGGTCGCCGGAGCCGCGAGCCAGCCCGCGAACTCCTTGTCGGTCACCAACTACGGGGCCACGCCGAACGACGGCGGCGACGACGCGAACGCGTTCGTCAACGCCATCAACGCCGCCAAGTCGCAGGGCCGCGAGGTGTGGGTGCCGCCGGGCACGTTCGACATCGGCCGCGGCCTGGCGATCGACCAGGTCACGATCCGCGGCGCGGGCAACTGGCACTCGGTGCTGCACAGCAGCAACCCGTTCCTGAACAACGGCCAGGTGCAGGGCAACATCAAGCTCTACGACTTCGCGGTCATGGGCGAGGTCACCCAGCGCGTGGACACCAGCCCGGACAACGCCTACCACGGCCCATTGGGCAGCGGCTCGGTCATCTCCGGCCTGTGGATGCAGCACCTCAAGTGCGGCATCTGGACGATGAACGGCTCCACGAGCAACGCCGTCATCGAGAACAACCGGTTCCTCGACCTCGCCGCGGACGGTCTCAACTTCAACGGCAACGTGACCGACTCCGTGGTGCGCAACAACTTCCTGCGCAACACCGGTGACGACTCGCTGGCCATGTGGTCGCTCGGCGCGGACGTGCGGGACTCGTTCACCAACAACACCATCGTGCAGCCCAACCTGGCCAACGGCATCGCGATCTACGGCGGCACCGACATCTCGGTGCGCGGCAACCTGATCCGCGACACCAACGCGCTCGGCGGCGGCATCGCCATCTCCAACCAGGCGTTCGTCTACGACGGCCGGTTCTCCCCGCTCGCGGGCACGACGACGGTCGCGCAGAACACGATGGTCCGCACCGGCGCGATCAACCCCAACTGGGGCCACCCGATGAGCGCGATCCGCTTCGACTCCTACGACTTCCCGATCACCTCGCCGGTCACCGTGACCGACAACCGGTTCGTCGACAGCCCGTACAGCGCGATCCAGTTCGTGTCGGGCGGCGGCACCGGCAAGCCGATCACCGGCGTGACCGTGGACGGCGCGTCGGTCGAGGGCGTCGGCACGGTGGTGCTCCAGGTGGAAGCGCCGGGGTCCGGGCGCTTCAGCAACGTGACCGCGTCACGGGTGGGCACGCGCGGGTTCTACAACTGCGTCTACCCGTCGAACGCGGGCACGTTCGGGATCACCCGCGGCAGCGGCAACTCCGGCTGGGACAGCCAGTGGACCGACTGCGGCAGCTGGCCCCCGCGCAACGCGGGCGACACGCCCCCGACGACGACCACCACGACTCCTCCGCAGTCCGGCAACGTGGCGCGCGGCAAGCCCGTCAGCTCGTCCAGCCAGGTCGGCGGCTACCCGTCGTCCAACGCGACCGACGGCAACGCCGACTCGTACTGGGAGAGCACCAACAACGCGTTCCCGCAGACGTTGACGGTCGACTTCGGCGCGGCCACGTCCGTGCGGCGGCTGGTGCTGAAGCTGCCGCCCGCCACGGCGTGGGGCGCGCGCACGCAGACGATCACCGTGTCCGGCAGCGCCGACGGTGGCGGGTTCACCCAGCTCGTCGGGTCGACCGGCTACCGGTTCGACCCCGCGAGCGGCAACCAGGTGACCGTCCCGGTCACGGCGAACCAGCGCTACCTGCGCCTGACCTTCACGGGGAACACGGGCTGGCCCGCCGGGCAGCTCTCCGAGTTCGAGGCCTACACCTCCTAGGAAGGGCCGTCCCATGCGCTCCTCTCTCCGACGGCCGCCGGCGTTCGGCGCGGCCTGCCTCTCCGCGGCGGTGGTGACCGCGCTCGTCGTGGTCGCCGCCCCGCAAGCCGCGTCCGGTCAGATCGCCGCCGCGGCCGCCTACACGTCCCCGTTCGACATCGCCGGTCGCGGCGCCACGGTCCCGTTCACCGAGATCGAGGCCGAGAACGCCGCCACCAACGGCACCAAGATCGGCCCCGGCCGCAGGCAGAGCACGCTGGAAGGCGAGGCCTCCGGCCGCCAGGCGATCACGTTGTCCGGTCAGGGGAAGTACGTCGAGTTCACCCTGACCAAGCCCGCCAACTCGATCGACATCCGGTACAGCGTGCCGGACGGCAACGGGGGAGCGGGCATCACCGCCCCGCTGTCGCTGTACCTCAACGGGACCAGGTCCGGCAGCCTCACGCTGACGTCGAAGTACTCGTGGCGCTACGGCGGCTACCCGTACGCCAACGATCCGGGCCAGGGCAAACCGCACCACATGTACGACTCCACGCGGGCCCTGTTCCCGACCACGTTGCAGGCCGGGGCGAAGGTCCGCCTCCAGGTCGACAGCGGCGACACGGCCCCGTCGTACACGATCGACCTGGCCGACTTCGAACAGGTCGCCCCGGCCGCGACCCGACCGGCGAACTCCGTGTCGGTGACCGAGTTCGGCGCCGTGGCGGGCGACGCGGGGGACGACAGCGACGCGTTCGTCGCCACCGTGGCCGCCGCGAAGAGCGCGGGCAAGGAGGTGTGGATCCCCGCCGGGACGTTCACCGTCACCCGGCACATCACCGTGGACCGGGTCGTCGTGCGCGGGGCGGGCCACTGGCACAGCGTCGTGCGCGGCAACCGCGTCGGCTTCTACGGCCTGGGCGAGCCGTCCAGCTGCGGTATCGGCGGCAACTCCGGCAAGTCGAGCGCCGTGAGCCTGCTCGACTTCGCGATCATCGGTGAGGTCACCACGAGGGAGGACTGCGACCAGGTCAACGCCATCGGCGGTGCGTTGGGCGGCGGCTCGGTGATCTCCGGCATGTTCCTCCAGCACACCAAGGTCGGCCTGTGGCTGGACGGCCCGTTCGACGGCTTGACGATCCGCGACAACAAGGTCGTGGACCAGCTGGCGGACGGCCTGAACCTGCACCAGGGCATCAGCAACGTGCTGATCGAGAACAACCTGTTCCGCAACATCAGCGACGACGGCATCGCCTTCTGGTCGGAACGCGACGCCGACCACGACAACACCATCCGGCACAACACCGTGATTGTGCCGATGAAGGCGAACGGAATCGCGATCTACGGCGGCCGGGACAACACCGCGACGGACAACGTCGTGGCCGACACCCAGGACCAGGGCGGCGGCATCCACGTCGGCAACCGCTTCCAGTCAGTACCCCTGGCGGGCACCACCACCTTGGCCCGCAACACCACCCTCCGCGCGGGCGTGCTGGACTCCAACTGGCAGTTCGGCGTGGGCGCACTCTGGTTCGACGCCAGGGACGGAGCGATGTCGGGCCGCATCGACGTCACCGACACGGACCTGATCGACTCGAACTACGAGGCGATCCAGTTCATCAGCGGCACGATCACGAACGTCCACTTCGACGGCGTGCGAATCCTGGGGGCGGGCACCTTCGGCATCCAACTCCAGTCACCGGGCGGCGCGTCGTTCGCCAACGTCACCGCCTCGGGCCTGGGCCGTGGAGGTGTGTACAGCTGCCTGGGCTCGGGCGGCTTCGCCATCGAACGCGGCACCGGAAACTCCGGCTGGGACACCACCCCGTACTGCGGCCCGTGGCCGGACCCGATCTACACGGACCCCACCGCCCCACCCACCACCACGACCACCACGACTACGACCACCACGACGACTGCGCCCCCGGACCCCAGCGGCAACCTCGCCCGCGGCCGCACGGCGACCGCGTCCAGCCAGGGCTCCGGCTTCGCCGCCTCGAACGCCACCGACGGCAACGCGGGTTCGTACTGGGAGAGCACCAACGGCTCGTTCCCGCAGACCTTGACGGTGGATCTGGGCGCTGCCGTCCCGGTCGGCCGGGTCGTCCTGAAGCTGCCACCGTCGTGGGAGGCCAGGACGCAAACGGTGGCGGTCTCCGGCAGCAACGACGGCAACGCCTACTCCCAGCTGGTGGCGTCGACCGGCTACCGCTTCGACCCGTCGTCGGCCAACACGGTCACCATCCCGCTCACCGCGACCACCCGGTACCTGCGCTTGACGATCACCGGCAACACCGGCTGGGCGGCAGGCCAGATCGCGGAGTTCGAGGCCTACAGCGGCGGCGGAACCACCCCACCCACCACGACGACGACGACCACCACCACGACCACCACTCCTCCGACCGGCAACCTGGCCCGTGGCCGCACGGCCACGGCGACGAGCCAGTCGGACGTCTACGGCCCGTCCCGAACGACGGACGGTGACGCCAACTCGTACTGGGAAAGCGCGAACAACGCGTTCCCGCAGTCGGTGACCGTGGACCTCGGCTCGTCGGTGCAGGTGAGCCGAGTCGTCCTGAAGCTCCCACCCGCCACGGCGTGGGCAACGAGGACGCAAACGCTGACCGTGCAGGCCAGCACGGACGGGTCCTCGTACCGGAACGCGGTGGCTTCGGCGGGCTACACCTTCAACCCCGCCACCGGGAACGCCGTGACGATCACGTTCGCGGCGGGCCAGGCCAGGTACGTCCGCTTGGCGATCACCGCGAACACCGGGTGGCCCGCGGGCCAGATCAGCGAGTTCGAGGTCTACAGCAGCTAGCTCCTCCGAGGTACCGCACAAGCACCGGGCCCCCGAGCCTCGACCTCCTCGGGGGCCCGGCCCATGTCCACGTCACGACCTCAGTCGGAGAACGACCCGCTGAGGTTCGCACTGTTGGCACTCCCCGGCGACCCGCTGCCTGCGGTCCGGGTGACCAGCTTCCCATCGGTGGTGGCGACGGCGGCCATCTCACCCCCGTCGTACGCCATCCGCACCTGCCACTCGTGACGCCCGCCGCCGTACGGCACCTCCACCTTCCTGTTCCACGGCAACACCACGCTCTTCTCCTCGGCGACCTGCCCGTCGAGGGTGAACTCCACCGTGGTGAGCACAGCCGTACCGGTCACCTCCACCTCCAAGACGTGCACCCGCTCATCACGAGAGGCGGAGGACGGCGGAGGCGAGGAGGTCCCGCCAGGCGGCGCGACGTTCGAACAGGCAGCGACCACAGCCACACCCAGCACCGCGACCACCGCGAGACTCACCGACCGGGCCCCAAGTTTCGCCATGCCCACCATCCTCCCGCCCGTGCTCTCAAGCCTCCAAGGGGCGCTGTGGTCAGTAGTCCGAGAGCAGAAGCCCAGAGGCATTCGTTCGCACTCAAGTCCACCTCACCCGTACTGGGAACTTCCCAGACCCAGACCCCTCAATCGTGACCGTTCGGTCATTCCCCCGTGACCCCATCTCCGCACCACAACCGCCGGAAACCACTTGCTTCCCCCCGCAACAATCACCTCCAAAGCCTAAAGAATTTCGCATTTCGACGGACAACCGCTCCGCCAATACGCCCATCGACGATGTTTCGCCCCAAAGAAATCCCGCCCGTCGCAAGGATTTCGGGCACACAACCACCACCAAACGGGCACACCTTCACCCGTAATCACGTTTTCACCAGCGTTTCGGCTGGCCAAACGGGCATTGATCGGGCAGGTTCACACGTGCTGTGTCGCTGGCCACACTGTTTCACCGGTGTTAAACCTATGGGCAGCCCGAACGGGCATCTGCAAGTCCGAGTGGGCAGGAGGGTGTGCATGCAGGCCGAAGAGCGTCAGCGCCGCATTCTCGCTCGTGCTCGGGCCGACGGGCGGGTCGACGTGGTCGACATCGCCGCCGAGCTCGGCGTGGCGCCGGAGACGGTCCGCAGGGACCTGAGGCTCCTCGACGACCACGGTCTGGTGCGTCGGACGCACGGTGGGGCGTTCCCCGTGGAGAGCGCGGGGTTCGAGACCGGTCTGGCGTTCCGCTCGGCGTCGATGGTGCCGGAGAAGCGGCGCATCGCGAAGGCGGCGGCCGATCGGCTGGCCGACGCCGAGACGGTGTTCGTGGACGAGGGGTTCACCCCTCAGCTCGTCGCGGAAGCGCTGCCGACCACCCACCCGCTGACGGTCGTCACGGCGTCGCTGCCCACGGCGGCGGCGTTGTCCGGGACGCCTTCGGTCACGGTGCTGCTGCTGGGCGGCCGCGTCCGCGGTCGGACACTGGCCACCGTGGACCACTGGGCCATCCGGATGCTCAGCGAGATGGTGATCGACCTCGCCTACATCGGGTCGAACGGCATCTCCCGCGAGCACGGGTTGACCACACCGGACCCCGTTGTCGGTGCGGTCAAAGCACAAGCCGTGGGCGTCTCCCGACGGAAGATCTTCGTCGGCGTCCACACCAAGTTCGGCGTGGCGAGCTTCAACCGGTTCGCCGCGATTTCGGATCTCGAAGCCATCATCACGGATTCCGGACTGCCCGCGGCCGAAGGACACCGCTACGCCGCGCTAGGCCCGAAAGTTGTCAGAACCTGATCAAGTCCCCCGAGCGGTGCACCACGGAGTGGTGACCTGGCTGCTCGACGCCCTCTTCAGGGCATATCGGTTAGATGGGAAGGAAAGACGATGACGTCATTCAGTTCTCGCCGCGCCGCCGCGATGGCGGCAGCCGCGCTGGTGGCAGTCGGGGTGACGGCGTGCAGTGGCGCCGGTGGGGGTGGATCCACGGCCGATGGCTCGTCCATCAACGTCCTGATGGTCAACAACCCGCAGATGCAGGACATCCAGAAGCTCACCGCCGACAACTTCACCAAGCAGACCGGCATCAAGGTGAACTACACCGTGCTGCCCGAGAACGACGTCCGCGACAAGATCAGCCAGGACTTCTCCAGCCAGGCCGGTCAGTACGACGTCGCGACGATCAGCAACTACGAGACGCCCATCTACGCCAAGAACAACTGGCTCGCGCCGCTCGACGACTTCATCGCGAAGGACAGCGGGTTCGACCAGAACGACATCCTGGAGCCGATGCGGCAGTCGCTGACCGCCGCCGACGGCAAGGTCTACGCAGAGCCGTTCTACGGCGAGTCGTCGTTCCTCATGTACCGCAAGGACGTCTTCGCGGCGAAGAACCTCACCATGCCGGACAAGCCGACGTGGCAGCAGGTCGCGGACCTCGCGGCCCAGCTCGACGGCGCCGAGCCGGGCATGAAGGGCATCTGCCTGCGCGGCCAGCCGGGCTGGGGCCAGGTCATGGCCCCGCTCACGACGGTGGTCAACACCTTCGGCGGCACGTGGTTCACCAAGGACTGGCAGGCGCAGGTGAACGCGCCGGAGTTCAAGGAGGCCACCAAGTTCTACGTGGACCTGGTCCGCGCGCACGGTGAGGCCGGCGCCCCGCAGGCGGGCTTCGCCGAGTGCCTGAACAACATGACGCAGGGCAAGGTCGCGATGTGGTACGACGCCACCTCCGCCGCCGGTCTGCTGGAGGCCAACGACTCCCCGGTCAAGGGCAAGCTCGCCTTCGCGCAGGCCCCCGTGAACAAGACCGAGTCCTCGCAGTGGCTCTACACGTGGGCGTTCGGCGTCCAGAAGGCCAGCAAGAACCAGGACGCCGCCTGGAAGTTCATCTCCTGGGCGTCCGGCAAGGACTACGAGAAGCTGGTCGGCACGACGCTGGGCTGGTCGAAGACGCCGGACGGCAAGCGCTCCTCCACCTACCAGAACCCGGACTACCTGGCGGCGGGCACCTCGTTCGCCAAGCAGGCGGAAGCCGCGATCAAGGGCGCCAAGCCCACCGACCCCGGCGTCCAGCCGCGGCCCGCGAGCGGCATCCAGTTCGTCGGCATCCCCGAGTTCACCGACCTCGGAACCCAGGTGTCGCAGCAGATCAGCTCGGCGATCGCGGGTGCGACGTCCGTGGACGACGCGCTGAACTCGGGTCAGGCACTCGCCGAGAAGGTCGCCGAGAAGTACCGCGGCAAGTAGGGAGCCCTCGATGAGCCTCGACACGGCCCCACCACCGGCCAAGCAGCAACGGCGGGGAACCCCTCCCGCACCGAAGGGGCTCGGCGCGGCAGCGCGCTGGGCCCGTCGGGCCCCGCTCCTCCCAGCGCTGATCTTCACCATCATCGTGACCCAGCTGCCGTTCGTGGCGACGCTGATCATCTCGGTGCTGCGCTGGAACTCACTCGACCCCGACAACCGCGGGTTCGCCGGGTTCGACAACTACGCGGCGGTCTTCACCGACCCCAACCTCAGGTCGTCGATCGTCACGACGGTGCTGCTGACCGTCGTCGTGGTGGTGGTCTGCCTGGTCCTCGGCCTCGGGCTGGCCCTGTTGCTGGACCAGAAGTTCCGCGGTCGAGGGCTCGTCCGCACCATGCTCATCGCGCCGTTCCTGGTCGTCCCGGTGGCCGCGGCGCTGCTCTGGAAGCACGCGCTCTACAACCCCGAGTACGGCCTGTTCAACGGCGCGCTCACCTGGATCTGGAGCCTGTTCGGCGCCGACCGCCCACCGCAGCCCGAGTGGATCAGCGACATGCCGCTGGTCGCCGTCGAGGCCTCGCTGGTGTGGCAGTGGACGCCCTTCATGATGCTGATCCTGTTGGCGGGCCTGCAGAGCAGGCCGATGGACGTGGTCGAGGCCGCGCGCATCGACGGCGCGACGCCGTGGCAGATCTTCCGGCACCTGACGTTCCCGCACCTGCGGCAGTACCTGGAGCTGGGCGGTCTGCTCGGGTCGATCTACATCGTGCAGAACTTCGACGCGGTCTTCACCATCACCTCGGGTGGTCTGGGCACGGCGAACCTGCCGTACACGATCTACCAGACCTTCTACCAGGCGCACGACTACGGGCAGGCGTCCGCGGCCGGTGTCGTGGTGGTCATCGGGTCGCTCATCATCGCCAACTTCGCGTTGCGCGTGGTGTCGTCCCTGTTGAAGGACGAGGTGAAGTGATGCGCAGGCTGGTCGGTGTTGCCGCCTGGTTCTCGGCGATCCTGTTCTTCGCGCCGGTGGCGTGGATGGTGCTGACCTCGCTGCACAGCGAGCCGGACGCCGCCACGAACCCGCCGTCGCTGGGCGCCCCGCTCACGTTGCAGGGCTACGAGGAGTTCTTCGGCGCGTCCACGGGCCAGTCCCCGTGGCCGCCGCTGATCAACTCGTTCAGCGCCAGCATCAGCTCGACGATCGTCGTGCTGCTGCTGGCGATCCCGGCGGCGTACGCGCTCTCCATCAAGAAGGTGGAGAAGTGGACGGACGTCATGTTCTTCTTCCTCTCCACCAAGATGCTGCCGGTCGTCGCGGGCCTGCTGCCGATCTACCTGGTCGCGCAGTTCACCGGGATGCTCGACAACATCTCGTTCCTGGTCATCCTGTACACCTCGATGAACCTGCCCATCGCCGTGTGGCTGATGCGCTCGTTCCTCGCCGAGGTGCCGCCGGAGATCCTGGAGGCGGCGTCGATCGACGGTGCCGGTCTCATCACGACGCTGCGCCGGGTGGTGGCTCCCATCGCCATGCCGGGCATCGCCGCGACCGCGTTGATCTGCTTCATCTTCAGCTGGAACGAACTGCTGTTCGCCAGGGTGCTGACCGGCGTGGTCGCGGGCACCGCACCGGTGTTCCTCACCGGGTTCGTCACCAGCCAGGGCCTGTTCCTGGCGAAGGTCTGCGCCGCGGCGACGGTCGTGTCCCTCCCCGTGCTGATCGCGGGGTTCGCCGCCCAGGACAAGTTGGTCCAGGGCTTGTCGCTAGGAGCCGTCAAGTGAAGGCCGTCGTGATCACCGGCATCGGTCAGCTCGAGGTGACCGAGGTTCCCGACCCGAAAGCGGGACCGCGCGAGGTGGTCGTCGACGTGTCGGCCTGCGGGCTGTGCGGGACGGACCTGCACATCCTCCAGGGCGAGTTCGCGCCTACGCTGCCGGTGATCCCCGGTCACGAGTTCGCGGGCGTCATCGTGGAGGTCGGCAAGGACGTCACCGAGGTCGCGGTCGGCGACCGCGTCGCGGTGGACCCCTCGCTGTACTGCCACGAGTGCCGGATGTGCCGCCTGGGGCGCAACAACCTCTGCGAGCGGTGGAACGCGATCGGCGTCTCCGTCTCGGGCGGGGCCGCGGAGTACGCGGTGGCGCCGGTGGCGAACTGCGTGAAGCTGCCCGACCACGTCCGCACCGAGGACGCGGCGCTGATCGAGCCGCTGTCCTGCGCGGTCCGCGGCTACGACATCCTCCGGTCGCAGCTGGCGAGCCGGGTGCTCATCTACGGCTCGGGCACCATGGGCCTGATGATGTTGCAGCTCGGCAAGCTGACCGGCGCGGCCAGCATCGAGGTGGTCGACATCAACACCGACCGCCTCGCCACGGCCAAGCAGCTGGGCGTCACGGCGACGGCGACGTCGGCGGATGAGCTTGACCGGCCGAAGGGCTGGGACGTGGTGATCGACGCGACCGGCAACGAGCGCGCGATCCAGGACGGGCTGGGCCGCGTCGCCAAGGGCGGCACGTTCCTCCAGTTCGGCGTCTCGGACTACTCGGCGCGGGCGGTGATCGAGCCGTACAAGATCTACAACCAGGAGATCACCATCACCGGCTCGATGGCCGTGCTGCACTCGTTCGAGCGGGCCGCGGACCTGTTCGCGACCGGCGTGCTGGACCCGAACGTCTTCATCAGCGACCGGCTGCCGCTCGACAGCTACGCGGCGGCCATCGAGCAGTTCAAGGCGGGCGAGGGCCGCAAGATCCAGGTCCTGCCCTAGTCCCACCACCACGAGGAAGCCCACCCGCCGTGCAGGCGGGTGGGCTTCCTCGCGTTCCGGCCCCCCGAGCGCTGGGGTCGCTCGGGGGGCCGGAGGGGCGGCCGCGCTCAGGCGGCGTGCTTGCCCCGCTTGCGCGGGTTGCGCATGCTGAAGACCACGACGCCGCCCGCGGTCAGCAGGCAGAGGCCGAACAGCAGCGGGAGGGCGACCGAGGCCCCGGTCGTCGGCAGGTTCTTGTCGTCGGCGACGACCAGGACGTCGCTCCTGCTCGTGGTGCCCGGCGAGGTGGTCGGGGACGACGACGTGCCGCCGGTGCCCGACGCCCCGGCCGAACTGTCCCGAGTGGACGGTGAGGAGGCGGACGACGATCCGGACGTGGTCGACGAGGATCCGCTGGTGGGCGTGACCGCGGAGCCGGACGTGACCTTCTCGCTCGCGATGGACGGCGGCTCGATCAGGCTCACCAGCGGCGGCACCAGCGGAGGCAGGAACTTCGTCGTCAAGGTGGTCGTGGTCGTGGTGGTCGTGGTGGTCTCGGACGAGGTCGACGAACCGGTCTCGGCGGGCGGCGCGGCGACGACCGGGGGAGGGGGCGGCGGGACGACGGCCT
>Ga0247771_1000305_pt1 | contig 16705 bp, 4 predicted proteins | sample UWRJL197509C6_FD_179948 | JGI IMG/M metagenome (GOLD analysis project Ga0247771, IMG submission 179948) | Plant litter microbial communities from Arlington Agricultural Research Station in Wisconsin, United States - UWRJ-L197-509C-6 | ecosystem: Environmental > Terrestrial > Plant litter >...
TTCTGCACGAATACCAATTCTACTGCTCCAACGTTCCTCCTATCGCTTCGCTCCTCTCGACAGTTCCAGTGACCTCGTATATGCTTCCACCTACCGCCAGCATATCCATACAACCAAAGTTGTAGAAGCAGTTGCTTCTGTATTTAAAGAGGTAGAATCAGCTAATAAAGCTAATAGAGGTCTTTTAGGCTTTAGAATTCTAACTAGTAGATAATAGAGCCCATTTATACACTTTCCTTCTGTTAATATATCGCTTATACGATTATTAACTAGAAGCATTGAATTAGGAAGACCTATAGTGAAGTTATTTACTAATTTGCTTTGGCTTATTAGGTTGATTCCTAATTCAGATACGTGTAAGGCATTCTTTAGAAGGCGTTTCTTCTTAGTATCTTTAAATTAAATAAAGTAGTCTCCTATTCCTTTTATATTCAATTTAGAGGCGTTACCTTAATAAATACTTTTATCTATCTTCTTATAAGAAGAAAAAGATGAAAAATTACGTATTATGTAACTTGTAGAGCCGTTATCCAATATAAAGTTATTGGAAAAACCTGTAGAATTCAAATTCAAAGAACTCCTAGCAGTACTACCTTCTCTATCTAAGGCAAAGAAACCAAGTTCCTTTAGCTTTTTAGCTAAACCTTAAAGAGAGTTAGTTAAATTCTCTTTTTTAGAAAGGGTAAGATATACCTCTTCCAACTAATTGTCTTCTAAGTTAATCAATTCTATATTGGTATCTTCTACTAAAGTGGCTTGATTTGAACTTAAAGGAGGTAGGGAAGGCTGTAAGCCTTCTAGAAGTTAGGGGGTAGCCCCTCTAGCTTCTAAAGGTTGGTCCTTTTCACCCTGTTGGCCAAGGCTTCGTATAGCAACTAATAAAGCCTCTTTTCTAGCCTCTCTTTCAGCCCTTCTTATATTAGGCTATCCTTTTTACTTCTCTTTTTCCTTCTCTTTACCCTTCTTCTTTGTAACTTTATAAGGCTTAAGATTAGGGTAAAGGTAGAAGCATTTGGAATAAGAATGGCTAGGCTTTTTGTAGTAGGTGTAAAATTTGCCTTTAGGCTTCTTCTAAGCCTTTTTAGACTTGGTTTTGGTGTAGTAGACTCTTTCTTCTTTAGAAGATGATTCTGAAGAATTTTCAGTTGTAGTCTTTAGACTACTACTTCTCTTTCTCTTAAATTCATCTAGAATTATAGAAGAGAGGTCTTCTAAGCTGTATACCTTCGAAGTAGTTCGAAGGGAGTTGTAAATCGAAGCTTTAAAAGTATTGAAAGAACTATCTAGCTTTTCAAGGACCTAAGCAGTTATAAACTGCTCTAGTAACTTGGCCCCTTTAGAGTTAAGTTGGTTGGTTATAGCTTTAACTTCATTTAAAAAGTCTCCAACTTTGCCTTTCTTGTAAGGCATACTAATAAATTTCTAAATCAGTATATATAAAGAAGTATAACCTTCTCTATCAAATATAGTCTTTAAAGCAATCTAGGCTTTACCTAGACACTTTGTAGCCTTTATTTAATTTAAAGGTCTATCTTTAATAATAAGCCTTAGGCAGGCTAATCCTTTATTATCTGCTATTCTTCTAGGCTGGCTAGCTAGAAGAATAGGGATAAGGACTGTATTTCTGTTGATTACGTCTAAAGTGACGATATCTTTAAGAGTATTTATATAGCCTTCTTTAATAAGAAAGGCTTTAGCCCTTTGTGACCAAATTGAATAGTTGGCCTCTCCTTAGAGCTTCTTAAAGTTGAACTTTGAGCCCATTTTGAAGGAGTATTCAAGTCTTTTTCTTTAAAAAGAAGTAGTATAGGCTTGAATTGAATAGCTAACCTAGAAGGTATATAGCTATTCTATTTACCCTTTAAGCTAAAGGCCTAAGAGTACTAGATAGAAGTCTAAGTTTGTCTTTTTCTATATAGAATATAGAAGAAAGATAAAGGTATCTATATAGGTAGAATTCCTGTACCTGTCTCTTGTAAGGCTTAATAGTAGCCTTTAGTCTAACGCTTTAGGTATAGGTGTAAGCCTTAGGGGTAAGGTTTAAGGAGGTGTGGTTGAGAGGGCTTTGGTATCGAAGGCTTTGAGGGTTTGAGGTGCGAAGTTAAAGGGTTTAGAATTGAAGGCTTTGAAGGAGGTTGATTTTTGGTGTGGTTTTGTGGCGTTCGAAGTGATTGGGTGCAGCCAACCAAAATAGAGGTAATTGGGTATAGCCAATATTAGGTGATAGTTGTGTGTAAGTGGCGTAATATTACCAGAATTGTTGGGGGTTGATGGCTTTGTTGGGGTGCCCTCTTTGATTTGAAGAGAAGAGGTTCTTGAAGAAGGAGGTGTTTAAAGGCTTAGGATAGGAGTGCTGCTACCATGTGGATATGCTAGCGGTAGGTAGAAGTATATACGAGGTTATTAGAACTGTTGAGAGGAGCGAAGTGATAGGAGGAACGTTGGAGCAGTAGAATTGGTATTCGTATAGAAGCGTCTTGAATGGTTGTTCTACTTAAGTTCTAATCTAAGGCAGAGGCTTCAGGACTCCAAGAAGAAGAAGCATATTACCTGTCTGATCAGCTGATCTGACAGTGTGAAGAAGGCTTGAATATAAGGATAATAATCCTAGCTAGAAGGTTGACTTTCTAGCTATTCTAGCTGTAAGACTTGATTCTTAAAGGTATAGAAATAACAGGTATACTAGTAGAATACGTACTTATACAAGCTACGTATGCTAGTACACTGACAAATACATTAACCCCAACTCTAATGTCGAATTAGGCCCCAAACCCAAGCCCTATATCAAGATTCGTACGCCTCTCCTTCCTAAAGCGCGCACGCCAAGCAGCATTGGGACAATTTCTAAGACCCAATTCACCACTCCACCAACAAACAGCACTAATAAAGCTGCTAATTCGATGTTCCTATAGATCCAGGCCGCCTTCAACTGCAGAGAGGAGGCTAGTAAGGCTAGATTGGCACGTGCTAAAGTGTAGAAGAAGTGGGATAAAAAGTAGACTAATATCAATGCTATTGCTACCTAGATTTGCAAATTAGTCAACAAAGTGCACTATTACACCATCCTAGAGGAATATAAGACAATAGAAAGCAAAGTAATATACCTTAAGGCCCATTTTAGATGCTTAATAGAATAGGAATAGGAAGAAATCCTTAAAAAGTACTGCCTTATTAGGAACCCAACCAACTACAAAGACCTAGAAAAGTAGCTTTAAGAGTACAAGGAAATTGTAGCCTACTGCAAGAGGCTAGGTATTCTAGACGTTTCAAATATCCTAGTGATTAAGGACTTCCTTAATATAGTAGAAAGGTTTCTTCTTAATATTGTTAAGCTTTAGAAATCAACCTAAAGACTTCTAAGATAGCTAAATATTATACTTAATGAATACTTTATATCTTTTATAGAATTGGTAACCAACTATAAGCTGGTGAATTCTAGAAGAAAAGGCGCCTTTGCAACTGTAATGACCTTCTCTTCTAATGCAAGCTTGTTAAGTGTATTGAAAATAAATAAGAAAGACTGCCTATATAGGAGGAAGTACCCTTAGGAGCCTAGGACCTATATAGTAGTTATCTAGGCCTTTACTGGTATATAAACTCGCCTAAGAAACATACACATAGGGTAGGAAAAAAGGCGCTAGATTAGAGATACTCTTAAAGCCAATAAGTATACAGCTACTGTTAAAGCAGTTAAAAGCAAGTATAGAAACTGCTCTAATAACAATACTAAAAGCTCTAAGGGAGATAAAGGTAAAGAAGGAGTTAAGAAATTTAGATTAATTAATATAATAGTTTAAATTAATATATTTAACGATAACAATTCTAATGCTAAAAGCTTTACCCTTAAAGAAGCTACGCTAAAGGATGGCAAATCCAATGCCCTATAGGGACAAATTGACGCTCTTAATACCTAGGATGAGGAAGATTTTAACAATAAGGGCTTTATCCTAAAGCTTACTAGACCTAGCAGCAATGAAACTAAAGAACTTCTACTACCTAACAACAAGATGCTCTAAGGTATATTAGTTGTAGGCATTATTAAGGGAGCTAAATACAAGCAAAAGGCAAATAAAAGTACTACAAGCATTGCCTTTTTATTAGCAACTTTCCTGCTTTAAAACTCTATAGTTATTAATAGCGCTACTTTTGTTAACGTTAGCAACGATTATAAGTGCTTTACTAACTTTAAGGACTGCTATGTAGAGATATATATAGGGAAATAGGTTCTTATTATATGTAAGATTGGTATAATAACTATTAGATTTAAAGGTGTAAAGGACTAGATTATAGAGTTTGAGGCATACAATTCCTACTATCTTCTCTGCTTCTATACTATAGTTATCTTGGAGGTACGCTTTTAAAAGGCAGGGTTCTAGGTTAGTGGGTGGGATGATATACTTTATTGTAGACTGCCCTTTAAAAGAGAGGTTATATACGTTCTAACCAAGAAGTACAGTATTTGAGTTATAGAATATTACTCTCTTTCCTTGTATATTGTACTCCTTTATAGTAGTACTAGAGTAATTGCATGCCCTTAGGTCTTTACAATAACCAAGTTTACTAGAAAGAGACGCCTACGCTAAGATCTCTATCTTTTAAAGACAGACTCTATAGATCTATAGCACCTAAAGACAGGACACCTCAACAAGCACGTGTTTAATAAGCTAGTAGAAGAAGCTAAAAGTGTATAAATTGCCCTAAAAGGATTAATATTAAAGTAGGACTATGTCTTCTGCTGTATATTAGAAGTAAAGCGTGTAATATTGAAAAGAATGCAAAAGCGCTGTAAGGGTTTAGGACGTGTATTGCAACGAGCTGTGCCTACTCTACGAGTACTTCAAATCTAGAGGAGAGGAGGAAAAGAACAAGGGCTAGACGCGCACCGCGTATCTGATCAGGATCCTCCTTGGCCTGTGTGGTTGGTTGGGGGACTGGTGGGTCCTTAGGGCTGGCCCGGCGTTGCCCTAGGCTAGGGCTAGGGCCAGGGCTGGAGCTGGGGCTAGCGTTTGGCTGAGGCTGCCGAGGCCACTCTACCAGGCCTTAGCCCATTACATTACCCCCCTCCCCTGGGTTAGGCTTCTAATCAGCCCTTAATCTTCCCATATATTGCCTTATACTTAACTAAGGCCTCTGTTTCGACGAATTTGCAAAGGGATTCCTACATTAGTTTAGTATACCCTACCTACTTAACCTTAACCTAGTAGCCCTAGCCTTTCCTTTTGCTACTAAAGATCTCTTCTACTTCCTACTCTTAGTTCCTGTCTGCTGTAATAACTGCTGTAGGCTGGGCTTTATCTATAGTCTAGGAGGGGAGTGGGTTATTATCTAATCGCTTTAGAAGGGATATGTAGAAGACGTTGTAGATCTCTAGGGGTGTGTCTAGACAGTACGTGTGTAACCCGACAAGCTCTATAACTATATACTTGGCGTTTAGCTAGTCCAACTTCCTTAAAGGGTAGTCTATCTTAATATTCTTTAGCTTTAGCTAGACCTTGTCTTCTACTTGGTACTACTTAGCAGGTTGCCTTGTTGAATTAGTATGCCTCTCTTGTTGTTCCTATATGGTTGCTATAGCTACTTAGGCCTAGTCGGTTGCTTCTTTCAACCGCACTACAAAGGCTTTACCCTTCTTTCTAAGCGTTAACCTAGACTCCTAGAGGGTCTCTTTAGTCCTAATTGGGTCAATGTAGTAACTATAAGAGGCGTAGAATGGTAAGAGCCTTGTAGACGACGCTGTTTGGTTGTTAATGGCTAGTATTGCCACTAGCAACAGCTCTTCCTAGTTGTTTTGTATATACAATATATAGGCCCTTAGGTAGTCTTCTACTACCTAGTTTATCTATTCTGTAGCACTATTGGTTTTAGGGTAGAAGGTTGTTGATAGTCTCCTCTACACTCTTAAAAGCTTATAGGTTCGCTTCTATATATAGCTAACAAACTGTGTTCCCTAGTTTGATACAATTGCTCTAGGGAGTCTGTAGTGTCTGATTAGGCACTAGAGGAGTGCTTTAGCTATTTCCTCTAATGTAGTGCCTGTTATTGGCTTGAAGATGACGCCTTTAAACAACTTGTTTGTAATAACTATAATTGTTAGTGTACTGCTCTGCTTGGAAGGTGGTACTCTTGTAATAAAGTTGACTGATATCTTAGCCTATATGCAATTAGGAATAGGGAGTGGCTTTAGAAGGCCTTTCTTCTGTTGCTGCTATACTAACTTTCTACTACAAATGTTGTAGTTGTATAGAAACCTTTGGATGTTCTAGGATAGGCTAGGCTATGTATAAAAGCGACTGATTAGGCTCTTAGTTATATTACAGCCTGGGTGTCCTGTGAGGGACAAGTTGTATATATACTGGATGATAGTGGTCTGTAGGGGCTTGTAGTTAGGGATTTAGATCCGATCCCTCTAATGTAGGCGCTTCTGATTATCGATGGAGCATTCTAAGATTGATATTGGTAGTCCCTATTTTGGTAGTAACTGCTGTGCTCCTTTTATTATTAACTAGTGTATTGCCTAGTACTAGTGGTTCTTCTATAGGCCTTCCTCCTATAAGCTTTAAAGGGGAGGGTTAAGGAAGGGGTTCTGTAGGGGGTTGTTGTGTAGGATTTCTTCTTTGTTGTCTTGGTTGCTGTTTCTACCTAGCAGCTAGGTAGCTGAGATGCTTATAGGTTTTTGCTTACTGAGGGTTTCTAGCTCTTTTAAGGGGTCTTCTTCTATGTTGTTGCTTCTGATTAGGCTGTTAGGGCTTTAGGTTAATAGTTGTTGCTGCTAATCTTGTAGCTGTTTGTTTTAGGCATCTTTAGAGAGGTCTTGCTCTTTCTATAACAATGCATCTAGTGCTATTAACAGTTTCTTAGAACGGTAGGCTATGCTAAAGTTGTAGTGGGACATGATTAAAGACTACTGCATCTACTATTTGCTTAAGCGTTGCTTCTATATAAAGTATTTAAGGCTTTAGTAGTCTAATAATACTGTAAAGGACTTAGTACTCTATAGCTCTAAGTCCTACTACTACAGGTAATAAATAATTGCTAAGAGTTCTTTGTTGTAGACTAGGTAGTTTACTTCCCTAGGGGTCTTCTTCTAAGAGTAGTAGGCTATAGGGTGTAGTGCTCCTTCTTTGTTGTACTGTGAAAGGCAGCCTCTAATAGCATACCCTAATGAATCTGCCTCTACTACTGTCTTCTTGTTAGGGTCCTAGTACGCTAATAGAAGGGTACTAATTAGGTGTTCCTTAAGCATTTCAAAGGCCTTCTAGCACTAGTTGGTCTAGTAGAAGAGGGCGTTCTTCTTCGTTAAGGCTGTTAGAGGGGTGGCAATATTGGAGAACTTTGGTATAAACTCCTAGTAGTAATTAGCAAAGCCAACAAACCTTTAGACTCCTTTAACAGTCTTAGGTACCTCCTAGGTTCTAATTGCAGCCACCTTGTCTAGGTTAATGTAAATGCCTCCCTCTGCCTCAATGATATACCCTAGGTACTTTACAAACTATACCTTGAACTTGCTCTTCTTAATATCCAACTAGAGGCTTATATTGTAGAGCTTGGCTAGCACCTGCTTAACTTTCTTGCAATAATTAGAGAGGGATCTATTTGAATAGATCAATATATTGTTGATATAGGCTGAATAGAAGTTGTTGAGGTGCTCTTGTAGTATATGGTTGATGTACTGTTGAAAGGTGGCTAGGGCTCCTAATAGTCTAAAAGGGGTAATCAGCCACTTGTAAAGGCTATACCTTGTATAAAAGGCTGTCTTCTACTCGTTTCCTTCCTTAACTCTAATCTTATAGAAGGCTACAATAACGTCTACCTTAGTAAACTACTATGCCTTGGCCAGGGACTGCAGGGTCTCGTAGATTAGAGGGAAAGGGTATTAGTCTTTCCTTGTAATAGCGTTTAGGTGCTAGTAATTTATATAGAACTTTAGTCCTCCTCCTAGTTTCTTGATAAATAGCACTAGTGCGTCTGTAGGAGAGTTGCTAGCTTGTATAAATCCTTTGTCTAGCAGCTCTATAAGTGTCTTCTAGAGTATGATTAGCTCTTCCCTGGATATACTATATAGGGGGCTTTATGGTATTTCTAGCTTTCTTCTCTAGGGGTTCTTTTCTAACTAGATGCTGTAGTTAGCCTCTTTTTGATAGGGGGGTAGCTGATTAGCTGCCATTTAATTGAATGTATTTAGGAATTCGTAGTACTACAGTAGTAGTAGCTTTTAGAGGTCTGCTTGTACCTTTATCTGTAGGGCCTTATTGATATCTTTTAAGAAGGCGCTAAATATACAGGTCTTGTTGGTCTTCCTCTATCTCCTGCATCTAATTAAGGCTATAGTACCTGCTGCTGTAATCTCTTGTATATTAGCCTCTTTGTCCTCTTCTTTAGGGTCCTGTCTCTTTATAGTGGTTTCCGTAGTTCCAATTTCTAATTCTCCTCTTTAGAGATAGAGCTGGACGTCTTAATGCTCTACCTAGGGCAGGCCTAGGACTACATTGTTATACTAGCTAGGGATAATGTAGAAGAATACCTAGGCTTCTTTGTATCTATTGATATCGATGCTAGCGTATCCAACTTCCTTAATAGCTTTAGGCACCTTGGTAGTGAACTGTTGTAGGCCTTAGGGGGGAATTTTAATATACAGTAGGTGCAACTAATTAGCAAAGTGCTTAGAGATAGATATATAGCATAGGCATCTACTGTTAATAAAGGCTTAGGTGTAGTATACTCTATTAATACTAATATTAATATAGAACCCTAGCTTGTCTATATCTCTTTTGCTTGTTTTCTAGTCTTGTACTGCCTCTTTATACTCTTAATAGCGACTTTAGCTAGAAATTACTTGTTTTTTAAGCTATTAGGTATCTAATTAGACGAGTTGTCTTCCTCTACTACTACTTCTGTAACTAGTTTTAGCTTAGCCTTCTAGGTAGTTGTATTAGGCCTTTTAGCTAGCTTAAAAGGACAGTATTTAACCTTGCATTCTAATTAGCTATAGTAGAAGTAGTGGCTTTTAGCCTATCTCCTGTCTAGCTCTGCCTAGTCTACCTACTTGGCTCTCTTACCTTAGAAGTAGTGGTCTTGGTTTTCTTTAGGTACTGCCTTTGCAATTTGTATTAGTTCTTAGTCTATCTTGTCTTCAATAGTTGTAGCAATTGTCTTGATAATTAATGTTTAATTGGACAGAGGGGAGGGTTGTTGTAAGTAGGGGGCCTTTGCTTGCTTCCTTGTGTGGTTTAGGCTGTCTAGCTAGAACCCTATAGTCTATAGGGCCTGGATGTACCTGGGGTATTCTGTTGGCAAGGTGGTGATACTGATTAGGCGGTCCTATATAGTGTTGTTAATGGCTCCCTCTAAGTAGTTGATTTAGACAGCGTCTATCTATTCTATACCTCTCCTATCTACTAGTTCTTTCTTAAACTTAGGTAGAAAGGCTGTAAAGCTTTTGTAGGTCCTCTGCTATAGGCCTTATAGGCAATTAAAGGCCTTAGCTTGTATGTTGGGGTCTCTATAACAGGAGTAGAGGTATGCCAGGTACGCTGTAGGGTTGTGTAGGCCATTGTTTCTACCTCTTTCTATATATGCTACTGTTATACTCTAAAGGGTCTTCTCTAAGCGTAAGAAGATGTAGGCAAAGCGGTCCTAGTTGCTTCTAATTACTTTTCTATTGACTAGTAGCTTATTCTATATCTCTAGGTACTACACCTTAAAGTTATTCCTAGTGCTGTTGAACTTTGGTAGATTGGAGAGGGTTGTCTTCTTCTTAGGGGTTTTGATTAGAGGGGGGGACGTCTGTTGAGAGGTAGTATTAAGTATAAAGAGGGCCTTACTTACGTTTAAGAGCTTAGGGTTTAAAAGGTGGTTATATATCATCTAGATCTATACTTGGTGCACTTCTTAATCCATTATTTATAATTTGTACAGGAAGGCTAGCTAATTAGATAGCCTAGCTATCGTTTATATAAGGTGGGAAGGGTCTAGGCTGCTTTCTGCTTAATCGTTAGACGCTATAGCTATAGCTGTCTCTTTAGAATCTACCCCCTTAGTAAGGAGTTCTTGTAGTGTTTTAGCTGCTATCTATGCCTTAATAGCTACAAGTTTTCGTATACTGCCTATATCGTCTAATTAGGATAATAGTTTACTAGCTGTTAAGCACTTGCTAAAGTAGGGGTACTGTCTTTAACCATTACTTACATAGTGTAAGCCTTCTGCTGGTTGTTATACGTTTGCTAGAGTAGGGGCGTTATCTTTAGCTGTTACTTACATAGTGCAAGTCTTCTACTAATCATTATACGTTTACTAGAGTAGGGGCGTTATCTTTGACTGTTACTTACATAGTACAAGCCTTCTTCTTCCAATATGCCTATAGTAAAGGCAGGGCTTACAATAGTGTACCTGCAGCGAGGATAGGGCTTTTCAATATACCTGTAGCAAGAGTAGGATTTGCAACGTGCCTACAATAAGGGCAGGGCTTTCAACATACCTACAGCAAAGGCAGGACTTGTAATGTGTTTGCAATAAGGGCAGGGCTTTTAACGATACAATAGTAGAGGCTCTGATTAGAGCCCTATAAAGGAGATTTGAAGTAATGTAAGGGTTTAGGATGTATATTACAATAAGCTGTACCTATTCTACAAGTACTTCAAATCTAGAGGAGAGAAGGAAAAGAATAAAGGCTAGATGCGTACTATGCATCTAATTAGGATCCTCCTTGGCCTGTACGGTTGGTTAGGGGACTGGTGGGTCCTTGGGGCTGGCCTAGCGTTGCCCCAGGCCAGGGCCAGGGCCGGGGCTGGAGCTGGGGCCGGCGTTTGGCTGAGGCCGCCGAGGCTACTCTACTGGGCCTTAGCCCATTACAAGCGCCTATTCTAGCCCTTTATAGTTGTCTCTGTCGATATCTTTGATATTAGGAACGCCTATAATAGGCACTAGTATGCCTTCGTTTTTAAGGAGTAGTATATAGGGCTACCTAATGTTGCAACAATAAGTACTAAAATAGTTGCCTCTTTACTCATTAAGAACTACTGTATAAGGATAAAGCAGTACTATAGTATTGTAGTGCTAAAGATAATGCTTAATTTGGAATTAACTCTTATATTACTTAAAGGCTAACATCTAAAGGAGTTTAAATCCTAGACTTAAGTAGAAGGAATTAACTTCTAAATAGCACTTATTGTAATAAAAGAGCCTAATAGAGGCATTAAAAGGCAAAGAGGAGTAATTCTCTAGAAGGTATACACTATGCTTATTGCTGCCAATCTTTCTAACAACCTCTGGCTAGAAGCGGTCTATACAGCAACCTACCTATTTAAGTAGTCGCTAAGCTGTGCTAGAAACTATAAAGCGCCTAAAATAGTGCTAAAAGAGTAGCTTATTAAGAAAGAGAAGTCCAACTAGCCTAAAGATACCAAGATACAGCTAGACTAGAGTAGAATACATGCCTATAGCTATAAAGTATATCTTCTTAAGTAGGACTATTAATATAGAAGAGATATTAGGTGGTTTAAAATATACACTAGAGCCTATATAGGCTACCTCGTTGGATATAGGGTGTCTAATATCTATTAAATTTAAATCCTACGCCTTAGAGAGGTAATAACTACAAGAGACGTTACCTTTAACAAACACCTCTTCTATAGAGGTTCTAATAAAGAGAACAAGTTGGATATATTAGAGTCTAAATACTATAAGATTGTATAGGCAATAAGCTTACTACTAGCTACCTAAAGAGAACCTAGTAATAACAACACGCTATTTAAATGCTTAGAAGCCCAGAATCTACGCTAGATAAATTACCTAGCAGCCAATCCCTAACTAGAACCCTAGATAGAAGAACTAGAAGAGCAGATTCAAGACACTATATATATCCAACTACTAGAAAAAGCAGTACAACTATATATATCTAACCCAACGCTAAAGCAAAACGTTACTTAAGAGTATAAAGAAGATACGTATAGTACGTCTCATTAGAGGGTAAAGGACAGTAGAGTTCTGCCTTCTAGTATTAAAAAATATACTAAAAGGGTAGTCTAAAGCCTTAATATTAAAAGATACAATAAAGGCTTATTAGGGCACAACGCTCTAAGTATTGGAAGATACACTAAAGGCTAGCCTACTTTAGAAATAGGCGCTTAAATAGAGACTAATCACCTCCCTAGCATACCCTAGACTAATAGCGTTTAGGACTAAGTTGAAGGTTACAAGACTATATATACTTAAAGGTACTAGGAATAACTACCTAAAGAGCTAATCTTTAAAGGAAAGTATACTAGACGACAAATAGAGAAAGTAAAGAATGCTTTAGCATTTAAGGTTATTGCTATAGACTCAATATACAAGTTAGTTGTATAAATAGTAGAAACAATCCCACTTTTTGCAACTATAATAGTCTTTTTAACGCTACTATTAGCAGCATTTTCTATGCTAGTAGAAAAGTAAAGGCACCTGCCTAAACTAATAAGCTAGAGAAAACTGGAATTCTACCTATTTAGAGACCAATTTAAGGAAGATATACGCTACAAGATAGACAAATTTAAGGAGAAAGGCATCTACAAGGAGGTAGGGCGCTAGAAAGTAAGAAGAAGAATACTCCCTATAAAGTAGGTATTTAAATATAAGTTCGACTTAAATAGATGCTTTACTAAGTGTAAGTTACACTTTGTTGTTTGAAGAGACTTCTAGGAGGAGACTTAGGAGGAAACGTATATAGTAATGCTAGCTATACATACTTTTAGGATAATAATGGCTATTATAGCTGCCTTTGACCTTAATGTAGTCTAATTCAACGTTACAAACACCTTCCTATACATGGGTCTTCTAGACCCTAAGGCAACATTCTATAAAATACTCCTAGGGTTTAAGGATAGTAAAGAGGGCCTTATCTAGCGCCTTCTAAAGGCTGTATATAGTCTTAGGTGTACATCTAAGCTATAGCACAATGAAATTATTAAAGCATTTAAGACTTAGAGATTTGAAGCTAACTTAGAGGACCTGTGTCTTTTAAGGAAAGGGTGTATATATTTGTTCTTCTTTGTAGACGATTTTATTATCCTCTACCCTAATAGAGGAGAAGAAGACTTTGAAATGCTTAAGAAGTACCTCTTTAAACGCTTTAAGATTTAAGAAAAGGGCTCTATTAACTGGTTTCTAGCTATCTATGTTATTAGGGATAGGGCAAAGTAAATAGTCTACCTCTGCTAGTATGTATATATTAAGAAGATTGTATACAAGTTTAAATTTAACAGTTAGGCGTACAAATGGCCTTTAATTCCAATCCTCTACGTTAAATATGCTGTATTGAAGGGGTAGGCAATAGAGGCTAAAATATACGCCTATAGGACAAAGGTTGGCTTAGTGCTCTATATAGCTGTTATAATACGCCTAGATGTTGCCTTTACAGTCGCTCTATTGTTAAGATACCTATTTAATCCTTTTTAAGAGTACTAAAAGGTAATTAATTAGGTTATTAGATACCTCTACTATATGTAGTACTTAGTGCTTTTATATAGGGGTGATAAACTGCGGCTTATTCTTACAAGTAATGCCTCCTTTATAGACAACCTAGATACCTACTTCTCTTCTTAAGGCTATATTATTAGCCTATTTAGTAGCCTAATTAACTAGAAAGCATTGTGCTAGAATACAATTACAACTTTAACAACTAAAGTAGAACTGCTAGCTTTAATAACAACAGCGAAAGAAGGAATTGCTTTAAAGTGCTTCTTTAGGGATATAAAGCTCTAAACTAAAGACCCTTTAATAATATTCTATAACAATTAGTAGATAATTTGCCTTATTATAGGCGAAAACGAATGTATTAACACTAAGCTAAAGCACGTGGATATTTACAACTTATAGGTGTACTAAGAGTATATAAAGGGGTCTTTTAAGGTAGAATACCTCCTAATAGTAGATATGCCTACTAATAGCATAATAAAAGCATTGAATAGATAGAAGTTCAAACGCTTTAAGAATCTCTTAAACTTTACTAATACTAGTAACTTTGTTTAAAAGGAGAACGCTTTACCTAAAGGGGTACTAGAAGTACTAGAAGCAATGGAAAATAAGAATTAAGGCGTGCTAAAGTGCAAAGGGGTGTAATTGTCTAATAAACTTCCTATTAAGAACTACTACTTCAATATCCTTATAAGCCTAAACTAGCCAAAATAATATGCCTTATTAGCTTAAAAGATACACCCCTAAGGCTTTACATACAGCAGCATTAACTCTGCTAATATTAATTTGTTTATATATACTAATTCCTCTACTCTATCAATAAGCATAGAAAACTAAGCTATAGGTATAGCAACAACACCACTAGGCACTGTAGCAGTAGTAATAGGCGCCTAAACTGTAACAATAGGAGTGGGAATGGCAGCAGCTGGCGCTATAGTAACAGTACTAGCAGTAGTATAGTGTCTCTTTAATACGCAAATAGGCGTATAAATAGGTGTAGGAGTAGCAGTAGGAGTAGTATTGCTATTATCTAAGTTAGAGCTAGAGTTAATCTTTAAAGAGACAGAATACAACTAGTAGAAGAGGAAGTATTTCTACAAAATGTAAGTATAATACTATATAGGTATAGAAAATACAAAGAAAGGATATACCTTCTTATCTATAGATTTACTAGAGTTAAAAAACGAATTCCCTATAGCTTAAAGACGTCTTACAGCTAAAATAGCTATACTTGCTACTACAATGTATTAGAGGTAAAGAAAAGTGTAAGAAAAGGACAACTTACTATGCTTGCAAGGTTAGCGAGTATTAATACAATACTAGCAGCAAGTAGTAGGACTGCTAGTCTTCTGATTTGGGGCGCCTATCTTGCAAACCCGCCCTTTACTGTCCTTTCAAGATATAATGCTTGCATAACCAGTACAAGGGACCTCAATAGAAGTTCTAGTAGTGTCCAAATTAAAGCTAGAAGCAGCAGTAGCTAAACGAGTTCTCAAGGCAATAAGAGAACTAGCAGGAGAAGGAGAGGGAGAAGGACGTAGAGAAACAACAACAGATAGAAGAACCAGCCTAGCTAGTACAGCAATAGCAACAGCAGGCGCTAGAACTAGTACAATAGGACTGCCAGGAATTAGGCTAGGAACTGCTGCTTTAGTAGCAGTAAGAGGAGCAGGTATGCTAGCAGTACCAATAGGTGCATTGATGGGGACAAAAGATGCTATTCTAGTGCTGAAAACAATGAAAAAAGGGCTCTCTAAGGTTGGAGGTTTATAAGGAAGGGTTTGAATTTAAAATTTAATAGAGAAGAAGCCTAGCTTTATATGCCTTAAAGGCCTATTTGATAGGCAAGCTTGTAGAGTAGGTCTATTTGAGGTCTTTTAAGCTGTTACAACCCTATTTGAGACAGCTCTCTACCTCCTATTCTAGCTAATCGATAGCTAGAACAACAATAAAGGAAGGCTTAAGAAGAATACGCTAGGAATTGAGGTTAATACGCGTGGAATATCATGGGTTTGGAGGTTCTAGGAGAGTGCTTTGTCTGGTGACGAAAGCGGGTTTGGGAGCATTCCTAACTGTAAGCGGTTACGTGGGAGAGATATTCGCTGCTTTGGGACGCTTGTTGAAGCTATTCCTAACCTCTCCTTTGTTAAGAAGCGTACGAATTCAGCCTCGACGGCAGCGTCTTTGGCTGAGGGGGTGTGTCGGATAACAGGCATATATCCAGAATGGGCTTAGCGCGGTCACGTGGTGCGTGCAAGCACGCCAAAACGCCACGCCCCTTAGAGGATTCTCTTCTTTCTAGTACAAGGAATACACCATATATTATGCCCTGGAATAGCCGCTCTAAGACGACACTCCTCCATGTTGTCGTGGAACCCATGGCGGGGGACTGATCAGCAGCTTTGTTTGTTGGGGAACCAGTCCCCTGCCCTTGACTTTGATTTGGACTGCCTCGCAGAAGTACTCAACAGGCGGTCGCGGAGACACTCGACCCATTTCCAGACCTGTTTCGTCAGTATCAGGCCTCCGCGACGGCCTGCCCCGTTTGCTGCATACCTCAGCCGGGAACTGCGCCACCCAACACACCCAAAACCCCTGCATGAATTTATTCTGCCCTTCTAGACCACCTAGGTAGCCTCGTAGCCCTGTGCGTCCTCCCTGGGCCACTTCCTCGGGCCCGTCGCGGCCTGGCTTTGACATCTGTGCAGAGAATCTTCCCATGTGCTTGAGAGGGCGAAAGGCGTTTTCGCTAGCCTCTGTACCATGGTGTACAGCTGCTTGATAAATTGTCTACACTACCTCGATGGCTGGTCCTTTTCGGCCAGCTATGAGTCCTTGGCAGAGACGTAGGTGAGGTTTCGAGAGATCAGGTACGGGCGTCGATCGGAGCCCAAGACAACGAACGAACTCGGAACGCTGTTCTGGACAGGTCTCAAGTCCAACGGCTCCAGGGTCTCGTGAAACTGACCCTCCTTCATAAAGCCCAGACGCGCAGGAGATCAGCCGAGACCCCAAATTCTCCATCAAAAGCTGCCGAGGACGGCGTCGGCGCCGAGGCCGGGAATGTGGAGATAGGCCCGGGGGAAACGGGGCCGTGCCGGGCGGTGGCGTCGCCGGATCCAGTGACGTTGCAGCGTGGCTGCAAGGGCCGAAGCGACCCAACACGAAATACGCTCCGATCCGCCCACGCGTCCCGGCATCGTCGCCTCTTCCACCACCCCCGGCCGTCTGCGAGACGGGGCAACCGTCGAACCACATA
>Ga0247771_1000306_pt1 | contig 16674 bp, 21 predicted proteins | sample UWRJL197509C6_FD_179948 | JGI IMG/M metagenome (GOLD analysis project Ga0247771, IMG submission 179948) | Plant litter microbial communities from Arlington Agricultural Research Station in Wisconsin, United States - UWRJ-L197-509C-6 | ecosystem: Environmental > Terrestrial > Plant litter >...
TTCCTGGGCGTTCGTCGGCGGGATCCATCGGTTGTGCGCGCCGGCCCACGGAGACGCGTAGTTGATCTAACTCGAGTCGATAATCTCGAATGGCGCCGGGAAATCTTGGGCGAGGATGGTGACGTCGTAGCCATGTTGACGGAGGTCGAGTGCGGTGCTGAGGCCGATAACGCCGGCACTGGTTGTCATGAGCCCTTCAAGCACCTCCTGAACATGCGGCGATGCAGTCACTCACCCTATGACAACGACATGGGGCCGCCCCGCCTTAACATTCCAGCGCTTTGGGTTTGATTCCTCCATGTTTCCCGTTCGGCTGTGGTGATGCCTGCGGCTTGATGGTTCGGCTCACGGCACCGGTTCGGCTCAAGGCACCGGTTCGGCGACGACAAGGCGGGCACGTCGCTAGGATTAAATGTTTGCCCTAGGTTTCGGTGGGAACTGGGCACAGCCCGCGCGGTAACGGGCCCGGGCGTTGGGCGTCCCAGGAGGCAGACTGAGGCATACCTAATTAGGTGCTTGCGGCTCATGCTTGCGGCTTAAGTGAACACGGAGTAGCGGTGTGGCCTCCGCCGCAGCTCCCTGCAGAGAAGGCGGTGCAAGCCACTCGAACAAGACTTAGTGGGCAGCCCGACTGCCAACCCCACCCCCGCCGTGCGGAGGGCTTCCGTCCCAGCTCAACGTCGGTTTGCAACCCAACTCCATTCCATTCCCGAGGTCTGCTGAACTCGAGCAGATTGAAGTCTAATACTTTCACGTCTCCGTTAAGAATGGCCGCCGAGAAATCCTGGCCGCGGCGCAGCGCCAAGCAGTCGTCCGTCGAGCGCGTCGATTCGACGGCATCGCTCGTCGATTCGACGCCCGAAGACATTCTCCTCGACTTCAGGGAGAAGCACGTCGAGCAGAAGCACAACGGCAAGGTCGAAAACTTCCTTGGGAAAATCAAGCCGCTGGTCAACGCCATGAACCGGTACGGTCCCGTCTTCGACGTCGCCTCCAACGCCTGTCCCGAGATCCTGTGCCCGCCATGGGCTTCCCTGCGCTTTGTGCTCAACGTGGGTGAACCAGATCTGACCGCGGCCAGTCTCGTCGCGCCTGACAAGTATTCTCATAGGTGGCGATGAACTTCGAGGAGTACTTCTCACGACTCACGGACATGCTTGAGCGGATCGGGGACAACCTTCCCCGGTGCCGCATCTACGAAGAACTGTTTCCCAAGCACAAACCACTTCAAGACAGCATCGCTCAGATGTATACGGCGGTGGTCGGATTTTTGCGCTATGCGGAGACTGTCTTCAAATCATCACGCCGTGTCCTCGGGGAGTCAATGTGGAAGAAGTTTGACGAGAAGTTTCATGACGAGCTGGCCAAGTTGCGACAGCATGGCGAAGCGGTCGAGATCGAGGCTGGTGTTGCCAATAAATTGGAGGAGAAAAAGGCAAGAGATGAGCTCTCTGAGGTCTCCCGTAAACTCTCCCAAACCAATGTGGAACTCTCCTGTATCCGGGCCAAGCTATATGAACTGAGCACGATTCAGTCGAGGGAGCAGGGTAAGCCCATCTCCCGCGTCACCATGGGCGGATCAAGTGTTAACAGGCACACCAGCATTCGACCTGGTAGAGATCCGGAGCTGGCTCAACGCAAGGGAATGCCACGAGGAACGAGGCAGCATTCGTCGTCTGCAGCACAGTTGCGAGTGGGCCCTGGAGCTGCCCGAGCTCGCCGCCTGGCGCTGTCAGGACCACGTCCAGGTTTTATGGGTCCACGGTCCACTTGGCTGCGGAAAGTCCTATCTCTACTCCAGGCTGCTGGAATACGTCGAGCACGACATGGGGATGGAAGCAACCTACTTCTTTTTCTGTGAAGCAGACAACGGACGCGTCAAGGTCTCGTCGCTCCTGCGCTCGTGGGCTTTCCAGATAGTTCGGTCCATATGGCCGGCAAGCCATTGCTCGGAAGCCATTGCTCGCATTCGGCGGCGGGCGACCCGTGAAGCGACGGTGGCCGAGGTTTCCGAGTTTCTCCTGACGCTCCTCCAGGCTCCGGACACACCAACATGCATCCTTACCGCCGATGCGCTGGACGAGTGTTCCGATTACACCGAATTCTTCAAATTTCTTTCCCAGGTTCCAAGGAGGTTCAAAGTCCTAGCAACAAGTGTCGGTTTGCAGGGAATCCTGGATCAATTTGGGCCCTTGGGGAGCCGGCTGACAGCCATTTCTATCACGCCTGAGATGACCCGGCAAGACGTCACCCGCTATCTACAGAAAGAGGTAGCGAGCCTACGGATTCTAGGCAACGTCGATGTTCCCGAAGACTGCAAATCTCAAATATTGGCCAGGCTTTCCGAGGTGACATTTCTCTACGCCCGCTTCATGCTCGAGGACATCAGGGGCGAGATATCCGCCGCCGGCATCACTCAATGTCTGGGTAGGCTGCCCAAGAGTTTGGCGGACCGGTATGACCGGATCCTCGCAGACGTCAACGCCCTCCCCGCCGAGCAGCGGCTCCTGGCGCACCAAGTCTTTTTCTGGGTGCTGACAGCCAATCGCCCATTATCCGTCAGGGAGATTTGCACTGCCGTACTGGTCCGACCGACGGCGAGCCGTACGTCGCGTCTCGCGGCGGATCGGCGAATACTCGGCAACCCGACGGGCACGATTCATCACGTCTGCAGCTCGCTCATCGAAGCCCGGGGAGACAAAGGGGAACTCTACCCCATCCACTCCAGCATCACGCGGTACCTGAGAAATTACATGGACAACGACGAGAGGCAGGCAGAAATTGCAGCTTCGTACGACATCGGCCAGCAGCTTCCGGCCGAGGGCCTGGCGGCCGCCGTGTGTATGCGGTACCTGTCTTCGTCCTTCATTGCAGAGCTGCAGCAGGAGGACAATGGAAACTTGGGGTATCAATGCCGCAGACACGAGGGGTTACAGCCCAAGGACGACCGATTTGACTTCCTCAGCTACGCGGCAACGCAATGGCTTCATCACGCTGGGCACATCGAGGCATCAGACCAGTTTCTTCTAGACGCTGCATCTGAGCTCCTTGACAGCCAGTACCCCAACATGGGCATTATGTGACGCGTTTACTGGTTCTCAGGTGCCCAAGGACAAAGTCTAGAAGACTGCCCTTCAGCTTTCTCTAGTCTTGACGTTGGCGCGAATTCCGGCCTACTGGAAACTGTACAACGTCTTTTAGAAGACCACGCTCCTAGGCCTGCTCCCCCTTAGTAGCTTAGAGACAAGCCATTTTTGCCCCTGCTAAAAGGCAGAGGTAGGTTAGACCATATAGGAGCTTTAGGTCCACGTAATCCAGGCGTTATAATCTAGGGGTAGATCAGGCGTGCCACTGATTGCCTGGCTAGATGGGCACATGAAACTGACCATGTCCCGTCGTTGAGAAGTCCGTACGAAGGTTCAACGAGTTTCCCGACGCCTTTTCAGAGATGCCTATCCGAGTCGCGACCCGCGTGAACAATTCCAACCGCACGGGGACGGGTGGTGCTCCGCAGGAACCGGCGGTCAACAAGGCGTGTCTTTCAATATGTCGTACTCCACCGCGTCGCCGCCATTGCCACAGTGCACGTCATGTGACATACTCCACGTGACTCGTGAGCCCCTTTCCTGGAACGGCGTTTGTACAGTCCAATGAGAGGTCTTGGCACCTCCACGGATCCCTGCCCCTTTCCTCAGCCTCAAACGACTTCGGATCTAGCTGTCTAAATATAAAGAGAACTTAACAGGACTGTCAAGACTGCCCTCGCGGATCTTTTCGTCCCAACAACAACATACAAGCCCTAGACAATGTCGGTGCCCAACCCGCCTCGGCGTCGGCGCCTTAAGGTCTGCACTGAATGCCGGCGAAGAAAGCAGAAGGTGAGCGTTTCACGACCGCGGTGCGAGGGAAATCGACGAAGCTGACGGGGTAAAAAGTGCGACGTCAGCCCCAGCGGCTCGCAATGCGGCAACTGCGCCAAGCGCTGGCCGCCTGTGGAGTGTATTTTCCCTCGGACGAGGGCGCCAGTCCCAGGCGCCCCGATAGGCCTCGTCGAGCTCGTTGGTGCCGGGGACACCGAGACGTCGGGGAACTCGAATTCGCTTGCCCTCATCTGTGATGGGGTCCCCCGAAGCGCTTCCTTCTCGACGCCTGAGAGGGACGACGCCCGCCAGACGGCCGTGGATGACCTTGCAGAGATCTTGCAGCAGCGTCTGATCCTCGACGGACGCGGTGCCGGCGATGTGTCGAGTCCTTTCACAGGTATCATAACCGAGATCAGCGCCAGCCTTAACGGCTCCTCACTGCCAAACACAGCGAGAACAGCTGATCTGCTCCACTTTTGTGGGTCAACGGATCTTCCCTCTTGGTCGGGCTGGACGCTGCTGACAACGAGAGGCAGACCTCCGTTTCGTAGTGCCGAACATCGTTTCTATCGACGGCGAGCGTCCCCCGACAAATTTCATGCGATCTGTGGTACCTTGGATGCTCCAGTCACCTATTTACCCCACCGTGGGACTTATGATATCGTCGACGATCCAAGCCATGGTTCTCGGGGGAGATCCTGATGCTGTGAACCGCGAGACGATAGCGTTGAAGGCGAGGGCATTCTCACAGGTTGCTACATTCATCGAGACCACAAATAGCAGGCCGGGTGCATGGTCCGAAGAGGTTATGGGGTGTGTTCTGAACCTGATTGTGTTTGAGGTAGCTATCTCCACCCCAAGTGCATCGCATGGTCTGGGTTGACAGCTTGGACCCAGTGGCTCTGGGGGAGCGACAAAGCCATGGAGATTCACCTCAAAGGCGCGAGGGATATGATAAGGGCCCACGGTGGGTGGGCCAAACTTGCCGCCATGGTTCAAGATGAAGTCAAGACGATGCCGGTCGTCCTGTAAGCCACCTCAGCTGCCCATGCTGCTTCTGCGCCCGGCAATTTTATTCTCTGAGTGCTAACAAGGTTAGAGCCGACTATTTCATCGCGTGCTCTTTTGAGCGGGGACTTTACATGCTGGATGGGGATCGTATCCAGGACGAATACAAATCCGCAGCGGCCAGTTCTCACCCAATCACCCGACTCAGCGCCTATTGCCCACTGGTATCCTCCTCCGCCACATTTTCCGCCAATGCTAAAAGCCTTCGAATACCTCCCTTTGCCTTAGGAATCCTTGATGACATCCGCTTCCTCACAACAAGCATCGTCCAGTCCAAGGGTGGAGACAAGGAGACGGCCCGGATCTGCGAAACTGCCTCGTGGCTCCACGACCGACTGGCCGCGACACAATCCGGGGTCGCGAAAAACGAGACGAGCCACATGGATGCTGCCGTCCGCCTAGCCGCGAGTATTTACGCATGGGCTGTCTCGTCCCGCAAGCCGCTTTCCGCCTTTCGCTCCGAAACGGTCCGGGAGGACCTCATCACGGCTGTGCAGGGCGTTCGCCTGTCCTGGTGGAAGGAAATCCCTGGCATCAACCTCTGGATCGTGCTGGTGGCGTGCTCGGGGGTGCCGGGTGATGTCAGCGGGCGCTTCTGGCGGAGAAAAGCCGCGGTGGCGACGTCGGCCATCGCCTTTGAGAACTTCGCGCTTGCGGTTACGTGTCTCAGCTCCTTTCAGCGGGTGCAGGGATGGCTGGTGGCTGGAGAGGGCGAGCCTGGAGATGAAGGTAGCACAGGTTTACCAACGTTGCCCGGATGACCGCCGTCGCTAGATTCAATTCCATTATGTAGGTAATTGTAGGTAGCTTGCCAATGGCAGCTTCCCCATATATGAGTTAGAAAGAGACAAGGTGATCACAGTGTTTTGTTTCTCCGGCGATGCTGAAGTCAGATCATCGGATCGCTTGGGGAAGATCCGCAACCGGGTTACAAGGCGACAAAAGTGGAGGCTGAATGGGGGAGGTGGTGCCAAGGGAGCCCGGCGACTGGCTCTCGTTCGGTTTCCGCCTTGTCCCTAAGTCTGGGCCGCAGGTGTCGGTGCGGCCTTACCAGCGCCCCGTCCGAACCGGTAGGAGTGGCGGCTCAAATGATACCTACCGGAAATAGCCATCTGCCCAGGGCAGAGGTGGTTGCATGGCCGTTGCATCGTCGTCCTCGGACCCGCCGGCCCATCGAGAAGCACCTGGCGATCCGTGCCAATCCTATCGTACGGCGAGCCAGGACGCCTCGATGACAGTCTGTCACTGTCTTACCGGCCCACTTCGCGTCACGGTGCTTTGCGGGCATCTGGATCACCATCTGACAGTTTCTCACCCGTAGAACGCTCGCCTGGCTAAATCCCACGGGATGCGCAGCTAGCACTGGAAACGCGCAGTTTTCAAGGGGGCTGATGGACGCCACAGAAGGCCACTTCAGCTCTGGGCGATAAGGTTCTTACAGACTACACGCAGTGCTGACCGCCCGCAGTAGGAGACGGGCGCTTAAGATAGGTAGCCAGGGCAAGAAGCGCAATCCCCCAAGAGTAAGGAGGCATGTCTAACGGGTTCCATAGAGGCGAAGCATCTTGGAGTGCTGTACTCCGAGAGAATCCGATCCCGCAGGCATGGGCCAATCCCGCGGGCCTGGTCTGGTCCCAGCCGCATCCCCCTAAAAGTGTGCTCACAGACGCCTGCTTGCTTTTTCAAACCACGGGCGAAGCATGGCGCCCGGGCGCACACCGTGGACCCTACCTCGCATCTGCAACCACACCTGGCATGCCGCCCCCTCTGACCGCCAACCGCCGCTGAGGAGGCTTTGTGCTCGGTCACTGAAGTCGGACAGCCCCGGCCTACTGCGTATATAGAGGTCGTTCTTCGTCCCTCTTAACATGTCTCCACATCTGTCCCAGTTCCAAGGTTCTACGTTGACTACCTAAGTATAGTACGTGCGCCCCAGCACCAACGTACCTTACCTTCCTGCCTCCTTCTAATTGCACGCGAGCTCTCGTGCAATATACTACCAGCTCTCTTTTCCTAATTTTCCACACCACGTCCAAGATGCGCCCCTTCGTTGGCCTCATCCTCTTCACCTCCGCCATGGTCGAGGCTGCGCCGGCCAACAGCCCTCGGCAAGCGGTTCTTGCGCAAATTGTCACCGTCGACCCCCAAGGGCCTGGGTGCCCCCGGGGTTCGTTCACGCCGAGCTTTTCCCCGGACCGCAGCACGGTGACCCTCGCCTTTACCAAGTACAACGCGCGAGTGTCGCCGTCCGACTTGTCGGCCCACCGGGAGCTCTTCTGCGACGTCTTCCTGACGGTGAACTACCCGCTCGGCTGCACGGCTGCCGTGCTAGACGCCACGTACCGCGGCGTGGCCCAGGTCCAGAAGGGCGTGACCGGCACCGCCACGGCCCAGTACAACCTCTCGCCCGGCAAAACCGGCAAGAACCCGCCCGCGACCACGTTTACGAGCGCGAACTTTGGCGGCGCCGGCCATGCGTACAGCCTGGAGGACAAGATCACGCTCAGCGAGAACATTAGCAACAACAACCAGCGCAACGTCAGCCTCATTGCCCGCACGCGCATCTTCCTCGTCACGTCAGGCTCTACCCAGTCGGGGACCCTCACAAACACCAATACGACGCTCGCCATTGTTCAGCAGAGCAGATGTTGAGTGCCACCATGAGTCTCTCAATATGTCTTGCTTGCGCAGCCAGCCGCTTGGAAGACAATGAGCCAATTCTGTGTTCGTTAACATACTATGATGGCGTCTTGGCAAGATAATGGTTTGCAGACTACGAAGCTTTCATTTTCGAAGAGCGAGATGCCTGATTATAAGGGGTTGACGTTCAGGATTTTGTGGTATTTAATTAGGAGAGAATAGCAAGCAGCTCCAAAAAAAGCATTTGAAAAGGTATTGGCTAGGAGAAGTCATAATACAGACTCCAAATCCCAAGCCAGACGCTCGTTATCAGCTCTCGGAATAGTCTTATTGTAGGATGTTGCCTTTGACGATTTGATATGGCAGTGTGCACAGTATTCCCAAAACTGGGCACAACTTGGTCTAGGAAACTCTAAACGAGGTGTCTACACCAAGGGTAACTTAGCTCAGCCCAGCTCAGGACGGCCTGGGTTTAAGGCAGCGGCAGCTCAGGAATCCTGCCAACAATGGAAATAGGGACCATCTAGATTCAGCTCAGATAATAAGCCGTTATGTAATTAAGACGGATCTAGACACCTGCACCCAGCATCGCCCACGTGATGACTCGCCGCTTTTACTCAGGCTTGCTCAGGGGCCACTCAGGCCTGCTCACCCTAAGCAATGTGTTAAGCAAAGTATACAGGGCGGCCGACCAGAATTGCTTGACTCTAATCGATGCGACCTAAAACCCAGCCCTCCAAGGGGACCCAAATGAGTACTGTCCAGACTCGATAAGTGGCACACAGCCGCTACTTCCTATCATACTTGGACAACATTTTCGAGGCTACATACAACACTGGGAAAGGCCACCATCGTCTACTGTGACTATGTCGCAGAAGTTGGGCCCGTTTGGTTATGCGAGATCTTGTACTGCCACCGGCACCCGGCCAACATCAGGCACCCGCGAGTAGTCACGTTCCAGGTGTTCCACGACTGCCGCACAGTCTACCTGTCCGGTCATCCTCCCAGCCATAGCCCCGACGACAACGCCCTTTGCTCGGTACTGGATCTGCTCCCGGGACCACTGGCGAACCGTAAGCAACGAGCCCGCCGACGTTACCTTCCAAGCCACCCTGCCGACCCCCTGCTCCAAAGTTGAATCCACAGCCGCCGCCCTGGAGAGTCGGACCACACTCTTCAACCACCAGGGCGATCCCGTGCATCACGTCGGCGGCCTCGGCCTCTTTCCCTTTGTCGATATCTCGGCCTACTTCCTCTGCTGGGAGCGCGGGCGGTGGTGTCCGCTCGACTTGTCTCCCAAGGACCCCGGTGCGGCCGTGGGTCGCGACGGCCCTCCCCACCATCTGCGCAAGGCAGGGATGCCCGGGCGGTGTCGGCCATTGTTCCTACGTGGCCAACACGTACATGGGGATGCTGTGGTTGCTGGACATAGACTTTGTCAGCTGGGGCGGGCCGTGGTTCCACCGGTGCCACCACCACGTGCAGGTCAACGTGGGGCTCTCCCTCATCTCGATGTCATCCGAGTGTCACATAAGAGTGGGGTCGTCCGCAGTCAGGCGTTGGGTGCCCGGGATGATGGAGGTGCGCGCGAGGCAAGAGCCAGGGCAGACCACTAACTGGGCATCAGAGGGGCGAGATCAGTTCCGCGCCGGGGGTGGGCGAAAGCTGCTGAGAAGAGAATGCGCGGCTTCGGCAACAAGCATGATGGGGACAGTGGAACGGGGTGATGTCGTAGAACCTACTGACGCGACACTCTCGGCCTTTCGAGCGATAGACTTAGCAGCAGCGGTTTCTCAACAAGAGAAAGGCAGCAAGACTGAAAGCAAAGACCAGTTCGCAATTGTCTACAGAGGTGGTCACCAGAAGTCCTACTCATGGGTACTCCATAACTCGGGAGTCCTCTTCCGTCCGTCGATCTCTGTTCATAGTTGTCCGTCTGTTTGAGGGTCTCCCCCCCCACCTCATGGATATCCCACGGCGAAAAGCATTTCACCTAGGAACTCTGAGTACTCCTTTGGCTACCTTGAGACGTCACCACGGGTGTAGAATCTTTGGTGGCGACCTCCATAGGAGGTTGAGGAAACTTCGGGCGGGGAGAGCCACATCAATTGTAGGAGATCCCATTTATCGTCATTATTCTTCAAACGCAGTCTCGACGGAAAAAGACAACAGTCACCAGAATAAAGTTTCCGGTTCGAATTTCGACACAGTAGTCCAACCGTAGACCTGATTCAAGGTCCCTCCTTTATCCCGTACCGCCACATAAACGGGCGATTCGTGCCGTGGCTGTCGGCAACCGGCCGTCCTCAACGTTTGCACCGAGCGATCTCGCCTAGTGAGAGCTTCCTCGGGGCCTCGATGCAGTACGAGTTGTGCATCATCTGCCATGACCAGTATTAGCTCCATCGCACGCACATGGACGCTACAGTCTCGTTCTTGAACGAGCGACATACGTAAACTTGGTAGGCTCCGAGGCCAAATTTCAGCCTCAGCAGGGCTATCAACTTTGCGGGGTTGATATTCCCGCCCGAGATATCTTGGGTTGGAACAGCGTCAGAGCCGTCATCATCGTTCATCTGGAGTGCTTCCATCTGATCTGCTCCGAGGGGTGCCACAGGACCCTTGTCGCCAAAGTTGCTAGGCGGCATTGTGTGACTTCAAAGGTCGGCGAATTGTCGGTCGCCAAGTTGTCAAAGATAGTCCATGGGATATCGGTGGTTGTGTTGAGATCTGGATCTGGAGCGGTGTGCAGTTCCTCCCATTATTTAGCTATGAGCCGCTCTCGGCGGCCGTTCAGGGTGGCGAGGTTGTGGACAAGGGCTTCAGAGGAGGCATGCCCTATTATAGGTTTCAGTGGGTAAAGGCGTATCGCTGCTTGAAACTTGGGCGGTCGTCAGGCGGGCCACTAAACGATTTCGAGGCAGACTGCTCCGCGGCACGGCAAGATTCAAACACGGCGGTTTGGGTTCAAGTATGATGGCTGGCAGACAATTGGCGTGGAAGGACAGCATCCCAAGCGCTGCGCCCCAGCCCGCTGCCTAGACACTGCGCAGCCCGACGCCACCTTGGACCCTCCGACCAACGCAAAGCTCTGTGAGGTCGCTCACCGGGCCTCTAGCCCCCAAATCAAGGGGCTTTGACCGAAATGAGAACGCCCGTAGGCAGGGTTCGCCCCAAAAAATGGCTGAGTGCCGGCCCAATGCGCCGACAGCTCTGCACTACTGGATGAGGCTGACTCGAATGGGTGTGGTGTACCAGTCGCGCAGCGCCTTCAGTGCCAACAATATAAGGCATCGTATCCCTAGCAAGTTAGACGTGTCTCTTTCTCTCTTCCTCGAACCACTAGCCACACGGTAGGCTGCTGCCCGGACTTGACAATCCGATGGAGCCCAACGTGGATGCAAGCGGGGCTCAGCCTCGGGCCTCTTGGGCTGAAGAGGCAGCCTCCACGTCAGAGTCACTGCAAATCCAGCCCGAAGAGATGCCAACTGAGGCGACATCGAAGCAGTCATCCCTAGCGCCTGCCGCCCTGGATGTATCCCGCAATCACAGGCCAAACCCGGGCGAGCTGACACTGGGCACTCCAGATAGTCAATCCGTTTCGGTACAGCCTTCAACCCCGAGCCGATTCGCGCTAAATGGAGCGGAGACGCAAGAGCTTTGCCTGCACAACGACGAAGGCGCCCTTATCGATCGTGATGCGCACCACACGACCGACAGTGGTGGCGGCCGGAGCCGTCATTTGATGACCCTCGAGCCGCGACAAGTTCTACGCCGAGCTCCGTCGATGAGCCCTAGCCGACGACGGGGAGAGTCGCCACAGTTACTGGCGGACCAGTCGGGGTCGAGTCTGATGTCCGATTCGGACGATGTTACCGACTCAGATGCTGTTTTCAGCCCCCTAAGAAGGGAGAACGCAGGAACCGAGGATGTCTTCAGCGCGATTGCGCCATCGCCTTCGCCGTCGCTGGGCGGGGCCTCGTGCCTGCCCGAGTCTTCCCAAACTCGGTCGAACTCATCCGAATTACTTCTTGGGATTCGCAGTAAGGAGAGCGAGAAGGGGGTTGAATATCCTCAGAAGCTTGTAAGTCTGGCCCCGCGAGGCCCGAGTGAAAGAATGCCCATGGTACTAATAGGACCTCGCGTTGCAGGACATCGCCGAAGACTCCGGTAGTGCCTGTGACGATCGGCCACACATCCAAGTTGCCCGAGCAGGATTTCAAGGATCGGGAACTGAAGGCATCTCGCAACCTCCGGACGGCGGCACGCAATCCATTGAGATGGTCAGCGATGCCGGCGACCAGTGGTACAAACAAGAAAACTGGTCCATTGCACTTCAAAGAGGAGGAGATCCGTTCGCCATTCCCGACGACGAGGATGCAGACGAGGCTGCAACGATATCACCATTAGAACGCGGAATAACTCAACATAAGCTCAACAACCAACTCTTTGCGGAGTTGGATCTCAGCCGCCATCATCCGCCTCGCTGCAAGGGGTTTCTCCCCAAGCAAAAACTTAAAGAGCTGATCAACCCGACTGCTGTGATACGGGAGTTGCGTGAAAAGCTCCGCTGCCCCTGGGGGCCAAGTATGACGCGAAGGCGAAGCGAAGACGACATCAAAAAGTGCGCCATTCGCGTGTGCGAGGAGGACGAGGTCGACGTCGGCAGAGGCAAGAAGAAGATCAGGTCGTTCCGGCAGGTTTTTGCCGTGCTAGTCCTGCTGGACATGCCGCTCTACATCTGGAGTTTCCTGGACGAGAACGTCAGCGACCTGGATCTGCCCCTAGTCGAACTGAAAGATCCATCTTCACCCCGCGTGGCAGAGTTGCGCCGCAGGAATTCATCCCTCGAGACAGCGCCTGAAGCGAAGCTGAGATGTTTTGATGGTTGGCCGCCGTCGCGGGTGAGTGATTTCTACGACTACCAGTGGTCGATGTTAGCACCCTACTTCAAGCAAGCGGCGTACAACTACGTGCCTCATTGCTCCCTCCAGGACGACCATATCCTCCCTTTCATCCGGGAGGAGGCGGAGGACGGTAACGTCGAGCGAGGTGGCGGCTTCTCCCGCGTCTTCATGGTACGCATCCACTCCGCGCATCACAACTTCAGCGACCGAGCGAAGTGCGAGCGAGGTTTCGCCATCAAGGAGCTTGTGGCCCACGACAGCGCAGCTTCTTTCAAGAGGGAGGTGGACATCTTGAAGAAGTTCTGCGGAGATGGAGCGAACGATCACGTGGTCTCCCTCCTCTCAACCTACCAACATCACGACAAGTATCATCTGATATTCTACCGGGCCGATGGAAACCTTCTCGACTACTGGAAGAAGCACCCGACTCCGGAAGTTAAGCGAAGCAGCGTGCTTTGGATGGCAAAGCAATGTGATGGTATTGCCAAGGCTCTGTTGAGACTTCATCAGTACTACAGCATCACCACGAGAGATGCGATCCCGGACTTGGAGGAGGAAGAGAAGCTGATACGCCAATCGAGCACCACGGGAACTGTCAAGTTTGTGGCTCCGGGAGGGCGGGATGGCGGAGTTGCACGCCGTAACTCCAAACAGACCTCAACCGACCCTGGAGGGAGCACCATTACCGCTAGCCCGATCTACGAGAACTTCAACACAGCCGAGGAGCCCCAAGCGGTCAACCGGAACTCTGGGAGACGCGAACGCAGGGCGAAGATGGTCACCAGGCCCCATACTGACAGCACGCGTGTGCGCAAGTACGGTCGTCACGGGGATCTCAAACCCGAAAACATTCTCTGGTACCAAGACGAGGAAGTTGGTGCGAACGGCGGAAAAGCCAAGAATACGCTCAAGCTTTCCGACTTCGGTACCGCTGAGATCAACTCCAGGTACAGCAAATCCAGGGAGCAGAGCAACGTCGCGACCACGATGACGTACCGACCCCCTGAAGCCGATCTGCAGCCCAAGATACGCCAGTCATTCGACATCTGGTCCCTGGGTTGCGTCTACATGGAGTTCGCGACTTGGATGCTCGGCGGTTACAAACTGTATCGGGAATTTGGGGTTGAAAGAAGGAGCAAGGACGTGTTCTGGCACAACATGGAGGCGGACACCTTCTTCGAGATCGTCCAAGACCAAAACCAGGTTACTGGCGCAATGGTAAAGGAGGGCGTTACCAAGGTTCGGCCCCCCTCCTGCTGTGGATTCTCGCCAACAGCAGATGTCGCCCGTTCGGGGGACTCATCGAGCAACGCGCCTAGGTTAGGTATAATTGCTAACCAAATATTACCAGTTCTTCGACCGGCTGCACAGGCATCCCAATTGCACCGAGTTCTTCCACGATCTCCTCGACCTCATCCAGAACGGTATGCTCGTGGTAGAGCCGGGCAACCTGCTCAAGACGAATAGGATGTCCTGCTCTCAAATCTGCCAAGCGCTTGAGAAATGCTACAACAACTGTCTAGACGTCGAGGGTTACGCTACCCAGAAAAACCCTTGGAAAAATAGCGGAGTTACCTCAAACCCTCTCATGGAGTCGGTGGAAATTACGAGCATGACGGAAAGGGCCCAGAGGATCGTGACGGAGAACCAGAAATACCTCCAACGGAATTGCGTTCGGACTCAGATGCAGGTGGCCAGCGACACAGCGCCACCCCAGACGTCGTAGGGCGCTACTGTTGCGATGGCGCCGCTGGTAGAGCAAGGAGGTTTAGACAGTGGAGGCATTATTTGCCACCAGTAGGCCTCAGTGATAGGATTTATGGAACGTACGCATGTATCTTCGAAGCAGTATCCAGGCCTGGAGCCGGTGGGAAATACCATGATCAGAGCCATGGCTGGGAAACACAAAACCAAGAGCCCTTCGTGACCCACTACCCGCCAGACAGTAGACCTTGGAGGGACGCCGGATCTCCAAACGGGACCCCCTTGAGGTCGGCCTAGATCCGGATATCGCCGCCAGGACATGACTCGAACCCTCATTCTCCGATCGACTCCGCACCAAGTGATCGTCAGCCCGAGTGGTTCGCGGGCCGGCACGGCAACTGGAACCCTGGAAGAAATGCCGCAATTTTGCGGCTCGAGGTCGCCGCTCGTCGCGTTGACCTATGCCGGGTGATCAATCGGGTCTGTCCGGACGCGCCACTGCAGCCCTGCTTTGCGTTGTCGACCAATCCGGTCGAGTCCATCGCGGGGGTGCGAGGCTGCAAGCTGCAAGCCACTATCAACAGCCTCCGGTGGGCGGATAGCTGACGTCTATTCGCCAATGCTTTCACGCTGTCATCTCGAAATTGCGCCGTTATGTGCAGACCGCTTCCCAGATGGGACAGCGGGGCAAGCGATGCGGCTCTGCTGACGGTCGGATGAGGTACCCCGGATGTCGTCAACGGCATCGGCCAACCGCATGGCTACCTCAGTCAGTACGCGGCTTGCTGCATACTAAAGGCCCAATTCCCACAACCCGGAGGTCGCTGAGTGCTCGATCCGACTCCAACGGGGTCGGATGCACGAGTGGATGAGGCTACCGGGACGCTCCCCCGGAGCCAACTTCGGTTACAATGTTAGCCCAATGTAGCCTTGCGGATTATGCGCACCAGGTTGCAACTCGGTTGACACCCGACGAAGAGGCGCGACAGAACCTCCTTGAGCGGATCGCCTTTGCTTACGAGACTAGCAAGTTTGACGACAAGGATGAGCAGTTTCTCCCCACCGAACGCCTTGGAGAGCTCATTTCGATGGATGTCATCCGAAATGTGCTGGGCCTCACCGACAACAATCCTTTCTCGAAGCCTGAAACGGAGCAACTCATCGGATGGATACACGACAATGCTGCAAGGGTTTTCGCCATCACCATTTTGTGCAATGTGTCGCGCGAAGGCGCCATAGCATCCATGATCAACTTCCTCCGGCCAACTGTCAATTTCAAGGATTCCGATCTTCCCATTCCAAATCCCAGGCTTACATCTCCACCGACCACACCCACGTACTTCCAGGATGTCAAGAGGTTCTGGAATTTAACCCAGATCGGTCAGTTTTATGACACGCAATGGAAGTTCCTCGCCCCCATATTCCGCCCAGGAGTATACGAGTACGACCTCGAACCCGACTGCATATTGCCCTTTACGCGGAAGGACAAATTAACAAGGGTCGGTGGTTTCAGTAATGTGTACAAGGTCCACATTCATGCCAAGCACTGCCAGATGGATGGTATCGGCGAAGTAAGGCAATGCCGATTCCAACTTTTGGTCCGTTCCATACTTACCACGAGCTCCTCTTCGCTCTAGGTGGCTATTAAGGAGATCTCGATGAATCAACACAACGACCAGTCAGTGGCTGAAAGAGCCTGGGATAAGGAGGCGAGGGCCCTACAAGCTCTCAACCGCCTGAACCACAGGCACATTACCCAGTGCCTCGCAGCCGTACGAAGAGGCGACAAGCGCTATTTCATGTTTCCCTGGGCGGAAGGGGGCAGTCTTCGGGACCTCTGGGAGGCAACTCCCAGGCAGACCCCAACTGCAGATACCATTTGCGACGCCGTCCGCCAACTGCAAGGTTTATCCGATGCCTTGTACCACCTTCACAACTACGAGGGGAAGTCGGTTGAGCCCGAACAGCAAGCGCCGATCGTGGGCCAACGGGCCTCGATCCCAGCTATAACTGTTGAGAGCCCCCAAACGACCCAGCTCCCTAACATGGGGAAGAACATACGCCACGGAGATCTTAAGCCGGAAAACCTGCTGTGGTTTTTTCGGCAATCTGACAACCAGAGAAGCCTTAAGATGGCCGACATGGGACTCGCGAAGCAGCACGTCGTGGCGACGGGGGAGCGTAAGGAAGGCACCAGCACACGTTTTGGGACGGCCCGATACGAGGCGCCGGAGACACAGACATCGCTACCCCACGAGGGGAGATCACGTTTGTACGACATCTGGTCAATGGGATGCATCACATTCGAGTACGTCGTCTGGCTTCTATTTGGGAACAATGGGCTGGATAGCTTCTGCGCGGAGCTACAAGGCAACGGACCACATCGAGACGCACAGTTCTTTGAGATGCAACCCGGTGGTGTTGAGGTCCACCCGGTTGTCCGTCGCTGGATGGATCATATCCAAAACCACGACCCCGAGTGTGTCGAGAAG
>Ga0247771_1000307_pt1 | contig 16638 bp, 17 predicted proteins | sample UWRJL197509C6_FD_179948 | JGI IMG/M metagenome (GOLD analysis project Ga0247771, IMG submission 179948) | Plant litter microbial communities from Arlington Agricultural Research Station in Wisconsin, United States - UWRJ-L197-509C-6 | ecosystem: Environmental > Terrestrial > Plant litter >...
AACCCGCAGAACCGCACCGGCACCGCCGAAGGAGCGCTCGTGGGCGGCAACCTCAAGACCCTCGAAACCCTGGCCGGCAGCGCCTCCGACATCCGCACCGAAGGCAAGATCCTCTTCGTGGAGGACACCGGCGAATACCTGTACAGCATCGATCGCATGTTCTGGAACCTCGAACGCACCGGCAAGCTTAAAGGCCTGAAAGCCTTGATAGTAGGCGGTTTCAAGGTCAAGCCCGACGATCCCGGCGACGAGTTCGGCCGCACCGTGCAGGACATCGTGCTCGAGAAGGTGCGGGCCTACAGCTACCCCGTTTGCTTCGACTTTCCCGTCGGTCATCAAAGAGCCAACTACGCCCTTAAATGCGGCCTTCGCCATCGCCTGTCCGTAAGCGCTGCCGAAGTACGCCTAACCCATATCTTATGAGCAAGATCCCCCGTTACTTAAAAAAAGGCGACACCATAGGATTGGTGGCACCCGCCGGCTTCATGGCCATCGAAAAGCTCCAAGCCTGCATCGAAACCCTCGACGGCTGGGGCTATACGGTGAAGATGGGCACGACCACCCACAGCGATTCCACCAGCTATTTTTCCGGCACCGACGACGAGCGCCTCGCCGACCTGCAGGAGATGCTCGACGACCATAAGGTTAAAGCCATCCTCTGCGTGCGCGGCGGCTACGGCACCTCGCGCATCATCGACCGCATCGACTTCAAAAAATTCCGCAAGCATCCGAAGTGGATCATCGGCTTCAGCGATATCACCGTGCTGCAGGCCCACCTGCTGGCCAATTACAAAATTGCTTCGCTGCATGCGCCGATGGCCTCCGCTTTTTCCGAAGACCCGCTCAATAATATTTTCATCCAGTCGTGGAAGGATGCGGTGGAAGGGAAGCCCGCGCACTATGAATGCGCGCCGCACGCCCTCAACCGCACCGGCGAGGCCAAGGGCCAGCTGGTAGGCGGCAACCTCACCATGCTCGCGCACCTTATAGGCACGCCCTCCGATGTCAAAACAAAAAAGCGCATCCTCTTCCTCGAGGACGTGGGCGAATACCTCTACAACCTGGATCGCATGATGCTTCAGCTGAAGCGGAGCGGCAAGCTGCGCCATTTGGCGGGTCTTGTCGTAGGCGGGTTTACCGATGTGAAGGATACCGAGCGACCCTTTGGCAAGACGGCCTATGATATTATTTTCGAGCATGTGGATGAGGGATCTTTTCCCGTGTGCTTTGGTTTTCCCGTCAGTCATGAAAAGGAAAACTATGCGTTGAAGGTGGGCATGAAATACCACCTGCAGGTAAGCGCCGACCGTGTCAGCCTCATTGATCATTACGTATAGCCATAGCCGCTAGCCTCATTTGCAACTGCACCTTTGCTAAGAGAGGTTCGTCGAACTTTTGAGGACTATACGTTGACGACAAGTTAATTATAAATGATTTATATATTATTTATTTATCTTATTACGGTCTTTGCTTTCTCTTTATTCGTCGCCTTCTCTGTTACAATCTTTATAATCCTTTCCTCATTCTTTGGTCGTTTGTGCCGTTTGTATATTTCCTTTCCACGCTTTTGTCTTGAAACAAAAGGTGGAGCCAAAAATTCAAGCCCATTCGATGCGCATCAGTCATTTATGCGACAAGTCTTTCGGCGAATGGGCGATCAGACCACCCCGAAATCCGACAGCACGCACATGCTGACTATGCCTCGATGTATCACATCGTACGCCTGTGTCGCGATGAAGCCTGATGTCTACTGCGCTGAATTTTTCCTTGGGAAAAGAGCACGAGTTCTCAAAGCATATGTCGGAAAAATGAGGCGCTAAAGAGCTCCACCTATAGAAGGACGTCCATAGGTTTTTGATGTGCGCCTATCGGTAGCAACGCAAAAACAGCCGGCAGCCTTTTCCGCTCAGCAGTCTTTGTCGTTGCGCATGCTCACAGGTTCTTTATTACCCACCGCTTTTATACACGCATAGCTGATAGTGAGTTTTGTTTTAATAAAAAACCAATACATGTTTATTATGCGCAGCCAACTGCATTTACTTTAGTTCTAAGGCTTGTATTAAAAGGTAGTGGAGAAAGAATGTACACGGCTGTTTGTTCTTGGCTAACGATGAGCGCACGCAACGAATCTATGGACGTCCCTCTATAGGTGGAGCTGTTTAGCGCCTCATTTTTCCGACATATGCTTTAATGACTCGCGCTCTTTTCCCAAGGAAAAATTCAGCGCAGTAGACATCATGCTCCATCGCGACACAGGCGTACGATGTACTAGATCGAAACATAGTCAGCGTGTGCGTGCCGTCGGATTTCGGGGTGGTCCGATCGCCCATTCGCCGAAAGACTTCCCGCATAAATGACTGACGCGCATCGAATGGGCTTGAATTTTTGGCTCCACCTTTTGTTTCAAGACAAAAGCGTGGAAAAAGAATATACGAAAGGCGAAAAGAAACCTCGAATGAGGAGGGATTATAAAGATCGTAATATAAGAAAGCGAGAAACAGAACAGCAAGAGTTTAGAGCAAAAATATATGTACAAAATCCTAATAAAAGGAAAATCATACAAGCAGTCACTCCAAAATAAAACCTTAATTGCTCTTCTCCGGAGATTCAACATTGAAAGGATTATTCTCCTCCTTCTTTCTCAAGCCAAAATTATAACGAATATTCAACCCCCAGCGGCGCGTATCACTAATCCGCGTCCCGCTCGCACGCACCGACCCCTGGTCGATCGTAAAATCATTGCGGTTCGTTTGCAGCAGGTCGTTCACGCTCACCGTCACATTCAGCTTCTTGTTCATGAACTGCCGGTTGATGCTCATGCGCAGCTCCCCGAAATTACTCAGCTCGTAAAACTGCTGCTGGCCCTTCACCCGCATAAACCCGCTCATCGATAATTGCGTCAGCGGCGTCAGCTTGAACTGGTGCAGGGTGAAGAAGGTCCACGTGCCCTTTTTGAAAGAAAGGGGCTTGCCTTCGTAGAGGCCCTGGTAGAAATTATGGTTGTATTGTGCGCCTACGACGAAGAAGTAGCGCTTGCCCGGCGGGATGGCGCCCAGCAGGCGCAGGTAGGTTTCCTTGTTGCTGCCCAGGTTGTCGTAGGTGCGCAGCGATACCTTGCTGTTGGTGTCGGCGCTATAGACCACCTGCGTGAAAATATCCTTTGTATCGTTGATGCCGACCGCTACGATGGGCCGGTCGTCGACGGAGATGTTGGCTTCGTAATTTTTGGTGAACTGGGGGCGCAGCGTGGGGTTGCCGGTTTCGTAGAGGAAGGGGTCGATGAAGCGCAGCGAGGGGTTCAGGTATTCGTAGGCGGGACGGTTGATGGTGCGGCGGTACACGAGGTAGGCCTTCAGGTCGTAGCCTGCGATGCGCATGAGGGTGCGGCTCAGGTAGATGTAGGGAAAGAAATCGGTGCGGTGGATGGAGAAGGAGGTGTCGGCGGGCGAGAGCTGCCGGCCCACCATATTGGTATTCTCCATGCGGGTGCCCACTTTCAGGATGATGCCCGAGAAATTTTTGGAGGCTTGCAGGTAGGCGGAGTGGATGCCTTCGGTATAGCGGTAGGCGCCGGTGCGTACGGCGTCGCGTATGCGGGCCGTGCCTGTGCCTTTGTAATAGTCGGTGGAATTATCGAAGCGGGTGTCGGAGGTCTTCAGGCCGGTCTCCACGGTGATCTTGCCGGATAATTTTTTTACTAGGTTGGTCTGTGCTGTAAAGAAGTGGAGGCGGTTGTCGAGGGTGCCGTCGCCGGTGGTGAAGGTCTGGTCGGTATTGTTGGGCGAGAGGGTGTAGGAGATGTCGGTGGTCCATTCGGAGCCGAGCGAGTCGATGCGGTATTTGGTGTTGATGCCTTGGGTGAGGTTGCTGCTGTAGCCGTTGTTGCGCACGTCCACGTCGCTGCTGCCGGCGAGCTGGCCGGTGCTTAGCTTGAGGATGCGGGAATTATTGCGGCTCAGGTTATCGTTGCCGTTATAGCTGAAGCGGACGTCGTAGCCCAGGTCCCATTTTTTATTCAGCTGGTATTCTATGCCGAAGCCGATGTAGTAGTTGTCGGATTTGTAGCGGGTGTGGGCGTCCTGGCTCAGTACGGAGTCGGCGGCGAAGAAGCGGTTGGTGCGGATATCGTCGAAGCTGTTGCGGCGGCCGTACTGTAGGTTGAGGTAGGTGGTGAGGGCGCCGTTGTTGTTGTTGAGGTTGAGGCCGATGAAGCGGTTGCCGTAGGTGCCCTGGTTAAGGCCGGTGGTGAGACTGCCGGTGAGGCCGATGCGCACACCTTTGCGGAGCACGACGTTTACGATGCCGCCGCTGCCGGAGGCGTCGTATTTGGCGGAGGGCGTGCGGAGGATCTCGATGGAGGCGATGGCGTTAGGCGGCAGGTTCTTGAGGAGGGTGGCGATGTCGGCGGCGCTCATCTTTTGTTCGCGGCCGTTGATGTATACGGTGGCGGGCGTGGTGCTGGAGAGGTAGATATTGCCGTCGGGGTCGACGAAGAGGCCCGGTGTTTTTTCCAGGATCTCGTAAGCGTTTGTGGATACGGCGGCCAGCGCTTCGGGGTCCACGATGGTCTTGTCGTCCTCCTGGCGCATCAGCGGGCGGGTGGAGGTCACTACTATATTGTTGAGCGAGTTGGCTGGCAGTTGGAGGGTGAAGTTGAAGGTCGGCTGCTCGCCCTTGACCACGATGCTTTTTTCGAGGGCCTGGAAGCCGATGGCCGTTATGCGTAGGCGGTAGGCATGGCCCTGCTGCAGGGTGAAGACCGCCAGGCCGGCGCTGTCCGCGGCTTTCTGCTGGCGGGTGGCCGTGTCGGGCAGTCCGGAACTGCTGATGGTAGCGAAGCCCACACCTTCCCCCTTGGGTCCGCTGATGCGGATGCGGACATCGGTTTGCTGGGCATGAAGGGTTGAACCGGCAAATATAAAAAGCAGGGAAAGCAGCAGCAGGCGGTTAATGGACATAGGGCCTAAAATTAGCACGGAGCCTGTATTGAACAAGCATTTTAACATTTTTACCTGAATGATTTACACGCGCGCCCTGTATCGATTCTCTATCGCTAAACAAAGACCCGGCAAAGACTTTCCGAAAGCCTTTCGCCCATATCTTTAAGCAGCTTCTCAACTGTGACTCTTACTCCAAAATGGGCTATATTTAGCCTCCATAAGTTTTAAAACCCCGAGATGAGAACAGTAAAGAACATCCTCGACAGCAAAGCCAAACCCACCAATATCGTATCACCCAGAACGCTGGTCTTCGATGCGCTCAGCCAGCTGAACAAGGTGAACCTCAGCTACCTTATCGTTATGGACGAAGGCCGCTACCAGGGCCTTTTCAGCGAGCGCGACTATAGCCGCAACGTGATCCTCAAGGGCCGCCACAGCAACTCCACGCCTGTGGAGGAAGTGATGACCACCGAGCTGCCCGTGGTGGAGCTTGCCGACACCGTGGAGCATTGCATGAATGCCATGAACGAGAACAAGACCCGCTACCTTATCGCCCACGATGCCGACGGAAACTTCGCCGGCGTGGTCACCATTCACGACCTTTTGCGCCAGGTGATCGCCAACCGCGAGGAGGTCTTCGACTCGGCCGCCGCCCAGCGCTGGCTGGAAGAAAGCGGGGAAATTTATTAGACTTCGTTGAGCCACAGCAGTATAGCGGTCCGGACCGGCTCCGGCAGGCTAAAACCCTTGACGGACGCGGCTTCTGCGGCAGTATAAAAGGCACGTATTAATACGGTGTAAAATCCGTAGTAACCGTAATTTTTAAATCGGGGTAGCTGGGTAACTTGCTGTATGACCAGCCAGCCACTACAACACGAAGTCGATCTTTGGGAAGCATGGATCGAATACGACCAGTTCAACTCCCGCCACTTCGGAACTTTATACATTATCGGTGAGATAATGACCGATCAGCGTTCCGCACAGCCTATCATCAAAAAGATAACGCGCCGCAGCGGCGAGCGCCTGCTCGTGCTTCAGCTGCCCCACCAGCCGCAGCACGGCCGCAGCCGCGTGAAGGAAGTGCTTTATTCGGAACCCATCGAGCAGCTCGACCAGTACGATGCCGTCTGCATCTATGCCGGCCATGAGCTCATCGTGCGGTTCACCGAAATAGAGGTGATGATCTGATCATCGCCTCTCCCCTACTCCACAAGCCGGTTGAAGCGAATGATCTTAATGCGTATGTATGGCACAACGACCCAGAATAGAAACGGATCCCTTAGGTCACCGGATCATTTTGGAAGGCATTGATCTTTCTGCCAGCGCTCAATTCGCCGAACCCGAAGAGATCCTGGCCCAGGTCATTCGCAAGCCCGCCATGCTCATCGAGATCAACGGCTCCGCCGGGCATCGCCTGTATTTTTTCCGGTCCGTCGACTGGAGCCATACGCTGCTTGTCGGCGCCGAGCTGCGCAACGACGAATGGCGCACCTTCAGCTACGTGCAGAACCCGGCCAGCGCCGAGCTGTCGGAGCTGCTCAAGCAGGGACGCCAGCTGATCTGATCATTCCAGGGTGAAAATATTGTGCTTGATGGCATACACTACGATGCCGGCTGCATTCTTCGCGCCGATCTTTTCCTGTATGCGGTCGCGGTAGCCTTCGATGGTGCGGATGCTGAGGTTGAGGCGCTGCGCGATTTCCTTGTTCGACATCTCCTCGCAAATAAACCGGATGACGGCAAACTCTTTGTCGGAAAAATCGGGGCGCTTCGTTTTGGAGGCGGCCTTGAAGCGGCTGCGCGCGATCATCTGGGCCAGCTTGGCCGACGTATCGTTGCAGTAATAAGGCTGGTTCATGTGCACGGTCTTGATCGCTTCGATGATCTCGTCCTTGTGCGCATTCTTGAGGAGGTAGCCCCGTGCGCCGGCTTCGAGCATTTCCACGATCAGGTTTTCCTCGTCGAACATCGAGAGGGCGATGACGCCGATCTGCGGCCATTCCCGCACCAACTGGCGCGTGGCTTCGATGCCGTCTTTCTTGGGCATTTTTATATCGGTGATCACCACGTCGGGCTGCAGGTTGCGTACGTGCGTGAGCAGCTCCTCGCCGTCGGCGGCTTCGCCGATGAGCTGCACGGCGGGTTGCTTTTTGATCATGGCCCGGAAGCCGTCCCTGAAGATCTCGTGATCGTCCGCCAGTATTATCTTAATTGGTGCTGCTTTCAACATGAATTGGTATTTCAAAAATATAGGAAGTACCCTTCCCTTTTTTCGATTCGAAAAACATTTTACCGCCAATAAGCTCCGCGCGGCTTATCAGGTTGCGCAAACCCAGGCCGGTGGCCTCCTTCGACTTCGTATCATAGTTGAAGCCGATGCCGTTGTCCTGCGTCTGCAGCACTATGCCGTCCTTATCTTGCCGCAGCTCCATCAGTAATTCTGTCGCTTTTGCATGTTTGATCGTGTTGTGGATGATCTCCTGTATGATGCGGTACAGGTTGATCGACTGCTGCTGGCTAAGGCTGGTGGGCGTGAAGCTGAATTTTATCTGCAACGGGCTGCTCTTGCTGCAATACTCCACGAACTCGTTGATGGCTGCGGGCAGGCCTTTGCGGATTAGCGAGTTGGGCATGAGGTCGAACGAGATCTCGCGCATGCGTTTCAGCAGGTTGTCGATCTGGTCGTTGGTCTTTTTCACTTCTTCTTCGTCGGCCTCGTTGTGGAGGTCGAGGCTGCTGATGCGCAGCTTCACGGCCGAGAGCACGGGCCCTACCTCGTCGTGAAGGTCGGCGGCCATGCGGGTGCGTTCGCGCTCCAGCGTGGTGATCTCAGTGTAGATGCTCTGCTTATAGAGCGCTACCCTTCGCCGGTGCTGCCGCAGCACGGAGATGAAGAAGTACGTGATGATGACGCCCAGCACCACGCACGTGATCAGAATTGCACTGTAAATTCTCGTTTCTTGCGCATCCATAAGATTGCCACCGCATAGATTAAATTACACAATAGGTTTATCCAGGCCACGATGGCATAGACGTTATTCGTAAAGCTGCCGCTGGGTTTGATAATGCCGTAGATCCAGAACGCCTCCACCAGGATGGCATACGTAAAGAACACGACCACGGCGATGCAGATAAGAAAGGTCGGGTTGCGCCGCACTTCCTTTTCCGTGATCACGATATTGTTGATCGTGGTGATCGCAAGCAGGACCAGGGTAAGGTCGGCAAAGATGATGAAATAGGAATTGAAGTTGGTGCCGAACCGGTTCAGGATAAAATTCTCCGTGACCCATACGCCGATGAACAGGGCGGAGAGAATATAGCGGAGAAAGCTGAAACGCCGGAACGTGCCGATCTTCTGGAAGAACCAGAGGTAGAGCAGTCCTTCGGCCAGGCTGTAGATATTGCTGTTGATGATGTTGAAATGGTTGGTGAGCACCAGCGCCGTGTTCAGCAACTCGTTGATGCAGGCAAGCCATATGATAAAGATAAAGGGGTAGTATTCCTTGCGGATGCTTGAAAAGCGTACAATGGCAATACCGCCCCCTATCAGGATGCTGAAAATAAAAAAATCGGTGCCGTGCATGGCAACAAATTACTAATTTAAATCAGACGACGGCGGACAGTTCGTCGGACAGCGGATGCCGTTCTCGATGATCAGCCCTTCGTTCTGGTCGGAGCCCGTAGAGGAGGCGGTGCTGCTGGCAGCGGCATTCGTCGCCGTGGCGGGTATCATGTCGTGGCCGCTGGCGTCCACGCCTACTACGATCATTTTTACCTGGAGGCTGTCGTCCATGCCGAGATAGGTGCGAAGGCCGGCACAGCCTTCCTGGGCAAGCACTTTGTCGAAGACGGAGCGGTCGAAACTTTCACAAATTGGAAGGATGTTCTGGTCGCGGTACCGCGGGTCGAGGATGGCTTCACGGTTTTCGCGGTATTTGGTGGTCATCTGGATCGCTTCGGCAAGCGTAATGAATTGGTCTGCCATAATATAAATTTTGGTGGAAGAATGCGACAAGATGATACTTAAACCCCATTAAAAAAACCGTAGTACTACGTAAGATCACGGTAGTTATACGATACCCTCCGTAGATTTTACGGATCCCGAGGAAAACCCTTAGCGAACTCTAGGGGAGAGCTTGTAAAAGACCGGTGCCGCCCGCTTTAAAAACGGCGGCACAGATTTTTTATAACCTTCTGAAAACAAACGTATGAACGATCGAAACAATAACGGCCGCGAGCCCGTAGACCGCGACTCCGGCAACAACCGCCTGGAGGGCCGCTCCTCCACCCCCAACGACCTTCCCGAATCCGACAACGACCGCGAGCACCTGCGCCCCGAGGAAACCGTCATCGACCTCCCCGATGTAAAGGACATTCCCGGTCAGGAATTCGTGCACGTGCCCGCCGCCGGCGAGCTGGGTGACACCACCATCTCTTCCGACGACGAGGAAGGCACCCGTGTTTTCGACCGCGACGACAGCGAGGACCTCCGCCGCGGCACCGAAGGCGATGTGCGCCGCGACGAGCGTTCGGCCCTCAGCGACGTGGACTACATGCCCACAACTGATGAGGACAACCTCCGCCGCGCCTCGATGGATTCCACCGACTTCCAGGGTGAAGCCCTCAACGAGCGCAGCTTCGGCCAGGAGCGCTCCGGCGCCGACCTCGACGTGCCCGGATCCGAAGACGACGACCGCGACGAGAGCGTCGGCGAGGAAGACGAGGAAAACAACGACTACAGCCTCGGCTCTTCCGATAACGACAACGTAACCGAAGGGACACCATAAAGAGTAAGAAAGGGAAAGAAAACAGATTGTCCGGCACACTCCGCTCTCTTTCCCTTTCGAACAAAAAGGGCCCGGCATGCGAAGCATGCCGGGCCCTTTTACTATTTGATTGTGTCTTTTAGAAGACCTTCTTGATCTTGTCTGTAAGGTTATGGTCTTTTTTCACCTTGCGTTCGCCGGTCTCGCCGTCGATCTTGATGGTCTTGTTGCCGGTTTCGATCTTCACGTCGCCGTCCTTGTCCACCTTCTTGGTATAATCGCCGTCCTTCACCTTTACTTCTCCGTCTTCGATCTTCACCTTGTCGGGGCTAGATTCTACCGAGGTAGACGTGCTGCCGGACTGGTTACGGACTTCCCAATGGGTCTTGGTGCTCGTGCCGGTATTGACCACGCGGCCGTTGACCACCTCGCCGCTGGGGCCCCAGATGGTGTCATGGGTTTGCGTATCTACATAGACGTCAACGGGTTTGCCGGTCTGGGCATTCACCATCTGGCCTGATACGCTGTCTTTTTTCATAGCCATGTACTCGCCGGTATTAAGGTCGAGGTAACGGGCTTCCGGGTTGTTCTGGCAGGCGGCAAGGGTAAGGCCGGACACCAGGACTAAGATTGCTGATTTTTTCATCGCTACAGTTTTCACTGATGAGGCAATTATCGAACCAAGGGGCAGTTTTCAGTTTCCAGTTGGCAGTAGGCAGTTGGTGCCCTAAAGGAACAAATTCATTATAATAGGTGATCAAAGTTCTATAATTATTATGCGGCAATCACACAGTCGGGCAAGCGGACTGCACTATAGTTCACCAATTGCCGCGCCCGCCGCAGCCTTTGGCGAAGGCGGGTTAAGTCCACCACTAACCCTTCCTTCCCAAGCGCTTATTCAGGTTTTGGACGATCTCGGGGATCGAGATTTCCTTCATGCATTTGAAGTGTCCCTGCGGGCATTTATTACGACCGATCTTGGTGCAGGGGCGGCACCAGAGCTTATGCACCTGCACGTCGTCGTACGGCTGGGCATGGTTGGCGAGGTAGCGATCTCCATAGTAGGGCACCATTCCAAAGGATGGGGTCGTACTGCCCCAGATGGCAATGACCGGGCGTTTGAGGGCGGCCGCCATGTGCATCAGCCCGGTGTCGTGGGCAATCACCACCCTAGCCTGCCGGGCCAGATCGGCGCTTTCGTTCAGGCTAAACTTGCCGCAGGAATTATAGATCTTGACCGGGTCGATGCTGCTGATCTCCTCCCCTTCGGCCTTTTCCTGCGGACCGCCGATGAGGATGATGGGGTGATCGATGGCTTGGCAGAGCTCCTTCAGCTTGTAGACGGGCAGCTTTTTAGTATAGTAGGTCGCCCCGATGACGATACCGACAAAGCCGAGGTGATGGGAGGCGGGAATGTCTTTCTGGGCCACCTTTTCGTGATCGGGGATGAAATAATCCATGCCTTCGCCGTCGTTGCGCACGCCGAAATGAGCCACCGTTTCGAGGTAGCGGTCAATGATGTGCAGACGGCGCGGCATCACGTTCCACTTCAGCTTTACGAAGATGAGCTTTTCAATATTCAGCTTGCGGAACGACTGTGCCGGCACCTTGAGCGCTTTCTTTACGCGGAGGGTGCGGAGGTTATGGTGCAGGTCGATGATATGGTCGAACTTCTCCGCCTTCAGCTCCTGGATCATGGCGTCCCAGTTCTCCTGCAATACGTGCACGCGGTCGATGTAGGGGTTGTGCTCCACCACGCTCTTGTACTGGGGCTTGATGAGGAAATGCACTTCGGCGCCGGGCACCTGTTTTTTGAGGCAGCGCACTACGGGCGAGGTCAGCACAATATCGCCGATCGAGGAAAAGCGGATCACCAGGAATTTCATGCAGGGCGAAGATAGGAAGTTGAGGGATAGTTACGTTTACACTGATCGTCAACCATTAATCACCGCACATTCTGCGGCGATTAATGCCTTATATCTATGAAAATAACGGATGTGTAGGCTTTCTTGAAAGGATAAGTCGGCTCGCTGATCAATCCGCCTGACCCTTGAAATAAATTTGAAAATTGTCATCTGTTTTGTCTTGTAGTTGTCTTAGTTAAAGTCATTAATTTAAAAGACTATTGAGTGATAAGTATTTGATACACTTAAACTTATAAAATAAAGCGCTCAATTTTTTATAAATATTTTCCTTTGCCAGGACATTATTTTATCTAATTTTACTCAGCCAATAAGGAATAGCAAATAGCCCGAGCACTACGACCGTCAACTTTAAGGATCGTTATACAAACTTCAGGTTATAAAATTGTCTATTTCTTATGGCATTAACTGAACACACAAACGCTCCAATTATGACAAAACATTCATTCTGGGCTGGCGTCGCTAGCATCATGAATATATGGGGCAATTACCACACCGCCCCCGTTGAACTCCGCGACGAAAAGACCGACCTTCAGGCAATTGCCTCTGATTGGGAGGCCGTAGGGCGGGACATGGAAAATGCCTTTGGTCAGGTTATTCCCAAGCATCTCCGCAAAATCAAGTAAACCTCTTTCCGCATGAGCGAAGCATTACCTCCCGAAGAGGGTAAAGAGCCTGAAGAGGGTGGCGATTCGTCTTTTGACGCCAACGATATAGATGATCTTGCCCTTCCCGAAGAAGCCAAGCAGATTCTTGAAGCGGTGCCAGCACCCCAGCGGAAAGCGGTAAAAGCTCTTATCGCTGTATCGATCACCCGGTTTCGCGGGCCGCTGCCCCACCCTGACACCATGCGGGCCTATGATGAAATCGTAAAAGGCTCAGCCGACCGGATTATAACCATTTTTGAAGAACAGTCCCGTCATCGCATGCGCATGGAAGAAGTGCGTGAAAATGCCATGCATCGCCAGTTCAATAAAGCCCAAAACTCTGGTCTTATCGTTGCTCTTAGTTTTCTCGCCGTGGCGGGCACCTTGGTAGGATTAGGTCATGAGATTTCCGGAACCATTCTCGGCTCCATTGACCTGGTTGGCTTGGTAGCGCTTTTTGTGTTGCGCCGGCCCCCTAGTAAAGGTGCGGACTAGAAGTTATTGATTTTTTACTCGCCAGTCGATCCGCATGGCGGAATTTACCCCAACCTTTTAGCTTTCCCTCGAAGATGCGCATTGTACTGACGCAGCTGAAACGCATCGACTGATTCTGCTGCGCCGGTAATTAAATCGTACTATACCTTATTTCGATTTTGTTTTTGACTGAAGCAATTGTTTTGCCGGCGCATACTGGCGCTGGGCCGAGAGCGTGAGCCAGTTATTGAAGACGTAGTCGTTTTTGGTTACGCCGCGGCCATCGCGGTAGAGCAATGCAAGGTTGTACATCGCGATCGGTTCGCCGGCATCCGCGGCCTGCTGGTAGTAGGCGGCGGCCTGCGCCAGGTTGTTCGCCTTTTCATCCAGCGTGCCCAATAATGTATACGCCGCCGGCACACCGGCCTTTCCGGACTTCACCAGCCATTGCCGCGCCAGCGCATCATCTTTTTTTCCGCCCAACCCGTTGGCATAGATAAAGCCCGTGGCATACATGGCTTCGGGATAACCGTTTCTGGCCGACTGCTCCATCAGCGCGGGACCCTTCACCGTATCGCGTACCGGCGCAGGCGCCTGAAGGTAGATGAAGGCCAGCCAGTAGTCCGACATCGGGCAATGCTTGTCGGCGTCCTTTTGCAAAAGATCCAGGGCCGCCCGTACATCGTTGCGGTAAATGGCCTGCATGGCAAAGCGCGAATTTTGCAGTACCTGCGCATCGCAGGCGAGCGAGGTCTTGCCGGTCTTATAGAGATAGTGCTGGATATAGTTCTTTTCGCTTACCGTCCGTCCGTTGACGAACTCGCCGAGCGACCGTTTCTCGAAAGGAAAAACCACCTTGCCCGTCTTGTCGATGGCGCCCGTCAGCTTGTCGGCGTCGTAGGCATTCTTGCCCGTGCTGACGATGGCCAGCCCGTCGCTGAAACGACCCGCGGAGACATACGATCCCTTTATCACCACCTCGCCTTTTTTATTGATATAGCCCCAAAGACTGTTGTCGGCGAACATCACCGGCGCAAGGCCTTGCGAAAAGGCAAGCGCGGTCTTGTACACCGGCTTGATCACGACGGTGCCGTTCCTGTCCATGTATCCGTAAAGGCCATCGCCCTTGGAGAAGGCCGCAAGCCCCTCGCTGAAATAAGGCTGGTAGACGAACCGCGCACCCTGCAGCACGCCCTTCGTATCTACCACGCCCCACACGTCCTTTTCGCTGTTCAGGCCCGAGCTGCCGCTGATCTTTACGGGGTACAGCCCTTCGGAAGGATGGTTGTAGATGGAGATAAATTCCTGTGTCGTCAGGCGCTTGCCGGTTTTGTCGATCAGTACTTGATAGCTTTTATAGCCCGACGGCGTGGACTCGGAAACGGAGGCCACCGCCAGCCCGTCCTTGAAGGGCATCACATAATTATAGGCAGGCTTGATCACCATCTTGCCTGTGAGGTCTATATAACCTTTATGAAAGGACATGACGCCGCTACCGAGATCGTAGGGTACGGACACGCCCGCAAGCCCCTCCGAAAAAGGGTCGGCGTCCAGGAAGGGACCGGCGATCTTTACGGCTCCGGTCTTGTCGATATACTGCCATTGCTTGTCGGCGGTGGCCACGGGCGCAAGCCCCTGGGAAAAGGCCTTGGCATCCTTGTACTGCACGATGATCTGCACCTGTCCCTTCGTATTTACGTAGCCGTAGCGATAGCCCTTGCTGATGTTGCCCGTGGCCACTTCGGCCAGGCCTTCGGAAAAATCTTCCGCCTTCTGGTACTGAGGCGGAACAAGCTCGGTGCCGTTGGTCAGGCAGAAGCCATACACGACATTTTCATAATCGGAAGAAGAGGTCTGACCGGCCCACACGCGGCAGATGCCCTCCGAAGGCCGCATGATGAGGTTGTACTTGCCGGGCGTTTTCGTATTTCCCGCCGAGTCGGCAAAGCCGTAGAAAGCCACTTGCTTGAAATCGGCTAGGTAAGTGAACACGTCCTGGGCGGAGGCGGTGCCTGAGCATAGGCAGGCACAGAGCAGCAGGTAAAAGGATCTCTTCATAATAGCAGTTTTGGTATTGTCTCAGTTTAAAATAAAAATAAGAAATAATGGAAAACAATAATGTGTGCGGATGATAAATCTGGTTGCGATAAATGTCGTTCTCAAAGATGGCCGGGAGGAAATAATAAAAACCGGCGCACGCACAAGCGCGTCCGGTCGATTGAATGTTCACCCTTGCTGATTATCCATGTTGCGTGTTGCGTACACGTCAGGCAGACGCCGGGAAATTTTCAGGGGTGGTCGTCCCCTGCGCCATTCTATTGCACGATGCGGCTAATGGGGTCGCTGTAAACGGTAGGATGATTGCTGATGGCGCCGGCGCGGCACCAGTATTTCCGGCCGCGTTCGAGACCGCTGAAGATCGCCTGCGAAACGGTGCCGGTCTGTGTTCGCCACACGCTGTTTTCGGAGAGCGGATCGGGCGTATACTCGTACACATAACCGCGGGCGCCGACAACCCGCTTGAATTCCAGGTGCAGCTCACCCACATTCGGTCCATCGCTTAAAACGAGGTTCTCGGGCCGGCCGACCGGCTGCTGCTGTCCGCCATATTCATGCGCAAACGTATAACCCGAAGTGGCCGCCTTCACGGTATCGCCGGCCGACGTGAACACGACATAATCGCCCAGCCTGCGCAACAGCTCGAGCAGCTCTTCGCGCTTTTGATTTTTAAAGGCGATGTCGGAACGGGCGCCGTCCTGCGCCGCCGCCAGGGCATCGCCGAAAACGTCGAGGGCTTGCCTGATCAGGCCCAACTCGGGTTTGGGTTCCGGGAAATTTGCATTGTTCGTGAGCGAGGAAATGATGCTTGACGCTTCTACCTGGAGGTTGGCATCGGAAAGCCGTTCGAAGCTGTTACTGAGACGGAGCATAGGCATAATTCTTTTTTTAAAATCAGATTGTACAAAGAGGCTGTCAATAACTGTACAATACGGATGGAAATGAATTTCTGACTAGTCCGCTCCTAAAAAAAATTATCAGCACATCGGAACATAGCCCGACGCTTCGATTTGGACGAAGCGGTATGCGATAAGAGGTAAGAAAATTTGATTGCAGACGCGCAGGCTTTAAAAGCAAGGGCGAACTTTTTTAAAAAGCGCCCGCAAAATTTTAAAAAGACACGACCCTTTTTAAAAAAGCGGCCACCCTTTTTGAAAAGTGGCGGCCGGATATAAATTTTTGCCAGGACCTGTAAAAAATTGGGAGGAGTTTGATTAAAAGTGCGCATGCTTTATAAAAAACTAAAGCTCCTTTTATTAAAGTATTGATCGGTCTTGAAAAAGTGGGCTGCGCTTTTTTAAAAAGTCCGCACACTTTTTCAAAAAGGGTGAACACTTTTTCAAAAAGGACGGCCGCTCTTGAAAAAACCGTGCTCCCTTTTTATAAAAGCGGGCGTTATTCTTCGATATAGTTCAGGTCTTTTCCGAAAGTTTCGTCGGTAAACGCCGCGGCAAGAAGGGCGATCACCATAACCACGATGCCCGTGATGATGCCCGCGTTCAAGTAATCCGTCTGGCCGCGCAGCCATTTGAAGAGGAGGATGATCAGCGGCAGGGCGCCCCGCACCATATTCGGTACCGTGGTAGCCGCCGTAGCCCGCAGGTTGGTGCCGAACTGCTCGGCCGCCATCGTTACGAAGATGGCCCAGAAGCCGGTGGCAAAGCCCAGCCCCGCGCAAATGAGGTACATGCGCTCGTCGCTGCCGCCCCGCTGCAGAAAAAAGAGGGTGATAAAGACGATGGTGAGGCCGTAAAAGATAAAAAGCGCCTTCTTGCGGCTGCGCAGCTTCTGGCTCAGCAGGCCAATGAGCACATCGCCCACCGAAATGCCG
>Ga0247771_1000308_pt1 | contig 16620 bp, 10 predicted proteins | sample UWRJL197509C6_FD_179948 | JGI IMG/M metagenome (GOLD analysis project Ga0247771, IMG submission 179948) | Plant litter microbial communities from Arlington Agricultural Research Station in Wisconsin, United States - UWRJ-L197-509C-6 | ecosystem: Environmental > Terrestrial > Plant litter >...
TTCCCAACCCGGAACAAGCTGCACCTGGCGGAATGCATGTGGGAGCCGACGTTGTCCTGTCACTTGTTGCCCAGCAAGTCGATGGGATAGACGAAGTCAACTTTGGTGCGTTCCAATCGCAACCCAAGTCCAAGGATCCCTTTGAGCCATGGGGCAACAATTAACCGTGGGTATCCGAGCCTTAGCCCACAACGGTCCGGTCACCGGCAACAGCCAGATGATCACGGCGAACAATGGGGGTACGGTAAATATCAAGGAGCTCAATATGAGTAAGCCGACTCTGAATCGTCACCGGAAGCCATACAGCTAACAAATCCCAGTCTCAGGTATGACGTCTGCCAGTTGCTCCAGATTCCATCGAGTCTCATCAGATTGGCAGAGTCCGATTCTCGTGCTCCCATTTTGCAGTGGCTCTCCACTCTCTCGCCGGTCGACCACTGGGGAATACGCGAACAACACCTTGTGGTGCCAGAGTTGACTGAAAGGTGTGGGCGATGGCTCATCGAACGCAAAGATTTCACTGAATGGCAGGCGGGAGACGGTGGCCGGGATAGGCTGTGGTGCTGTGGCAGCTGTGAGTCCTCATATAATACCTTGAAGCACATCCTCCCCGCAGCTTTGTCAGGTGTCACGGCTGACAGTAGTTTGTTTCTCTGTAGTGGGAATAGGCAAGACAGTACTTACGCAAGTGGCGACTTTACCCGGCAGTCTTCCGCTTCTTAGATTCCGTGCTAACAACGAGCCCCAAGTTCACTCGTAATATCTCGTATGACGGACTATCGGTGGGGGAAGGACAAACCAGCTTGCCTCGTCATCTTCCTCGACGCCGAACGAGGTTGCCCGACTGTCGCCAAGCTGCTGGCGAACTTGCTGCGGCAAGCCGTACAGCAAAAGAAGAGCTTATCCAGGTCTATGAGGAATGCTTTTGATCTTCATCGCAATGACCAACGTCTACCCGAAGACGAGTGCCTCAGCCTCCTCAAGACTGAAGTTATGCTATTACTGAGGTCATTCCCAGGAGTGTTCATCATGGTCGATGCTTTGGACGAGCACCTCGGTTTGCTCCGGGAATTCCTCCACGCGCTCTTCCAGCTACCGCCGAAGGTCAAGTACTTCTTCACCTCAAAAAATCTAAGCAGCATCGCCAGCGTCCTCCAGCCAGATTTCCGAATTCAGATTGATGCCCAAGATGACGACCTTCGGCGTTACGTCCAACGGAGACTGGAGGCTTTGCCAAGATTAAAGGAGTTGGTTGACAAGGAGAACCGGGAGAGTCTCTGCAAGACTGTGGTAGCCAAGGCGAAGAAGACGTAAGTTCCCGGCCAATTTTGAAAGCCTCAGGCGACTGCCTTCCTCTCCCCTCCTCTTCCCATGATGCTCTTCCCATACAACATCTTGATAGCAACAAGCTCACCATCTCACTTTCAAAACTGCAGCTCCGGGTTTGTCTTCGCACGATCTTACATGGACCATCTCGACGCACAAGCTCGGGATGCGAACACAACGCAACTCTCCCTCTCCTCCGTGCTGGAGAATCAGGATGTGATATACGCTCAGTGCTTTCAACGTATTCAGAGTAGGCCTGAGGGTCTAAGGAAGCTGGCCATGCTAGCCCTGACCTGGATAAGCACTGCCGCTAGGCCGTTGTCTTTCGAGGAGGTTCAGTGTGCCTTGAGGATGGGGTCAAGAGCCGAGTTCCCTGAACGAGATATTTTGCGCACAACAGATGACCTCGTGTGTTTATGCGCAGGGCTCGTTACGGTTGGGGGCGACGGCCAGACGCGGCTTCTGCACCGAACAGCACTACGACGACTGGATGATCCTGCAAACCCTATCATCAAAAACCCTCAAGGAACACTTGCCCAGGCTTGTTTAGGCCATCTCTTGAAGCTCAATGAACAACACCACGGCGCACCAAGCGCTTCCCAGACCGGCTTCGATGACTACGCGGCGAATTTCTGGGGCTATCACCTCCGTCGGAGTGGCAGGGACAGCGCTTGGAGGCTCGCCAAACAGCTGATGAACAACGAGGCGCAGCTCGCCCAAACCATCCGCGCCATGCGCCATTCCAAGTTCACTGACGGCGATGTGTCACCCCTTCACATCGCGGCCTACTTCAACTCCAAGACCCTGGTCGAGTTGGCTTTCCAGCGGCAAACCCTTGTCGACGTCGAGGCAAAGACAGACTCCGCGGGCCAGACCGCCCTCCACTGGGCAGCCTTTTTCGGGTCCGAAAAGGCGATGGACGAGCTGCTCGACAGGAAGGCAGATATCTGGGCGGTCGATACAAAGGGCTGCACGAGCCTCCATGTGGCGGCGACCGTAGGCAACAACGACTGCGTCGAATCGTTGCTGGACAGGGCGAGTGCCGTAAAGACTGCTCAAACGTCTCCCCCAGTCGGCGGAATTCTAAGACTCGGGCTGATCGACCAGGAAGACTGGCAGTGGTGTACACCACTCCGGTTGGCGGCGCGCGCCGGCCAACGGAGCACGGTGGAGCTCCTGCTCGACCGCGGCGCCGATATCCACCACGAGTGCGTTAACGGATACACGGCTCTGCGCTGTGCGGCATACAGCGGGCAGCGTGAGGTGGTCGAGCTGCTCGTCCGGCGCGGGGCGGACGTCAACAGACGCACGAAAGTGGACCAGTGGCTGTTGCTGCAGTGGGCCGCCGAGACGGGCGAGTTCGCCATCGCCCAGCTCCTGCTGACGAAGTGGGGACCCAAGCTTCACCTCAACGCCGTCGACGCCAGCGGCGTCACGCCTCTCATGGGGGCGTTCCGGTACGGGCACGGGGCCGTGGCCTGGGTGCTCCTCCAGGCCGGGGCCGCGTTCAACCCGGGCAAGAGGACGGGTCACAGGACAGCGCTCCAGCTGGGCATCCGCGACTGTGCGGTGGCGAAATGGGCCGACCCTACTCTCCTATGGCTCCTCCTCGAGCGTAGTCCGGATGCCTTCCAGGAGTCGGACGCCGGCGGCTGCACGCCGTTGCATGTCGCCGCCGAAGTGGGCAACATCGCATTCATGCAGCTGCTTCTCGAAAAGGGGGCGGACGCGAACAGGGAGGACAAGTGCGGCCTCACCCCCTTGCATTACGCGGCCAGGTACGACCAGCGCCGGGCCATCGAGGTCCTGTTGCGCAGGGGAGTGGATGGGTGCAAGACGGACAGCAACAGGCAAACGGCACTGCACTGGGCGGTGATCGAGGGGCACGTCGAGGCCGTGAAGGCCCTGCTTCGGCACAGCGGGAGCCTTGACATGCGCGACGAGGGGGGGCAGACGGCGCTGCATCTCGCGGCGCGTTCCGGCCATGATAACTTGGTAAAGCTGTTGTTGGAGTTGAAGGTGGACGTCAACGCTCAAGACCACAGCGGGAGAACGCCGCTTCACGCGGCGGCACAAAGTGGGAGCGAGAAGCTGGTTCGGTTGCTGTTGTCTCGCAACGCGGACGCCAGCATCAGAGAGAATGGGGGTAGAACACCGAAGGAGGTGGCGGAGGAGGACGGGCTCGAGTGGCCACACCCGGCGGCAGACGTCGACGGCAAGGAGCCCCAGGTTCATGTCGGGTAGGTAGGGTCTAACTGAGGTTGGTTGATGAGCAGGACCGCGAGCTCGACGTTGTGAGACCTCTAACAGAAGCAAGTCGCGCTGTTAAGTCAAATTCAAAGCAACATAAAGGGCAACCAGTACTACTCCAAAAGAGGGCCGCATCAAAGTTTTAAAATAGCAGTAAGGCATTCCATTAGAGAGCCAGGATCCTCCAAGTATTACAGCAGGATAAATTGCAGAAGATGTCAATCGAAGACAAGCTACACGAGGTCTAGTACCATCTCCCCGTCAGGGATCTTGATTCGGCCGCACATCATTACAAGGCAGTCGTTCATAAGAAACTCCTAACCACACTAACACCTCCCAGTCTTCCTCACGGTGGTCAATATAGTTGTTACATTTAAGCTTCCACCCCTAAGACCGAGTAGATGGGATCCAAGCACGTACCCAGCCTCAAATGAGTAATGACTCCGGAGCAGCCCAGCGAGTATCATCGGAAGGGGGAAGCCATAAGTTGGGCTATCTCAAGTATCTGGGCAATCAGGATAACAAAATCTCCGAAGTAATCGACTTCGTCGTATCCAACACCTCGTCCGCTGGCAGATCCAGTAGGGCTCCTGTGCCAACAATGCGGCAGGCGCCGTGACTCTCCTCCCTCAGCATTGTTAGGCCCGTAGTACCGTATATGAGCGAGAACCTGTCCCCCACACCGCAATCCGGGCTCACCAACCCCAAATATCCTTTCTCCGTGAGGCATAGCTGCTTCCCGATGAAGTAGGTCAGGCGTTGGAAGGAAATCATGTCAGGTACCACAATCTTGGCCTTCTTCACGTCGGCTTTCCAAGGGTCTTCCTCGCTTCCGCTGTCGCCCTCTTCGGGTTCCTCACCGCCGCAGCTACCCTCACAGTCTTCTCCCTCGTCCTCATCCGGCCTTTCGCCTTCCTCCTCCGTCCTCTGTCCCCCACCGCTATCTTTGCCGGCGACAATACTCTGTGAGCTGCCGGCGACCTTGCCTTCCTCTCCCACAGGTGCGGAACCGTCTTCGACACTCCTGTCGAGCTCGGGGTCGTCTGAGACGCAACTCGCAGCCTTAACATCGCCCGAGCCGACAGCGTCTGCGGCCGCACTTGAATCCGGCTGCGACATCTCGCCCAAGGCTGTTTTTTGCTTTATCACCTCGTCATGGAACCGCCTGAAAAACGCGGGCGAGGCATACTCTCGAGTGTGGTGATCGCTCGTCATGAACCGGCACCACAGCGACAGCGCGTCACCGTCGTCGGCATACCTGGATGCCACCGCGCGGGCGAGAAACGGCTCGGCCACGTCGTACCATGCCCTGTAGTCGTCGAAAACCTCTAGAAACGAACCATTTCTCAGTGGCGGAAGGATCTCGCAAATGCTGTCAAGAAAGCAACCGTCGGCGGCGATGAGGTCGCGCTCAGGGCGTAGCGTCACGCGCGGGACGACCGAGTCCGGCACGACCTTACTGGAGATTTCGCGCTCCGAGTGTGGCTTCTTGTTGCTCCAGTCCGGGCACCAGCTGGGCAGCTTCCGTGTGTGCGCCGTCGTCGACACGATAGCGGAGGTGAGTAGCGCGGCCCCCTTGCCAATCTCGACATAGTACCGGGCGAAGTCCTTGTAGACCTCCTCGACGGGGGCTTTGTAGTCCGGCTTCGGCCGGCGGTCGTCAGCCGGCAGCAGCCCCAAGAGGCCGTACACCCTGTCGTGGGCGTAGTAGCAGCCGAAGTTGGACCGGTACGCCACGCCGACGAGCAGGAGGGCGTTCTCGGGCGACTCCCGAAGCAGGTACATCTCCTGCATGTTCTCGATCGGGTCCCAGTCGTCCTTGGCGAAGAGCATCTTGAACTGACGCGACTGCACGAGGTTGACGGGGCCCGCGGGCTTCGCGATGGCATCGAAGCAACTGCGGAACAGGCGCGAGGGGATCTCCAAGTCGCCGCAGAAGAAGCGGAACTCCCGTGCCAGCACGAACTCCTGCACAACCCACAGTCGAGAAAACCATGGCTTGCTGTACAGGCGGACCAATGGAGCCCACGTGTCGGGGTAAGACTTGCCCGGTGCTGTGTACTTCCACACTTGTCGCGACTTCTTCAGCCGTTCCATCTCGTCGCCCTCGTCGCCCAGTTCGTCGATGGTCTTCTCAAACACCATCCGCGCCAGAGCAAGTGCGTCCTGCAAGTCGCCCGACTCGTCTTCGCCCAGCCATATCCAGACGCAACTGGCTTGGGAATAGATGGCCGACATGCTAGCCACCTGCTGGGCTTTTTCGTTTTCGTCTGCCTGGTTGATGCAAATCTGATCGATCCAGAACGCGCGGTTGGGCGCCTTGACGTATCGCTTCAGGGCGGCGTAGAGGTTGCGAGTGACGAGGAACGGGTGGCCGTCGAGAAGGATGGTCCAATCAAACTCGGGTTCTCCCCAGGTATATGACACCGCTACATACTCGGGCTTCTCGCTTAGAGCAACTGCCCGAAGCGTGCCGGAGATAGGGCTGTCATCGCCGGCGTCCGCGTCGAGATAGAGGAGCCTAGTCTGAGTAACGGCATCGCCGAGCCTGCCATACTTGTATGACGTTGCCTCGGCGCGGTATTGGAGCCCTTTCGCTAGCTTTTCTTGCGGTTCGGCAAGTTTTCGGGCCTGATGCTCCATTATCATCGTCTCGATGCTGTGGTGCCCATTCTCGCGTGCCCAGTCAGCGGCCGTGCGACCAAAATCGGATACTGGCTGCGTGTCGGCGCCGAACTCGAGAAGGACTTCGGCGACGGCCTCGTAGCCCTTTTGGGCTGCTATATGTAGAGGTGTCAGGCCGTCGACCCTCTCATCGATGTAGCCCGGCGCCCGTTCCAGGTTCAATCGAACCATAGCTGCATCACCGCCGTTGACTGCCGTGTGCAACAGTGTCATCCCAATGACGGCCACGTTAGGCCGCCCATCCACTCGTGCTTCCATCTTGACGTCCCCCTTCCCGCTCACAGGATACGGGAAATGCTGGTCCAGGAGCATGCCCATTATGGCCGTATTCCCGCTACCGGCAGCTGCATAGAGCAGGAACGGCCCCTCGCTTCTAACGCTCTCGCTGTCGCCCCTGAGATTGAGTATGTCTCGGACAATCTCATCATAGCCCTCTAATACCGCGATGTTGAGAGCTGTCCCTTTTCGTCCTCGGGCGGAGATGTCAGCCCCAAGATGCAGAAGTAGTCTCACTACGGCCGAACGGCCATACGTAGCGGCTACTGTCAGCGCATTCGAGCCATCGTCGCTAGTTGCGGATATCTCACTGCCGTGCTCTATGAGCAGCCGAACGACTTCTTCGTGGCCGCCCTCGGCCGCAGCCATGAGGATGGTGTATCCATCTCGGATCGTTGGGAAGACATCAGATCCGTGCTGGAGGAGGAGCCTGACAATAGCTTCATGTCCGCTAGCCCCGGCCATCACCAAAGCGTTCAAGCCGGTTTCCGGGTCGACGTTATCCTGCACGCCAGCGTCGAGCAGGAGCATGACTGTGCTGAAATCTCCAGTGAAGGCAGCACTGCGTAGGACCTTTGTCCACCCGCTGGCGTCCGAGGTGACGCGAAGATCTCGGTCGAGGAAGAACTTCACGAGTTCGTTATGTTTACCCCGGTATGCGGCGATGACCGGTGTGTCCCCGTCGCTGTCAGCGATCGCCACATCGGCGCCTCGGTCGATGAGGATCTCCACAACGCCGGCCTTGCCCAGTCCAGCAGCAACGTGCAGCGCAGTTTGTCCCTTCACCGACTTGGCCGACAGTAGGCCGCTCCGGATTTTGGCAATGACATCGTTGGCTTCGTCTTGGCTCGGAGGCGCCCCGGCCGTGTTCGTCGCGACAGAGACACTCGGGCACTGCACGACAAGGCGCTCAACGCTCCTCTCGTGACCTGCAACGCAAGCTAGGTGAAGTGGTGTATGACCCCAATTGTCCGGGCCCATGATATCCGCGCCCTTCCGTACCAGTAGCTCGACGGCATCGGCGAATCCTTCCTGCGCGGCGAGGTGAAGCGGCGTCGCCCCCTTCGGCGTCGTGGCCGAGACATCAGCACCTCGATCGAGGAGCAGCTGAACCATTGCAAAGCTTGGCTGGCCCGCCGCAACATGTAGTGGCGTCTGCCCCGACTCCGGCGTCGCCACGGCGATGTCTGCGCCACGGTCGAGCAGCGTTCGTACGACATTCTCGTGGCCCATGTGCGCGGCAACGTGGAGCGGCGCGGTACCCGACTGCGTGAAGGGAGATATCTCAGCGCCCCGATCCAGCAGCTGCTGTACCGTGGTATCATCCCCCTTGTGGGCGGCAATATGTAGTGGTGTTTCGCCAGTGGTGGCGGCCGCTGACACGACGGCGCCGCGATCTAGTAGCAAGCGGATGATGGCAGGCTGGCAGCTCAGACAAGCGCTATGCAGAACGCTCCAGTTGTTGGGAGCCACGGTGTTTGGGTCACCGCCACGGTCGAGAAGTATCCTGAGAACATCTTCATGCCCGTTTTGTGCCGCAGCGTGGAGGGAAGTCGCGCCTTTGTTGTTGGTTGCCGCGGCTGGACGAGCACCCTTATCCAGAAGGGCCTTGACCAGATCCACATCGCCGTTAAACGCGGCCGAGAACAGCTCTCTGTGATCGTCGTCGTCGCTCGAGTCTTGCGAGGATTCCTCCGTCGTCGCCTCCTCCCCCGCCTCCGTCGGAGGGGTTGGAACAGCGGAGTCCTCATGGGTCTCTCCGGTGTTTGGGGTAGTCATTGCTGACTGTGTATCCAAAGAATCTTTGATGATCAGAAACTTGACTGCCCCGGTACTTGCGCCTGGTATTGACGCATGGGATTGCTCTCGGTCAGTGCCCGAGGTCGCCAGCGGCCGTGCTAACCGAAAACATGGGATTGCCGTTCAGCTGGCGCCACCAGCTGCAGTACATCACGCTACGGACGCATGAAGCGCCACGTAAAGAGCACCCATTGGACTGAGGTATTCGACTTGCAGTGTCCTCTCACCTCCTGCTTCCTATGGCTAACTCGTGCCCAACTTCTGTCGGCCCCGAGCATCCCCCCTTTTGACAACCGTTGTAGCCCTCCTAGTTGCAACAGCCTGACGTAGCTAGTGGAGGGTAAGTCTCCCATGCTGACCAGGGTAGTATTTCGTCGTACGTCGCTAGCAATCTCAACCCGGAAATGGCGACCAACTTGCCGATCCGGCCAGTGGGTTCCGTCTGTGCGACTAAGAGCCTCTATAACCACTCAGCAAGTCCTAGGCACGACAAGTGGTCCGAGTTCAAAGACCCAATCGAGGAGGAGCAGCGCATCAAGGCTCTAGGCCAGGCCTACGCCGTCGTGCACCGATTCTCCCGCGTGGAGCCCGAGGACGGCGATCCGTCATGGCAAACCCACTCCATCGAGATCAAGAGCCCTCGACTGCAGAAGATCATGCTCGAGGTTCTAGCCGACTACCCCAATTGGAATCCCGATGCCACGCCCTTCACCTTCTTTCCTCCCTTCAAGCCCATCGTTCACCGCTGGGACAAGATCCTCGAAGCTGTCAAGAAGCATGAGCAGGACCCCTCGGTGGCCTCAGAGCTGCGGCTGCTTCGCAGCGAGTTCGCGCCGCTCCTGGCTGGCCGGCTCTCGGCTCTGAAGCACGCCAAGAACACAGGACTGGTGTCGTTCCACACCCTCTGGCTAACCTTCGCCCCGGGGGTGCCCGTACTTGCCAGCGAAGGCCAGAGCGCCTGCGCACGTAGACTGGTGTCTATGGTGCTGGTTAGCCCTGTCAAGCCGCACACCCCGTACTGGGTGATTACGGTCGAGACACTGGATTGGAACGGCAGCGCTTGCGGATTCGTATCCACGGAACATCGAATCGACCAATTCCATGGAGAGATTCTCGCCACCAAGCTGGAGCTCTGTCCTCTAGATTTGGCTCCCGACAGCCATGTTATCCGGTCCGCGCTTCTGGCGCGAGGACGGAGGTTTGAATCACTCCGCGGCTTCCACGTCGTCAACTGCTCTGGAAAGAAGTTCGTAATCGAGGTGATCGACAAGGAGGAACGTATTCGGCCAAAGCCGGTTGGTTCCTTCTAGAAACTTGCCATGAGGCCATCCCCAAGTCTAACACAGCAGATCATAGGTTTCCGGCCGAGTCGTAGTCGATGCTTTCGCTTTCTACAGGTGTCAGGAGAAAGTAATGCCAAAGCTGAAGCAACTCGACTCCACCAAGCCGAAGGCCCCGAAAGAGTCTTCCGCGAAGGACAATGATAGAAACGGGCCTGCATCAAAGGACAGGGAGGAAGATCTCCAACCCCTCTCAGATGCTGAATGCATCCTGGCCACCACCCGAGTGAAAGGATTCGATCTGAGAACTAAGGAATGGGGTACGTGTTATGATGGCAGGCTTCTTAACTTAGTTGGCCTAACCACTCATCGCGGAGCAGGTTACTTCGCCATCGACGAGATTACGGACACAAAATGGCTCAACACGGCATACGAGAATCTCGTGCTTCCGGAGGGCGAGAAGGATCTTCTATTTGCATTCGCTGACCACCCAAGGCTCCACAAGAAGGATTTTGACGACTTCGTGCAAGAAAAGGGTTTGTCTTCCGACCCTGTCCACTTGGTGGAGTAATGGTGTTACCAATTTGATCCCCTAACACAACACTGGAACGTAGGACAAGGCATCATCATACTTCTCTGCGGCCCACCAGGGGTGGGTAAGACATTGAGCGCCGAGGCGGGTGAGTTGAGGGGAAAGGAGACTGCTCTCCTCCTGCGATGACGAGGAATCAGCTCACCAGTCTCTTAGTGGCCGAGCGGTCCAAGGTGCCTCTTTTCGTCCTAACCGCGGGCGACCTCGGTATCAACCCAGACAAAGTCGAGAAAACCCTCAACAACGCCCTCGAGTGCTGCCGCTTGTGGGACGCGGTTCTGCTGCTCGATGAGGCCGACGTTTTTCTTGAGTGCAGGCGAGCCGATAGCCTGGCTCGTAACGAACTCACGTCGAGTCAGTACCTAGGCCAGGTTTCCATTGAATGGCAGAAACCAGGGCGGCCCTGACAGTTCCGCAGTCTTCCTTCGCCGACTAGAATACTACCGAGGCCTCATGTTCCTCACGACGAACCGCCTCGACGCCATCGACCCTGCCTTCAAATCTAGGCTCGATCTGATCTTACCTTACCAAGACCTCGACCAGCCGGCACGCCGCAGCGTCTGGGTGAACTTTATCTCGAGCCTCACAGCTGGAACATGGGAACTGTCCGACAAGGATTTTGACAAACTCTCCGAATCCATGCTGAATGGGCGGGAAATCAAGAACTCTGTCAAGACAGCCCTAGTACTAGCTGCTCACGACGGGGGCTTGAAGATGAAGCATCTTGAGACAGTTCTCGGTATCCGCGAGCGCGTGCGACACTTTCAATGAGACTGAAAGATTCAACACTCTCCCCTCTGTACCTTTGCAGACTCATGGCTTGGGACAGTAATTTACGCATTGGCCCTTCCGTCACCACCACGCTGAGGAACGTAAAGGCGCATTTTGTCATGCTGCAGAATTCCACGAACACGGAGTCAAGAGCATGTCGGTACCGTTCAGGACCTATGTATGCCCACCACCAACCTACTCCCTAGGACGGAAGGTGTTGGGTCGTAGTATACAGCCAAATGTTTAGAAGGTTGGGGTTGGTTGATGAGCAGGACCGCAAGCTCGGCGATGTAAGTCCTCTAGCAGAAGCAAGTCGCGCTATAAAGTCAAAGATCGTGGAAGGGAACGACTAGCGTAACGTGCAACCAGCAAACGCGAGAATGAGGGTGTTCGTTTGTTTGTTGAGATGAAGACTTCGAGCCCTGACTGACGCGACCTTCTGAACAACGCGACCGACGCTGAAGTGATGGCCAGAGAGGTCAGAGCAGCTGAGACTCCGGGAAGCCATCTGTAGGGCTTCACGTTGGAGCACAGTCTTGGAAAAAGCTCGAGTTCCGTTCCTCAGGCTGTATGTTTTCGCTCCGTGGGCTGTACGGAGATTTCAAATCGCCTTCAAAAGATACCCTCGCCGCCTTTTAAGGATAGAATACTCGACCTTAGTATCTCCCGTAGATAACCTACAACTCGGTAGATGGCCCCTCACTCTGTAGATAACCTACAACTCAGTAGATGGCCCCTCACTCTGTAGATAACCTATAACTATGATCACCCATAACTCTAGTCGGTGATGTATGACTCTAACGATACCCATCTACCGAACAGAGTACACGACCACTTAACCTCCCTTGTGTGTGATTCTCGCTTTGCTGGGCAGAGCGCGGGTGGGCCTACGGCCCACGGAGCAATATATAGAGCCCGCGGAGCGGAACTGAAAAGTTGGAGGTCAGTCCCAGTGCATTGTTGGCATCTTCGGCGGTCTGTTTCGGCCAAGCGACTGATCAACAACCGCGAACAGTTCGATACATCGTTCCTTGGCGGTTATTTGCCATCATACGTTACATCAAGAGAGCTAGGAGGCGATTAGGCATCTTCATGACGCCAGATGGAAACAACGTTTGAAGAAGTTCGCGAACTCGCCGAAAAGGTAGGCCCCATTCGTCGATTAGGTTATCGTACACGCAGTCACGAAACTCAGTCGTCACGCATCTTCATTCCTACATAGCTACCTATGCAATCTATGGATGCCACTGGATAATTAACGCTGGCAGTTCTTTTGCCGGGCAGGACGCACCACAGGCCATCTCCAAGCTGGCAATCATCTCAGAGAGCGGATTCAACCTTACCTACTTGCCGACCTGTACGTAACCCACAGTGGGCGGACATTTGTTTTCGACCCCCCTAGGTACTGCCCCACAAAATGTTAATGAGTACCTACCTATAGATCAATATGGCAATTTATGGGGCTGGGTACTTAGAAAGTGTATCTGCGAGGTCAAAGTTTCCAAGCCACCCTCACCTGACATCGCCGCATGACTCAACCGCACCGTCCTACCTGACGGAACGCGGTGATCGTCTTTGAATTGCACTCCGTAGGCAGGAAAGCAACGCCATATTTCAGCTCGGTATACCTACCTAAGGTACCTACCTACCTACCAGGCAGTTACCCAGGTCACCATCTTCAGTCAACTAACTCTTTGCGAAGCGAACGTTACATCTACGAACGACAAAGGTCGTCAACAATGTCCAACACCAACAAGCAGGACGTCCTTCCCAGCTGGCCCATGCCCCTCCTCAGTAATAAAGCCCTACTCGCAGTCGTGGCCGTCCTCCCCGTCGTTGCGTACCCCTTTCTGCCCTCGGTCGGCCGATCAGGAGTCCGGTGCCAAATCTTCCTCGTCTGGCCATCTCTGTTCTGTTTCGCGCTCGTACAGATTATTAGAGTGCTAGAGTGGGGTTCCGGGCGACCATATTTCGGCATAGATTCGCCCTGGCTATATACCCTGCTCTGGTGCTCCACGACGGCTGGCCTCAAGGGACTCCTCATGCCGCGCGGCCGGAAGCCGAAACCTGAGGATTTTTCCTTCAGCGCAACCTCGGTTGTTTTTATCTTCTACTTCTCGAATCTCTTCGACGACGTCTTCGTTCTCGGGCACGCCGAGACCGGTTGGCTGGGCCATCTTCTCCGCCTCCTGATCATCAACGTCGGCACCATTGTTGTCGGTTACGCCTTCTACTGGTGTTTGGATGAACTAAGCACGATCTTTCTCTTCAGGTTTACGACACGCCAGGTCCCTTGGTGGTACTGGCTCCCGGAGAATGGCGCCGCGGACGATTTTCGACCTGGCTGGAGCATTGCTCTTGCAGTTGCTGTGGCCATTATGCCGCTGCTAGTGCTCTTTGCGGCAATCGTCAACGTCGGAGTCAACGTCAGGGCCGAGTGAGCGGCGAAAGACGCGGCCGCGCCGGGAGGGGGTTCTGGGGGGATGGTGGAGAGCCGGGGGCTGGCAGGGACGGGAGTCGGCACGTGCCGATGTGTTGTCGACTCATTCCGGCATGATATCGCAACTGAGCAGGGCAGCAGGCGGGGGGAACCTCTTGGGTATGGGCAACTTAGACAAGATACCCACAAAGAGGCTCACCAACCTCAGTCCCGCTTGGGGCAGCTCAGGTTAAAGCAGCAGCAGCTCAGGAATCCAACAGGAAATGCGAATAGGGACCGTCTAGATTCGTCTCAGATAATAGGCTGCTATCTGAAACGATTCTAGACATCTGCACTCCGGCATCACCAACGTGATGACTCGCCGCTTTACTCAGTGTCGTGGGGCGCCGTGCAGAGCCACAGCAGGAATCGGGCGACAGAATGTGATGGCCGGCGGTTGGAGGACAGCCCTTTGTTGACCCTCTGCGCCGGACTCCCCTTGTGCCCAGTCAGTCTCCCAAGGGTCGGTCACACTGTTGACCATTCGGAAAGACGTGGCCTTTCCGCGAACAACTTCTAACGGATGTTGACCTAGCACGCAGGAAACTCCGGCCGAAGTCGGTGACTGGGGTAGGCAGTCGAGTAATACGGCTGCGTATGTATTTCAGAGCCTCAGTACAGGCTGCCACAGTTTAACGACGAAAGGTATTCGACTGTCAGGGCAGTCCAGTCACAGAGAAGTGGTTAACAGACCCCCCCTCCCGTTCTCGACCGGCAGCCTTAGGCCCCATTTCCACTCACTCCTTGTTCTCACCCTTCTCAAGAGTGTCGTCAACTTCGACAATCTTCCTTTTAGCTTCGTCTGCTTTTCCGTCCGACAGATCCGAACTGCCTTCGACTTGCAGCTGCTCTAAGCTGGTAGTCTCGTAAAGGTATCGTTCGAGCATCGAGTCGGTCGAGGTGGAACTGGATTGTGAGCGGGAGGTTAGTTGCGGGACATCGATGCCTCGGAACTATCCAGACATACCTTCCCGATGAGTCGCCCTGGGCAGCCATCTCATGTGCCGCGGACCGGGCAGATTGAGGGTTGGGATGGAAAGTATGAATGCGAGCAGCACGGTTGCTTCACGCTTGACTTCCAGTCACCGCTGATGGGACACCGCGCCGACGCGTAGCAGGCAGTTCCTGTAGCACACAGAACGAGATGCGAGACTTTCATCGGCTTCTGAGGATGTCTATTGGGGCTTTATATAATCCGGCGCCTCCAGGCCATATGAGTTGACTGGGACTTCAAGGATTTGCCGACTTCAAGGATTTGCGAAGCGTCTGGCTATTCAAGGTCTCGTAAACTGAGTCCGGGTGCACCTAAAGTGCCCGGCCATGAACCTACAAGGTACCGATGTACCTGAGGTACCCAAGTTGGTCCGGGGTTCTGAGGCCCCCCAGCTTTGTGGTTCCCAGGCGATGTAGAACCTGTATAGGTCGCAACACGCTGGGCTTCCAAGGTTTTCGAAGCGGACCTCCATGAAAGCCGCTGGCAGCGCGAACACCATGATTCCTCTGGGCGCTGTCTTGGACGAACATCATGTAGATACACCCTAACCGCTGGCACACAAGACTGGGGCTTGGGCATGCAGTGTTTGGGGCTCGAGCTCGGGCGAATATCGAGGGAGGCAATTTTGAAAATTGGGACAGCTGGGTTTTGAAGTACCCCAAGTCTGCTTGGATTCAGTTTCGAGAAAACTGAACCAAAAGAATACTGAAGTACCGGAGCTCCCTTCGTGTCTTGGCGGGGCAGCCACGTTGTTTCAGGAGGCGTCGGCGCTTTGCCCTCGCCCGGGTGTAGCACCGCGAGAAAAATTGAGACAGAATCTTTTCGTCGCTTGCGGCTTCTATTGCTTGCAGCTCCTACAGCCCCGAGGAGCCAAAACTCGCGCAACGTATATCATAACTACTCCCTGGGCGGCACGTAACAATGGATGGCAACCCACACAAGCCCCTGTCGCGCGACGACCATCCGCCATGTCGGCAGAGAATTCCGCTGGGGACCCCCATCATCGTGCTTCCAGCTCTCAAGACCCAAGGTCCAAAAGATTGAGCGCTCTAGCAATTCTGGATCTCTTGGATGACGGCCCCAACTCCAACCGTCAACGACGGCCTCTCAGCATTATCACGACATCCACGGGCGGCGGCAGCTCGAATCCCGGCAGTCCGCTAGACTACACGCACCGTGACACTAGCAATCTGCACCCCGCGTCCAGCCGTGTTCCTGTGCTACCCAGCACTGCCAGTGCCTCCAGCGTCCAATACCCAGAGTCCTACCTTGGGTCGGTCCAGGGATTACGCGATCCGTCGTCCGGAAAGAAAGGGCCGACTGCCATCTCCAAGGCGCGGGCGGCAGCCGAGCTGCCAATCCGTCCGGGGTGCCATTTAGGGGGAGAGGACGAAGTTGCCTGTGTCGAAACACCACGCGGGCCCCGCCAGGCTCGGCCGAGGTCCGTCATGATGGTGCTCGACCCGAAGCGGCGCTTCCCAGACCGCAACGAGACGGCAACAGCAGAGAGGTAGGCCGTACACTCATTCGACTCTCTTGAACGTAAAACGAACCGCTCGGACTGACATACCCAAATTGATCATAGGAAGAAGGAATCGTTGTATCGCGGAAGTCCTACCGCACCAGTTACCAATACGGCTCCTCTGCCCCTTGCGGCCATGGCGACGGGGATCGTGCGGGCGCCGCTTTTGAGATTAACAAAGGCAATCCCAAGTACCGACATCTATCACTTGACAGAAAGGCTGTCCGAGCTCATAGTCACGGAAGTTTTCGGATGCAACCTCGTGGATCTCCCGAACGCTGCAGACACATGGCTTCCCATCAGACGGATGGTTCAAGAACTGTCTCAAGTTGTTGGACTTGGGCCTCGCGAAAGTCAGGGCAACATTCGCGAGGTCGCAGGATGGCAGTGTGCGCCTGCGGGCGCCTCATCTCAAGGGACTTCCGACCGGCACCACCGCGGGTCTGCGGCTGGCTCGAAGCGTGGGAATCGTCAGGCAGGATTCGAGCAGAGCAACAGAGATCCAGGTGACGACGGCGAGAACCTGGACGGAGGCGATGAGGACGGAGGCGAACATCCGAACAAGCGGCCGTATCGGAAGCAGTCGGCCGAGAAGATATATTCTTGCCCATTCCGTAAACGCAATCCCCTCCGATTCAACATGCG
>Ga0247771_1000309_pt1 | contig 16575 bp, 22 predicted proteins | sample UWRJL197509C6_FD_179948 | JGI IMG/M metagenome (GOLD analysis project Ga0247771, IMG submission 179948) | Plant litter microbial communities from Arlington Agricultural Research Station in Wisconsin, United States - UWRJ-L197-509C-6 | ecosystem: Environmental > Terrestrial > Plant litter >...
AGAGGTCGCCTTGACCGATCGAGCGGTTTCCAGAATTCGACAGCGTCAGGATTCACTTCTCTGGCGCGCCATTGATCTTAAGTATCGCGAGCGCACGCCGCGCGAGGGCATGATGCGGATACTCAGAATGGGTCGCGTTCGAGTTGATCGTGTCGTTGCGCGCGCTCAGAGAGCTGTTTGGCGTGAGCGGTCCTCGCTTCAGAATTGAGCAGTGAGTCACTTGACGTGACGAGCAGCAAGATTCAATATTTCATTCAGGCTTAACAACTGTCCCTAAAACCCGCTTTGTGCGGGTTTTTTCGTTTCCAGCGGGTTTTCCCAACCTTAGCCCCGGTTTATCCGGAGCCTTTTTATGCGCTGCTTAACCTGCGGATCTGAGTTTGAGCCGCGCAAAGCGCTGCAACAGCATTGTCATCTGCGCTGCTACAAGCTCGTGCGCGAGCGGCCCCGATGGTCTCGGGAAGACAAACCGACTCACCTCACCCGGTTTCTCAAGGTCCGCGTGAACGGACACCAACGACATGAAATTGCTGATCACAACGTGCCTACTCCTGGTGAGCTTCACCGCCCACGCCCAGACGAATCTCGTCATGGGATGCGCGGATGAGGTGGAGGAAGGCGCAGGTCCCAACGTCTGCAAGAACCTCCAGTATCTGGCGCCGGACGCCGGCTCGAAGGTGATCGCGGTAACGGGCACCGTCAATCAGTGGAGCTTGGCGAGCTGGACGACGTTTTCAAAGCTTCCAGACTCTGCACGAGTCGTGCGCTGCCATATCGAGGTGCCGGCAAACCTCGCCTTTAAGGCCGGTGTCGCCGGGACCGATCCGTGTCCCAGCACCTCAAAGTCATGGATGGTGAAAAACCCCACGACTCCCTCGACCACGATCCAGGCACGTTTCACGTGGAACATCGTGAGCACCTATACGGACGGAAAGGCCATTGCGCCGGCCGATCATCTGGGCTACGAGCTCGTGTGGTGGCGGGATGCGATCCCGCACGAATTCAAGTCGGTGAAGACCGGAACCGTCAATAATTTGACGATCACGGTCCCGAACGCCCGTCTGTGCGCCACCATCAGCACCCTGACGCGCTCAGGCGCCTCAGATCCCTCGCCTGTGAATTGCCAGAGTCCGGGAATTAAACCCCCGGCGCCGGTCCTGATCATCGATTTCCCGTAATGCAGATTGTTGCGACTCGTACGCTGACGAGCCGGTTACCCGCGCCGTCGCTTGCTGCGGTCCCGGCGAGTACGACCCAGATCAATCTCACCTGGACCGCACCGATTCCGACCGGGCAGTCCGTGATTGCAGGCCTTAGGGTCTATCGCTCAACCGGCGCCTCCGGTCCTTGGACGCAGATCGCCAACACCGGCACGTCCTTTAGCACCTCGACCTTGCAGCCGGCGACGACCTATTACTTCTACGTCGAGTACTACGACCAGTACCAAATCGGCTTTGCAAGCCCGGTGGTCGCGTGCGCCACGAATGGCGCCATCACGAACGCCAAACGCTGGCACCCAGGCCATTACATGTTGCTCGATGGGATCAAGAGCTCGCCTGATCGCAGGGCAACGCACATTGCCCAGATCGCAGAGCTTGCGAATGAGCCGACCGTCAAAGGCGTGAAGCTCCAGTTGTATTGGGGTGATGTCGAGAGCGGCACGACGCAGGCCGGTGCAAGCTACCAACCCGGTTACGACATCCTGGACGAGTATCTGGATGCGCTCGGCAACATCGGCAAGAAGATGATCCTGTCGATTCAGGACCGCATCTTTGGCGGCCTGTCTCCTTCGAATCTGACGAATGGTTACTACTTCCCGCAGTACATTACGACCCAGGCGTCCGCGGTCGCGCTTGATGCGCCAGGCTACACAACGCGCATCTGGACGAGCTATACGAACGCCCGCTTGATCGCGCTCAGTGATGCGCTCTCGGCACGTTACGACAACGACGTGCGCTTTGAGATGTACCAAGGGGAAGAGACCGCGCTCGGCCTTGCCGATCCTGCGGGGGTGGGATATTCGGCCTCGGGCCATGCCACGCAGTTGAAGCTCTTCATCGATGAGATGGCGAGCGCTTGGGTGCACACCCTCACGCGCGTGTCGACCAACTTCATGAACGCCTATGGCTCGTTCACGATGGATCAGGCGATGTCGGATCTGCTTTTGTACATGGCCGCGCGCAATGTCGCCGCGGGAGGCCCTGACACGATCCCGAATCAGTCGATTGCGAGCAATCGCATCTTCGCAGGGATCGGGGGCTATACCGACCTTCGAGGAAAAATCCCATGGGTCGGCGAGGTGCAAAGTCCTTCACTCGGCGGCAAAGAAGGCAATTTCACACCCGCGCAAATCTGGATCACCCAACGTGACGGACAGCTCGCGAGCAATCCAAACATCCCGCCGATGTCACCCACTCATATGCTTTGGTATCGCAAAGACTGGCTTCAGGGCACGAGTAATTCCGACGCCTACTGGAAGCAGACGACGGTCAATGGATTCGTGCATCCCGGCATGCTCGAGTACATCCGGAGCATTAACGGGGCGATGGCGCGCACCGCTTGCCCGGATAACTTCCCGGCCTGTCTGACCGCATGATCACATTCTTTGATTCCTCATCGACGCCCACCGACAACGGGGCGAACGGGGATGCCGCGGATCTGACACTTACCCCGCCCGCCTCCATGGTCGCGGGGGACTTCGTCTACGTGCATGTCACGCACCGATCCAATGGCGCCACCCTGACCAATGTTGTGACGGGTGGGCAGAGCTGGACCGCGGAGACCAACCGCAGCAACGGCACATCCTCGGTCGAGCGTGGCTTCTGGTGTCGATTCAATGGAACGTGGGCGGCCGATCCCACCTTTCACACGAACGTCAGTCAGGGCAGCGCGTTCACCGCGATCATGCTGGTGTTCCGACCCACCGGAGGCGGCAATACGTGGGCTGTGGATGTCGCGGAGCAGTTCGTAACCTTCGCCACGCCCGGCTCTCCGTTCGATGTCACACGGGCAGGCCAAACCGCGCTCACCGCGAGCACCGTCACGATCGCAAGCTTTCACGCCTCGAGTGATGCGAATACCTGGTCTCTCCAGACGGGGACATGGACGGCTCCATACGCCCAGATCCGCAACACGACCGGCGCCGGCACGTCGACGCAGCTCGCCTACCTGATTCAGACGTCCGCTGCTGCCACCGGGAGCGTGGTGTCGCGTCAGAATGCAGCGTTGGCCGGAGCTACCATGATTCAAACGTTCAAAGAGATCGCGGCGCCCCTTAAGCGCTTGCTGACCCTAGGAGTAGGTTGATGGCTGATAATGTTCCGATCACCGCAGGCTCAGGGACATCGATTGCCGCGGACGATGTGGCGTCTGTTTACTATCAGCGCGTGAAGATCGCCCATGGCGCCGATGGGGCGGCGACCGATACTCAAATCTCACAGCCACTGCCGGTTCAGACGACCTTCGAATCAAGCCAGGCCTCAAACCTCGGCGCGATCGTCACGCCCAAATTCGCGCTGATCAACACATCATCGAGCGGAGATACGACTCTCGTCGCCGCGGTCGCGAGCAGGAAGATTCGCGTCGTCTCCTACGCGTTCATCTGCTCAGGAACGGTGGGGGTCAAGTTCCAATCTGGCACGGGGGGCACCGCGTTGACGGGGGTAATGGAGTTTACCGCTCAGACCGGCATCGCACCGGGCCTTAATCAATGGGGTCACTTCGAATCCGCCTCGGGCGTATTGCTCGCGATCAATCTGTCCGCCGCCATCGCGGTGCGCGGCCATCTCACCTATCTCGAAATCGCCTAAGCGCTGGAGCCTCAAGACATGCCCGCATCGACCTACCTTGCCAATGCGATCTACAACCATGTGTATCGCAACACGGCCTACACGAGCCCCGCGACCGTGTACGCCGCGCTCTTCACCTCGAGCTCATCGCTCGCTGCTCTCAAGGCCGGCACGCTCACGAACGAGGTCTCGGGAGGCTCCTACGCGCGCGTCGCGGTGACCTTTGCCGCCCCCACCGATGGGGATGGGAGCGCGGGCACCACGACCTTCACGACCGCAACCGCCGGCTGGGGCACGGTGCGGTTCGTTGCGATTATCGATGCGAGCACATCAGGCAACGTGCTCTCGTTCGCGCAGCTCACCTCGGATGTGACGATCAACAACGGCAACACTTTTCAGTTCAACTCGGCCAGCCTTGCAGCCACTGTCGACTGATCCATGCTGTTACTGTTTCGCGGGGCAACCGGCACAGCGGCAACGCTCGGCCTGTCGTTCGGCCTCACCGCCGTCGCGACCGCAACCGTCACACTCGGCATCAGCATTGGACTCACTCCGCCGACATCGGTTGAGCTCAATGTCAGCGTCACCCCTGCGATCACCATCGGGCTTACGGGAAACAACATCCCGTACAGCACAAGCTCCGCAAGCCTCGTCCATACGATCGGCCTCACCGGTCGGTCGGGCTACGCGGTGGCAACGAGCTTTTCGACCGCGCTCGATCTGTCCGGTACGGTCGGCTCGTTCTTCGATGGCAGTGCGAATCTTGCCCACACGCTGGGTCTGGCAGGCGCGGGACGCGCGCAGTCCGGGGCGATCCTGGGTCTTGTCCTGGGTGTCTCAGGCCTTCCGGAGATCACCGGGGGCACGGTCTCAAGCGCCGCCACCCCTGGAATCGTTCTAAACCTGATCGCATCCAGTGAGTTCACTGAAGCCGTACTCGCAGACATCAGCATCGGTCTTAATGCGACGGGAACACTCGTCTCCGGGGTCAACCCCGAAGCCCGAACGCTCGAGAAGCGAGCGCGGATGAGCTTGCGCAGCTTCCTGATTGGTTAACCATGCTGCTGCTTTTTACTGTCCCTGCGATAGTGGTCGGAAACCCCACGGGACTGCTCGACATCTCCCTGGATCTCACCGCTATCTTGCAGATTCTGCCTACACCGACCCGAAGCCGGACAACCTATGCCTCGCCCATACGCCAGATCCATGTGCAACCGAGCGTTAACCGGGCGCACAACGTGATCCGAAAGGTTCAGCGATGATGGATGACTATGGCGAGCCGTATGAGGTCTGCGGATGTCCCGATTACGAGAAAGACCCCCATTCCACTGAGGACTACAGCTTCGGCTGGTCCGCCTATCTCAATGACGACACGATCCTAACGAGCACGTTCCTACTGCCCGATGGACTGACCAAAATCTCTGAATCCAACACGACAACAGGCGCCGCGATCATGGTCAGTGGTGGCAGCTTGGGTCGAACCTATCGAATCACCCATCGCATCACGACCGCCGCAGGGCGGCAGTTCGATCGGACGATTCGTATCCTCATCACGGAGCAATAGCTCAATCAAAGGCTTAGAGTTAAAACAACGTGGCCGCTCCACCTGGAAATAACAACGCCGGTAAAGGTAGGCGCTGGCAAGACGCACTGAACAAAGCGCTAGCGCGCTATGAGAAGCCAGAGAAGCAGATTTCAGCGGGACAGGCTCTCGACAAACTTGCAGAGCAGGTCGTTCAGAAAGCATTGGATGGCCATTGGGATGCAATTCAGGAGATCGGCAATCGCTTGGATGGCAAGCCCGCACAAGCCATAGAGCACACGGGTGATTTACTCCATCGTCACGTCACTGAAGTAACGGATGCAGAGTTACTCGATATCGCCACAGCTAGCAGCGTCGGAGCTTCTGAGACGCCGAGCGGCACGCAGATCAACTGAGGGCTTCGTCAGCTACACGTCCGATCGCTGGACGGCTGGACGACTTCACAAAGAGATCTGCGGACAGTTTGATCGCGTTGAACGAGGTGAAGTCGATCGCTTGATGCTGCTCTTGCCGCCTCAGCACGGTAAGAGCCATATCGCGAGTAAGCGATATCCGGCTTATGCGCTGGGATTAGATCCACGCCATGACATCATCTCAGCATCAGCAACAGCAATGCTCGCTGAGGAATTCGGACGCGAGGTGCGCAACACCATCGCAAGCCATGTTTACAAGCAGCTTTTCCCTGAGACTCGCTTAGCCGAGGACTCGCAGGCCAAAGGACATTGGAGCACCGGGCAAGGCGGCAGTTACTACGCAACTGGCATTGGTGGCGCGCTCATGGGACGCGGCGCCACGCGATTGATCGTTGATGATCCATTCGCCTCGATGCTCGAAGCGCAATCGCAATTGGTGCGCGATAAGGTTTGGGATTGGTATCGCGGCACGGCTTATAACCGTGTACGTCCAGGGGGCGCGATTGTGCTGATTCAGCATCGCATGAATGAGGATGATCTCGCCGGCCGACTCATCGCGCATCAAGCAACGGGCGGAGATAAGTGGGAAATCGTTGAGCTGCCCGCCGTCAAAGACGGTGAGGCCGCGTGGCCAGAGCGCTATAACTTAGAAGCTTTGGAGCGCATCCGCGCGAACATGTCGCCGCGTGAGTGGTCGAGTCTGTATCAGCAGAATCCGACGCCAGATGAGGGCACGTTCTTTCTGCGCAAATACTTCGAGCTGGTTGATCCTAAGAAGATACCGGTTGGCCACAAGTACACGACAGGGGACTTTGCGGTCACAGATGAAGCGGGTGACTACACGGAATTGGCAACCCACACTTATACGGGTGACACGCTCTACCTGGCGGTGGAGGGTTTTCGCGGCCAAACGAGTGCTGATGTCTGGATCGAGAAGCTCGTCGATCAATTTACGCATCATAAGCCGCTCTGTTTCTTCGGTGAATCAGGACCCATCCGCCGCGCCATTGAACCGTTTCTGACGCGGCGCATGCGTGAGCGTCGGAGCTTCTGTCGGCTTGAATGGCTCACAAGGCCTCACGACAAAGCGACCATGGCGCGCCCGTTACAGGCGATGGCCGCAAGCGGTAAGGTGAAGATCGCAGACACCGAGTACGGTCATCACCTCTTGAACCAATTACTCCAATTTCCCGGCGGCAAGCTCGATGACGCAGTCGATATGGCAGGCCTTATGGCGCTTGCAATCGATCAGGCAAGCCCCGGCTTTGTGCAAGCCCATGCGCCTGTAAAGCGTCGGGATCATTGGGATGAAGACGAACCTTCGAACAACTGGAAGACGGCTTAATGGCACGTGTATATCAACTCGCAAAGACGACCGGGACAGGCGCTCAGGCGGCTGTGGACCTAAGCGCTCAAGTAGATCGAGATGAGACGGTATTACAGGTTGAGTTCTCAACGACCGGTGCGGTGTCGATCGAAGGCCGCATCGATGGCGACATGAGCTGGATCGTGATCGCAGGTCCGTATTCGAGTGATACGCTGGTGCCGATTGCCTTTGTGCCCTCGATGCGCGCCAACATCGCCTCGAACGGCGGCACGATCACCGTTAAATTGGCCGCATCCTGATGGCGGACCTGACTCGCACAACCTTGCGCAGTGGAAGCGGCTCAGCGGCAAGCGCGGCCGCGATCGTCACGAATTTCACGCGCGCGAACACGAACAAGTTTCGCGCCGCGCGGGGCAAGGTGCAGGCGGGCCTTGCGAACATGACGATGCTGTGCTCGGGCAATTCGATCACCGCGGGAGCAGGATCAACGGGGGGCTCCGGGAGCTCTGCGAACCTTCTGGGCTCGAACGCCATCTCGAAGGCTTATCCCACTATCCTTGCGCAGGTCCTGACTGCTCGAGGCTTAAACGCAAGCTCACAGTCATTCGTCGGTGGACATGGAAGCAACGACTGGGCCGCACACGACTCGCGCATCAGCATGGGCGGGTGGCTCAACGTCAACGGCTTAGGCTGTATCGGTAGCAACACGCTCCGCGCCCCGTCCGCCGTCGCCGATTGCACCTTCACTCCGACAACCTCAGTCGATACGGTCGAGGCCTATGTGCTGAGGTCCGGTATCGGCTCGATCACGATCAAGAACGATGCGTCGGCCACCTTGGCGACGATCGCAGCCCAAACCGGCTCGGGGATGATCAACAAGACAGTTGTGACCTTAGATGGTGCGGCCGGCACGAAAGTGATCAAAGCCGGCTACGTGACCGCGCCGACCAACCTCATTGGCATGCGCGCGTACAATTCCGCGGTCAAAGAGGTGTCGATCATCAACTCAAGCGCCTATGGCGCGCGGGTGGATTCGCTCAACGACACCTGGGATGCCAATGCATCGGCCGTCACCATTGCACCAGATCTCACGATCCTTGCTTGGACGCGCAACGACTACGGTCAGTCCACTGCCCTTGCGACGTATCGATCGCTCTATCAGCTCGCCATCACCGCAGCCTTAACGACGGGTGATTGCATCCTCGTGATCGAGCCGATGGGTGCCACGGTCACGGGTGATCCAGAGCCCTACTATCAGGTGGTCTATGAGCTTGCCGCCACCAACAACGTCCCGCTCATCGACTTCACAAAGCTCTGGGATGTCTATGCAAATATTCCGACCTGGTACATCGATGGCATCCACCCGGTGGGCTTTGCGTACGCCGAGATGGCGCGTCAACTCGCAGAGATTCTGCTGACTGTCTAGCATGACAGACGAGACCGGAAAGGAAGACGACGGCATCATCGCCAAGCGCCGCTGTGTCGATGAATATCTCGACAACAGCCGTGACGAGCGCGAGTGGGCTGAGCTGCATCGAGACTACTTCGACGACAAGCAGTGGACGGACACCGAGATCTCAGCCCTTCAGGCGCGCGGGCAACCCGTCATCACGGATAACAAGATCAAAGATAAGGTCGAGTACCTGGAGGGCGTCGAGCGCAAGACGCGTACCGACCCTAAAGCCTTCCCGCGCAATGAGACCGCGGCAGAGTCTGCGGACGTAGCGACCGATTGCATTCGCTTCGTGTTCGACAAGAACAGTTTCCCGCGCATCAAGTCTGCGGTGTTCCAGAACCTCTGTATCGAGGGCTTCGGCGGCTGCGAGGTCATCGCGGATAAGAACGGCGATGTCATCATTCGCAAGATTCGATGGGATCGCCTGTACCGAGATACGTACAGCATGGAGCCGGACTGCTCGGATTCGGGCTATCTCGGCGTCATTACCTGGATGGATGAGTCGCGAGCGCTTGAGAAGTGGAAAAACTCCAAATCAATACTCGAGCTGACCGCAGCCCAAGGCGCCACGCGAAACACCGGGGAGACGAGCGACGATAAACCGCGCTGGGCGGACAGCAAACGCAAGCGCGTGCAGATCTTCGAGCACTACGAGAAGCGAGGCGAGAAGTGGTATCGCTCGGTGTTCTGCTGGGGAGGATTTCTCGAGAAGGAAGAGGAATGTCCGTACAAGTACGATGACGACGGCACCGAGAAGCATGAGTGCCCGATCATCGTGGCTTCCGCCTACATCGACCGCGAAGGACGCCGGTATGGGCTGGTAAAGCGCTATATCTCGTTGCAGGACGAGGTCAACAAGCGTCGCTCGAAGTCACTACACGAGCTCGTGAGCAAGCGCGTCATCGCCGAGAAGGGCGCGGTTGATGATGTCACCAAGGCGCGCAAGGAAGTGCACAAGCCCGATGGGTACGTTGAGATCACCCCCGGCATGAAGTTTGATGTCGAGCAAAACCTCGATATGTCGGCGGGCCATCTGCAACTCTTGCAGCAAGCGGAGAATGCGCTGTCTGCCACCGGTCCCAATGCTGCGCTCCTAGGTCAGTCCGGCGCCATCTCGGGACGCGCGAAGCAACTCGACCAGCAGGGCGGCTCACTTCAGATCGGCGTCCTGTTCGATGCCATCAAAGACTTTCAGCTCCGGGTGGCGCGCGCGGTGTGGAATCGTATTCGCCAGTACTGGGATGGCGAGATGATGATTCGGGTCACGGATAACGAGAACGGCTTGAAGTTCATCAAGCTCAATCAGCCGTTGACGCGTGGGGATCTGATTGCACAGCAGATGAAGGGCATGCCTCCTGAAGAGGCGGAGCCGCGCTTACAGGCGCTTGCGCAGGATCCTGAGGCCCAACTCCCTGCGACCGATGAGCAGGGTAAGCAGATGCGCAAGAACGATGTCGAGACGCTCGATGTGGACATCATCATCGATGAGACACCGGACATTGTGACGGTGCAGCAGGAAGAGTTCGCGGACCTTGTGGACCTTGCGCGCAGTGGCACGGTGCAACTGCCGCCTGAGGTTCTGATCGAGGCGTCAAACCTTCGATCGGACAAGAAGAAACGCATCATGGACATCCTCAAACCTAAGGATGATCCAGCTGCCGCGATGCAGCAGCAGTTCGCGCAGATGATGGCGCAGCTCGAGGCGCTATTGAAGCAGGCTCAGGTGCACAAGACGCAGGCAGAAGGCGACTTAGCTCAGGCACGCGCCGAAAAGGAGCATGTACACGCGGCTACTTCGGTCGTGGAGGCTTCGAATCCACAGGTGCTGAATGGAGAGTCGGGCCCGCCACAGCCGCAGGGAAGTCAAGCGGGCCTTCAGTAATCGCGAGACTGAGATCATCCGCAAGCAAGCGAAGCTCAGCGATCACATCGGGCAGTGTGAAGCTTGCATTCAGTGAGCGCTGTATCTCGATGCGTCGCCCATCGGGCAGGCGGAATTTGAAGGGCAGCGAGTGTTGCGAGCCGGAGGGACTTGAGATGACGAAGCTCACGCCTTGCATTTGGAATTCGGGATTGTTTGACATGAGGACCCCGCTAAATGGATGAGTTTAAAAGCAAGCTCAAGTCACGCGTCTTGATATTAGCCGGGTATCTGGCTTCCAACGAAGCTATGACCAAAACAGATGCGGAGTTAAGCGTCAGAGAGATTGTCTCCACCATTGGTGCTGATAAAAATATCTCTCATACAGCGCTAGCACTGATTGCAAGTGAGTTAGCCGCTTACATCGATGTTCACTAGGCGGCCTTTGTGATCATGCGATCACAGACGGGACATTTGATCTCGTAGTAGTTGCCATCGCGCTGATCCCACTGTTTTGTCATCTCGCCGATACAGGTCTCGATGACGGTCTTGCAGGCATTGCAGGTCAGCGCAAAAGGCTGGCTATCGACCTGGATATTGCCAAAACTTAGAATTTTCATGATTGCTCCTAGTGACTCGCCGCTCGGATGATCACCGCGCGTCTTCGGGCTGCTGTCATGTGCTGCGCGCCCAGAATGATGCGCTCGATGAGCTGGTAGACCTGGTGATGTTGCTCGAGGCTCATCGCGTCCCAGTCTTTGGGGTCAAAGGTGAGGACGTGCTTGGAGAATTCGCCTCCTGCTTTCAGCTCGACGCCCGCTGCAATGTAGCCCTCAGGCTCAATCTTGCGCGCACCGCGGTTGAAGGCGATGGAAGATTTGTGTTTCTGAGAAATCGCCCACTCGATGGCCTCGATTTCAAGCGGAATGGCCGTTTCGTCCGTGGCCGCTTGCAGTACGGCCAGAAAATGAAGCTTTTGCATAATATTTATTCCTCTCTAGAGCATAGGCGCAACAAACAGCAGGTCTCTGATTGCCTCGCGTTTACTTTTTAAGCCTGCGGCGATCATCTCGTTAAGTCCGCATCCTGGACGGTATGCATGCTCTACCAGCATAACTTTACGAATTCTGGCGCGCTGACCCCATTGACATCCGATAGCCAGGGAGCAGCCGAAGTCCGCAATGTGACAAATGACCTTATCGCAGTGAGGACGCAGCGCGTCTTCTAGCCATTTGTAGGCTTGAGGAATGGGTTCGCTCATTCCTGAATATTACACCTGCCGCCGAGGTTAACGGGCGTTTGGCTCGCGTGAGCCGTTAATCACGCAAATCGCCGCCGGATTCTCGGGCGTTCGTATCCACACGTAATGGAGATGACATGAGTAATTTTCTCGCTGATGTTCTATCTGACAAAGCCTTACCCGATCCCGACACGGTGAAGGATGAGACACCGGAGCCGGAAACACCGGACCCGGTTGATCTGCCTGCCGATGAGCCGAAAGACCCGATCGAGACGCCGCCTCCTGAAGAGGATAAGCCCTCAGAGAATGCGCAAGTCCGGGAACCTAACGGCAAGTTTGCCAAGACCGTTCCGCTTGAAGCGCTGCACGCCGAGCGCGAGAAGCGTCGGCAACTCGAAGCTCAGATCGCAGAGAGTGAGAAGAAGCCCCGACCTTCGGTTTTCGAGGATGAGGATAAAGCGTTCAACGAACGCCTGTCCCAAGCCACGCAACCACTGGTGCAAAAGCTCTTCAATCTCTCGGTATCAGCCGCTAAGCGGGTTCCAGGTCGCGAGGATTATCAGGATATCTATGACTTCATGAATTCGGAGGTGCAAGCGCACCCCGAGCTCATGCGGGACATCGATGCGTCTGAAGATCCGGGTGAGTACATCTACCAGCTCGGCAAGACCCGCAAGGAGCTTTCCGAGGTCGGTGGAGATATCACGAAACTGCGTGATCACATCACGACCAAAGCGCGCGCTGAATTGAAGCTATCAAAAGATCGCATCAAGGCGCTCGAGGCGGAATTGGCCGCGATGAAGGCAAGTCAGGAGAAGCGAGCAAAGATCCCTCAGTCATTGAATGCTGAAGCATCCGGGGCCGTGAAAGATGATGTCTTCGCAGGTCCCACCCCTCTTAAAACTATTCTCGGTAAATAACTCGCGCGTGAGGTGCTAGCAGTGGCAGATTCTGTGCCCTTGTATCCGCCCGCGCGCATGCAAGGGATCTAATGGCTATTACATACACAGCCTCAGCCGCACGCGTGCAGGCCTGGGATGATGAATTCTTTGGCGAGTACATTCGCCAGTCGCGCTGGAAGCCCTACATGGGCACGGATGAGAATTCCATCATCCAGATCAAAGAGCGCGGGTCAGGCACTTGGAAACGCGGCGACCGGTTCACGTTCAACTTCGTAGGTGAGTTGACCAATTCGGGCGTCACGGGCTCGAACATGATGGAAGGCAACGAGGAAGCGCTTGATCAGCATGCGTTCCTGCTCGCGGTCGATAAGATTCGAAACGCCGTCCTCGTGCCTGAAGTCGAAGAGATCAAGAACGCGATCGACATGCGCAATGCCGCGCGCGCTCGGTTGAAGACCTGGATCTCAACGGACCTTCGCGACAAGCTCACTTTGGCGATCGGCAATATCAACGGCGTGCCGTATGCCACGGCAACCGAGGCGCAGAAGGATGCCTGGCTTGATTACAACAACGATCGCGTGCTCTTCGGCGCAACCGTTGGAAACACGGACTCGTCCGGTGGATCAGGAGGCTTAGGTTACGATCACTCAGATTCTCTGGTCACGATCGATAACACGGCTGACAAGATGACCCCGGACATGATCGGGCTTGCCAAGCGCTTAGCGCAGAATTCAAACCCGAAGATTCAGCCCGTGCGTATCGAGGGCGACGAGGAATGGTACGTGCTCGCGCTCAATAAGTACGCCATGCGAGACCTCAAAGCCAACGCGGCTTTCATGCAGGCGAACCGCGAGGCGCGCGAGCGCAGCAAAGAAAATCCGATCTTCAAGGGTGCGGATTACGTGTGGGATGGCGTGATCATTCGGGAATTCCCAGAGATTCCGCTCACCACGAACGGCACGATTCAGATCGGGCCGAATTACCTCATGGGCGCGCAGGCCATGGGCCTTGCGTGGGCTCGTCGCTCGCGCACGGTCACGAAGACCTTTGACTACGAGGACAAGTGGGGCGTCGAGATCAGCGAGATTCGCGGTATGGATAAACTGCGCTTCGGCTACAACACGGTGGATGACACCAACACCAAAGACGGCGGCGTGGTTACGGTGTGGGCAGCCGCGGTCGCGGACTGATAGGAGCACAACAACATGGCAACATTATTTAGCAATCGCGGCGCCGCGAACTTCCCGGTTCCCCAGGCTGTCGGCGGTGGAATCCTCAATTCTCATTGGGGCACGTATAACTTTCTCGTCAATCCCACGGCTGGCGATATCGTGCGCATGCTCACGCTACCCGCACGCTCCACCGTGCTCAGTGGCTTTCTGTACGGACCGGACATCGATACGGGCACGGACGCGCTCGACATCGATGTCGGCTGGCTCGCGAATGGCGTGGAAGCGGCGGACCCAGACGGCTTCGGCAACATGGGCGTGTTGAACGGTGCTGCGATCACGAACGTGAAGCCTGAGACGGGCATTTGGCGCCCACTTGGGGGCGTGCTGTTCACGACCGGCCCGCAGTTCTTCACGGCGGAGACGAACATCGTATTGACGGTCATTGCCGCGGCAAACGCCGGTGGCACGGGCCGGCTTACGTTGCAAGTCAATTACGTCTGCCTGTAAGGAGTCAGCACACATGACAGACAAACATCCTGATGCGAAGGAAGATCTCAAGACTGAGCGGAAGCTGTCTCAGTTCAAGTACGTGGGCGGACGCGACACGGGCGTGAACGCGGATAAGCAAAAGGTGATGTACGGGATCGTCTTTCCGATTGGAAAGCCCGTAGAGGTTCCCGATCATGTAGCCCACAAGCTGCGCACCAAAGCCGGACGCGACGAAGATGAGTTCGTCGAGGTCTCAGTCGGTCCTGAGAAAACCGAGGCTGAGAAGCAGCGCGAGGCCGAAGCCAAGGAGCAAGCGAAGCCCAAGGCGCCTGAGAAGCTAACGCCTGAAGAGATCGCCGATCTCAAGGCGAAGGCGTCGAAGGAAGACGCGCGGGTCGCGAAAGCTCAAGAAGACGCAAAACTCGGTCGATAAATGACACTCGTAGATCTCTACGATAGGGTACTCCAGCGGCTGGAAGTGACAGCCGCTGGAGAGCCTAACGATGTGTCAGACGTGCAGGTCGTCTCAGGTTGGTACGAGGCCCTGTATGACATGTTGCTCACCAAAGGCCTTGCCGCATGGGGCTTGACGGATGATGTGCCGGCCTATGCGGTGATTCCGCTGACGTTCATGCTGTCTTATCTGAGTGCGCGGGATTTCGGCAAGAACGCGCAGGACTACGCGGCGGAAGGGGCGCTCGACCTACCTACGCCATCCATTGCAGAGCGACAGCTGCGTACACAGCTCGCCAAACGGGTCATTCCCTGTCGCATGCGGATTGAGTATTTCTGATGCGCATTCCCTTTGGTACTCAGTCCTATCGGCATAGATCATTGCCGCTGTCTGCTCAGAGAATGGTGAATTGTTATCTCGAGCCAGCGCCACCCCAGGCCAAGACCTTTGCAGCCGTGGTGCAAAGTTATGGGCTTCGACAGATCGCAAACGTCGGCACAGACTATCTGCGCGGCGGCATCGTTCGTAATGGCATTCCCTATGTTGTCGCGGGGGAGAAGCTCTATCGCCTTGCGGCTAACGGTACGGCGACCCCGCTGGGAGATATTCCCGGCATTGGCTATGTGGATATGGCCGGGGATGAACAGAACATCATGCTCGTCTCGCGAGGGCATGGCTGGTATTGGAACGGCGCCACGGTCCAGCCGATCAACGATCCGGATTTCCCAGGCGCCGAATGGGTTGAAACGCTCGATGGCTATTACATCATCGGAGCGATGGGCTCAGGCAAGTTTTATATCTCAACCAATCGCAACCCTTCCGATTGGGATGGACTCGACTTCGCATCGGCTGAGAAATACCCCGACGATTTGGTCGGCGGCATTGTCGCAAACGGAGAAGTGTTTCTCTTCGGCAAAGAGAGCTTCGAGGTCTGGTACAACAGTGGGGATGCAGACTTTCCACTCGAGCGTTCCTCGGCAGGCTTTGGAGACGTGGGTTGTCTGTCGCGATTTGGATTAGCCAAAGCTGACAACAGCGTCTTTTTCTTAGGTCATGACGGTGTGATCTATCGTCTGAATGGATATCAGCCGCAACGAATATCGACCGACGCAATAGAGCAGGCCATAGAGGACATGGCTGACAAAACCTGTTATGCGATGTCCTTCAATGAAGGCGGACATAAGTTTGTCTCTTTCACCTTCGACACCTGTACATGGGTGTTTGATGTGGCAACCAATCTGCCACACGATAGGATTAGCTTTAATCTGCCAAATTGGCGTCCGTTGTTTATCTTGCGCGCATTCGATAAGTGGATCGTCGGGGATTTCTACACGAATGCGATCGCTGAGCTCGATGCATATGAATTTGCGGAGTTCGGCGATATTCTCAGATCCTCGGCCACCTCTCCTGCGGTGTCTGATGATGATCACCGCATGACTCATTCACGGGTCAAATTAGTGTTTGAGCAGGGCGTGGGCCGTGTGTCCGGTCAAGGATCAGACCCTCAGGTCATGCTGCGATTCTCAGATGATGGTGGGCGCAAGTGGTCTAGCGAGAAGTGGAGAAGCTTGGGCAAAATCGGTCAGACAAAGAGACAGGTCACATTCAATCGAATGGGTCAATGCCGCGACCGGGTGTATGAGTTCGCGATCACCGATCCCGTGCGCCGTACACTGATTCTCGCAACGACCGATGTAACGGTAGACGGCGCGTGAAGATCCAGGGCGTTAAGAATTTCCCGACGACACTTGCGGACCTGGATCGCCTGTTTCGAGGCATGCTCGTTGAGCCGAGCAATGACACCGTTGGGCCGAATCAGTTGAAGAGCAACGCTGTCACGAACTCAAAGCTGCGCGACAGCGCGGGAAACTCTGTGATCGGCCGATCTTCCGGGAGCTCGGGAGATCCGGGCGATATCGTCATCAACGAC
>Ga0247771_1000310_pt1 | contig 16569 bp, 17 predicted proteins | sample UWRJL197509C6_FD_179948 | JGI IMG/M metagenome (GOLD analysis project Ga0247771, IMG submission 179948) | Plant litter microbial communities from Arlington Agricultural Research Station in Wisconsin, United States - UWRJ-L197-509C-6 | ecosystem: Environmental > Terrestrial > Plant litter >...
CCTCTTTCGTCTTGTCAAGGCGTCTTTCCAGCCTTGACAAGACGAAAGAGGGTGGGATAATCGGCGCAACCGGGGGTTAGCCCGCCCTCCACAAACGGACTCACCCTCACGACCCCCCAGCGGCCCGCCGAACCCGCCCCCGCACCGCCCGCCGAGCCAACGGCCCAAGCTCCTCCACAACCTCCACCAACACCCCCAACTGATCCAGGGCGTCCAACGCGGCAAGACCCCCCTCCGCATCAACCCCTTCGTACAACTCCATCCCCACGAACGCCGCAGACACGGCCCGACTCAACCCACCCGCATCCACCGCGTCCCCCAACGGCGACCCCCGAAGCAATCGAGTCAACACCGCCTCAATCTCCACCACCCACAACGCCAACGCATCGGCAGTGACTTTCCCCAAAGCCACATCCGTCTGCCCAGCCGCCAACAGTTGGGCCAACACGGCAACATTCCCCGAAGCCTTCTCCGCCGCGTGAATCTCCCGCCCAGCGGCAAGCAACTCCCGCAACGACCGAACAGTCGCAAACCGATCCCGGTACAAGGCGACCCGCCGCTCGGTAGTCCGCCGACAGGCCTCGGCGAGCAACGCCTCCATCCCACCGAAGTGGTAGAAGATCAACGCCTGGTTGACCCCACCCGTAGCCGCGATCGTCCGAGCGGACGTCCCCGCGATCCCATGGGTCCTCAACGTCTCGATGGCACTGTCGATCAGCCGGTCCCGAGTATCCGCCCGCCGCTGATCAGTCATACCCGCCGGTCTACCAGACACCACCGAGCGGTGAGCAACACACCCGTTCCCGCCACCACAGCGGCCATCCCCACAGCGATCTCGGCCCGAAACCAGTCGGTGACCCACAACGTGAACGCCGAGGTCACCACCACGGCGACCACCGTCATCCCCACCGTCGCCGCCCGCAACGACACCGGCACCCGCAACACCCGAAGGACAAGCGCACCAAGAACCAAAACCACCGCGGTCGCCGCCGCGGGCATCAAACCGTAGAAGGCCCCGATGAACGGTATGACCAGCAAAGATGCCACCCCGGAAAGGGAAAAGCCGAGTTCCGCCACGTTCGGCACCACCTGCGCCACCGTGATCAACAGGAGACTGGCGACCGTAGCCCGGACGAGCACCCGATAGGACCGCCCCGGCCCTGGATCGGTGATCTCCACGAGATACCGCCCGAGGACCACCGCCAGCACCAGCGGCAATCCCACCGCGAGCACACCGCTCACGGGATTGACGGACTCGGCCCCGAGCATCAGCACCGGCAGGACCATGACCGCTCCACCGACACCCCCCACCCCCAACGCCGCCCCGACAAGCCGCCACATCAACGGCCCCACCTGAACCGCGGCCAAGCTCCACCGATCCACGACACCACTGCTGTCCACGGTCTCCCCCTCCGAGTTGAGCGATCGCTCAAACGCGAGGGTAACCCTTCTTGAGCGACCGCTCAAGAAGAAGGAGACCTACCCCGCCGCCTCGATCGCCGCGGCCGTCAACCGCCCGACGATCCGCTCCAACGCCACCAGGTCCTCGACGTCCAACGTCGTCAACAACCCGCGGAAGTGATCCGTCCCCGCCGCTTCCAATCGCGCCACGAGCGCGCGACCGGATTCGGTAGGCTCCACGAGTCGGACGCGGCGGTCCTGGGGGTCTTCGCGCCGTTCGACGAGTCCCTGCGCCGCGAGGCGGTCGACCAGTCCGGTGACGGTCGCGGGCCCGACGCCGAGTCCGCGGGTCAGTTCCTGGCTGGAGCGCGCTTCGCCCATCGACAGCATCAACAGCACTTTGAGCTGCTGCATCGTGAGGTTGACCTGCAACAGGGGGTTGGTGTGGGTGGACGCGACCTGTCTCTGCAACCGCTTCTGGGCTTGCACGACCCGTTCGACCAGATGTCCCTTTTCCACGTCCCGCACCGGGTGAAGGTAACAGCCTCACCCGGATGCGTTAATCTTTCGCTTCCCACGAAATGTCTGTCCCAGGCTAAACGTCTAGCTGGAGTCCCCACATGACCTCGTTGGCCAGACTGAGCCTCGCCAACCGCGCCTTGGTGGCGTTGGTGGCGATCATCGCCACCGCGTTCGGGATCTACGCGATCCCGTCCCTCAAGCAGGAACTGCTGCCCTCACTGGAGTTCCCGGCCGCCGTGGTCGTCGCGCCGTTCCAGGGCGCCAACCCGGAGCTGGTCGAGGAGCAGGTCGCGAAGCCGATCGAGACCGCCGTCCGCGGCGTCGCGGGCGTCACGGACGTGACGTCGACGTCCCGTGACGGGGCCGCGACCGTGCAGGTGCAGTTCGACTTCGGGCTGCCCGTCGCGGACGTCGTCAACGACCTCCAGCAGGCGTTGACGCGCATCCGCACCCAGTTGCCCGAGGGCGTCGACCCGCAGGTCATCGCGGGCAGCACCGACAACCTCCCGGCCGTCGTCCTGGCGGTCAGCGCCGACACCGACCAGCGCGAGCTGGCCGACAAGGTGACGAAGAACGTCCTGCCCGAGCTCCAGGCGATGACCGGCGTCCGCGAGGCCGCCGTGACCGGTGCGCGCAAGCAGAACCTGTCGATCGTCCCGGACCCGGCGAAGATGGCGACCGCCAAGGTCGCGCCGACGGCGATCCCGGAAGCGTTGCGCGCCAACGGGGTCTCCATCCCGGCGGGCACGCTGACCGAGGGCGACAAGAGCCTGAGCGTCCAGGTCGGCGGCAAGCTGTCCACCGTGGACGAGGTCCGTGACCTGCGGGTGTCCGGCGCGCGTCTCGGCGACGTCGCGACGATCGAGCAGGGCCCCGCGCCCGCCACGTCCATCACCCGCACCAACGGCAAGGACAGCCTCGGCATCTCGATGACGCTCGCGCCCGACGGCAACGCGGTCGCGCTGTCGCACGCGGTCCGCGACAAGCTGCCGCAGCTCGCCTCGGCGCTCGGCGGCGGCGCCGCGCTGACGATCGTGTTCGACCAAGCGCCGTTCGTGGAGAAGTCCATCGAGGGCCTCACGTCCGAGGGCGCGCTCGGCCTGCTGTTCGCCGTGCTCGTGATCCTGATCTTCCTGTTCTCGCTGCGCTCGACGCTGGTCACGGCCGTGTCGATCCCGCTGTCGGTGCTGGTCGCGCTGATCGCGCTGTGGATCGGCGACTACTCGCTGAACGTCCTCACGCTCGGCGGCCTGACCATCGCGATCGGCCGGGTCGTGGACGACTCGATCGTGGTGCTGGAGAACATCAAGCGACACCTGTCCTACGGCGAGGACAAGCGCCGGGCCGTGCTCGACGGCGTGCGCGAGGTCGCGGGCGCGGTGACCGCGTCGACGTTGACGACGGTCGCGGTGTTCCTGCCGATCGCCGTGGTCGGCGGGTTGATCGGCCAGCTGTTCTCGGCGTTCGCCATCACCGTCACGGTCGCGCTCGTCGCGTCGCTGCTGGTGTCGCTGACCGTGATCCCCGTGCTGGCGTTCTGGTTCCTCAAGCCGGGCAAGGAAGACGGCCCCGAGGCGGCCGAGCGCGAGCGCAAGAACATCCTCCAGCGGATCTACGTGCCGATCCTCCGGTTCGCCACGCGCAGGCGGCTGGTCACGGTGCTGATCGCGGTCGTCGTGTTCATCGGCACGCTCGGCCTGGTGCCGTTGCTCCAGACCAACTTCATCGACTCCTCCGGCCAGAACACCCTGAGCCTCAAGCAGGAGATGCCCGTCGGCACGAGCCTCGCGGCCACCGACGCGGCGGCCAAGAAGGTCGAGGGCCTGCTCGGCGAGATCGACGCCGTCCAGACCTACCAGGTCACCATCGGCTCGCAGCAGGGTTTCGCGGCCTTCGGCGGAGGCGGGAACTCGTCCACGGCGTCGTTCTCGGTGACGTTGAAGGAGGACAGCGACACGCCCGCCGTCGAGGCGGACCTGCGCAAGCGCACCGAGGCGTTGACCGACGCCGGTGACATCACCGTCGGCGCGGGCGGCGGTGGCGGCGGTTTCAACGCCAACACGGTGGCCGTGTCCGTCACGGCGGCCGACGCGGACGTGCTGCGCACGGCGTCCGACCAGGTCCGCGACGCGGTCCAGGGCACGACCGGCCTCACCGACGTGACCAGCGACCTCGGCGACAGCGCCCCGCGCGTCCAGATCACCCTCAACCGCGCGGCGGCGGCCCCGACCGGCCTCACCGACGCGGCCGTCGGCCAGCTCGTGGCGCAGGCGTTCCGCGGCGCGACGATCGGCCAGCTCACCTTGAACGGCGAGCAGCAGGACGTGGTGCTCCGCGGCGGCGCGGCCCCGACCGACCTGGAGCAGGTCAAGGCGCTGCCGTTGGCCGGTGGCCTGAAGCTCGGCGACATCGCCACGGTCGCGCAGGTCGACGGCCCGGTGCAGATCAAGCGCGTCGACGGCGACCGCAGCGTCACCGTCTCGGCGACCGCGACCGACCAGAACATCGGCGCGGTCACCGCGGAGCTGCAGAAGAAGCTCGACGGCTTGTCACTGCCCGCGGGCGCGGCGTTCACCATCGGTGGCGTCAGCGCGGACCAGCAGTCCGCGTTCGGCGACCTGGGTCTGGCGCTGCTGGTGGCCATCGCGATCGTGTTCCTGATCATGGTGGTCACGTTCCGCAGCCTGGTCCAGCCCCTGATCCTGCTGGTCTCCATCCCGTTCGCGGCCACCGGCGCCATCGTGCTGCTGCTGGCCACGGACACCGCGCTGGGCGTGCCCGCGCTGATCGGCGTGCTGATGCTCGTCGGCATCGTGGTGACCAACGCGATCGTGCTGATGGACCTCATCAACCAGTACCGAGCACAGGGGATGGGCATCCAGGAGGCGGTGATCGAGGGCGGCAGGCGCAGACTGCGCCCGATCCTCATGACCGCCGCCGCGACCATCTTCGCCTTGGCCCCCATGGCGCTGGGCATCACCGGCAGCGGCGGCTTCATCTCCCAACCGCTGGCCGTGGTGGTCATCGGCGGCTTGATCAGCAGCACCCTGCTGACCCTCGTGCTGGTGCCGACTCTGTACACGATGGTCGAGAACACGAAGGAACGCTTCACCCGCAAGAAGCCCACCGAAGCGGACGAACCGGAACGCGAACTGGTGCACAGCTGAGTGCGTCGGGGCGGGGTGTTGGAAGCCTTCCAACACCCCGCCTTTTCGGTGGAATCCCGCTGGTGGAGAGGGAATCAGGGGCGTGCGGCCCCTAGCCTTCAGCTATGCCACAGAGAGTGTCGACGGTGCGCGGGCGTGAACTCGGCGAAGGCGTGCGCGCCGCTGTCGAACGTGCCGGTCTGAGCGGCCGCGAGGTGGCGCGGTTGGTCGGTTGGGACCCGGCCAAGGTGTCAGACCTGCTCAACGGCAAGGGTGGGACGACCGAGATCGAACTCGCGGTCCTCCTAGGCGCGTGCAAGACACCCGTGGAGGAGCGCGAGCATCTTCTTGCGCTGCATCGGGAATCGACCGCCAAGGACTGGTTTCAACAGCACGGCGCGAGACTCCCGGTCCACCTGCGCACGCTCATCCAACACGAGAAGGCTGCCACCGGGGTCGTCAGTTGGCAGATGAACCTGGTGCACGGATTGCTGCAAACCTCGGACTACATGACTGCGGTCATCTCCGCTGGAGCGAACATGCCCGCGAACGAGGTGGCCGAACGAGTAGCTGCTCGCTTGGCCAGACAGCGGGTCTTCGATGGAAAGCGCGAGTTCACCTTCTACGTTCACGAGCAAGCTCTGCGTCTGCCCGTGGGTGATTCGGAGGTGATGTCCGATCAGATGCACCACCTGCTGCGCATGTCCGTCAGGCCCTACATCACCTTGCGGGTTGTTCCCACCGCGGCCGGAGCACACGCCGGGCTTGCGGGTTCGTTCGAGCTGATGACGTTTCCGGGAAACCAACCCGTGGTCAACGTGGAGACCGAGAATTCCAGCCTGTTCGTGGAGGCGAAAGCACCGGTCGACAGCTTCAAACGAGTGCTTGGCTCGCTCGCTCAGGTCGCGTTGGATGAGGAACAATCGAGGGGGTTGATCACCGAGATCGCGACCTAGGAGGCTCCTCGCATGGTTGCTTGGCGCAAGAGCAGCTACAGCGCATCTCAGCAAGCGTGCGTGGAGATCGGGCGCGGTGTCGGCATCCGGGACAGCAAGACCGCCGGCCAACTTCCGGTGAGCGCCGCGGCGTGGTCCGAGTTCCTCGCCGCCGTCAAAGCCGAACAGCTCGTCGGCGCGTGGAGCCCCCGAGACTCCACGCGCCGACGTGTCTAGAACGTCGTCGTGACGCAGGCCAGGCGGTCGCCCGCCGTGCCTGCCATGCCCGCCATCGTCATGCTGTGGGAGGCGTGCAGGACGACCGCGTTGGCCTCGCCCGGTCGGAACGTCCACTTCACCGACGCGGTCGTGGTGGCCGCGCCCTTGGCGTCCGTCGTCATGTCCAGCCAGATCTCGTTGTCCGTGTTGGCGAACGCCGGGTCGACCGACGGGGACACCGGGTCCTTCTTGTCCTGGTAGTGGGGGCCCGCGTCGGCCGGCTTGGCGCCGCACGGCTTGGTGTGGACGTGCGCGCCGTACTCGTGGTTCGGCAGCAGGCCCTCGACGGCCAGGGTGATCTTCGTCCCACCGTTGTCCTTTTCGGACGACACGGCCACCTTCGACGCCAACGGGATCAGGTCCTTGTCGTACGTGAGGCCGACCGGTTGCGTCCCGGAGTCCCTGGGGGCGGCCAACTCCAGGAACGCGGCGGGGGCCGACGACGATGCGGTGGTCGACGGCGTGCCCGCCGCCGCCGTGGGCTCGGAACCCGAGGAGCAGGCGGTCAGGCCACCGGTCAACGCGAGGGCACCCAGCAGGACTCCGGCGGTGTAACGCATGTCTCTCCTCCATCGCGCCCGGCGCTCGTCTGGCCGGGAAGTCAGCCAGGACACGGGCGCCGGGCCCGAGGAGTTCAGTCGAGACGCGAACATAGGGGTCCGAAGTGGACGGATCCCGTCAGACGATCACCTCGCCGTGCTCCCACGGGTTGCCGGACCAGCGGTTGCCGCCGTAGTTGCGGAACAGGTAGTGCCCGACCACCCGCGTCCGCCCGTCGACGGTCGACTCCACGAACGATCCGGACACCAGGTCCCACCCCTGGCGCGAGATGGCGTTCAGCACCGCGGTGGGCTCGACGCCGATCGTCCACCGGGTGCTGCCCACCACGACCGCGGCCCCCGCGCCCTCACCGATGCCCTCGATCGAGCACTGGAACACGTAGTCGGCCTGGTCGTACGCCGTGCGCGCCGACCCGGCCGGGGAGCGGAAGAACGCGACCTGCCGCTCGTCCGGGGGAGGCCCCGGCACGGGTCTGCCCTCGGCTTCGCGGATGGCCTTCGCGCGTTCCACGAAGGCCTCGTACCGCGCTTGCGCCTCGGCGCGGGCCGCGTCCTCCTCGGCCAGTTCCTCCGGGGTCTTCTTGCGCTTGAACGCCATGCGCGGTCGTCGGCCGGGACCCGCCGTTCGTTACGGCAGCGGCCGCCACGGGCTGGTGCCCGTGGTCGGCCGGGTGGGGTCCCGGAACGCGGGCAGGTCCGGCTCGTCGGCCCGCAGCGGCACCAAGCCGGTCGTGATGGCCCGCATGATCCGCTCGTGGGCCCGGCGCGCGTCGCCCGGTTTGCCGTCCACGAGGTCCGCCAGGTCCACCGGGGACCCGAAGTGGACCCGCAGCGCGGGCCGGGTGCGGACCGCGTGCCACCACGACGTCAGGTACGGCAGGAAGTCGCGCCAGCCGGTCGGGTGCAGGTTGCCCCAGTACATGGCCTCGTGCGCGCCCCACTGGCTCACCGGGACGACCACCGCGCCGCTGGTCAGGGCGATCCGCGCCACCCCGGTCTTCCCGCGTTCCGGCCACAGGCCGGGGTCGAGGCTGATGCGGCCCTCGGGGTAGACGGCGATCGGGTCGCCGCCGCGTTGCAGCGCGTCGACGCTGCGCTGCATGGCCTCGCCCACGTTCGCCGAGCGCCGGTCGACCCGCAGGTGGCCGGACGCCTTGAGCAGCGGGCCGAGCACGGGGGCGTCGAGCAGGCCCCCCGCCAGCATGAACCGCGGGGACACGTGGATTCGGCGGCAGGCCGCGATCAGGACGATCGGGTCGAGGTTGCCGATGTGGTTGGACGCGAGCAGCAGGGGACGGCCGCGCAGGGACGCCGGGATGTCGCCGGTGACCTCGAGCCTTCCGGTCACGCCGACGACGACTCGGTCGACCGCGATCAGCACGCGCCACAGAAGAGGGGTGGACACGGCGGGCAGATTACGGCGTGTCGAGGGTTCGCTCGGCATGTTCCGGGCAACCATGAGGCTGGACTCCTCTGACATCCGATCGGGTGCGGTCACCGGTGACCGGTGTGGCCGAAGTGACCAGTGTGGCGAAGAAAAGGAATACGGTAGGGCGCTATGGCGGGCCGAACGGGGACCTCTGGCAAGGGCACGACACGCGGCAAGACCGGGTCGAAGCCCCGGTCGGGCACGTCCGGGACGCGGGCCAAGGCTCCGGCGCGGAAAGCGCCTGCCCGCAAGGCGCCCGCCCGGCGGAGGTCCGGTGGCGGCGGTGCCGCCGTCGGCAAGGCCGCGGGGCTGGTCACGCGGGGTGTCGGCGGCATGGTCCGTGCGGTCGGCCGCACCAAGGAGTTGGACCCGGCGCACCGCCGTGACGGGTTGGGCGTGGTGCTCATCGCGCTGGCCGTGATCACCGCCGCGGGCGTCTGGTGGCGCGCGGGCGGTCCGGTCGGGTCGTGGGTCGACGTCGCCGTGCGCAGTTCCGTCGGCAACGCGGCCATCGTCCTGCCGCTCGTCCTGCTGGCCATCGGCGTGATCCTGATGCGCACCGAGCCGAAGCCCGAGACCCGGCCCCGGCTCGTCGTCGGAGGGCTGCTGCTCGGCGTGGCCGTGCTCGGCCTGCTGCACCTGCTGGGCGGACTGCCGGACGACCCGGTGGACCGCCGCACCGCCGGTGGCGCGCTCGGCTACCTGTCCGGCGGGTTCCTCGCGCAGGGGCTCACGGTCTGGGTCGCCGCTCCGCTGCTGATCCTGGTCGGCCTGTTCGGCGTGCTGGTGTTCACCGGCAAGTCCGTGCGCCAGGTGCTGGAGGCCGTGAAGCCCGGCGAGGTCGAGCACTTCGACGCCGACGAGGACCTCGACGACCTCCCGGAGGAGGGCAAGACGGTCAAGCTGCGCAGGCCGTCGCGCAACCGCCGCCAGGCCGTGGAGAAGACCGAGGTCCAGCCCGAACTGCCGCTGGACGACGAGGAGGTCCCCGCGCCACCGCCGCGCCGGGCCCCGGTCAAGGAGAAGGCGCCGCCGCCGGTCGAGAAGCCGAAGGAGCCGCTCGTCTCCCGCGCGGTCGAGGGCGACTACAAGCTGCCGCCGCCGACCGTCCTCAAGGACGGCGACGCGCCGAAGACCCGCAGCAAGGCCAACGACCTGATGATCGAGGCCATCTCCGGCGTGCTGGACCAGTTCTCGATCGACGCGCAGGTCACCGGGTTCACCCGCGGCCCGACCGTGACCCGCTACGAGGTCGAGCTCGGGCCGGGCGTGAAGGTCGAGAAGATCACCGCGCTGACCAAGAACATCGCGTACGCCGTCGCCACGGACAACGTGCGGCTGCTCGCCCCGATCCCCGGCAAGTCCGCCGTCGGCATCGAGGTGCCCAACAGCGACCGCGAGATGGTGCGGCTGGGCGACGTGCTGCGCGCGCCGACCACGATCAAGGACAACCACCCGATGCTCATCGGGCTGGGCAAGGACATCGAGGGCAACTTCGTCACGGCGAACCTCACGAAGATGCCCCACCTCCTGGTGGCGGGTTCCACGGGTTCCGGTAAGTCGAGCTTCGTGAACTCGATGCTGGTGTCGCTGCTGGCGCGCGCCACGCCGGACGAGGTTCGGATGATCCTGATCGACCCGAAGATGGTCGAGCTGACGCCGTACGAGGGCATCCCGCACCTGATCACACCCATCATCACCCAGCCCAAGAAGGCGGCCGCCGCGCTGTCGTGGCTGGTGGAGGAGATGGAGCAGCGGTACCAGGACATGCAGGTCAACCGGGTGCGGCACATCGACGACTTCAACCGGAAGGTGAAGTCCGGCGAGATCACCGCGCCGCCCGGCAGCGAACGCGTCTACCGGCCGTACCCGTACATCATGGCGATCGTCGACGAGCTGGCCGACCTGATGATGACCGCCCCGCGCGACGTCGAGGACGCGATCGTCCGCATCACGCAGAAGGCCCGTGCCGCGGGTATCCACCTGGTGCTGGCGACGCAGCGGCCGTCGGTGGACGTCGTGACCGGCCTGATCAAGACGAACGTGCCGTCCCGGCTGGCGTTCGCGACGTCGTCGCTGACCGACTCGCGGGTCATCCTCGACCAGCCCGGCGCCGAGAAGCTGATCGGCATGGGCGACGCGCTGTACCTGCCGATGGGCGCCTCGAAGTCGGTGCGCGTGCAGGGCGCGTTCGTCGGCGACGAGGAGATCTCCGAGATCGTCGACTTCGTCAAGAACCAGGCGCAGCCGGAGTACACCGACGGCGTCACGGCCGCGAAGGCCGGGGAGAAGAAGGAGATCGACGCCGACATCGGCGACGACCTCGAGGTGCTGATCGCGGCGACCGAGCTGATCGTCACGTCCCAGTTCGGCTCCACGTCGATGCTCCAGCGCAAGCTGCGCGTCGGCTTCGCGAAGGCGGGCCGGCTGATGGACCTGCTGGAGACGCGCGGCGTGGTCGGGCCGTCCGAGGGCTCGAAGGCCCGCGAGGTGCTGATCAAGCCGGACGAGCTGGACTCCGTGCTGTACCTGATGCGCGGCGGCGGAGACCCCGAGTAGACCGGGGCGGGCCCTTTCCGGGCCCGCCCCCGCTACTACTTCGCGAAAGCCGCGGCCTTCGCCTGCACGTTGAACTTCGACACCGCGTCGGCGGTGCTCGCGGAACTCGCGCCGAACTCGCGCACGGCCGCGTAGTACAGGTCGGCCGTGCGGTTGCACGCCCAGTTGCCCGCGCACTGGAAGTACATGTCGGCCTTGAAGTTGTTGTCGATGCGCAGCCGGGTCGTCTCGTTGAACCGGCCCTGCTTCTTGTAGTTCCGGTAACCGAAGTCGTGCCGCTGGCACGCGGGCAGGAACTTGAACCCGAACGGGTTGTCCGGCGACCAGGAACAGCCGTCGTCGGACCAGTCCAGCTGATCGGCGTTGGGCTTCTGCGCCTTGATGGCGGTGAACTGCGCCAACGTCTTGCTGAACAGGTAGTTGTCGGTCACCGCGGGCGCGTCGATGGCGGCCTGGGCGACACCGGACCCGAGGACCAGCGCGAACACGGCGATGACCGCGGCGACGGTGGTGCCGGACATGCGGCGCAGGGAAGTCGCGAACAAAGTGGAGCCCCCTAGGGAGTAGGTGTGATGTGGTTCATACCTCTACTCCGGGCTCCTATGTCACCCCTATACGGCGTAATACTTTATAACAATGGGTGAATCCTTCCGTTGTTTGCGCCAGCGGTAAAACTCGTTGACCCGCGGGATGATTTAGCGGGGTTCGGGAAAGCGAACGCCACCCGGTGCCGGGCGGGTCTCACGCGGGGCCGTCGTCCTGGCCGCCGCGGTCGAGGAAGCGGCGGATCGCGGGCTCGTCCGGGACGTCCGTGTCGAGAGCCGGGTCGACCAGGCGTTCGGCGATCGGGACCGCCTCGTCCACCCAGGCGGGGCGGAAGTCGGCGCTGGGAAGCAGGCCGTGGCGGGCCGCGAACTCCTCGGCGGCGTCGCGGATCGATTCGCGCAGGGTGCCGATGACGACGGTTTCGGCGGTGTAGGTGAGCTCCACCAGGAGGGCTCGGACGCGGTCCAGTTGGTCCTCGTCGCCGGTCAGGGTGGGCCAGAGCCTGCGTTCGAAGATCTCGACGAACTCGGCCGCGACCTTGTTCGTCTCCTCGCGCAGCACGGTGAACTTGTCCAGCACGTCGTCGCTCGGCAGCCCCAGGCCGGTCAGGCGGTTGCCCGCGTCCAGCGCCCACCGGCGGCAGTGCGGCCAGCCGTGCCGCCAGCGCACCAACCCGAGCTGCATGGCCCGGCGCAGCAGGCGCGGGCGGAGGCTGCCGGTCGGCACCAGCCTGGAGATGTCGCGGACGCGGATGCGCACCCAGTCGTCCGGGCCCTCGGCGTCGCCGACGCCCAGCACGGCGGCGACGCTGGCGCCCTTCTCGCGCGCCGCCACCAGTTCCGCGATGGCGGGCAGCGAGAAGCCGCGCGACTGCAACCGCGCGACGAGCGTCAGGCGTTCCAGGTGCGTGTCGTCGTAGTGGGCGACGCGGCCCTGCCTCCTCGGCGGGTGCAGGACGCCTTTCGTCTGGTACATCCGGATCGTGCTGCTGGGCAGCCCGGCGCGCGCCGCGAGTTCGTCCACGGTGAGGGAGAGCACCCGGCCACCGTAACAGCCAGGACTCTTCTAGTGTTCGTTCGAACGGTTAGAGGTGCAGCAGCATCCGGGAATTCCCCAGGGTGTTCGGCTTCACGTAGGACAGGTCGAGGAACTCGGCCACGCCCTCGTCGACCGAGCGGCGGATCTCCTCGTAGACCTCCGGCGACACGGGCGTGCCGTCGATCTCCACGAAACCGTGCCTGCCGAAGAACTCCGTCTCGAACGTCAGCACGAAGATCCGCGACAGCTCCAGCTCCCGCGCCACGGCCACGAGCTGCGCCACGATCCGGTGACCGAGGCCCCGCCCGAGCGCCAGCGGGTCGACCGCGACCGTCCTGATCTCGGCCAGGTCCTCCCACAGGACGTGCAGCGCGCCGCACCCCTGCACCACGCCGTCCACCTCGGCGACCCAGAACTCCTGCACGTTCTCGTACAGCGTGACCAGGGGTTTCGCCAACAGCACCTTCCCGACGTACTGGTCGACCAGTGCCTTCATCGCCCGCACGTCGCTGGTGCGGGCCCTTCGCACGACTACGCCACCGCTCACGATCGTGAATTTAGTGCCGTGGCGGAATTCCGCCGACGTCACGTGTCCCACAGGTGAATTCCAGTGTGGGGACCTCCGCCGGTTACGCTGGGCCCGTGTCCACTCCCACCACGTCCAAGCGCGTCGCCATGCTCACTCTCGGGTGCGCCCGCAACGAGGTCGACTCGGAAGAACTCGCCGGTCGGCTGACGAGCGGCGGGTGGGAACTGGTCGACACCGACGACGGCGGCGCGGACGTCGTGGTGGTCAACACCTGCGGTTTCGTCGAATCCGCCAAGAAGGACTCCATCGACACGCTGCTGGCGGCGTCGGACAGCGGGGCGAAGGTCGTCGCGGTCGGGTGCATGGCCGAGCGGTACGGCGCGGAGCTGGCGTCCAGCCTGCCCGAGGCCGACGCGGTGCTGGGCTTCGACCACTACGCCGACCTGGCCGCCCGCCTGGACGACGTGGCCGCCGGCCGGACGATCGAGTCGCACAAGCCGGTCGACCGCCGCACGCTGCTGCCCCTCACGCCGGTGCAGCGGCCCGCCGCGGTCGCCAAGGACGACGTGCAGGTGCCCGGTCACGGCTGGGGCCCGACGAAGGTCATGCGCAAGCGCCTGGACACCGCTCCGGTGGCGCCGCTGAAGATCGCGTCCGGCTGCGACCGCCGCTGCTCGTTCTGCGCCATCCCGTCGTTCCGCGGCTCGTTCGTGTCGCGCCACCCCGACGAGGTCGTGGCCGAGGCCCGCTGGCTGGCCGAGCAGGGCGTGCGCGAGCTGTTCCTGGTGAGCGAGAACTCCACGTCCTACGGCAAGGACCTGCCGCGCGAGCTGGGCGGTGGCAGCGCGCTGGACGTGCTCCTGCCCCGGCTCGCCGAGATCGAGGGCATCGACCGCGTCCGCGTCTCCTACCTCCAGCCCGCGGAGACGAAGCCCGGCCTGGTGAAGGCGATCGCGACCACGCCCGGCGTCGCCCAGTACTTCGACATGTCGTTCCAGCACTCCAGCGAGACCGTGCTGCGCCGCATGCGCCGCTTCGGCTCCACGGAGTCGTTCCTCGGCCTGATCAAGCAGATCCGCGAGCTGGCGCCCGAGGCGGGCATCCGCAGCAACGTGATCGTGGGCTTCCCCGGCGAGACCGAGGAGGACGTGGCCGAACTGGAGCGCTTCCTCACCGAGGGCATGCTCGACGCGGTCGGCGTCTTCGGCTACTCCGACGAGGACGGCACCGAGGCTGAGGACCTGCCGGACAAGCTCGACGCCGACACCATCACCGCCCGTGTGACGCGTCTCACGGCGCTGGTCGAGGAATTGACCTCCCAGCGCGCCGAGGACCGGGTCGGGCAGGAGGTGGTCGTCCTGGTCGAGCACGAGGAGGACGAGGAGTCCGACTGCGTCGGCCGCGCCGCCCACCAGGCCCCCGAGGTCGACGGCGAGTGCGTGATCGTGGACGCCGAGGGCCTCAAGGTCGGTGACCTGGTCCGCTGCCTCGTCGACTCGTCCGAGGGCGTCGACCTGGTGTGCACCCCGCTCGAGGTCCTGCCCAGGGGCGGTCCCCGATGACCGAGGTGGGCGGAGAGCCCGCCGCGACACCGGTGCCGCTGCTGAACATCGCGAACATCCTCACGATGTCGCGGTTGGTGCTGGTCCCGGTGTTCCTGGCCGCCCTCTTCTCGGCGGACGGCCACCAGACCGGGTGGCGGCTCGCCGCGTTCGCGGTGTTCGCGATCGCGTCGTTCACCGACCACGTCGATGGCAACCTGGCCCGCAAGCACGGCCTGATCACCGACTTCGGCAAGATCGCCGACCCGATCGCGGACAAGGCCCTCACCGGCGCCGCGCTGGTCGGCCTGAGCCTGCTCGGCGAGCTGCCGTGGTGGGTGACCGTGCTGATCGCGGTCCGCGAGATCGGCGTCACGCTGCTGCGGTTCTGGGTCATCCGGCACGGCGTGATCCCGGCCAGCCGGGGCGGCAAGGCCAAGACGCTCGTGCAGATCTTCGCCATCGGCCTCTACCTGCTGCCGCTGCCGTCGCTGCTGGTCCCGGTGGCCCAGGTCGCCATGGGCGCGGCCGTGGTCCTGACCGTCGTGACGGGCGTCGACTACGTGATCCGCGCCGTGCGGCTGCGCGCCCGCGGCCGTCGGGCCGTGGCGGGCGCGTGACCGACCCGGCCGCCGTCGTCGCCCTGCTGCGCGCTCGCGGCGAGACGGTGGCCACCGCCGAGTCGTTGACCGCCGGTCTCGTGACGGCCGCCCTGACGTCCGTACCGGGCGCCAGCGCCGTCGTGCGCGGCGGGCTCGTCGTCTACGCGACCGACCTGAAGCACGCGCTCGCGGGCGTGGACGAGGCCCTGCTGGCCGCGCACGGCGCGGTGCACCCCGAAGTGGCCCGCCAGTTGGCCGTGGGGGCGCGAACGCGGTGCGGGGCGACCTGGGGCCTGGGGCTGACCGGTGTGGCCGGTCCCGACCCGCAGGACGGCGTCGCGCCGGGCACGGTGCACGTCGCCGTCTCGAACGAGACCGGAACCGCGGTGGAGACGATGACTCTGGGTGGCGACCGTCACGCCGTGCGGTCCCAGTCGGTCGACGGCGTCCTCTCCCTGCTGGTGACCCGGTTGACCAGCACTTCCGGGTGACGTGCCCGGTGGATTCCGTGGCCGAGCGGTGAACGGGCCGGGAACTCGACGGCCCCGCCACTCGTTCGCCCTTGGCGGACGTGTCCCGAAGTAACTGCCCGTTGTCCGGGTGTATCGGTAACGTGGGGGCACGGCCGGCCGGAAGGAGGCGCGCGATGACCGTGCTGCTACGCGAGGCGATCGGTGATCGGCTCCGCCATGCCCGCACCACCCAACGCCGCACGCTGCGCGAGGTCTCCAGGACCGCCCGTGTCAGCTTGGGGTACCTGTCCGAGGTGGAGCGTGGCCGCAAAGAAGCCTCCAGCGAGTTGCTGGCGGCTATTTGCGAGGCGTTGGACCTGCCCCTGTCCGAACTACTGAACCGGGTCGCCAGTGACATGGGCGCCCTGGAGCCGGTCACCAGCCCGGCGGCGCTCACCAAGCGCCCCGAACCCGCGAAGGCGGGGCTGGAACCGAGTCTGGACGCGGGCACGCTCGTGCCCGCGGTGATCGGCAACGACCTGTCCGACCTGCGGCTGCAGCCCGTCCTCAGCCACAGGTTGTCCACTTCGATCAGTCCACCGCGCGGTGCCGTGGTGGCGGCCTGATCCACACACGCGATCACAGCGCCGAGCGGGGGACACCCCGTCTCGGCGCTGTCGCGTACAACGAGTTGGCCACGCCGAGTGGGGGTTGCCGACCATCCCCGGACGCGGCGGGGGAGGATTGACCACGCCGACGACGAAAGTCGCGGGGCGGTCTCAGGGTGATCCCGGATATCTCCCCAGGTCGGTGGAAGCAGCGCGGCACAACTGACACGATGGAACCAACACCGGCACCGGGTCGTTGCCAATCACGAGCGCGAGCCAGGAAAGTACGGAGAAGGCAGGCGTAGGAGATGGCCAACCCTTTCGTGAAGGCGTGGAAGTACTTCATGGCGTCGTTCTCGTCGAAGATCGATGAGCACGCCGACCCGAAGGTGCAGATCCAGCAGGCCATCGAGGAGGCACAG
>Ga0247771_1000311_pt1 | contig 16553 bp, 15 predicted proteins | sample UWRJL197509C6_FD_179948 | JGI IMG/M metagenome (GOLD analysis project Ga0247771, IMG submission 179948) | Plant litter microbial communities from Arlington Agricultural Research Station in Wisconsin, United States - UWRJ-L197-509C-6 | ecosystem: Environmental > Terrestrial > Plant litter >...
TGGTCGCTACGATCACCTGCACGTCCTCGTTGAGGAACTGGTCCTGGCGGTCGGCGCGGAGCTTGGAGTCGAGGCCGGCATGATAAGCGACGGCCTTGATGCCGTTTGCTTCGAGGGTCTCGGCCAGCTCTTCGGTGGTCTTACGGTTGAGGGTATAGATGATGCCGCTCTTGTTCTTCATCTGAACGATGAAGCGGACCATGCTCTTAAGCGTTTCTTCCTTTTTAATTTTGGGCTGGATCTCGTAGTAGAGGTTGTCGCGGTTAAAGGAAGAGATGAAGATGACGGGCTCGCGCAAGCCGAGGTTCTTTACGATATCGCTCTGCACCTTGGGCGTGGCCGTGGCGGTGAGGGCGATGACGGGCACTTCGGGGCTGATCTGGTCCATCATGTCGCGGAGACGGCGGTACTCGGGGCGGAAGTCGTGACCCCACTCGGAGATGCAGTGCGCTTCGTCGACGGCAAAGAAAGATATCTGAAGGTCGCTGAAGAAGTCGAGGTTGTCCTGCTTGGTGAGGGTTTCGGGGGCGACATAGAGCATCTTGGTGCGGCCGGACTTGAGGTCGTCGTGCACGGCTCTTATTTCTTTTTTGGACAGGGTCGAGTTGAGGAAGTGGGCGATGTCGTCGCTGCTGCTGTAGCCGCGCACGAGGTCCACCTGGTTCTTCATGAGGGCGATGAGCGGGCTGACGATGATGGCCACGCCGGGAAGGGTCATGGCGGGGAGCTGGTAGCAAAGGCTTTTGCCGCCGCCGGTCGGCATGATCACGAATGTATCTTTCCCGGCGAGTAAGGAGGTGATGATCTCTTGTTGCTGGCCTTTGAATTCCTTAAAGCCAAAATATTCCTGGAGGGCGGATTTCAAATCCAGGGTTGGCGCCTTACCGGTCTTGGACTTTTTACCGGGGCTTTTCTTAACGGTAGACATTTCTATCAACGATTTTATACTTCTGCAGCGATAATAAATATCCCTTTTTTATGAGCGGCAAGAGGGGGCCGGAGTTTTGACCAGGTTTTATAGCGTGAGCTGATAAAAGGTGGCGGATTAGGGCAGCCTCGTAGGCCGTTCGGTCAAAAAAGGAAAGCGAATTTAGCGACTGGCGCCCGATTATACCAGTTAAAATAGTTAAAATGACAACTAAATTGAAAAGATGATTGGAAGCAAATCCGCTAATTTTGAGGGCTTGGAAAAACATGCCACCATACTGGACGCAGCCCTGCGCACCATCGACATGGAAGCGGCGGCCATCAACCAGCTGAAAGGCCAGCTGGACGCGGATTTCGAGGAAGCGATTGACTGCCTGGCCCGCTGCGGCGGCCGCATCGTCATCAGCGGTATCGGCAAAAGCGCCATCATCGCCCAGAAGATCGTGGCCACCCTCAATTCCACCGGCTCGCCCGCCGTCTTTCTCCACGCCGCCGACGCCATCCATGGCGACCTCGGCATGGTGCAGCAGGACGATATCGTGATCATCATCAGCAAGAGCGGCGAGAGCCCCGAGATAAAAGTGCTGGTGCCCCTCATCCGCAATTTCGGTAACGTGCTGATGAGCATCACCGGCAACATGAAATCATACCTGGCGAAAAAATCGGACTTCATCTTCAACACGACCGTAGACCAGGAAGCCTGCCCCAACAACCTGGCGCCGACCACGAGCACTACGGCCCAGCTGGTGATGGGCGATGCTATAGCAGTTTGCCTGATGGAGAAGAAAGGGTTTGCGATAGAAGACTTTGCAAAGCTGCACCCCGGCGGCACGCTGGGCAAGAAGCTCTACCTGCGCGTAGCCGACCTCTACATCGACCATGAAAAGCCCGAAGTAAAGACCGAGCAGTCGGTAAAGGAAGTGATCATGGAGATGACCCGCACCCGCCTCGGCGTGACCGGCGTAACGGGCGCCGACGGCAAGCTCGTAGGCATCATCACCGACGGCGACCTCCGCCGCATGCTCGAAAAAAGCGACACCATAGAACGCATAACCGCCCGCGACATCATGAGCCACAACCCCAAGACCATCCGCCCCTCGGAGATGGCCGTGAATGCGCTCGACGTGATGCGGCAGAATTCAATCACCCAGCTTGTAGTGGCGGAGGACGGGGACTACCTCGGCATCCTGCACCTGCACGACCTGGTAAAAGAAGGTTTGATATAACGTGATGGAAACACAACCACCCAAAGACCCGAACACCTACATCGCCATAATGGCCGGCGGCATCGGCAGCCGCTTCTGGCCCCTCAGCCGCGTGAACCTGCCCAAGCAGTTCCTCGACATCCTGGGCACCGGCAAGACCCTCATACAGCAGACCTACGAGCGCTTCGCCGCCCTCGTGCCGCGCGAGAACATCTACGTGGTAACGGCCAACGAATACCTCGACATCACCCAGGAACAATTGCCCGGCATACCGCGCGAGAATATTCTGGGCGAACCCTTTCGCAAGAATACCGCGCCCTGCATCGCCTATATTTCCTTCAAGCTGCAGCAGATAAACCCCGAGGCCTCCCTCATCATCGCACCGGCGGATCACCTGATACTGAATGAAGAAAAATTCCTCGACGTGTGCCGCCATGCGCTCGACTTCGTCAACCACTTCAACGCGCTGGTGACCATCGGCATCAAGCCCACCTATCCCAACACGGGCTACGGCTACATTCAGCACGACGGCATGGAATCGATACAGTCCGTCTTCAAGGTGAAGACCTTTACCGAAAAGCCCAACATCGAGCTGGCGCGCACCTTCATGGCCAGCGGCGATTTTCTCTGGAACTCGGGCATCTTCGTATGGCAGGTGAAGAAGGGCCTCGAAGGCTTTCAGAAGCACCTCCCCGAAATGTTCGAGCTCTTCGCCGGCGAGCAGGACAAGCTGAACACGCCCGGCGAGAAAGCGGCCATCGAAGAGATCTACCCCCAATGCTCGAACATATCCATCGACTTCGGCGTAATGGAAAAGGCCGACAACGTTTACGTGATCCCCGCCTCCTTCGGCTGGAGCGACCTCGGTACCTGGAACAGCGCCTGGGAGAATATGGAAAAAGACTACCTCGACAATGCGGTGGCCGGCAACAACGTGATCGTGTTCGACACCAGCAAATGCGTGGTGCACGTGCCCGATGAAAAGCTGGTGGTATTGCAGGGGCTCGAAGACTACATCGTGGCGGATACGAAGGACGTGCTCCTCATCTGCCACAAAGAAAAGGAACAGGAAATAAAGGAGTACGTGGCGGAAGTGAAGCGGAACAAGGGCGACAAATTCCTGTAAACCCCGACGCACGGCCGCACGGTCAACCGATCAAAGATATTTATGAATTTTAATAATATTCTTTTTTTAGATATAGAGACCGTCTCGCAGTACGAGTCGTACCAGCAGATGCCGGAGGACTGGAAAGAGCTGTGGGACCTGAAGGCCCAGATCATCATCCGCAACAAGGAAACGGAGAGCTACGAATCGGTATACCACCGCGCGGGCATCTATGCGGAGTTCGGCAAGATCGTGTGCATATCCTGCGGCTGCATACAGGGCACCGGCGAGGATAAAAAGCTCGTGATCAAATCCTACTCCGGCGAGGATGAGCGAAAGCTCCTCCTCGATTTTGCCGACATGCTGCAGAAGTGGAGCAACGAATCGGACAAGTTCCTGTGCGCCCACAACGGCAAGGAGTTCGACTATCCCTACATCTGCCGGCGCATGATCATCAACAGCGTGGAGATACCCGAAGCGCTGAAGATCAGCGGCCGCAAACCCTGGGAGATCCGCCACCTCGATACGATGGAGATGTGGAAGTTCGGCGATTATAAAAGCTATACCTCGCTGAAGCTGATGGCCAAGGTGCTCGGCATCCCCTCGCCCAAGGACGACATCGACGGCAGCCAGGTGAACGGCGTCTACTGGCTCGAAAAAGATATAGACCGCATCGTTAATTATTGCCAGAAAGATGTGGTGACGCTGGCCCAGGTGATGCTGCGCTTTTATTGCAACCCCCTCATCAGGCCCGAAAACGTTTCCATCAAGTACGTACGCCAGAACCAGCTCTAGCAGCGCGTTTCAGGCCATCGATAAAACTTCAGCCCTTGCAACCGTCCATACTTTCCAAGCTGCCCCATGTAGGCACGACCATCTTTACCGTTATGAGTTCGCTGGCCGCCGAGCATAAAGCCATCAACCTGGGCCAGGGCTTTCCCGATTACCCCATGAGCGAAGAGCTGATAGACCTCGTAGCCGCCGCCATGCGGAACGGACACAACCAGTACGTGCACATGAACGGCTACCCGCCCCTGCGCGAAGCGCTGGCGGAAAAAGCGGACTTCCTCTACGGCGCAAAGCTCAACCCCGATACCGACATAACCGTAACGCCCGGCGGCACCTATGCGCTCTATACCGCCCTCACCACTCTGCTGCAGCCGGGCGATGAAGTGATCGTGTTTGAACCGGCTTACGACAGCTATATCCCCGCCATTGAAATGAACGGCGCAAAGGCCGTAACCGTACAACTACGGTTCCCCGGCTATACCATCGATTGGGCGGCCGTTCGCGAAAAGATCAATACAAAGACGCGGGCCATCCTCATCAACTCGCCCCACAACCCCACCGGCAGCGTCCTCTCGAAAAACGACATCGACGAGCTGACGGCCATCGTTGAGGACACGAACATCATCATCATCAGCGACGAAGTGTACGAGCACCTGATCTTCGACGGTAAAAAGCATGAAAGCGTACTGCGTTATCCCCGGCTGTTCGAGCGGAGCTTTGTATGTTTTTCCTTCGGCAAGGTGTATCACTGCACGGGCTGGAAGCTGGGCTATTGCATGGCGCCGGCGGCCTTGATGAAGGAGTTCCGGAAGATCCACCAGTTCAACTGTTTTACCTGCGATACGCCGAAGCAGGTGGCGCTGGCGCAGTTCCTCGGCCGCCGCGAATCCTATCTCGAATTGGGTTCCTTCCTGCAAAAGAAGCGCGACTTTTTTGCAGGGCTGATGGAAGGCACGAAGTTCGAACCGCTGCCCAGCTCGGGAAGCTATTTCCAGGTGTATTCGTATCGCCAGATCTCGGAGGAGAATGAAAAGGATTTTGCGGTACGCCTTACAAAGGAATGCGGCGTGGCCACTATACCTGTATCGGCATTTTACCGGCACGATGTGAACAACCAGGTGCTGCGCTTCTGCTTCGCCAAGAAGGAAGAAACCCTGGAAGCCGCCGTGGACCTGCTTCGCAGCTTCGGTCGGTAATCCCTGTTTTTATTCCGGTGCCGATCCGCGCATGACAACTTCGGCTCGCTTGTGTTCGATCTGTTAACGACGGAACGGTCCGCGCATACTTACCTATTTTTGCTGCTTAAATTTTTATTTATGCGGTACCGCATGTCGCTCACGGAAAAGCTTATCCTTGGCCTGCTGCTCATCATCCTCGCCCTCGGCTACGTGCTTTTTTATACCAACCTGCCCGCCTTCGTTATTTATGTGGAAGAAGACGGTACCGTAGAATGGCTGACCGTACTGGGTTTGATCCTCGCCTGCTTTGTATGCGTGGGTCGCTTCTTCAGGCTTTTCCGCAAGCGAAGCTGGTGGTTCCTTACCGTGGTGGCGGGTCTGGCCCTGCTGATGTTCTTCGGTGCGGGTGAAGAAATTTCCTGGGGCCAGCGGATCTTCGGCATCAAGAGCTCCGCATTTTTCGAACACAATAATTCACAGCACGAGACCAATTTTCATAACCTCATCGTGGATGGCATAAAGGTCAACCGGCTGATCTTCTCAACCCTGCTCAGCATCTTTCTCGGCATCTACCTGGTTGTGTTCCCGATCGTGTACGAAAAGAACAGGGCCATCGCGCGCTTCTTCAACCGCAGCGCCGTACCCATTCCGCGCATATACCAGATCGTTAGTTTCATTCTTCTCTTCATCATCACCTCGCTGCTGCAGCACGAAAAGCGCGCCGAGCTGCTCGAGTGCGGCACCGCCCTCCTTTTCTTCCTCATCATCCGCTACCCGAAAAATAGCGAGGCCTTCGATCCCGCACGCCGGCTTGACTAGGGCTTTCTTATCCGCGCCAGCATCAGCGTATCCAGCGATCCGCTGCGCGTGGCCGGACTGAGGAATTTCATTTTTATGGTCGATACGTTGTAGTCGGGACGCTGCATCAGGGGCTCGATGATAAAGCCCTGCCCTGAAAGATAGTTGCGCAGGTCGCGCGAAAGCAGGAAGTAGTTTCCGCTGACGGACGGATAGCGCGCGGCAAGGCTGTCCGGTGTAATGATCGGGTGAATATGACCCGTATAAAAATCGAAGCTGTGCGCCTGGTCTTCCACCAGAAATACCTGCTCGTTGGAGATGCCGCTACGGTTGAAATCCTTTGCCAGCTCGTTGCCGCCCTGATACCTCATCACCTGCGGAAAGAAATTATAGTTCAGGAAAAAGTTGAGCAGCAGGGAGGCGGCCAGCCCGGCGTACCAGAACTTCATCGCACTCCAACGCTTAAACACCAAGGCCACGAAAGCCGCTACCAGCAAGAGTCCTGTTATCCACACAATAATATTATCGGGCTTGAAGAAGTAGAAGTTCAGCGCCAGCGTAATGAGCAGCACCAGCGCCGCAAAGCAGGTCTGGAACACGGTATAGAACTTTCGCCCGCGCGGACGCATCAGCACAAAACGTAAATAAGGAGCCGTAAAGAGGGCCGCCATCGGGAAGAGCATGATGATGTAATGCGGCATCTTGAACTTCGAAAAAGAGATGACAAAAAGCACGAAGGCAAAGGCCGCCGCGGCAAAGCCGAAAGTGGTCCGTCTCTTTTTCTGATACACCAGCCGGCGGAGCCAGAAGAAGAGCGCGGCGTAAGCGGCAATGCTCCACGGCAGGAAGGCCCAGAGAAAAGTATGGTAGAGGAAGAAATAATCGCTGTTGCGGCCGTGCCCGCCCTGGTCGAAGCCCTGGGAGCGCTCGAAGAGCTGGTCGAATAAAATAAAGCGGAGGCCTGAATGGTGGGTGGTGCCGCGGATCACCTTCTCGGGATGCAGGTCGTACTGAAGGTAGTAGGCATAGAGCACGGGCGAGATGAAAAGGGCAAAGAGGGGGATGAAGAGCCAGGTGCGTGGCTGCCAGAGCACGCTCCACTGCTTTTTGAGGAGGATATAAAAAAATACGGGTATGAAGGCCACGACCGGACCGATCCAGCCTTTGGTGCTGAAGGCCATCGCCGCAGACAGGGCTGCGAAGGCCAAGGCGGCCGTCCTGCGCCTGTCCACATAAACTACCAGCTGCCAGGTGGCGGTGACGATAAAGGCCGTCAGGGGCGTCTCCATGCGGGCATCCATGATCGCCATCACAAACGATTGGGCGGTAGCCAGGATGATCGCCGCCAGCCAGGCCGTGGTCTTGCCCGACAGGTGACGGGCCAGACGGTAGGTGCTGTAAACGGAAAGCAGGGAGAAAAGAAAGGCCGGGAAGCGGTGGGCAAAGGTATTCACCCCGAAGAGCTTGAAGCTGGCGGCCGACACCCAGAAGAGCAGGTGGGGCTTGTCGAGGTAGTCGGTGCCGCGGTCGATGAGGTTTACGAAATCGTTGTGCTGGTACATGTACAGGGCGATGTCGCCGTGGTGAGCGGCATCCTTGTCCATGAGCGGAAAAAAGAAAGATCCGGCATAAACGACCAGGCAAAGGCCGGCGACCAGCCATTGCACCTGTGCCGGCCAGGCCGGGCGGTTAGTTTGCTTCATGTTCGGAAGTTTAAGATCGATCGCTACAATCCAAGCTGGGCGCTGATCTCGAGCATGCGGTCGAGGGAGCGCTTGGCCTGGAGGCGCAGCTCTTCATCCATCAGTATCTCGGGCTGCTCGTATTTCATGCAGAGGTAGACCTTTTCGAGGGTGTTGCGCTTCATGTGGGGGCAGTCGTTGCAGGCGCAGCTGTTGTCGGGCGGCGCGGGGATGAAGGTCTTGTCCGGCGCCTGCTTTACCATCTGGTGCAGGATGCCGGCCTCGGTGGCTACGATAAATTCCTTGTGCGGCGTATTGCGGGTATAGGCCAGCAGCTGGGTGGTGGAGCCCACGAAGTCGGAGATGCGGAGGATGGGGTCTTCGCATTCGGGGTGAGCGATGAGCTTGGCCTCGGGGTGGCGCACCTTCAGGCGGGTGATCTTTTCGAGGCTAAAGATCTCATGCACCATGCAGGCGCCGTTCCACAGCAGCATATTGCGGCCCGTGACCTTGTTCACCCAGGCGCCCAGGTTCTTGTCGGGGGCGAAGATGATGGGCTGATCTTTGGGCAGGCTGTCCACGATGGCCTTGGCATTGGAGCTGGTGCAGATGATATCGCTGAGGGCCTTGATGCCGGCGCTGCAGTTGATGTAGGAGATAACGAGGTGGTCGGGGTGCTGCTCCTTGAACTTTTTGAAGAGCGGGGGCGGGCAGGACTCGCTGAGGGAGCAGCCGGCCTTAAGGTCGGGGATGACCACCTTTTTGGAGGGGTTGAGGATCTTGGCGCCTTCGGCCATGAAGTGAACGCCGGCGAAGACGATCATGTCGGCATCGGTCTTGGCCGCTTGCTGGGCCAGCCCGAGGCTGTCGCCGAGGTAGTCGGCTATGTCCTGGATGTCGGGCTCCTGGTAGAGGTGGGCGAGCACGATGGCGTTCTTTTCTTTTTTCAGCCTTTCGATCTCCGCGAAGAGGTCGAGGGTGGAATCGAGGTCGACGTCGAGGAAGCCTTTTTCCTCCAGCTCATTTTTCGCTATCAACATTTCCTGCTCCATGTAATAATATATAATACTTCTATTTTTATAATTAAACCTATTACTATTAGGGGTGTGGATTGGGGGATAACTAAGTTTTTCTGTTTTTGGTACTTACGATCTTTCGGCTTTTCCACAGGTTTCACCCCGGTAATCCACAGCAAAGGTATTGAAGGAGGACGGGTTCTGTATCATATCAACACCTTTGTGGATTGTAAAGGTCTGCATAAAAAAGAGCCTCTTTGAGATTTTGGGTCTGTGGATTAGGCCGGGACAAACAGGCAGTAATCCAGAAAAAATTCCGGCCGTCGCCGCCGACGGAACTTGCCGGCCAAGTCTTCACGTTCCACAACACAGTTCCACAGTGTTTATCAACATTAAAACGAGGTAATGCACACGATTTTTGGCCATTTTTAGCGACAGCGGGCGGGTCGGTGGCGGAAGCCGGAAATCGATCCGGAAGACACTGGATTTTACCGATGACCTCCACCGCCCGGAGCGGGAAAAAACCCTTGAATTTTGGGCTTTTCAGGGGTTTTCCACATTTTGTTCATAGCCGGATTTCCCCTATTTTCGCCATCGTTTTTTAAAAGTGAACACCACCTATTTATGTCAGTTATCCAGAAAATCAGAGACAAGTATGCCCGGTGGGCAGTAATCGCCATTGCGGTATCCCTGCTCGGCTTTATCCTCATGGACGCCTTTGCAGGAAAGACGGGCATGTTTTCGAACAGCCAGAGCAACACCCTCGGAAAAGTGAACGGTACCGCTATCGACCGCGTGGATTTCGACAAGAAGGTGAAGCTGATGGAGAACCAGTACGCTGCGCAGAACTACCAGCTCAACGACGAGCAGCGCCAGCAGATGACCCAATCCCTCTGGGACCAGCAGGTGAACGACATCGTAATGCAGGCCGAGTACGACAAGCTCGGGCTGACCGTTACCGACAAGGAACTGCAGGATATATTATATGGTGCGAACCCGCCGCAGGATATCAAGCAGGGCTTCACCGATCCCAAGACCGGCCTTTTCGATGCGAACACCGCCCGCCAGGAAGTGAACCGCCAGCTGAAAGACCCCACGCGCAAGGACCAGCTTGAAAAATATTTCGAGAGCCTGAAGAGCCAGCGCCTCCTGACCAAATACATGGCGCTGATGGCCAACACCATCTCCTTCCCCAAATGGTTCCTCGAGAAGCGCAACCTGGACAACAGCCTCATGGCCAAGATCTCCTACATCAGCGTTCCTTTCAGCAGCATTTCCGACAGCACCGTGAAAGTGAGCGACGACGAGATCAGGACCTTCATCAAAGCCCACGAAGAGCAATTCGAACAAAAGGAAGAAACAAGAAGCATACAGTACGTACTGTTCAGCGCAGCGCCCAGCGCCGCCGACAGCGCCGCCGTCCGCAAAACCCTCATGGACCTGAAGCCCGGCTTCGACACGACCAACAATCCCCAGCAGTTCCTGCAGGTGAACAACAGCGTGTATCCTTATTATGATAATTACCTGAGCAAAAAGGCCATCCAGCAGCAGAACAAGGACTCGATCCTGGCGCAGCCCGTAGGCAAGGTTTACGGTCCCTACCTCGACGTGAACCAGAACACCCGCACCGGCCTTTATGTAATGTCGAAGATCATCGGCGAAAAGAACTGGCCCGATACCGTCAAGGTACGCCACATCCTGGTAGGCACCGCCCAGCGCGGCGAGCAGGGCCAGATGGTTCCCACCCGCAGCGACAGCTCGGCCAAGCACCTCATCGACAGCATCCAGGGTCTCCTCAACAAGGGCGAGAGCTTCGACAGCCTCGTTGTAAAGTTCTCCGACGACCAGGGCAGCAAGGCCAAGGGCGGCGTATACGACAGCATCACCCCCGGCCAGATGACCACGGCCTTCAACGATTATATCTTCGAGCACCGCACCGGCGCCCGCGATATCGTGAAGACCGAGTTCGGCTACCATCTCATCGAGATCCTCGCGCAGAAAGGAATGTCGCCGGCCTACAAGGTGGCCTACCTGAGCCGCGAGATCGTAACCAGCCCCGAGACCGACCAGGATGCGCACAACCAGGCCAACCAGTTTGCCGGTGACAGCCGCGACCTCAACTCGTTCAATAATAATTACGAGAAGAACCTCCGTGGTAAAGGCATCCTCAAACTCATGGCTTCGGACATAACGCCCATGGCCTACAGCATCGACGGAATGCCCGGCGCCGCCCGCCCCTTCGTTAAGCAGGTGTTCGACGGCAGCAAGGGCGATGTGATCGGACCCGAGCGTGTAGGCGACAACTATGTAGTAGCCATCGTTACCGACGTGAACGAGCCCGGTCTGCGCAGCGTAGCCTCTGCCCGCTCGGCCGTAGAGCCGGTACTGCGCAACCAGAAAAAGGGTGAGCAGATCGCCAAGAACTTCGGTACGCTCACTACATTGGAAGCTGCCGCCGCCAAGGTAAGCCAGCCCATCTCCACCATCGACAGCCTGCGCTTTGCCGGCGGCCGCCAGCTGGGCTTCGAGCCCCGCGTGCTCGGCGCCGTGTTCAACCCCGCCAACAAGGGCAAGGTCGTTCCGGCCCCGCTGATCGGCAGCACCGGCGTTTTCGTGGTGCGCGTGGATAACCAAACCACTACACCCGTAGAGGCAGCCAACGTGGAAGAGCAGCGCAAGATGCTGGAAACCCAGTCGCGCCAGGGCCTCATGAGCCAGATACAGCAAGGCCAGGGCAACCCCATCACCGATGTGCTGCGCAAGGCCGCCGACATCAAGGACAACCGCGCCAAATTCTACTAATCGCCAATCGATAAATAAATTCAAGGCCACCCCAACGGGTGGCTTTTTTGTTAAGATCAATCCGGAGCACCGCAGTCTTTCTCTTTCTCCGCCCTCCTTCGATCAAAGGGTATAATTTTGCAGTATGAGCGAAGCAATCGTCAACAAGGTGGCCAGTAGCGGGCTGATAACGCTGGACCTCGAAAAATATATCCCTGCGGCCGAGATCGTAACCTTCGATCTGAAAGATCACCTGTTCATGGAGCTGATCCTGAAAGAAAAAGATTTCCGCGAGGGCCTCAAAAACCTCGACTGGTCGATATATGCCGGCAAGAACGTGGCGGTGAACTGCAGCGTGGACGCCATCATTCCGCTGTGGGCCTTTATGCTGGTAGTGACCTACCTCGAGCCCGTGGTCAGCGACGTATACATCGGCACCGCCGCCGAAATGTACAAGCACCTCTTCCTGAAGAACATAGACCGTATAAATACGGGTGAGTACGAAGGACAGCGCATAGTGGTGAAGGGTTGCGGCGACGTGCCCGTGGACAACTATGCCTATGCGGAGATCACGCGGCTGCTGCGCCCCGTGGCAAAAAGCATCATGTACGGCGAGCCTTGCAGCACCGTCCCGATCTACAAAAGCAAATGATCCCGAATGCGTCCTGCATTGCCCGCAGCTTTGTAAAAAACGACAAACCGAGCATGATCTATACAAACGATGAAGCCGACAAATCGGAACGGCGTAAAAATTTTTACCTGAGCGTATATCTCTTGCCGGTCCTTGCTGCCGGCGTTTTGGCCGGGCTTGTTTACCTGGCTTATTCCTCGGGGTATATTGCGCGGGGCGATATGGGGTATGGATGCGTGATCTCGTTTACAGCGGCCACGTTGATTTTTGGATTCAACAGGCGGCATTGGTTGAAAATGCCTGATGGCACCTATCACAACATCAAGGGAATTCCACCAACACCCAAAATAATCGTCAGTGAACCCGCTGTGTACGAGAACGAATACTTCTACTCGAAAAAAGATAAAATCGGCACGCTGATTAGCGGGTTGTTCCTCATCGGCATCAGCGTATGGATGAGCCAGAAAGGCGTAAAGATTATTTTAGTCCCGATCGTTTCAGCTATCACCGGGCTGTTTATTTTTTATTTCGGCCTCAAAGCGTTTCTTGACAAAACAGCAAAGCTGAAAATCGCAAAAAACGGGCTTTGGACAAAGAAGCTGGGCTTCGTTCGATGGGACGATATCAATTATGCCGATGTCGTTATAGATAAAAAAGGACAGCACCCGCAACCGTATTTGGAAATCCGTTTGAAGGGAACAAAGTTCGAGGAAGCCAACCAACCTGACGAACGCCTGCTGCTCGGCGACCTGCGGAATCACAGCGACATCGAGATGATCATAAACCAATCCATAACCGATTATAACCATCGAAAAGCGGAAGCAGCCGGTAACATGGGCTGATGCAAGCCGGCGGCTGGACGGATCGGCAAATTGAACAATTGCTATGCATGCATAATTCTTTTCATCGTTGTTGTTCGCCGGAAAAATGTTCCTGCGGCAGAGACTAGCTTTTGGAGAACCAGCCCCGTTTATTGAAGGTCCAGAGCATCCAGATGGGTATGAGCAGCATGAGGGCCACGGCGGTGTAAAAGCCCCAGGGCTTGTGGAAGAACATCACGTTGGTGTCGAAGTTCATCCCGAAGATGCCGCCGATGACCGTAGCCGGTGCCAGCAGGCAGGTAACGATGGCCATCACCTTCATCACTTCATTCATGCGCAGGTTCACGTTATTGATGTAGAGGTCCTGCATGCTGATGATGATATCCCGGTAATTTTCATTCAATTCATACGCCTGCGTAATGTGGTCCTGCACGTCCTTGAAATAGCGGGCGATGTTGGGATCGAGCAGGGGGTTTTCGCTGCGGATGATGCTGCCGATAAGATCGCGCACGGGTGCGATGTTGCGCTTCAGTACAATCAATTCTTTGCGGAACTGGTTGATGCGGGCGAGGGAGCGTTTGTTGCTGAAGCGGATGATCTCCTCCTCGAGCTGCTCGATGCGATCGCCGAGCTTTTCCATTACGAAGAAATAATTATCCACGATCAGGTCGATCATCGAGTAGGCGAGGTAGTCGGAGCCGCGCTGGCGCAGCTTGCTGTTGGGCATTTTCAGCTTGTCGCGGATGGGGTTGAAAACGTCGGCCTGCGGATCTTCCTGGAAGGTGATGACGAAGTCCTTGCCCAGCACGATGCTGATCTGCTCCTGCTCCACGGTCTCCGTATTTTCATTGTAGGAGAGCATGTTCATGAGGCAGTAGAGTATCTGGTCCACCTCGTCCATCTTGGGCCGCTGGTGCATGCTCATGATGTCTTCGGAGATGAGGGGATGTATGCCGAACTTCTCGCTGACCTGCTCTATATCGGTCTTGCGCAGTCCGTCGATGTTGATCCAGCTGATGTGGTGATTTTCCTTGAAGGCAAAGCTTTTTTCTATGGAATCGAGGTGGCATTCCTCGAGGTGCTGATCGTCATAATCGTACACGGTCACGTAGACCTTATCGGCGTCCTTGCGGCCCATGCTGACGGTCGGGTTGATGTTGAGGATTTCCTTGGTACGGTTGGCGCCGAAGATCGAACCCGGTATGAGGTAGCGGAAATACTTTTTTGCCGTGGTCATGGATTAAGGGAATTGTAATAATTGATGGCGGCCGTGAAACGCTGTTCCGGCGCGGCTTTGCGGTCGTCCGTATTTTTCAGGAAGGCTTGCAGCTCGGTCCTTTTATCATTGAGCACGTCGGGCAGGTCCCTGATCCTTTTTACTTCGGTGAGGCCTGCGGGCGTGCGCACCGCGAAGATATTTTCGGTCCTGATCGAGCGCTCGGGCGCGGCCGAGCCGTACGGCCTGTTCTCTTCCACCTTCTTTTTAAAAAACATATAGAGCGATGCGCGGCCCGAGGCCAGCTGCTGGTACCATCCGGCGGGCAGCAGGCTGCTGTAGCCGGTAAGGTAGGAGGAGTGGATGAAGTGCAGCGTATCGCCCCCGGTTTGCACCAGGAATATTTCGCGCAGCGGCGTCGTCGACACGAAATCCTTTCCTTCGCTATTGAGGTAGTGGAGCCGGTTTTCGACGAGATCGAGCTTGATGGAAATGTCCTTGTACAGCTGACTGTCCACCGACACCAGCAGTCCCTTCATCCATTCGTCCTTGTAATAGGGCGTGCCTTCGGTGAACGTTTCGGTGGCATTGGCAAAGGGCCGTCCGTCGACCGTGAGGAACTTGGTATCGCCAAGCCGGTAGTTGGTGTTGAGCACCTGTACGGTCTGTTGCGCGCCGGCGCTGCCGGCAGCCAGAAGGAGACAAAGGGCAAGCAGGATCTTCATAAAAAAAACTTCCTTCAAGTTACAAATCTTAATGCATTCGCGGGCGTCGTCTTTTGGCTTCAGCGCTGGGTCCTGGCCTTTTCGAGGTCTTCGGGCGTGTCGATGGAAACGCCGATATAATCCGTTACGGCCATGCGCAGCTGCACGCCGTTCTCGAGGTAGCGCAGGCACTCGATCTTTTCCGCATTTTCAAGCGGCGACAGCGGCCAGCGCGTGAAATCGAGCAGGGCTTTTTTGCGGAAGGCGTATACGCCGATATGCTCGTAATGATTGATGGCGATGGAGGTGTTGCGGGGGTAGGGAATGATGCTGCGGCTGAAGAGGAGTGAGTTCATCTGCTTGTCCACGCAAACCTTTACGCGGTTGGGATCGGCCAGGGTGGCTTCATCGGTAATGGGTTGCATGAGGGAGGCTACCTGCACGGTCTCGTCGCCGAAGAGGGACAGGAGTTTTTCCAGCGGCGCCTTGTGAATGAAGGGCGTGTCGCCCTGCACGTTGAGGATGATGTCCACGTCCATGTGCTCGGCGGCTTCGGCTATGCGGTCGGTGCCGCTTTCGTGCTCGGCGCGGCTCATCACGGGGTGGCCGCCGGCGGCTTCAATCTCCTTAAAAATTATATCGCTGTCCGTAACCACCACCACATCGTCGAAGAGGCCCGTGTCGCGCACGGCATGGAATACGGTGGTGATGACGGTCTTGTCGCCAAGGGTTTGCATCAGCTTGCCGGGGAAGCGGCTGGCCGCGTAGCGTGCCGGTATCATCGCGATCTTTTTCATGGCCGCTAAGATACTGGTTCGTGCTTACTCCATGCGGCGGCGGAAGGGATGGCGCATGAGGCGGCCGAAGTTCTCATCGTGCTCGTTGGGATAATGGCGGTCGAGGCCGTAGCGGATCTCGCCAGGCTCGAGGTGGTCGTAGGTGCCGAAGAGGCGGTCCCACACGGCCAGCACCGCGCCGTAATTGCTGTCGGTATAGGGTTGTTTCCAGTGGTGGTGCACCTTGTGCATGTTGGGCGATACGAGCACGTAGCTCAGGGGCTTGTCGAGCCAGCGCGGCAGCTGTATGTTGGCATGCGTGAATTGCGTAGCCAGCACCAGCAGGGTCTGGAAGATCATGACGGCATACATCGGCGCGCCGGCAACGACCACGCCGGCAAGGAAGAAGACCCCGCGCAGCACGCTCTCCACGGGATGATGGCGAAGGCCGGTGGTCACGTCTACATTGTTATCGGAATGGTGGATGACGTGAAAGCGCCAGAGCATGGGCGTTTTGTGCTGTACGAGGTGCACGAGCCAGCCGCCGAAAAAATCAAGGACGAGGAAGGAGATGAAGATGGTCCAGAATACGGAGGCGTTGAGCCAGTGCACGAGGCCGAAGCCGGCGCGCTTGCTGGCATCGGAGAGCAGGACGATGAGCACGGCAAAGCCGGTATGGATGATGAGGTGAATGATGGTAAAGGAAAGGTTCACGGTTGCGTGCCGCAGCTTGTTGCGCCGGTACTGAAGCGTGAGCAGGGGTATGGCGCCTTCGATGGTCCAGAGGAGGAGCATGCCGCCCACCAGCAGTACCAGCCGCTCCAGGGGCCGGTGCTCCAGCGTTTGAAAATGATCGATCAGCCTTTGCCACATGGTTCTTTATTTGATCATAAGTTAAGAAATTTCCGTCTGCCTTCGCTGAAG
>Ga0247771_1000312_pt1 | contig 16552 bp, 20 predicted proteins | sample UWRJL197509C6_FD_179948 | JGI IMG/M metagenome (GOLD analysis project Ga0247771, IMG submission 179948) | Plant litter microbial communities from Arlington Agricultural Research Station in Wisconsin, United States - UWRJ-L197-509C-6 | ecosystem: Environmental > Terrestrial > Plant litter >...
CAGGGAATAACGGCTGGGATCGATATACAGCACTGAACTTCCTCGTCCGAACCGACGCATCGCATCAGCTATGCTGTTGCAGCGGCCATGCTGGAGTTCTGTGATACCTTGTGTGCAGGGACGAAGATGCAAAGAGCTGGTCTTGGATTCGTACGTCCACGCAGTGCCTCGACTTGTCACGTCGTTGCCCAGACGGTCTCGATCCGCAGACATCGGACCGGGCCGGCGGAGGCCGGGCTCCCCGGCCGAACGCCAACTTCAGGGCGTCGTAGCTCGCCCGCCCCCGCGGTGGCTGCACCAGGTCCCACGTGAGTGAAAGCCATGTTCCGTTTCCGGCAGGCATTTTCTCCCCGACTACCGAAGCCTGCGCCGTCTTGCCGACCTTCTAGACTCCATAAATCCCGCAGAGAAGCAGCGTGGCGAAAAGCAGTGGTTTGGTATCCCTAACTCCACGCATCTGCAATATCCAGGCCGCTCCCGTGCCGCGCAAGGGGACGCCGTCCGATGATTTCCGGTCCGGTCACGACGCCGGGTTCTCGCGGACGACTCGCCGGATCCGCTTCTCGTACTCCGCCTTGTCCTTCTTGAAGAGGTTGTAGGCGTCTGCCTGCGCGGGAGACTCCGGGTTCGGGTCGTTCAGGAGATCTTGGACTCCGAGGAGGATCTGCTTGATCGTGATGGCCGGTTTCCAGGCCTCGTCCTCGTTCAAGATAGACAGGCAGACGGTGCCCGACGGGTACACGTTGGGGTGGAAGAGGGGCGGCACGAATTTGCCTGCATTTGCCGTAAGCCACCGTCAGCCTCCGACTCGAGGATGGCGTGACGACATGAGTTTGCACTTACACTTGGGAGGTTTCGTGGGGTATTCTGCAGAGTCATCGGGTCAGTCCCTCCCGGTAGCTCGGGTTTGGCGGGTTGGCGCATACCATCGGGGAAAGTGACGGTCAGTTTGAACAGACCGCCGGCCCAAATCGTGTTCTCCTTGCCGGGGATGCCACATTCCCAGATCTTGAGGTCGAGGATGCCCTGAGGGTTTCGCTGCGGCTTGGCGTAGAAGCCGAAGGGGTGATCCTTGCGCCACTGCTTGCTGGAGTGACGGACGGGAGGTCAGCGATGTGCGCGAGACCGTCGGCTCCGAGGGCCGAAGAGTGGGGGTTCGGGCTCCTTACCGCTCCTCTTGGAGCCGGTTCTGACATAACGCCATGGCTGGCAGGAGGTGAACGGTGTCGGATGGAAAGGTCTTCGCGTCACGAAGAACTTGAGCGGGGGATGGTGGCGTCGCGCACCGAGGATGGACGCGATACCATGAGGTGGGCTGCTGACCGAGAGGGGAGAAGGAAGAAGCAGTTGGGACCCAATAACTTGGGCGCGATAACAGTCTTAACCCCCAGTGGATTCCCGATGAAACGCTGTGCTTGGGGGTGTCTCCCACGCGAGCTGGACCTGACACCGCGGTGAAGTGGTGCGTGAGTGGGATGCTGATCAAAGGAGGAAGTTGGAAGCGCGGGAAAAATCCCTGTAATGTCTTTGACACTTCGGCTTGCTGAGGGGTCTACATGGCCCGTGCGCTAGCGCGGCTGGAGGCTACGGTGGACCCACCGGAACCCCATGTCAAGTACTCGCTCCGGGGTACGTACGCTCGCCCTCGCGCTCGACCGGCGTTTCCAATTTGGTTCCTTTCTTCCAATTTTCCTTTTACATGTACTCCCCGCCATGGAAGGGATGGCATACGGCGTTGGCATCTGTCTCGGGTGTGCGAAACAACCCAGGGAATCAAGGAAGCCACTCTTCAGTTCAAGCAGATTCTTCCTACTCAAACCTCAGGGTAGAAACAACAATAAAGACCTTAACCTAAAAGTTACACGCAGGTCCAGCATTTTTCCCAACAAACCTCCACGGCTAGAGGTCCATAAGCTGTTAGAAGGAAGCCCAAGAGCCCGGCGAGGTGGTTGCCTGAAGACTCCCTAATCCAGGCGCCTGGCCACCATGCCGGTCAATTTCCCCTAGGTTCCATTTCCCTCGGCAGTTCCCATTGCTGTGGTCCTGAGTTGCTGCTGCTTTAAGGTGAGCCAAGTGGTAAGCCTAGTCTGCGTCACGGCACAGCCACAAGGCCCGGTTTCTCGCCCCTTAGCTAAAGTTGCCATCGACTAACAACCTTCTAGGGTACTTTCTAGACCGAATCTTGGGCACATACCCGGAGAACAGTGACCTAGTATGTCTCCCACTTATCAAACATTTGCTTGCTATAACGTTATCCTCTCCCAAACAAATCATGAATCGAACCCCCTTCCCCAATCAACCCAACCAACCTAGACCATCGACCTCTTTTCTTCAGCTCCCAGCAGCCGAACGCCGGCCTGCTGTTTGGGACTATCACTAGCGTTATAGCAGTACCTTCCCCGAAGGGCAGAAATCTCCTTGTCGCTCTCCCGCTGATCCTGAGTCCCAAACTCCCCCAATGCCTCGCGCAAGTCGCCGTCTTGTAAGTAAGAAATCATCCCGATCACCGTGCCCGGGTGTGCAGGCATATGCGGGTACCTTATCAAAAAAGAAACAAACAACGTGATGACCATGATAATAACCATGGCGGCCGTCGTCCAGATGCACGTCAACTGGACTTCCATAGTCTCCGGCACTTGACTTGGAACGTTCGCGAGCAGCACAGGGGATGCCTTAGAGAGTATTGTTGTGAAGGCTACCGCTCCAAGATACGCATCCCGAATGCGGAGAGCGTACAGCAATCCCGCAAAGGCATTGCGCGGCGGCGGCGTTATTAGAATAGGCGCGGCGAGCTTTGGTGAGGCCGAGAGCTGTCGGAAAGGGGTAATGGCGGCAGTAGCTACACCGGTCGGGGTTAGCAGGGGCTTCACGCACAAGAAACGACGAGGGTATGCGCGTACCTGCGAAGAAGGCATCCCAAAAGAGTAGAATTGCAATGCCTATCCCAGAGAATAGGATACGCACCCCAGCGGTCTCGCTATCCATGAAGATCTCAAAGGCAGTCGGTTCGCTCGTCCGACCGTAGTAGACGAGAAGGGCGAGAAGTCCAGAGAGAAGGATCGTAAATGTCGCTCTGATCGGGATCCGAAGTAAAATGAAAGGCATGTTCCGGGGGTTCGCCTTGGATGATCTGGGAACTGGGCTCTCGGGGCCTCCTTTTCGTTGCGAGGGGGTCGGCCGTAGTTGCTCACGCCGCGTCTGGTCGCCACCGAGAGAGACAATGCCGTAACGATGCTCCCCGTCGGCGTCGTCCCAATAATGCCGCAGGGCAAACCGCTCTTCACCGAGCGCTTTCCGCAAGTCTCCGATCGGCAGAGTCGTACGGCTTGCTGCAAGTATTCCCGAGTGCAGCAGCTGCGGGACATCCTTGCCAGCGATCGAGGCCAGACCCGCAATGCTAGTTGGGTCGCGGGCCACTGCCGATCTCCAACCACGCAAGGACAGAACGAGGTACGCCGCCAGCAGCCCCATTGCGCTGAGAATGGCAATAGTCGCCTTGGCCATCCCCGGTACAACACTCAAGGCCATTACGCACTGGGTGCGATTACGAGGCTCACAGGTCCCGCGAAGGCTCAGCCCGAAGGCAACGCCCGAAATCGGGACGAGAATGATCGCCAGGAGTGACATGATGGCTGTGATGACGCCGAACGGTATCCTCATACGGTACAGGAGTCGAAGGCGTGAGGCGAGCCCGTAGACATGCGACCTGCGGAGGCAGAGAGAGTCTAGAGCCGCAGCTCCGGTTGGCCAGGCGAGAGCGTTGAACGGCGTAAATGCTTGGACGTCGGAGTCGACGACTTGTACCAGCGTGGACAGGATCAAGCCGATGAAGCTGGGCAAGAAGAGGCCGCTGAAGTATTGGGGAAATGGAATCCCGTAGACGACCTCCACGAAGGTTGGTATGTGGTCCTCTTCACCGTCCTGGTTGCCGCCCGTTGGCAGCCTAGGAAGCCCCACCGTCAATGTAGATATGGCACCGCCGGCATCCGTAACCGTCTGTATTATAGATTTGGGATACATGGAACCCGTAAGAGTAGTTGTCGGAATGCCGTCCGGGTCCGCGGCCACACGCACTGTTGGAGTTGGCGCGACAGTGATGGTCGCAGTCCACGCGCCTTCTGAATTTGTGACTGTTACTGGCAGGGGCTTCGTGTACCCCACTACCGTGGTCGTGGATATGGGCTCGACGATGTTTTCGGGCTTCCTCGAGGAATCAAGTTGTGGCCGATCGCTGGGCTGCAGAGCAGAGCCTCGTCCGGAAGGGAATCGGTCCTTTAGCGCATCGTTAGCAATATGTATCTGGACAAGAAATACCCTCCGAACGGGAACCCGGTTGGCGCACAGTTACGCACTCCCCGCGGGGTACGCCACGCCTCCACGTAAGCGGTAGTTACAGGGCGAATGGCGCGCACGGCAGGGTCTCCTAGGAGATTGGGACTTACCGTATCATCCTTCCAGGACGGATCGCTCGTATGTGGGAGCGAGTGTGGAAGCGTAGGTAGAAGCGTACGTGGACGGCTACTTGTAGGCGTTATTGTTCTCGTTACCCACTTGTCAATAACGTGATTCATCACCTGGCCGCCATTATGGCCTGCCCGCCACTTTTGCCATCGCGTCGCGACCTCCTGACTCAATTGCACCACGACAACACATTAAATTCAATCAGACGCTACGTAGCTACCTTCATCTGACGTCTCCTCGACCTCTTGACAGGTTCGCACATTATGGCCGGTCTTGCCGCAGTTGCCACAACGCCGCTGAGTCGTTGGCCCTGCCTCCGCCTCACCTCCCTCCTCTGACATTTTTTGTCGCTTCAACGCCTTCCCCTCCTTCGAAGCAATCAAAACATGGGCTTCCTAGGGATTAAGTGATCCGTCATCCTGGAGACGTGTGCGCTTGGCCCTCCGGCGCTTTGAAAGGGCCTCATTAGCCTTCCAAAGGGTTTCGTTCTCTTCCTTCAGAAGCGTCACCAAGTGGGCAAACGCCTCAGCACCCTTCGCAAGTTGTATCGCAGCTGAGAAAATGTTAGTTGGGGAGCTTCCTTGATAGTTGGCAATCCATCTCTACACATGTGCAGACTGCGAAAGAGCCTCAGTGGTGGTGTGCGGCGTCTAGGATACCCAAGAGTCGGCCTCAGGAAGGGGGGGGCCAGTCGGTATTGGCGTCCGTAGCTTGATATCAAGCTTTGAGATGATAGCCTGGGGGTCGAAAGGCACTAGGCCAGCACCTCGGAATCCACCTAGGACGTTAGACTGGGTTATTGAGTTGTTGTGGGCGGTGTGGAACGCCATGAGGAACTCGACCTTAGTAATGTAGTCGATGCCAGCTCGGATGAAGAGCTCAAGTTCCTTACTGTACGCCCGCTTCAACACGCTGAAACAGCCGACATCGAGAGGCTGGGTGAGGTGCGAGGAATAGGCAGGGAGACAGAGGGTAATAATGGCGTAGTCCTTGCAGAACTTCTAGAACTCAGCAGAGAGGTGGCTCTCATGGCCGTCTAGGACGAGCATGCGATATGCACCCTTCCGTCGGGCGTTCGTAGACTCGTAGAAGTGCTAAATCCAATCCAGGCCCATCTCATTGTCTATCCAGCCGTTTAGGGAGGTTTTGATCCTCCAGGTGTCAGGAATGCCGGACTCAGTGTACCAGGAGGCGAGGTGGTGTTTGCCCTAGAGGATCAAGTACAGAGGTACTACAAAGCCATCGCCGCTAACACACTCAATTGCTGTAGCCCATTCCCGATTGCCAGGCTGAAGAATCTTACGTCTGCCCTCTCAATTGGCACCCATAACGACCATGCTACTGCAGATAACGCCCATTATAAAGCCAGTCTCGTCGAAGTTGTAGAAGTCCGCGTCTTAGATCCCATACTTCTTCCACATGTTGTCCACCAGCCAGAACCACGCGTTTATAAGCTCGGGATCTTCGTAGAGGGCCCTCTACTTGTCGTAGGCACGCAACAGACGCTTCTTGAGCTAAGGGCAACGTTGTACGAAGCGGTATGCCCACTGCTTGCCGGTCGGTTTCGCGCGACGCGTCGCAAGGAGGAGATCGGCCATATCGCTCACCCCAGCGATCCGGGGCGGAAACCCTTGCGCATCTAGGTCGAGTACGTATTGAATAAGCGTTTGTTCTTCGGACAGGGTCAATTTATGCTGGGGGTCGCGTTTCTCGGTGTTGGTAACAGATCCTCGGAGTCGGTCGCGGAGGGTCGATCGGGGGACGCCGTACACCTTCGAGGCCCGTGTGGTATTCATTTTTTTGATCGTGCGGATTGCCTCCATGGCTAGGACGATTCTGGCTTCTTGGGTTTGTATAGGCATTACGTTGTGGTTGTGTCGTGGAGCAATTGAGTCAGGAGGTCGCGACGCGATGGAAAAAGTGGCGGGCAGGCCATAATGGCGGCCAGGTGATGAATCACGTTAGGGTTTTTACGATAAGCCATATCTGCAAATATTCCAGTCGTCCAGGGCTCTCGGGAATATGTGCGTATATAATTGGACGTCGCAGGTGTGTCCCGATGATGCAGCCTCTCCGGAGAATCTGGACTCTGACTGGTCTCGTTGTAGCTATTGCCGACGTCCGGGTCTCGTCGATTAAAGGAGTTTTCGACCGGAAGTGATTTGAATGCCAGGGCCGTCACAACCAGAGTAGCTAGAATAGCAGCGCAGAGAACACTTAGGAACGGGAGCCGCAAGGGCATTGGTCGGTAGTTAGGAGCCGTCCGTATGCCAGCGTCGTCATGGCTGACCCGATGATGATTTTCGGTGGGCATGGCTCGCTCTTTCAAGCCGAGTTCTGGCCCCTCGACCGCTCCCGCCTCTTGGTCTGCGTCACGGCCGACCGGGTGTTGATTTTCGGTGTGCCCGACTCGCTCATTCAAGCCAGGTTCTGGTCCCTCGACGGTTTCCGCACCTTGGTCTGAGTCCCCGTTAACGGCCATTGTCGTGTGCTATGTCCCACCCGCAAGGAAGTTGTGTGTTCGAGATGCCCGGCTTGCTAGGGGATTCGGAGGGTGGCAGAAGATGAGGTTTCGATATACCAGAGTCTGGATAGGCCACGTGGGCGCCCAAATAACTAATACTTACTATAGGTACACGCCATGCTCAGCCTACCGCTGTCTCTGGTGGCTGGCACTTGCAGCAACCCAGATGGTTCACCGAACCAAGGGTTGCTCGGGCTGCCCGATACGAGCTGCCCGATACGAGCTGCCCGATACGAGTAGCGGTTCGTAGCGGCCACACCAACCGTGTTGGGGGCATCTACGGCACCCGTTACGATGAAAAACTAGTCCCTGCATGTATGGCTGACTTGCACGGGATTTATCCGGCCACTTAGACAACGACCTGTCCGCCACAAGCAATTTCCTAAATTTGTGTTGCACAATCTGGCTGCAAAGCCTCGCGATAAAATGCCTTGCACGGCAGGCCTCGAAGTGCCCATCGGGGTGGTCGTGGTAGGCAAAGCCCCCTTTAGGTAGGATACGAAGACCTTCAATGGATTGTAGAAGCCAACATGGCTTAGCGAGCAGCGTGCGCCAGCCGATGCCCCCTTGTATCAATCAGGCGCCTCCAAGCCACCAAGGGATACTAGAGCTACGTAGAACAAAGCCCTTTGGCCGAGGATATCGGGCTGTTCAAGCCAAAGTACCGCGCATTCGATGCAGAAGTGCAATGCAAGATTAGTGAAGACCTCGCCAACCAAATCCAGGCGAGCCCCTACCATCTGTGGCTGACGGCCGTGCCATTACCCGGTATGCCGGCTACGTGAGCCATGCGGCTGAGCCTCTCCGTCGTACAGCAAAACAGGTCAGGGGTTCTGTGTCCCGGGTAGGTTGGGTAGCCCTGCCCATCTCGACCGTTCGGTGAGAACGCCACAAGGGGAGGGCAGTGGCGCGTGATGCACGCGTCAGGTCCGGCAAAGAGGCGGAGGAAGTCCGCCTCGGTGCCAAGAACATCCAAATGGCGACCGACGAACAGAATGGCACCTTATACCATGACATATGTGTCCGGGGCTTCCTCGGGGCTCACCCAGGGCCGCTTAAGGGTGAGCTACTGGTGTTATAGCACCAGGCCTCTCTTCCCTGACAGACGGGCCGAACCCCAATTGAGAGGCAGTCGATTATGGCCGGCTTTGTAGGGGATTGCTCCTCTTCTGGGGTGTCGAGGGGCGCAGCGTTGGCGAATGGCTGAAGGGCAGTTGCAAGAAGAAGCGGGAGAGCTGCTTGGTAGATCATAACGGCTTTGTCTTCTAGCACGTAGTGAAGATGGTCTCTTAACTGCGTAGGTGAAGTTGATCCTTACAAGAGTCTAGGTGTCGCTGGGGTGGCCTGCTTTGTTATGATATAAGAGGATTGCGCCCGGCTTATGGGTTGGCTGCTACCTACTGCCGACTTTCACCAGATAATAGCGCCGAATCTAATATTCCGGATGCTTGCCTAGAAAACCAGGGCAAATAGGAAACATCTGGATTATTTTTAGCCCCAGCTCATCCCAACGTACTCAGCCTAGGGCTACGTCCCCAACACACAGAAAAGACCTAAGGAGACCCAAGTACAAACGAAAGCTCCGCCACCACAGGTGAGTCTTTCCAGCCCGATGATGAACATTTCTGCCGCGACCCTTGCTCCATACACCCTACACTTCGTCCCACCGTCCACCGGATATCAGAGAATGATGATTGCTGGTCGTGCCAGCGTCGAAAGAGGCCTGATAAACGTGGTGGGCTGCTGGATCTCCCGTCCATAAACGACACGATCATTGAGCCGCGCTGGGGTATCTCTGCCTCAAACCTATGGTCGACCCTACCAGCGCGACGGCAAAATAAGTTACGATTCGGGAGGGCGACATTGGCGCAGCCAGGCTGGGTTTACCTCACTCGTCTTCGTTGCCATCCGCGTTCACCGTACCGACTGTTCTGGCTGCTTTCGCCGGTATCAAGACCATCTGCACGAAGCAGAACTCGCATTTCACCACGTGGCCGGCCTTGATCAATCCATGAACGTGGCCGTCAATGTTATTGCTGTTGCAGACACGGCACCTCATGTTGCCTCGAAGATTGACAAGGCTTTGTGGGCGGGGCATGGCGGACGCTACTGTACCTCCTAGAGCTTGATGGTGCTGTCGTCGGACACCGACGCGAGCTGGCGGCCGTCGGCCGAGAAGGCGACTGAGTAGACCCAACCGCTATACCCTGCGAACGTCGCGACACAGCTGCCCGTGCGTGCGTCCTAGAGCTTGACGGTCTTGTCGTTGGACGCTGGCGCGTAGCCCCGGCAACCCGGCCAGTCTTCTGCCAACTACCGAGCCTTAAGCGTCCTTATAGGTCGTTCGGGGACGTAACTGTTTTTATCCAGCGGATAGCGCGGTATCAAAAGGCAGATGGGCCGGGAACAAGTCGACATGCTTCACCTGCGCAAGGCTGAACGACACCACGTTTCGAGGACGACAAATGGTCCGAATTTCACTATACGTCAAGGTTTACGACTCTGTACTGGCCCTTATCAACACCGGCTGCGGCGGGGCGTCCTAGAAGTCTCCCAGGAGATTTCTCCCCAACTTTCTCCTAGCCGCCTCGGAGAAGGCCTGCATAGACTCCAGTCTAACAAATAGTTCTAGACCCTGATCGCGGCCGGGAACGGGCTCCCTAGTGTAAAAGCAACAACTCAGCCCCCCCCTACTTTTGAGCACCCTTTGACAGATTTGCATGTGTATCTGACGGCAATTGCTTATTGCCACGCCCATTTCGCCCACGCGCATTATGGCTGTATCCCCTCCTCGCCGCAGTGCTCCCATGTTCCGCTTCGGGACTGGGAGGGGTCTGGTCGACATCTCGTGCGAGATTCTGGGCACTCATGTCCAGCTTCGTCAAGGCTTCAATCGTCTTTTGGTAGCTTTCGTCGCTTATTTGCCCGCCCACATGGCGTGCCCGTCCGCTGAGGTTGACCCGCCTAGCGGTGACAAGATCTTTGACAGTCGAGACTGAGATACCGTAACTCTCGTCGACCATCGTGATGTCTTCGAAAACGTTGCGCCGCTCGTCGGTCAACATCTCGCTCGCCTCAACAACGACGCTCATGCATTGGTGAATGCTCTCTTTCGTCTGTTGCAGTCGTGCGAGCTGCACAGCTCCTTCCTCAGACAGTTGGACTGTCGACTCCATAGCCTTCATTTGCCTGTCAATATCACCCTCGTGGCTCTGCAACCGCGACACGAGGGATTGAATGGAGCCTCTGGTAGCGTCCAACCCGGTTCTGATGTGCTTATATGCCGAAGGCCGTTGAGAAAACTGTGGATGCTCCTTGGATGTTGGTTCTAACTGGTCGATTTGGGCGGATAGTTGAGCACAGATTCTCAGGCCCTGCTGAGTACTCTCCTTCTCTTGAAGCATTGCCTGCCATTCGACGTCTGGGGTAGGCTCATGAGCCTCTCCGACACTGAGGCTCTGAACTCTCTTCTCTAGGTTTTGCAGGTGCTCCCGAAGGTCGGTGGTCGTATCCCGGATCATGTCCTTGTAATCTTCGAGCACTCTTGGTGTGATTGCGGCGATGCGCCTGTAGGAATTCCGACAATCAATTGAGTTCCGCACGAGGGAAGGTCCAAAGCGGTAAGGCTTACATGTTTGCGTTGGCTAGGGCTATATTTATGGTAGATTTGTATCCAGCCAACATCTCTTTGAAGTCATTGATGTCTCCTCGGAGATAGGTCTGGGTGACCCAATCCCGGACGCTTGACCGCTCAGTAGTTGAGTGCTTTGTGCATCGAGCAACGAGGTCACCGTACTCCTCGCAGGTTTTGCCGCAGCGGTAGAGAGGAAGCTTAAGAGCTTCAAAGTCGATATCCGAGTTGTTGTTGACTGTCTCCAGCAGCGACTGTAAAACTCCAGTTAGGTCACCGAGTTCGTCCTTAAGCGCCCGAGCCTTCTTGTCCTGGCTTTGGAAGCTGCGGATCGTTGTATAAAGGGTAACGCTGGCTTGGAAGGCGAAAGTCACCAGCGCTAGAACACTGGATGATACACTTAGTGGGTCTGCCATCGTGGCCGTGTTGCTTGATGTTAGAGAATATTGCAGTAGTTGGTGCCTGGCAGGTATTTGGACGGTAGGGCGGGGAGCGGGGTTTTGAAAAGAATTTCACGAAACCAACATCCCGCAGTATATCCGGCACTAGACTATATTGGGACACCGTTCCGCCTAATGGCTCGCTGCTTGCTCTGTTTGGTGACAGGTTCGTGATGCACCCAAGGGGTTCGAAGCAGGATACGCTGTAAGGATTTCGAGGGCGATGTTTCAGCTAAGATGGTAGTACTTGGATCTTCAAGCTAGCTTCGCTAGGTTTCTAGAGAGACCGAAGTACCAAGCTAACTGGTCGGTTTGTGCAACCTCTCTTAATCCCAAGCCTAGGTTTCCATGTAACTGTGCCTCTAAAGAGTGGCGGCCTCTATTGTAGGATATATCGGCACAGCAGCGAATAATTACTTTTATAGCTGCTTAAAGAACCTGCTTAGTGTTAGGGGCCATTAGTACATAGAGTGAAAGGGACAGAGGTAGAAGGGCAGGGCACTAGAGCTATGTAGCTGGTACGCAGATTCTAAGCAGTATAGTTGATTGACTACTAATCTCTACCCCTTCTATTCTACTAAGGCCTTTAAGCCTCTTTTATATATCTTGTCCTCTACCTCCCAACTTCCTTGCACGCCTCTAGTGCTAGGGGTTGATTGTAGACGCGTCGGGACGAACAGCTTGGTGGCGCACCAGCGCCCTAGGGCTGGGTTGTGGCGCGAGCAGGGGCGCCAATCAGCTCCAGCCCAATGAAATGACAAAGGGCTGAAAAGCACAGCCGCATCTCCCCAGGCACCCAACTTCCACCTTGAGCGTCACCTTTCCGCGACTCGGAACCGCGATTCATCAACCACAGCCGGGCTCGTCAGATATACATCCCACAGCATCTCAATTCAAAGAGTTCCACCCATCTTGCCCCTGGTTCGACAAAATGAGGCTCATCCAGGTCTCCAATATGCGCCTCGTCAGCTTCTACGGGTCCGACATTCCGGACTACGCCATACTGTCCCACGTCTGGGGCGAAGAAGAAGTCTCCTTTCTAGATATACAGGATCTGGACAAGGCTCGTGCGAGGAAAGGCTACGAGAAGATCGTGTTGAGCTGCGACCAAGCCAAGAAAGACGGCCTCGAGTATGTATGGATCGACACTTGTTGCATCGACAAGAGCAGCAGCGCTGAGCTTTCGGAATCTATCAACTCCATGTTTCTGTGGTATCAGCGGAGTACGATCTGTTACGCCTACCTTGACACACCACCAGTGCTCCAGAACACGTCAGCTGGTGTATTGGACCTTCCTGAGATCTTCCGAGAGGCCCGGTGGTTCACCCGGGGTTGGACCCTCCAAGAGCTTATCGCTCCACGCCGAGTCGAGTTTTATGACGTCAACTGGGCCAGTCTGGGCGATAAAATCACGGAGCGTAGCGCCATATCAGAAAGGACGGGCATTCCAGAGCCGGTGCTGGAGAACCGGTACAACCCCCAGAAGTGCAGCGTCGCTCAGCGAATGTCCTGGGCGGCGGGTAGGATGACGACGCGAGTGGAAGACGCAGCTTACTCTCTCCTGGGCCTCCTCGACGTGAACATGCCGCTCCTATACGGCGAAGGGGAGAAGGCCTTCATCCGGTTACAGGAGGAAATCATCAAAACCTCGACCGACGAGTCTATATTTGCCTGGCAGGGGAGCGCCCAGGATATGCTTCTTCAGCGGCTTATGCCCCGCAAGCCGGATATGCTGGCTTCCAGCCCGGAACAGTTCGCAACCGCTGCCAACATTGTCCCACTGTCCCTAGCCGGGAACAGCTACGCGATCACGAACCAAGGGCTTGAGATTCGGCTTCCGTTGCTTGAAACTCCGGACTCGGGGTTGATTGGTATCCTCAACTGTCATGACGACGGCGATATATTCAACTGCGTCGGGCTTAAGCTGAGGCCCAACGGAACGGACACGGAGGGAGTCCCTCACTTCAGCCGTGGAAACACCTGCAGGGTTCATGAATCAGAGGTACGGAAGGCGGTTCGGACGGCGATAGTCCTCCGCAGTAGGTTGGGTAAAACCGGCACCCCTTACAAGGAGTTCTTTCAAGTCCGCAGATCGCCCGAGCCGACAGAGTCGAGTCCCTTCAAGGTCGACCTGGCCTTCTTCGAAAGCCCGTACTTCGGGACTTACCACTGGTGGAAGCCTGAAGCGCGCCTACTTCGGCTCGAACGAAGCAACATATCAACGCGGCTCGAACAAGGCGACGGACCAAGGCGGCCCTACCGGAAATGGCAGTTAGGATTCGTCATGTCAGATCCTGGTCTGACGCTCAGACTTATGGTAGCTGTCTCCATCCCGCTAGAAGAACGGCTGTCGCCGCAATTGGAATTAGATCAGACGAGCTGCGACCCTGAGCAATCTCTCTGGCGGACGTGGGTGGGCAAGTTAGGCGCCCCTATCCGCGACGATATCTCACGGGTGGAGTCTGCGGAAGAATATCAGGGTGCTACCTCACGGACCTGGGGCCGGGACCTCTTGTTCCCCGGCAAGTGCGAGATCTTGGTCACCCTACGACGGGAGGAGAAGATGGGCTACAGTGGGTGGGTTCTCGAGGTACGCAATGTGCACCCGAGGGAGAACGTCTCCGCATAGTATCTAAGAGCCCCTTGGCTCCGACCCAACCTTGACTACATGAGGCTCGATCCTCGCAGGGGGACCGCGGATCAGCCTAGGGCCCGCCAATTGCGTTGACCCTGCGTCCGCGTCAACTCTAGTAGTGTCAATAATCAGCACCTACCCAAGCAGATCGTCCTTCCTATAACGCGGCCGAGAGATATATAGTAGCTAGGATGGGTCTAGTCATCGCGATGATCCAAAACGTCCAATCTCCATAGTGACATACCTACGGTACGGTTGTGTACTATAATTCTGCACTATCTATAGGGTTGCTCTCTAAGCGGCCTAGTTTCGGGCTTTAGCTGCGAAGTAGACTAATATTTGGATCATAAAAAAGGACAGACTCATCCTAGCTACGCCGGTCGGCTACCGCCGACAGGGATGACGAAGTGTCCGGGTGGTCTGGACCAAGGATTGCTGCCGAGCCTGCACGTAGTCTTTCATCAGCGCCAGGGCATATGCATGCCGTCCCTGGCGCTTCCAAGTAAAGCAAGGTTGTTCATACTGGTCAGCGTCGAGGAGTGCTCGTCCCCCAGCACCCCAAGCTCGTCTCCATCACCTGGACCTCCAGCGACTCGGCCGCCTTCCACCGGCCCTGGTTGCTGTACGTTAACCCTAGGTTGGCCATGCTAGTCAGGGTGTCGGGATGCTCCTCTCTTAGCACCCTCTTGTATGACTTCATCACCTGCAAAAAAACAACTTCTCTGCCCTCTCTCACTGCCCTTTGTATAGATACGTCTCCATCCCGCTGCGGCCCCCGCCGCTGTCTGCACCGCTGGGGAGTGCTTAAAATACGGTGGGAGCGAACAATAGCAAGCCGCCTCAGGCTGCTTGCGTGTCTACTAATGTCCGTGTGTGTTTACGCAATGGAGGGGCCCTTGGGGTCATAGATCAAGAAGCCTTGCATAGAGCGGTGTCCTACGATCGAGAGCAACGCTGCGTATCTGTATTTCCCACAGCAAGTGTGGTATTGCAATACCGCGCAGCTTGGTCCAAGATGTGAGGCAGGGGACCGTTAACCCATACGCGGATTGCTCCTTCAATCTTGATCCTGTATAAGTCACTGTTAGCCGGTTTACCAACTTGCTGGACGAAAGTGGACTAGGAAGTGAGCTAGCCCATCGCCTAAGTCATGATACAGCCCAACCACGGGGGAAACATTGAAATCGAGTATCGAGAAAGTATATTCGGTGCTGTTGCAAGGATAGATCTTCGATGGCCATTTCCCGATCTTTGAAGCTTCGCAGGAAAGGGTTTTGTTTGCAGATAACCTGAACGCGACGACCTCAATGCTTTCGTTGCTGACGCCGTCAAGCCTAATGCTGAAGTTGTCGATGGCGGCCATCTCGCTCAACGAGGAGTTCGCAGCAGCAACGGCCACAGCACCGAAAAGAGACAAAATGGCAACGAGGAACTGCATGATGCTCGGTATGCTAGTGACCTGGTGCAAAAGGCGGTAGGCGGTGAACTTGGTGCCTGGAGTAGGATGAAAACCGGGTTAGGTTTAAGGGGTCGAGCGACTTTAGTATTAAAGCTGACCTGGTAGGATTCAGTTTATGAAGCGAGGGGACTGAGGTAGTACTAGTTATAACAATGAGGCGCTACGTTCCAAGTGCTATCTGTTACCGAAAGTGGGTTCCATGCTGTGGCAACTGTAATGGGCTGGGCTGTGTGGTACCTTGGCTGAGCTTCGCGGCTGAGTGTTGCCCCTACTGTAGCAACAGCACAGGCCATGGCGGCAAACTGAACACAGTGCACGCATTTTGCAAAGGATCGGCTTTCTTCTCTTCTCTTCTTCTTACCTTAGGACTCTCGTAGCAGAGGTAGCACCAACTGCAACAACATTGCCGTGAACCCATACTGTAACCCCTAAAGCTAATCGGAGGCGGCACCAGTTAGGGCCCACCTAGCCCATTTAATACCAGAATCCCCTCTGGACGGAGACACCTCACCCCTGAGCCGAGTCCTTTACACAGCGGCGTATTTCTCGAGTGTTGGCTCCATGACGTGCTCCGCCCACTGCCCCAAGTCCCCATGACGGTGATCCCTGCTGGCTCCAGTCGGCAGCGGTCATACCAGAAACAGAGCTTACCATCCTCAACCTGGTCTCCCGGTAGGGGCATATTTGGCTGTTGGGTTGCGCCGAAACGCGGCCGGTGGATCTGCAAAGCCGTCATTGTGCAATCGAGCAGAGTTTACGACCCGACGAGAGCTTAGCACCGGGGCCGGCGGAAGTTACTACCTGCAAGACTTGACGCTAATCCCTAGTTGACTCTGTTGAGGCCTCCTACGGATTGCAAGCTAGGGATCCTGAAACAGAGCCCAGCGGACGGAGTCCTAGTGTTAGGGCTGTTGGTGCGTAGTGTGGAAGGAACAGAGGTGAGGCTAGTGCGCGGATCCCAAACAGCGCAGTTGATTGACTAGTATTAATCTCTGCCTCCTATCTCCCACTAAGGCCCCCTAGGCATTTGTACACCACTTCCATTTCCTCTAAATACCTCTATGCGCTCTCTATACTAGGGGTTGAGACTATTCTAACGCGCTCTTCGTCGCACATGAGTCAGAAGCAGCAAGCTACACCACGCTCCGACTATATGCACGGTGCTGTTTGCGCGATATCTAACCCGAGCCAGCAGGAGGTGCTGCTGCCCTATAGCGTGTAGCTATGCGCGTGGCTGGTCGCCGTAGCAAGGCGTAATTAGCAAGTAAGGCGCGACAGTAACGGCGGTGATAATCTCAGTATTGTAGCGCCGCGGCGGTGCAATTCAGGGGTACAGTGTATCTGACAAGTTGTTGACACATGCCGAGGTTGCCTGCTGAGTGGGGTACAGGGCCGGAGGCGC
>Ga0247771_1000313_pt1 | contig 16545 bp, 18 predicted proteins | sample UWRJL197509C6_FD_179948 | JGI IMG/M metagenome (GOLD analysis project Ga0247771, IMG submission 179948) | Plant litter microbial communities from Arlington Agricultural Research Station in Wisconsin, United States - UWRJ-L197-509C-6 | ecosystem: Environmental > Terrestrial > Plant litter >...
AATTGCCCAGGTGTCGTCGACCTTCCTGAAAGTTGCCTCCTGTTGCTTTTCGCCGAGCCGGTCTCATCAATACCTGCTGCGGTCAGGCGGCAACCAGCCCTGGCGACCTCCGCTCCCTCGGCTCGGAATCGATGTACAGCATCACCGCACCTCGCGGGACGTACGGCAGCCGCGTGTCGATTCGTGGCGTGGCCGAATAGGACCCATTCGTCGCGTTCGTTCAGTGCCTTGTGGCACGAAGAGTTGCCTACCATGAGGCGCCCAACGGCTGCCTCCCCGACAATGCGCCGTACGAGTGCAGCCTACGCCCCGACGCCCCCTTTTCCTTCACCGCCGACGTTCCAGAGGATGGAAGCCTCACCAATCCGTACTTCGTCCCGTCCGGTCTCGGTGAGGCATCGTGACTCCTCCTCGAAGGCGCCCTCGGCGCCGTCGATGGCAGCGTGTCTCGCCACTCAAGAGTGGCGAAGTTGCTTCGTCTCGGATGACACCCGTGTGTCCCGACTCTGCCCAGTCATTGCCTAGCCTCGACACTATCACAAGATTCCATCTGTTTCTCCCTTGAGCCGCTTCACCCGTTTCTGCTCCCAGCTGTCCAGGTCCTTGGCCGCGAGTCTCTGAAACAAAGTCGTTAGACGTCGGTATTTCGAAACATTGCTCGTCTGCCACGGGCAAGAGTAAGCTTACGTAGTACTCCTCACGGATGTCGACTTTGCGCCCGCCCTTCCCGACGTTGAGCTCCTCCTCCCGCGTCATCTGCCGGACCTTGCGGTCGTGGCGCTCGTACCGGATGGCCGTCGCCGGCGTGAGGACGAAGGAACCGCCGATGATGACCGCGAGAAATGGGAGGCCAAAGAGCGCGAACGGATGCTTCGCCATCGCAGCCCTATAACGGGCGGCGAAGGTGTTGGCGTGTCCCTTGGACGGAAACTTGTTCTTCTGAAAGACTGGCATCGTTGCGAGTCGCGTCGCCCGCAGCGGCGACGGGACACCCGTAATCGCCGATCCCGAACTTTTCGATGGTGTCAGAGGCTCACACTCAATTTTTCGGAGGACAGTCGTAGATCCAGGTCATGACGAGCGGCGATGGGTCGAGTGATGTTTTCCCCGACATCCTCGGGCCGAGCTTCCTCGTCAAGGGCCAGGGCTTATCGATAAGCACCATCCACAAGCTGGCCCCTCCCTGGCTTTACCTGATACCAGGTATCTTGAAAGTTTACAACTTTCTAGGGCCTGCTCCAAGAAGTAAATAGTTCGTGGTTTATGCCTTTCTAAAAGGTAAGGCGATGATAAAAGCCACTCACGACAGCGACAGATCACAGGCAGGCGGAGGGACGTTCGAGAAGGATGCAGATCCTCATCGAGAATCGTAGGCTGCTATTCTACGGAGACCAGGCGGGGGAAAAGCCGTTCTCCTCGTAATTTTGTCATTGACTAATGCGTATGCACACATGAAAGCCAGATGACCGCGCAGAAACCACCACCGCGCCTTTCTGCTGTGTCCATACCATGGCCATGCCGCTGCCACGCCTTCGACTCACAGACGGCGACCGCGGCGACCGCCCTTTCGGCGGGTGCTGTCCGACGGGGTCGGGGTAACGTCCTCGATGCGGCCGATCTTCATGCCCGAACGAGCAAGAGCGCGGAGGGCCGACTGGGCGCCGGGGCCGGGCGTCTTGGTGCCGTTACCGCCCTACCAAACCCGTCAGCGGAAGCCAGTACCTGGACCGAAGGAGAGATCCTACAGTAGCGCGGATCTTGATGTGGAGGGCGGTGATGCCGAGCTCCTTGCAGCGGGCAGCAACGTCTTGAGCCGCCAACATGGCAGCATACGGAGAAGACTCGTCACGGTCGGCCTTGACCTTCATGCCGCCAGTGACCCGGCAGATGGTTTCGCGCCCGCTGTACGACCCATGTCAGCTCGCCTTCCCTTCCAATTCGGACCCGGGAGAACCTCAGGATATGACGGAACGTACGTGAGATCGGTAACGTGGACGAAGGTATCGTTGAAGGCTGGATGAGGGTGTTAGTTTCGTCTGTCGATTCGGGTTCCGCTTGGTTTCTCACACTACGATCGGCAGTTAGTAAACCACGAACCATCGGCCGGTTACAACACAGAACGGGCTCAGAGTAGGTCGGGAGTTTTCCAATACGTACTGCAAAGATCCGCGCAACCCCAAAGACCAACTCTCCTATCACGACGTTAGTAAATGGTGGATTGAGGCGTCCCGATCAACAGCTCGGCGGTGGAGCGGACGTACCCTCCCGGACCTGGGGACCGAGGGAGATGTTCTCCTTGGGGGGTGCTGTCTTTTTCGGGGGCATCTTGACAAAATTTCACGTCGTCTCGCGTAATAGACGGGTTTTGCAGATAGGCGTCGGGAGGAGGAATCGCAAGTCTCCGTTTCCAGAAGTATCCCGAGCTTTGAATTTCGTCCGTGTGCTGGGTGGGATTTTGAAGCGGTGGAAGCCGGCAAAATCGTGGCAGGGTCAGAGGAAACCCTACCTCCGATTCCCCACTCCCCGCGTCGGTCGGGCCCGGTTCGATCATTGCATCACGTGATGTCGTGTTTGCCCCACTTTCGCGTGTTGAAGCTCAGCGCGACTCTCGACGACGAGTCTGTTCATCTCACAGCCCATCCACGCCCTTCGCTCCGACGGCAGCGCCAGAGGGCTGAACAATGCCCCCCGAATCTCATGGCAGACCTGGATACCACAGGGACACCAATATGGCCAACGGACCCGTCGACAACGGGCCTCCGCGCTCGACCCTTGCCGCTCAACTCGTGGAGAACATCTCTCCCACTGCCAAGGCCACGAGACCCGACGAGACCGACGAGCTGAAAAGGCTCTTCAGCATCATCGAAAAGGTCAAGAACGAGCCCGATTTACTCCAAACGCCCGAGGAGCAGGTCGAGCACAACCACATGCTCATCTACGTTTATGCGCGGGTCGTCCTCGAGTCCCTCAAATGGGACGATCCCTTCGCCGACCAAGCAGCATTGCAGGCCGACGCCCTGAAGGCCATCAACTTCATCAAAGTCACCGTCAAGGAGACGCCCGACGTCCTGGAGTACACCACCGATGGGACGTCCTTCCTCATCCGTGGCACGGAGCCCCTTTGGCTGTGGATCCTTCCCAAAGTCCTTCGGATGCTAGGCCACGCCAAATGGCCGGCGCTTTCTCCTGTTATAGAGGATTTCTGCCGTTTTCTTCTCCTCCCGCAGAATCCAAACAGAACCATCCGGACTGTAGCAACACCCGTCATCCGGTACTTTCAGGGCGTAGTCGGAGGTATGCCGCCTTTTCTCGTCGGTCCCCCGGAGAAACTGACCGTCCTCCCAGAGCTCCTCGAGAGTCTCCGGACCGTCATTCCCTCCAATCAGGATGTTGTGATCGATGCCAGCTTTCCACCCCTCGCTGCCCTGGAACAGCAATTCCCACAGCTGTCGATCGAATCGTTCCAAGGCCACACCTTCCGTGTCCACAGCGTCACGCATGCTCTTCGGTTGACCAGAGGGATACTTAGCGCTGTCGCGTCTAGTCTCACTCGCACCGATTTCTTGGCAATAGTTTCTCCCTCTCACCGATTCGTTCCCTGGCTTCTTGACTCCCTACTAGCGCTTCGTGAGATACAGAAGCGGTGGGATGCCGTTGTCACCGACCCCTGTACCCCAGTCATCCAGAGTATCATGGATATCGGCCTGGTATACAGCAACCGCTATGAGGCGGAAGCCACCCTGCGAACCAAAATCGATTGCGCTCTGGTTCTTTTCTGCTGCGCCTTGGTGGATAAGGGAAGTGAACTCCTTTCAGAAAGCTTCGATGGGATGGTCTCCAGACAGACGTTTTGTCTGGCCATGGCGCACGTCGTTCAAGCTGCAACCGCGAGTAGGGCTATATCGCGCTTAACGAAGTCGCAACTTCTCGGGGCAGCGGAGAAACTGGCCGGCGAAAATGCGATTCTTGGGGATGGTACGGACTTCTCGGTGTGTTATGTTCCCCTCTGTCATCCAACTGCTTTGGCAGATGCTAATTCTGGACAGAAATCTGTAGAGCTGTTGAAGGCTGCTCTCAAGGACCCGACTCTGGCCGTTTTCGGTGAAGTATTCAACAGGGTACGGTTTGGCAATTCAGAAGTACAGCGAGCATTTCAAGCCCTTCAGTCCGTCGTTGTCCAACCGCCCGGTCCCGCGCCACCACCGTCAAAGCGCAGGAGAATCTCGGCAGAACCCGCGATGCTTGTCCCCGTCTTACATCGGCTTTCCGAGCTGCTCAACATCCCGACATCCGATAACCTGGGTGGCCTCGACCGGAGATTTCTGTAAGTATTCTCCGTCTATCTCTCGACCGGCACTGACTGGGATAGCGACGACTTCGGGACTTTGAACGATCGTGAGCGATGTGCCGGGATTGACCTGTTGGCGTACGTTACTTGTGCGTCCGATAACACTATGGAGGGCGTTGCCGGGGATCTTGCAAAGCAGTCGCGTTTCCGCTGCTCTCTTTGCAAGGGCGGCGGCAAGGACCGACCGTTGTGTCTAGACATCACGGCCAAGTCGAAGTCTACCGCGTGCTTTACCGAGCTGGTTCGTCTTCCCAGCTTCCTGGAATCCAAGCGGCCGAGGGTCGTTGCGATGATTGCGCTCCGACGCGTAGTCTCTCACTCGGTGGATTCCGATTTCCTGGACTTGGAGACGTCCGCAGCCGGGCAGTGGTGCCTCCAGAGCCTGCAAAGCTCCGTCAGGGAGCTCCGCATAGCGGCAGGGTGAGTCTCTTCGCACTTGACGACGCGAGCAGCTTCTAATGCCGTCAGGCGGACCCTGAGCGCCTTTTTGGGGGCGAGTTTTGCCAAAGGCGTCCCTGATGACATCGCGCAACGAAATCGACTCAACACCATCGGCATTCTGAAATCACTCTCCGACAAGGACCAACCACATCTTCACGAGACGTGCATCATGGCCTGGGGCCAAACGGGGAGGTGAGAAACTATGATGTGCCGTCTGTGGCACTACGACTTGGCTAATTTTCAAACAGAGTTGTGCCCGACGAGGACCTGGACTTCGTTCTTTCCCAGCTCATGGAGTTCTTGGGGCATCGAAACCAGATAGTGTCGGCCTTCGCGGTCAACGAGGTAAGAAGATTTGATCCGGATACATGTGCGACAATGTTGACCTGCTAGATCCTGAACCTTGCCAACTCCCGGCGTCGGACACCCAAGAGCCTGCTGGACCCGTTTTGGAAAACCCTTGCTTTCTCCGTTGTCAAAGATCTGGTGTCCAAGCCGCAGACCACCAGGATAGTCGCAGATCTTTTCCAGATCAGCGTGCCCGAGTTGGTTCTCCACGTCCAGCGCCACGCCCTGCCGTGGCTGGTTCTCTCCAAGCGACGAGATGTCATCCAGAAGATAGCCGAGTTCCGGGGAGAAAAGGAGGCGTTCCGGCCGTGCGCAGACACGACCAACCTGAGTTCCATCCTCGCCCTGCTGTTGAGCCAGGATGTGCCCGCCGGTCAGGTCGAGATGTTCACCATGGCATTGCTTCGACATATCTCCCCCCACTTTAACAACTCGAGCTTGGTCGAAATGCTGCGAGCAGAAAGCGTCCAGGTGATCCTCGAGCTGCTGAAGGCGGCCGGGGACGCTGAAGAGAGCCGGAAACCGTTGGTATGTCCTCGCCGTTATCCGGCCCGTCAGAGGACGGTCTGCTTACGTGGCCCAGGTTCATTCGGCCTTCGTCACCATGACCAATCTCCTCCTCGAGGGCAAGGAGGCGAGGAAGAAGACGGCTGTCAGGTCCTTCCTCCACCAATACGCACTGGGAATCACCGCACGGCTGACCGAGGTCATCAACGATAACGTCGCCAAGCATCCACCTGTTCAAGAGCAACGAAGATGCATTCGTGCTTTGGAAGAGCTGGTCAAGCTGTGCGAGTCGGATATCAAAATAGCTCGCCCACAAGTACGGATACCCGATCGGACCCGTCACGTGGCACTGACAACCTTCTAGATATCATCCTTTCTGTTGACCGCCCTCAATTACAACGAGCTGAGGGCCTCAGCCTTCCAGTGCTGGGTTACGATGATCCGTCTTCTAGACGTGGAAGATATCAAGGCCCTGCTGGATACCACGTTCGTCATCATCGGGACTTACTGGACAGACTTTGACTCTGCTGCCCGGCAGTTGGGCAGGGACATGATCGAGTCCTTGCTCGAGAACCAGAGCGAGATCTTGGAGGATCGTATCAACGCACTTCCATCACTTGGTCACATACCGGAGTTGGCTGCGCTGGAAAAACGGCTCCGGAAGCTGAGGCGGCCCCTCGACAACAGAGCGGCATTTGGCCTATTCGCCAAACGACTAGGGCACGCCAACTCGGGCGTGGTTCTGCAGGCACTGACAGAACTGGCCGCTTACTTGCGCCGCCATCAGGGCTTTCTCCAAACATCAGCCATCAGCGAGCACCCCGATCCCGTTGTCACCGACCTCGCACGAGCGCTCCTGGACTGCTCGGCAAAGTACAACGGCATCCGGTCTGACATCACGACGCTCTGCGTCGAGTGTACCGGGCTCGTAGGATGTCTAGACCACAATCGGTTAGACACCGTCCGCGAGCAGCACGAGTTTGTTCTCCTCCACAACTTCGAGGACGCCATGGAGACGACCGAATTCGTCCTCTTCCTGCTGGAGGAGGTGCTTGTCAAGTCTTTCTTGTCGGCAACCGATCCGAGCTTCCAAGGCTTCCTCTCATACGTATTGCAGGAGCTCCTGGAGAAGTGCAACTTCAAGGCTGCGGTGCAGCTGCGAGACCCAACAGCGAAGGACCTTTTCGAGAAATGGCTCGCGCTTCCGGACCTTGTCCGCGAAGTGCTTCTTCCGTTCATGACGTCGGGATACCGCGTCCAACCGATGGCGCAACCTACCCTCCAGTACCCGGTATTCCCCTCCTCGCGCAGTTACGCCTTCTGGCTGCGGTCGCTCGTGGTGGACCTTCTGTACAGTGGACAGAATACTTTTGCCGAGATCATCTTTGAACCGCTGTCCCGGGTCATCAGGGTCAAGGATCTTGCGGTCGCCGAGTTCCTTCTGCCCTATCTCGTCGTGCACGTCATCGTCGGGGACAAGAGCGCCGAGGGAGATCGACGGAATGTACTGAACGAACTCCTGTCAATATTCGAGTACCAGCTTCCCGACAGCGCGACCTCCGTCGAGCGAGAGAACTTGAGACTCTATTCCGAGGCAAGCACGTCCCTTCCCGAGTTCTCTCGTCCTTCTAATCGCATCTAGGCCGTCTTCAAAGTGTTGGACTATTGCAAGAAATGGGTCCAGCGGAAGAAGGCTCATCCCAGCGCGAAGGGCCCAGAGGTCGCCGTCCACATCAAACGCGTACAAAGAGTGCTTGACGTTATTCCTCCGGAGCTGATCTCTCGTCGAGCCATGGAGTGCAAGCAATACGCGAGGGCTCTGTTTCACCTCGAACCCTTTGTTGAGCTCGGCGGCAACGATCAGCTACCCGCGGACGAGACGGCGAGAAACATTGCCGATCTCCAGTGCATCTACACGCAGATCGACGAGCCGGACGGCCTGGAAGGTCTGTCGGCGCAACTGCTCATCTTGGACTTCAACCAGCAGATTCTGAGCCATCGGAAAGCCGGGCGATGGACCGAAGCCCAGACATGGTACCAAAACCGGCTGGCAAAGGAGCCCACCAACATTGACGTCCAGCTGGACCTTCTGACTTGTCTACGAGAGTCCGGACAACACGGTATTGGGCTTCGCATTCTCGTCGTTGGCGCCTATCGCTGACCCGGTGACAGATGTTCTGCTGAACCACGTGGACGGGATGATGGGCTCCCAGGGGTCCATCAACAGGATTGTCCCGTTCGCGGTTGAGGCGTCGTGGACCACCGGAAGATGGGACGCCCTCCAGAAGTACTTGGACATGTACAATGGGCGCGACATCACGGAGGTCTTCAACCTGGGTATCGCCCATGCCCTCCTGTGCCTTCGCAACCCGCACTGGTTCGACAATTTTCCAGACGACATCCGGATGCTGAGGGAGAAGGTGGCGGCGTCACTCTCTTACACGGCGACCTCGTCGCTCCAGGCTTGCCACGACGCCATGCTCCAGGCCCACGTGCTCACGGAGCTAGAACATCTTGGCCGGCGGCGGGACGCGGATGGGGAAGACCCGGAACAGATGATGGTCGGGTTCAGCCGACGCCTAGAGATCATTGGTGCCTCGTTTGCCAACGACAAGCAATACGTGTTGGGAATCCGCCGGGCGGCCATGGAACTAATGAGGTTTGTGTACCGGGTGCAGCCTTTCGCAAGCCGACGACTAACTTGTGCAGACCCAAGTATGAAAGCGGACATATTTCTCGCCTGTGGCTTACCACCGCCCACCTGGCCAGAAAAGCCGGCTCCATGCAGCAGTCGTTCGACGCGGTTCTTCATGCTAACGAGCTCGGCGACGAGTCGGCCACCATCGACAACGCGAGACTACTCTGGAAGGAAGGCCACCACCGCAAGGCCATCCAGGTTCTGGAGAACGCAATACGGAATGACAACTTCATCGGCACTAGTATCGGAAGCGTCGCCCCCACGTCCAGCAGGAATCCCGACTCGGCAATGAATCTGTTGACGGCGCGAGCCCACCTTCTCCTCGCTAAGTGGCTCGACTCGGCCGGGCAGACTCACGCCGCAGCCCTTCGCCAGAAATACCAGGACGCAGCAAAAACCCACACCCAATGGGAAAAAGGCCATTATTATCTCGGTCGTCACTATAAGAAGATACTCGAGTCGGAGAAGGCCCTCCGGCCGGACGGCCAAAGCGATGCCTATCTAACCGGTGAGACGGCGAAACTCGTCATCGAGAACTACCTGCGGTCTCTTAACTTCGGCACGAAGTACCTCTATCAGACGTTGCCCCGGATTCTGACGCTATGGATGGAGCTGGGAGCTCAAGTCGACAAGGCGCCGGAAGGAAAAGTGTCCGTGTCTAAGGAGCTTTCCCAACGGAAGAGAGCCCAATTGTCAGAGCTGCACAAGGCGTTGAGCAAGAACCTTATTCGCATGCCCGCATACATCTTCTACACGGCGCTGCCACAGGTCGTGGCCCGCATCGCCCACCCCAACACGGAAGTTTTCACGATCCTCGAGCAGATTATCGTCAAGGTGATAGACCACCATCCTCGGCAGGCGCTGTGGTGCCTTCTCGGCGTCACAACGAGCAGGCAAGCCGGCGAGCGGAAGACCAGGGGGCGCCACGTCCTGGCGGCCCTGCAAGCCGTTCCCAGGAAAGCGGGCGCGGGCGCGTACGACCTGAAACAGCTGATCCGGATGGGAGAGAAGATGGCGGAGCAGCTGTTGATGGCCTGCGCCAACGGCGACTTCCAGAGCAACAGAACGACAGTTGCCAGCATTACCCGCGACCTCATGTTCAACCACAAGTGCACACCCTGCCCCTTGGTCGTGCCGGTCGAGGCCTGCTTGACGGCCACGCTGCCCACGCTCACGGAGAACGTCAAGAAGCACAAGGCCTTCTCGGGGGACATCATCACGATAGACTCTTTCGAGGACGAGGTTCTCGTTCTGGGATCGCTGGCGAAACCGCGGAAGCTGACGGCCCGGGGCTCGGACGGCAAGCTGTACGGACTCCTGATCAAGCCCAAGGACGACCTCCGAACAGACCAGCGGCTGATGGAATTCAACGGCATGATCAACCGGTCGTTCAAGCGGGATGCCGAGAGCAGCAGGCGACAGCTTTACATCAAGACGTACGCCGTGACCCCACTCAACGAGGAGTGCGGGATCATCGAGTGGGTGGACGGACTCAAGACGCTCCGGGACATCCTCCTGGCCCTCTACCGAAGCCGCGGCATCGCGCCCAACTACATGCAGATCGCAGCGCTGATGAAGGACGCCGCGTCGTCGGACAGCAACATCGGCCTGTTCACGGACAAGGTGCTGGGCATGTTCCCCGCGGTGCTCTCGCAGTGGTTCGTGGCGCGGTTCACGGACCCGTCGGCCTGGTTCGCGGCGCGGCTCAAATACACGCGGTCGTGCGCCGTCATGTCGATGGTGGGCACGATCCTGGGGCTGGGCGACCGGCACGGCGAGAACGTGCTGCTGGAGGAGGGCAGCGGCGGCGTGTTCCACGTCGACTTCAACTGCCTCTTCGACAAGGGGCTGACGTTTGCGCAGCCCGAGCGCGTGCCCTTCCGGCTCACGCACAACATGGTCAAGGCGATGGGCATCTACGGCTACGACGGCCCGTTCCGGAAGTGCTCGGAGCTGACGCTCGGCATCCTGCGGCAGCAGGAGGAGACGCTGATGACCATCCTCGAGGCCTTCATCTACGACCCGACGCTGGACCTGCAGAAGGACAAGAAGCGCAAGCACAAGGACGTTGGGGGGCCTAAGGAGGTCCAGCTCAACCCGCAGGCCGTGGTGGACAGCATCAAGAGGAAGGTGAGGGGCCTGCTGCCGGGGGAGAGCATCCCCCTCGGTGTCGAGGGGCAGGTGCAGGAGCTCATCCAGCAGGCCGTCAACCCGAGGCACCTTGCGGCCATGTACATTGGCTGGTGCCCGTTTTTGTAAGCATACGGAGGATGGAAACCGGTATATCAACCTGACGACATCGGCTTGGGCTGTGGCTGTGGATCGACCCATGTGGCTTTGCTAGGGTCGAGAAAGCCTCTCGATCGATCCCTAACGATTGGGACGCCAGTTCGTTGGCGGCTCAGGGATAGAGGTCCGCTAAATGCCCGACCGAAGACGGAAAGATGAAATAGTAGCATTTAGAAGAGACTCGTATGTAGTCGATCTATCGACCAAGAATCAGGTGAACTGTGGAATAGCCGTTATCGTGGCTCTCTCCTGTGTCTCATTTCAGGGGCAGGCGCCGCAGCACAGGGGATGCATTCGCTGTAGCACCTTCCAGGCCCCGCTAATTACCTATTTCCCAGCGCTCAAATTCCCACGAGCGCGTCCACGCTTCTTTGAAATTTCTTCGCACCTCGCCTCTTCACAGGCAGACCGGAATTCTCGAACTCGTGTCCCTCTGCCCAAGTTTTTCTCATCGTTACGCGTTCTTGAAGCCTTGTCTCTTCTGGTGGCAATTTCGGGACATCTCGAAAAAGATCGACCACGTCACTACCTCGTCCGGCCTACAGGATCCAGCCCCATCGAGGACGACATTTCGTTGGCGTGAGCCGAGACTGACGGAAAGAGGAAACAAACTGCCAACAGCACCTCAAGATGCCTCACCAGTACCGCGTCGGTAGGTGCCTCTTCTTCTTGCCGCCTCGTCCGATACCTAACACCGCAACAGAGATCTCGCCGAACAACCGGGCCAACTGCCAGGACGGCGTTTGTAAGAAACTCGGCGAAAAGTGCCTGAAGGGCGAAATTCGCTTCGGCACCTGGACCGAGATTGGGGATCACGCCTCCTGGAGATGGAAGCATTGGTTTGCCAACTCCTCCTTCCCCCGCCCATGTCGACATGCTCACCTCTATGCAGGGGATGCGTCTCGGGCTTCCAGATCCAGGGCCTGCGTGAGTCCGCCGAGGATGGGGATGGCTACGATTGGGACCGCATCGACGGCTATGACGAGCTCAAGTAAGCTTGCCTCTGGAGAGGCTCTCGTCGCTTCGATACGCAGAGCTAACCCGCCGCTTCAGCGATCATCCTGACGTTCAGGAGAAGGTCCGGCGCGCCGTCACACAAGGCCATCTCGATCCCGAGGACTTCAAGGGCGTACGTCTCCCCTGCAGGTACAATGTTAACCGTTGTTAATGAGGGGTGTCAGGATCCCGATTGGAACGTCCTCGGCAAGAAAGGCATTCGAGGCCGAAACTCAGTCAAGGTACTCTTGGGCGAGGAGGAAGCGGATGGAGAGGTTCTCAATGTCTAACGTGCCCTTTTGCTGATCTCGACGCTAACACGCCCAAAGGAAGGCTCCGCCCCGGCCAAGGCGACAGGCAAGCAGGCGCAGAAGAAACGCTCCAAGGCCGAGGCCACCGACGACGAAGGAGAGAAGCCGAAGAAACGGGCCAAGACGTCAAAGAAGGTCAAGTCTGAGGCCAAGGCCGACGAGGCTGAGGCTGAAGACGAGAAGCCGAAGCCCAACCAGAAGAAACGCCGTGGCAAGGCCGCACAGCAAGAGGCTTCTCCTGATCTCGCCTCGCCCGCTGAGGCACCCAAGAAGACTCCGGGAAGGAAGGTCTCTGCCAAGGCCGCCACCGTTAAGGACGAGCCGGCGGCCGAAGATGCATCTGGACCAGTCAAGCGCGGACGGAAGGCCAAGGCCAAGGCCGACCCGGTCAAGGACGACTCGGAAGCCGAAGGCGCTGTGGTGCCCGCAAAGCGCGGACGTAAGGCAAAAGCCAAAGCAGCCCCCATCAGGGACGAGTCCGGGACCGAGCCCGAAGCTGCGGTCGCCACCAAAACGCGAGGTCGTCCCAAGAAGGCGGCTACGAAGTCGGCCGTCAAGAGCCGACCGGACGACGATTCCGATGTGGAAGAGGAAACAGCCCCCGAGACGGATGCAGAGCCTGAGGAGAAACCAGCTCCGAAGCGGAAGGCTAGAGGCGGCCGCAACAGCGTATCTACAGCTGCCGACAATGAGGTGGCGCCTCCTGCCAAGAAGAAGCGCGCCGCCCGGAAGAGGTAAGTCCAAAGGCTAGTTCCCGAGAGGCAGCTCTCGACTAACACTGCCCAGCGCCGCGTAGGCCACGTAGGCACACGATGTGCAGTCTACGCAGACCTACTCCCGTCACTAAAGCTACCGCAGCACCGAGGCCTCGCCTTCGTTTGCCCTGTTCTATTTCACATCACGAGTTTCGAAGGCGCTTCGAGAATTCGGCTCACGCCTGGAATGGTTTCTTTCCTCTCATTGCGTTGTTGCTTCAAGGGGGGCTCTCGTTCATGGATTTCCAGGTTGCAAACCCGGCTGAGGTGGTCTGTCGTCTAGTTTCAGGAACGCTCCTTCGTCAGGACTCGGGTCCTAGCAGGACTTGAGCTCGACCCGGAAGTCGACGGCAGGAACGGGATGTAATAATTGAAGATACGAAGGGAGAAGCGGATATGGTTGCTAGTTGCTGGACTCTGGCTTAGGCCCGATGCAGAAAAGGAGCAGGTATGATATGGGCATCCAGACTTGCACTTACATAGATGCCCCCAAACTGGGATTCTTTACAGAGGCTGCCTCCACGGCGTGGCCCGTGACTGCGAACCCCTGATGTGGTGGCGGCGGCTTGTGCCAACCCGTCAACTAGACAGGTTCAACTGACGACACACGCCGCAAAATGCCAAGTGAAGGGCCCGTCTCTCTACAGTCATGAGTCGTCATATTGCCCTCTCTACCTACAATCTAAATGATAGAAACGAAAGCCAAATCAGGACAACCAAAAGAAGCCGCTTCGCTGCGTTGTGCCCAAGCATACATGGGAAGGGGGTGCTCACCCGAGCCAAATGCCCGTCCCCGGATATCCAATACGATCCGTCCGGGCAGTTCCAAAGTCCTTCGCTGTGAGATAGAGAAACGACGCCGAGATTTGCAAGCGCCGCGCGGAAAAGTCGCTCGCTTGCGGTGGAGCGGACGCCCGTCGAGCCTCCTTTCGACAACACCGACACCGACCCCCATACTCAAGTCTCTTCATCCCCGCTCCGCATCATGCCGAACCGCGGGCCGCCGAGGCGCGCCGGCGGCGGCTCCCGGGTGGGCGCGTCAGCGGTGGTATCCTCCCCGAGGCGGGCGGTCGATGATAACCTCGCGCTCGCGCTCGACGACGCGGTCGTCCTCGTAGAAGTCGTCGCGGTTGTGCCAGCGGCGGTGGTTGTGGTGGTCGTGGTGGTTGTGATGGTGGTGGTGGTGATGCCAGCGGTCGCGGTGGTCGCGCTCCCACTGGATCTCGCGGAGGCGGTCCTTGCGGTGGCGGCGGATGTCGTCGGAGCGCTTGACCAGGGCCAGGACGTCTTCCTGGTAGGGGGAGGCGGGCGTCAGTCTTGCTTCGGGCGGCGGCTGCTTCTTCGCTCTGGGGCGGGAGGTGGCTGGGAATAGGGGGTGGGCACGGGGACAGACTCACATAGCGCAGATACTGCATCACGTAGAAGAACCACTCCGTCTCCTCGTACTCGTAGCCGAAATCCTCGATGGCCTCGCGCACCACGAGGTCCTTGGTGATCTCGGTCCACATCTCGCTGCGGTTGGTGGGCTGGGGTGCCGACGGCCGCAGGGTGATGCGCCGGTCCGTGACCTTTTCGACGTCGACCTCGCGGTGCTTATCGTAGATCTGCACACTGACGCGGTCGCGGTCGGCCCCGGAGGCGGCGGGCACCAGCGCCGAGGTGTCGGGGGCGCCATCGGGGATGAAGCGGGCGCGGCGCACGCCGTTGTAGCGCTGCCACGTCACCTCGGCCTGGCCGCCGCCGACGCCATCCATGCGCACGCGCTCCGTGCCGGGAGGGACGTCCACGATGGTCCAGTCCTTGGTGTGGCCGTGCCGGGCCTCGCCCATGCGGCCGCGCTCGTTGATGCGCGACGTGATGTAGTCGCCCTCATCGAAGTCGTCGCGCGGCGTCATCGGCGGCGCGGCCGAGCGCGCCCGGCGATGGGGACCGTGGTGGTGATGGCGGCGCTCATCAATCTCGACGGACAGCGTGTTGCGGTCCGAGCGGACGATGACCTCGTCGTCGTGGTGGTGATGGTGCGGATGCGGGCGCAGAGGGCGGGGCGATGGCCGCTCGTGCGAGGGCGAACGGCCCCGACCGTGCCGGCCCCGCTCGCGCGAGCTTTCGTGGATGTCGACCTCGGTGTGGTGACGAGAGGTGTAGATGTCGATTTCCGTGTCGCGCTCTTTGGCACGCTGCCGAGGAGGGGGAGGGGGGGACGGCGGACGGGCCACGACCATGCCTTTGAAAGGTCCTGTTAGCAGACCCAGACGAGTAATCAGAGGAGGGGCCACATACCATGATCGACGTCGGTGTAGTGGGTGATAACCTCACGCTCAATGACAGGTCCGCGGATGACGGGCGCCGGGGGCGGCGGGCTCGGCGAGGCAAGCCTCTCGCGCTCGGTCTCGATGATGCGGACCCGATCGCGCTCGACCACCCGCGGGCTAGGCGACCGGCGGCGCTCGTGATCGACGACGCGGGTCCTGACGCCCCGGGACGGCGAGCGGATCCGCTGCCTCTCGCGCTCGACGACGCGGTCCCGAATCTCGATACGGTCCTCCGAGTCCGCCAGAGAGGGGCTCCTCTCGCGCTGCACAAGCCTAGACCGGTCCCGGATACGCACAGAAGGGCTGAGCGAGCGGACCCGACCCCGCCGTTCGGTGGTCTCGACGTCTCGCTGGCGGAGGACGAGGGGCCCGGCCTCTGTCCGGCGCGGCGGCGGGTCTCTCATGAAGGCAGGCACGCGGGATTCGCGGTCACGCTCGATTCGGACGTCTGTCTCGTCATACTCGCGGACCGGGGCGCGGCGGGGCGGGCTGCGGCGGGCGTAGCCATCGTCGACGTCGTCACGGGAACCCCGCGGTCCTCGGCCGGTAGAGTAGTAGACGTCGCGGTCGTCTCTGCCGCCTCGAAAGGCCATTTTGGCGAGACTCGACGGCTCGTCTCCGGGACCGCCGAACAGAGGGCCAGGGACTTGGTGGGATGGTGATCTTCCCCGCCAACCTCACAATGGTGTGGGCAGAGTGGGGTCGAGGAGGGCGGCCCGTTGGCGTTTCAATGTCGTCTACCAGGCAGAGATGACGAGGCAGCAAGCCCACGTCCACCAAAAGAGAACAACAGAAGTGGCAGCACGCGATAGGACGCTGGAAGGGACAGAGAACAGTGTAACCGGCTATCTCATAGGCAGGGGAGAAGACGACAAAAAGCCAAAGAAAAGGCAGGCTGAGGTTGGAGAGCTCAAGGCGGGAGCAGAGGGCGGGTCGGGATTTCAGGGATTGGGCGGGTACCGGGGTCTTGGCAGCGGCTTCAACGTCATCCCACAGCAGCCGTCGTCGAACCGCAGCAGTGGGGCTCTTTCCTCCAGGAAAAAAAAAGGAAAAGTGAGGGCGGGACAGGAAATCCCGTCTTTTGGGTCCGGCAGATGGCCCAAGACCCGCAGACGATATCAGCGCCCGCCAGAGCCGCGTCCCCGTTCCAGAAGCAGCCGTTCCGACGACGTCCTCTATCTCGAGACCCCTCGCCGTTCTGATCCTGTCATACGACGGCCCCACCGAGCAGCCAGGCGCCATGCAGGCCAATCACGGCCCCAGGTCGAGGAGGGGGAGGAGGTCAGGCTGCCGCCAAAAACATGTGGTGGCCGCGGGCGCAGACGGTGAGTCGTCCTTCGGCGCCACACTTTGGGGGGGATGGGCAGTGTTGCAGGCCGATGACCAAGCGCCTTCTGGCAGTGGCCAGACCCATGACAACACCGCTCGAGGCGGACTCGGGGGTAAGCACCTCGACGAGGAGGCTGTTCGGTGAGCAGCTGTGGTCGTCCAGCCCCGGACGAGCCACCTGTAAAGGTAACCCTGTAAATTCGTGAAGAGA
>Ga0247771_1000314_pt1 | contig 16541 bp, 4 predicted proteins | sample UWRJL197509C6_FD_179948 | JGI IMG/M metagenome (GOLD analysis project Ga0247771, IMG submission 179948) | Plant litter microbial communities from Arlington Agricultural Research Station in Wisconsin, United States - UWRJ-L197-509C-6 | ecosystem: Environmental > Terrestrial > Plant litter >...
GGCCTGATCAGAGCGCACCTGTGCGCTCTGACTACTTTTGCGCCGTCTATGGCCGTACTATAGCTTAGAAAATCAACCACGCACGCCCGAGTGTTTTCCACGCCTGTCTACAGCACTTTAACGTCATGCTAACGTGGTTCGTTACTAAAAAGAGGCTGCGCCCTCCTGCTTTATTCCTTTGATCTGTTGGGGTCTAATTAGACGCCTAAACTTGTCCTTTTGGCTATGCGAGCCTTGGTTGTTGCGTAGATGCAGCACGAAGCACTTCTTCCTTCTTTAAGCCATAGGCGTCTGTAGGTGATGCACCTCTGTTATGTGGTTGGGTTAGAACCCTTCTACATTCCTCGCTCTGCTTTATTTAGGGGCTTCTCTAGGGAAGGTCTCCAACCTGCTTTAATCTAATTAGAGTAGGCAGACCTTCCCAAACTACAAAACCAGCAGACAAAGCAAGAAGAGAGTTAACTACCAAGCAATAGAGAGAACAGCCCAGACGCCCTGCTCTTTCCTTCCAGAACACCAATGAGACCTCCAATCAGACAGCAGTAAGAGCAAAAGACCGCTCAGACCCTAAGAACAGGTGGTCTAGGCGTGGCTAGTATAGGGACCCTGTCTACGCTGTTACATCGCTTGGAATAGCTAAAGTACTAGCGCTCGCTTCTAATTAGGTAGTTCTACAGCAATTCTAGAAGACCCACTAATAAGGCGAATAGGAGACGTCCCAGGGCTACTAAAGGCGCTAATATAACTAGAAACAGTTGCCCTAACCAGAAAGAGCAGCAGTAGCAGCATAAAGCAACAACACCATAAAACCACAAGATCACAACCCCTACTGCCCTAATCAGACAGCAGTATATACTAGTAAAAGTTACAACTAATCAGAATCTTGGAAAAGGTCTCCTTCGAATGCATCTAAGCTAAAATGCAAAGATTGTAAGAGATTGAGCTACAACAAAAATGGGAGTACTAGCAACAAAAAAGTAGAGGATACTACAGCATAAAAGAGCAGAGGATACTGCTAGATAAGACTATAATTAGAACAGTATTGCCTGTCTAAGAGAGGCAAAGGCTTTAATAGACAAACAAACCAACCACTACAGTCTAAACAGCCATAATGCATAGTGTATGCCTCCTAAAGGAGAGGTACAGGAGGAAAGACAAGGACAAGTCCTAATTAGAACGATGTCGGTAAAGCGAGGGCAAAGATAAAAGCCCATTACTATTCCCTAAAGAGGAGGAGAGAGACTCCTACTACATCTGCACCTTCCCCCTTTTCCCTAGCACTAGAAGACAGCAAGTCGCTTGTTACTTACACCTCCTACATTTCCTTTTTGTAATTGGTTTGTTTATAGTAAGAGAGAAGAAAGAGAAGAAGCCTAGTTAAAACGAAGTCCCTATAGTATTGCAGTTACTAAGCCCAAAGAAGAGGCCCTATTCTCTAGGGATGTTAAAGAACACTAAGGTGTAACACCTGTCTACAAAGAGCAAGACCCATCTGATTAGAAACCCTAGAAGCGTCTTAGGTGCCTCTAGAAGTACTAGCTTGGCATTAGGATCGCAATTATTGTCTATACAAGGTAAACATACCCTATCTCTATCTCTAGTATCCTGCAATGCATTTTTCCAGTTCAACAAGATAGCAAGTGGCCAAGAAGCAGTGCCCTAAGTAGAGAGTACTGGCCCTAATCAGACTAGGCCCTTAAAGCTTATCCTAATAGAAGCCCCTACAGCTATAACATTCTACAGCCCTAACGCTACCTTATTCATTAAGTAGTATCGCCAGTTTTTAAAGCTTAGAGGACTTTTAGACCAGCAGGCTATCAAGTGCCTGCCTTTCTACTGCACCCTAGACGTCGCCGAGACAGTTAGAGCTCTAATTAGCACTATTACACCAACTAGGAGCGTTGTGCCTATATAGGACGCCTTGAAAACGGAATTCAAGAGGAAGTTCTATAACTAGGACTCAAAGCAGTATATAAACCCCCACTAGGAGTTTAAGAACTAGTTCTTACGTCCAATTAGACCCTATTACAGCAATATATAGGCCACCATTAAGGAGCTAGACTGCCTAATAACCAACATCAACAAAGACCCTAGCTAGTCTAGGTATACAGACCATTTCTTCCTACACCTCCTAGCGCACCTCTAGAAAGAATACCACATGCGCTACAACGTTAAGATCACAAACATTGGAACAAAGCCCTATACATATATTAGAGATAAGATCTATAATATCCTCTACGAGGAACAAGCCTACTAGCACTACAACGAGATAGAGGCCAGATACTACTAGGAGCGCATAGGGACTGAGATAGCCTATACAGAGCTCCCTAGAGCACTTTAAAGCTATGATCAGACTAGGCTACAGACCATCCAATTTAGAGAGCCAGTCCTAAAGGTAGAAACCCTCCTTTTAAAGACGATCTTGAAAAGAACCCCTACACCTCTAAACTACACAGCGAGTATAGATAATTTAACGGCTACAGTTAAGGCCTTCAAGATTTAACACTAGGAGGCTAGGAACGAGATAAAGCAGCAGAGAGAGGTCTATACAACGAAGTTTAATCAGATTAGACAACTCCTCCCTACCTCTAGCAACCAGCAACAAGTCCAGATAGACTACCTGCCAGCACCCCAGTACAGCGATTTACTACAGACATACAACTCCATGGTCCAGAGGTATTAAAGGGGCAGGTACTAGAACCAGTACAACTAAGGCCAGGGCTACCAGGCTAGGTACTAGGGCTAGAACTGCTTATACCACTCCAACAAGTCCCAATTAGGATACACCATAACCAACTTTTGCTACTACTACTACGGAATATGTAGGCACTGTCTTTTAACCTGCAATAAGTTCCTACTGGATTCTAGCTACAGGCTCTGCCACTTTAATCAGTTAGACTGTTGTCTAGTAATTGGGAAGTTTGGTAATCAGCTCGCCTAGCCTATTAGCTGCAACCTATACCTCAAGTTTAAAGACATAAGGGAGGTCTACAACGTGGTGTAGGCCTACCTTGAAAAGTAGGGAGGCCTTCTAGGGTCCAACAGCATAAAGGAGCTCCAGAAGAAGGGCTTCAAGGTTCCAATCAATATAAAGTACCTCTCCCTATCAGATAGAGACAACTCTCTAATCCTACGTTCTAAGCAAAGGCTACCCGTTATACTAGCCAACAATAGAGTAACCAAGGTCCTCTCAACGAGCTAGAACCAAGTTATAGACAAAGGATACATCCCCTAGAAACAGATGGACTTCTATAGCTACCTGGCGGAGGTAAAGGGCCCTAGCCTAAAGGTAGTTACACTTACTAAAGAGGAGGATAAAGAAAGCATTTTCGACATTATAACTATAGAGGCAGACAGAGACGTTACTATAGAGGATGGAGACCCTAGGAGCTCCTGCTTGCACCCTAGAACCTCTAATTAGACTAAAATCAGGCGTTCAAAGAGACTCCAGAAAGATGCCAACGCTATAGAGGCAGAGGAGCTAAGCAACAAACCTATAGAACCAGTAGAGCCCCCAGCACTAGCACCTCTACTATAGAAAGATAAGAGCAAGGCCCCTACAACAGCTAATAGGAAAGAGCTAATTCAGATTAGACCTCCTACTATCCCTATAGATTCCAAAATCAAAAAGGACATTGCTAAAGAGCTAATTAGAAAGATCACCAAGAAAGTTCTAAACGCTAAGGTAAAGGTATTAATAGCCAGTCTCGCTTAACTTAACCCCTAGATTGCCCTTATAATGCTTACCTAGTTAAAGAACACAGCAGAAAACGTTACTAAGACGATACAGATTGAAGGGGACAAGACAGCCCTATTATTAAATGCCCAAGAAGTAGACCCTACTCCCTCTATAAAGCTAGAAGGAAGCGCTAATAACTCCTAGGCTTTAATCACCTAGCAAATGCTGTAGGTGTATCAAGAAGGACCCATCCTAGTTAAGAGGAAGCCTTTAGAGATCAGCAACTTTACCTTAAAGTGTATAGTAGAGTTAGGCTGCGTGATGTGTAGTGTAGGAGGTAACAACAAGGAAAACCGCACCACTACTGTCCTAGATACAAGATCCCAGACAAATACTATATCCTTCAAGTACGCTAAGCGTTGCAACCTTCCAATCAGACCTACAAAGGCCCAGTCTAAGAGTTATTACAGGTTAGAGGTCGCTTTCTAGGGAGAATGCATTACTACGTTGTAGATTAGTAGCTACTAGATCAAGATCTATTACTTTATTATACCCCTTAGGACTACTATAGAGGACTTGCTCCTAGGACTCCTGTTTATCTTAGACGCTAATGTAGCTATCAAGAAAAACGTAGAGTATAAGAAGGTCCAGCTCAATATACTCTTCTAAGACATCTAGTTGGTTATTAATACCAACATTAGCACTAAAGACTAAGCCCCCTACAAGCTGCAAGAAAACTAGACAATAGTGTATTCCCAGGAATGCATACTACCCAATCAGATATCCCAGAGGAACTAGAGCTTAAAGAAGGCAACAGGGTTGTTAGAAAGCTCAAGCCCACCTACAGTACAGCAATCCTAGAGATTGTCGCCCCTTCTATTACTAGCCCCCTCTATACAAACTTGTAGAGTGGGATTTACAGTAATTAGAGAGGGAAGTGCTTTTATAGAAGGCACCAGGCATTAGCTAAGGAAGAGGTAGAAGAGATATTCAAAGCATATACACTGTATAAAAAGAAGGCAGACAAAGTGAACCCTATTAACAACGCCTAGACAGACAGATTAATACTAGAAGGCAATCTTTACTAGAGATTAAAGAAGTAGGCTCTAATTAGGGACAAGCTAGACCCCCGCTACAAATTTAACAAGCTAATTACACCAAAATAGTCAACCATGCTTTAAGGCGAGCGACTTACCTACAAGCGGTAGGAGGAACTGATTAAGAAGGACAATGTACTCTAGCCAGGAGAGAAGAAACTGTTCCTCTAACTCCTACTGAATAGAGAAGCTGTATTGGCCTAGGACTAGGACTACAAGTAGACGCTAGACCTAATTGTAGCACTACCCTAGTATATTAGGACCATTATACACAAGGCCTAGCAGGTGCCTAATATCCCAATACCTAGAGCCTTAGTACTAAAGGTTATCAAGCTACTTCAGACCTAGTGGGACAAAGGGGTTATTAAGGAATCCTATACGTCATACTAGAACTCGTAGTTCTTGGTAGAAAAGAAGGACAGCTCTCTACAGCTAATTAATAATGCATAGCCGTACAACAAGTATACAATCAGAGACGCCTTCCTATCCCTAGGTGCTAATAAGTTCTCTAAGAGCATTGTAGAGTGCGTTTTGCTAAGTCTAGTAGACGCTTTCTCTAGATATAACTAGGTGTCTCTAGATAAGAAGAGCTACAATATTACAACCTTTGCGACTCTAATCGGACTGTTCTACATATATACTCTGCCTTAGGGAGCCACCAACTTAGTCGCCTAGTTCATAAGGATCATGGTCTAGGTAATGTTAGGGCTTATCCCTAAAGTCGCCAATGTCTTCCTAGACAATATTATAGTATAAGGACTAGTCTTATAGTACAAGGACAAAGAGACCCTCCTAGGGATTAGACACGCCGTATTAGAACACCTTTAGAATCTCAATAAAGTCCTAGTTAACTGCAAACTGGCTAGCTTAACTATTGTAGTGGCCAAATCCCAGTAGTGCAAGAAGAAGGCAGTTATTATCGGGTATCTTACTAGATTAGGAGGGCACAAGCCTAATCAGATCAAGATGGAAAAGATTAGACAGTAGCCAGCCATCACAAGCCTTACACAACTTTGCAGTTTTCTTAGATTCGTCTACATCTATTACGTCTAGATCCCCAAGTACGCCTACACTACTACACCTCTATACCAGCTTATAAGGAAGAACATAGTCTTCCTATAGACTACTAAGCAGAAGGATACTAAAATCGCTCTAATTAGAGTAGTAACAACTACGCCTATCCTAATTACTATTGATTACTAGTCTAGGGGAGGAATTATCATTTTAACTGTAGACGCCAGTATTACAGATTAGAGAGTGGTCCTTACCTAGGAAAGAAGTAAAGGGCGCCTTCCCTACAGATTCAAAAGCAGTGCCTAGAACAACGCTGAATCCCAGTACAATACAACGAAGTAGGAGTGCTGTAGTGTCCTCTACGCCCTTAAGAAACTAAGGTGCTACTTGTATAGCATTCACTTCGTCCTTGAAACCAACGCCTAAGTCCTGGTGCACCAGCTTAAGGGTTCTATATTCAACCTGCCAGAGGCCCTAATCAACTGCTGGATTGCCTAGGTACGTATATTCGACTTTAAAGTTCGGTATATTAAAGGCAAGGACAACGTAGTTACAGATGCCCTATTGCGCCTTCCTGTTACAGAAGAGGCTATATGTAAGCGAGACAAAGTAGGCAACATCAACGAGTTTGTTAACTCCTAGATTACCTTCAACAAACTAGAGGAACCTTTAGACTCTGATCAAACCTGGAGTAAGGAGTCCCAGCAGATCGCACGCTACCTATACAACTTCACTATGCTAGACGGCCTAACTAGAAAGAAGGCCCTCTACTTCAGATAGAGGTGTACCAAATACCTCTTGTACAAGCAACTACTCTAGAAGACCCTTCTAGGTGCTAATTAGATACACTATATAGTGGATGGAGCAGAAAAACGCTAGGAACTCGTCGAGGCAGCCTACAAGGAGAATAGCTACTACAGTAGAAAGGCAACCTATAGACGCCTCTAGCAACGCTACTACTAGCCCAGGATGTACACCAAAGTTATACAAGTAGTCGTTGCCTGCCCTAATTGTTAGGTATAGGCCCCTAGAAGGTATTAGGAAGTAGTACAAGGAACCACCCCACCCCTATAGCCTATATAGAAGGTGTACTTTAACAGCTAGTATATGCCGACTGATTAGGGGAAGTAGTACCTTATTAAAGGCCACTACAACCTGACGGGATGGCTAGAAGCTACAGCAGTAAGAAGGCTTAACTCTAAAGCAGTTAAGGATTTCATCTAGGACAAGCTTATCTAGACTTACAGTATGTCTAGCCTTCTGATTATTGATAGAGGATCTAAATTTAAGAAAGAGGTTAAGACAGTCTGTAAAGAACTTAGGATTTGGAGGATTGTAGTCTTTGCCTACAACCTAAGGGCAAACAGCATTGTTAAGGGCAGCCATTTCAGCTTGGCTAGCACTCTGGCTAAACTTACGAATAGCACCAGGAAAGGCTAGATAAAGCTATAGAGACCTGCCCTCTTCGCTGAGTAGACGACTATTAGGGCATCCTATGGCTAGACGCCTTTCCACCTCGTGAGAGGCTATAAACCAGTTGTTCTACTGGAGACAAGCACGCTATTATAGAGGGTTATCAACTAGTTAGCTAATATGTCTACCCAAGAACACCTTAAGGTATGGATCTAAATGCTAGAGGGGAGGCAAGAAGACCTCAATAAAGCAGCTGTAGATACAGCTAAATACCATCGTCGTTTAGCTAATTAGAGGAACTCTATACTTAAGAATAGCATAAAGCCCAAGAATAGGGAAATTAAAGAGAGAGATCTAGTCCTGCTCTACAACAACGTCTAAGCTATCAATATATCTAGGGATAAGAAGCTGTCCTACCGATGGAAAGGGCCATACTTTGTACACTGGAGGACTGATTAGGGAGTCTACTTCCTGCATACACTAGACAGAGTTGACCTAGAGGGCATATTCCCTCTGCACTACTTGAAGAAGTTTATCTAGACAGACAGGTACTGGAGACTAGTAGACGAAACCTACCTAGAATCAACACCTAGCGAAGATCTGATTAGACTAACCTAGAGAGAAGAAGAAGAGAGGTCTAAACACTCCTTGGGCTTAGAAGTGGACACTGGCCTAGAGGAGGACTCTAGAACAGGGGAGGAGTCCAAAGAAGAGACGGATTTAGAGGAGGATGCAGACCAAGAAGAGGAATCAGCCAGATTAGACGATTTAGACAATTTAGAGGAATAAGATAGCCTGCTGCAACTATACACCTCTATCCCTATAATTGATATCCTATTCTACCTACTGCAAGCACTTTAGGACTAACCAAACCCTAGACTTTTTTATAGTTATTTCCTTGTATTTCCTTTTGTTATTCTCTAATTAGACTAGAAATAGATAGATTTTATTCTTTAAAGGATATTTTCTTAAGTAATTTTGCGAATTTATCAACCTCTACTAATAGACTAGGCGAGTTAAGCTAAAGAGAAGGGATCCTTGAAGTTCTAGACAACTAGCTATTACAACGACAATCTAACCATACCTTACGCCTAATTAGAGCACACAGGCCTACATACTACACTACAGGGCCACACATTATACTATAGGATTGTACATTGCACTACAAGACAGCACATCTTCCCATCAAGGGATATTATATACCAGGCAGATACAGCCAGATATACCTAGCTATATCTAGCCACAGTATAGGACAGACTAAGCACATAGCATACACTAGACTACAATTAAGAGCCACAGCTAGAGATTCTCTATTGATAAGGACTTAGGATATAACAAAAACAGACCTTCCTACTCCAAGACCTCTACACTCCATCGCCTGTACACCATCTAGACCCAGCCCATCCTAGACAATAGATATCAAGATAACAAGGACTGCCTAGCCCTAATCAGACCTACTTATACTTCTTCTATGCTTTATGCTATATAGTACCAATAGCCTTGTAGTTGGGTTCTTGTGAATCTCCTTTATGAGGTGTAGTCTTAGCGTTGAAGGCATGAAGACCCATATCTTTTAATTAGCAACAACTGCTATACAGACCCTCAAATCTTAGCATCCCCACCCAGTTAGACAATGCAAAAGAGCATTAGTGGCCCTTAATGTAGAAGAAGCAGTTCCTACAAGCACTATTATAGAATCCTAGGACTAAGATGCAGCTAAAGAAAGGAGTCTAAACGTATATAGTATTGTCGTCCTAGCTAGGGTTCCTAACTAGGCCTGTATAGAACTAATTAGAAGGATTTTTAGGGTCTAAGAGGTGAATCTAGGAAGACTAGTACTAATTCTCGCACTTAGAGCAAGGGACTCAGTTCCAGTAGCTAAGAGACTAGATGAAAAGACCCTAGAGGTAGCACGCATTAAGTCTAATCATTCCAACGTATTTCCTAAGCAGGTAGCTACTACTAGCCTTGGTGTATACTAATTGGTACTCAAGACCCTTTATGTTCTTAGCCTTGGCCATAAAGGACTAGAGGTAGGCGTTAGTGCCTATAGCAGTCTAGAGGTCCTTGTACTTCTTAGAGTTAGCAAAGGCTTTTATATTCCATTTAATGTAAACACTAGCTACAACTTTTCTATTAAGCTTATAGATAGAGATCTAATTAAGAAGAAGCTAGTACCAACTATAGGAAGAAAAGTAGCCTAGAGGGGGAGCCTTTAAGTTCCTAACCTAGATCAACGCCCTAGGATTCCAGACAACTACTTAATACTCTAGCAACTAGAGAAGAGGGATCTCCTTTTTATCGCTCTAATTAGAGAGAACAGGTTAGATAACACTAATTTCCAGGGAAAGAACAGCAAAGGGAGGTACCTTAGAAAGCACTAGCTTATCGCCTATAGCCCTCTTCTTGGACAGAGACTTAGTGGTCATAGCAACCCTAGTAGAAAAGGTAACCTTGGTGGATGGGAAAAGAACTGGCTAAACGAGGTGGAAAAAGAAGAAGAAGACAGCCATAATATCCTAGAAGAAGAGGAAGGACCCAAGGACAAGAAGAATCATTGCTAAGAACAAAGGCCTAGGAGGACTTCAGTAACCCCTAAAGGGTTGGGACTAAGGTATCACACCTAATAAAAGCTCCTAGGTCTAGTTAAGCCAAAGAGATAGTGTTAACAATAAAGAAAGAGGGTGATGGGGAAATACACCAATACAAATAGAAAGAGCACCTAGAATCTGGGTTAAAGACAAAGAAGACCCTAAACCTTCAACACCACCTCTCCCAACGCCTTAGACACCCTTAGGAATTGCTTCTAATTCTAATCAGACCTGCTAGCACCTTCCTAAGCACCTAGGCTAGACAGATCAACGCCTCCCTAAAAGTTCTACTACAATACGAGACCCCTTTTAGGCACCCTCAACAGTTCTAGCATTACTATAGCAACCAGATTCACTACTATCAACAAGAAGCCTACTAACGCAGCCACTACAGCGAAAGTACCAGACGCTAACCTACCAGCGCCTAATTAGACGCTATTCGACCCAGAAACTGCTAGGCCATTCGCAGACCCCGCAGTTAACTAGCCTAATAGGATGTAGAAGGGAAAGCACATCCTTGCCTAGCCTAGCTATACTAATAGCAAGATGCTAGCAAAGCCCTACAGTTTCTATACAATTAGAGCTCGTCTAGGCTAGTATAACACCATTAGAAAGGGTAATGCCCTTGAGAAGGAATTCCTAGCCTACTTCCCTAGGCTAGAGCTACAGAGCACCTAGGATAACAGCCAGCTCTTTAGAGAAGAGATCTCACTAATCTGCTACAATATACTAAATGCTAAAGGTTATATCTGCTATAAGCAGTACCTTTTACAAGAGGATATCATTGCTAGACTTCGCCTCGTCCTCTAAGACCTCCAGGACGTTATATAGGTTAGGCACCTCACTACGCTATCTAGAGACCTCGCATACCTACCGCTCTACATAAAAGACATTGATTAGATAACCAGTACCAGGTTCCACGTCTAGCCTGTCTACCTGCCTAGGCTAAAGCACTAGGGTCTTTTCATCTACAATGTAGGAAATGTAGAGATCTTCTATATAGACTCGCTAGAGAAGGGCAAAGAGTCTTAGGATTTTATCAAGAACCTTAGCCTTAACTACAAGGAGTACCTAGCCAAGCACAAGATTACCAACGCCATGGGGGGTCTGATTACAGTCTACACCATAGAGGTACCACACTAGACAAACAGCTAGTGCTATAGAGTCTACATCCTAGAGAACGCCTAGATGTACTTCTGCAAACTAGACCTCAAAGGGATCCCAGGCTCTACTCTATAGACACAGTCAGCTATAATACCTGCAAGACTTACCAGGGACTTTGATTAGAAAGATCTGCTACTAGAGCATACAGAGGAAGAGATAATATTTAACTAGGGCAAGTTCTTCTAGAGAGAGGTTAGAACAGTTAGAGGCAGCTTTATCTACCTACTACCGCAGCCGCTAGAATACTAGGACAACCAATTAGAGCACTAAAATATACCCAACATCTCCACTAGGTACAAGAACCTTGTATAGAAAGATATAGGAAACATCCTCAACTAGGGTCACCTGGGCTAAGGTACTGTAGAAGACCCTAAGAAAGGCCTTGTTAAGTATAGGCTAAGCGACATCTATAGAGAACCTAACCTATGAGATGTCTATGGCCGAAGTGGCAAGAAGGACAAGAAGGACGCTGCTGCTCCAATTAGAACCCCTATTATGCCTAAGAAGAAGAAGAAGCCCACCCTAAAGATCAACACCCTAGTAACTAGGGCTGTAAAGAAGTTTGATGTACTAGCTATTGACAACAAGAAGAAGCGCCCTGCTTAGGACGTTACAAAGAACACCTACGACTACTAATTGTCTCCAGAACGTCACCTATCGCCCAACTACGTCTCTAGCTAGCCTAGGTAGGATGCCTTCAAGCAGGAACTACAGGAGGAATGCAATAGGCCAACTAAGAGCACTGAAGAGCAGTCGAACGCCCAGGCAGAGAGGGCTAAGAAGCGTAGCACCCGATTAGACAGCTAAAAGGAACAGAAGGATACTGAAAGAGTAGATTTGTTTTCCCCTTTATGTATTTATTGTTTAAGTCTTCGCTTTACTTCGTACCAGCTCTACGCAAAGACTCAAGGGGAGGAGTAAGTCAGGGTTGGAGAGGACAAGACTAGACAGGTCATGTGAGGCCTAATCAGAGCACACCTGTATGCTCTAACTACTTTTGCACCGTCTATAGTTGTACTATAGCTTAGAAAATCAACCACACACACCCAAGTGTTTTCCACGCCTGTCTACAGCACCTCGGCGTCATGCCAACGTAGTTCGTCACTGAAAAAAGGCTACGCCCTCCTGCTTTGTTCCTTTAATCCGTTAGAGTCTGATCAGACGCCCAAACTTGTCCTTTTGGCCATGCGAGCCTTGGTTGTTGTGCAGATGCAGCGTAAAGCACTTCTTCCTTCTTTGGGCCATGGGCGTCTGTGGGTGATGCACCTCCGTTACGTGGTTGGGTTGGGACCCTTCTGCATTCCTCGCTCTGCTTTAATATACAAGGTCTCTTATACTACACTCTACCAACGACTCTATAGGACCCAACCCCAAGCTAGCAGACGCAACAAGCACCATCCATTAACCAAATCCAAAGAAGAAGAGCTTGTCTAATATATACTTAACCTAGATTTGCAAAGATTCCCACCCTAAATCAACAACGTATGAGATATAGCAAATCAACTCTACGTAATGCGTACTGTATTACTAGTCGGCTACTACTAGCCCTATTGCTTCATATAAAACAAACCAAGGCTAAAAACGTATTAATCTTACACCTACAACATCTAGCAAGCTCTCTACAAAGATCCTAACCTTATCAAGAAGTAGTTCAAGCTAGTAAAGAACATACATACAAAATACAGCATCTAGGATTGCAACTTCTACAACTTTAACAAAACAGGCTTTATAATAGATATAATCTGCAGCAATATAGTCGTTACAAGCTTAGAAAGGAAAAGCTAAACTAAATAGCTTCAAGCTAGTAACTAAGAATAGGCAACTACAATCAAGTACATAAGTGCAAATAGTTTCACATTACCACTATTCTTAGTCATCCAAGGCAAACACCACCTTATATTATAATATATAGAGTATAGCCTTCTAGGCCTCTAGATTATCTAGACTTTAATAAATAGCTAGATAAATAACAAAACTAGCTTAGACTAGATTAAGCACTTCAACAAGTATACTAAGGCCTAGCAATAAGATAGTTAGCAGATAATTGTCCTAGATGGCTATAAGAGTCACCTATCCGCTATATTTAAGCAGTACTACTAAGAGAACAACATCATTACTATCTACCTTCCTATACATTCTTTACATCTTACCTAGCCCCTTGATGTTAGGTGTTATAGTATCCTAAAACGGATGTATAGTTAAGAAATTGAAGTCTTTATCAAAGCTGCCATTATACACATCACCAAGCTCAAGTTCTTCATTATATTTAAGGCTGCCTACAACAAAGCAATAACGCCTAGAAACATCTAGAGAGGCTTCAAAGGTACTAGCCTAGTACCCTTTAACCCCTAAGCTGTAATATTAAAGCTTAATATTAAGCTACAAACACCAATATCAACTAGACCTCCTCCTACTAAAGCTAACACCTAGGTCTTTCAAACACTATACAACCCAGCCAAAATGATTTTGCAGTCTAAATTCGTCTAGAACAGGATTATAGGTTACTAAAAAAGCTCTCTAATAGCAACCTTTTCAGCTGTAATGCAACTAGTAGCCGGTACAGAGCAGATTGCCTATAAGATAACCCTGCTAAAAGACTAGGTATAAACACTAGAAGACGCCAACGTTATACTTTTAAAGCACTAAAGGGCTAAGTGTATACGTGTCCAAGATAGAGGGAATCTTACTATAGATAGTACCAAAGATTTACTAGCTAAGAAGGAGGTAAAAGGGTTAAAGCAATAGAAAACGTCTAAAGAGAAGGGCAATATAGAGGCTAGTCCATTGACTTAGCAGCGCTATAGGCAATACAGCAAGCCTAGGCACAATATACAAACCTATTAGGAGGTTGAAGAGACTTCTAATAAAGATAGCGATGTAGAGTCTGATTGATTTTCTAGGGTTGTTGTAGAGCAATTGAGTCAGAAGGTTACATCGCGTACAGAAAGTGGTCCGAATGGTGACACGGTCCGATTAGTGTACAACCACGTTAGTTATTATACTAATTAGACTAGTATTCTTTTATTAACTGCTTAGTAAGGCCACCTTTAAATATAGTTTTGAAAAGCACTAGTACAAACGACTTTAGCTTAACTATATAGTTGTTAAGAAAGGTGTCCTCTATAGGCTACAGCAACTAAAGCTAAATCTTGTAATTTAAGGAGTTGTAGATACTAAAGAGTACTATAAAAGGCTTATTGTTACATATACCTAGTTAGGTTGTAGCATAAATCTTATACTAGAAATATTGCACTAAGGCGCCTTAGTCTTTGCTAATATCCCTTATAGAGAGGGAGCCCTTGTAGAAAACATTGTAAACTATATTATTAGAAGGCTTAAAATATACAACTAAGGCTTTAAACTAATCCTAAATACTAAAGTGTGCAAGTTTGTTGTATTAATTCTCTACCAACTCTCTAAGGTACTAAGAGAGTATAGCACCTATTAGTAAGCTTAAAAACAACAATGCTAACTGAAAGGGTACTTAAAAGTTGATACTAGTGCTTAATAGAGTGTTAATTTACACCTAAAAGCTAAAGACGTTAGTAAAGATAGTCTTACTATTGTTATTAACAATGCCTTTCTATAAAGGGTTATTATATTTAGGATCAAATACATCAACATCCTTATATTTAATCTAAATTTGTATAGGTGTAGACTAGGCACTTGTTGTAGACGTTGGGCTTAGCAAACGTAGGCTACCTTTAAAAGGCTTTTAAAGACAGGCCTCTTTCTATAGATGTGCGTTTGACTACTTAAAATGCTGCTGCAAGGTCTCTCCAACTTCTAGAATTGTACAGCCTTTGCCTTTATTGCCTAATGCTCTGCATATAAACTTTATAAGTTCTTAAATAGCACCTACAATATTGTCATTTATGTTGTTAAAGTTGGCGTTTATAGCGTTAAGTGTCTAGCCTAAGAACTTGGTATCTCTAGCCTACTAGGTGTAAACGTCCTTTACTATAGCAGTATTTTTAGAGTTACAAGAAGGCATTTTAGATAATAAGACTTAACCTTAAACAAGAGTAAGAGCAGACTAATCAGCCTGCAAAATATTCTTTAGAATAGCAACTAACGAAGCCTAGCAAACAGTATCGCTTTGTAGCTATAGAGGACTCTAACGTTGCGCTAGCTAGCAATACAGTTCCTCCTACTGCTGCAAATCAACGCCTCTATAGGGCCTGTTAGCTTCATTATCCAAAGTAGAGGAAGGGGCTAATATTGTGGAAAACAAGGAAGTTGCCGCTTTAGTGTTTTAGTTTATAGCTCTAGACTCTAAAGAGTCCAGCGCCTGGTGTTTGGTAGTAAGAGCTCTAGACTCTAGGGAATCTAGTAATCTTATTGGTTTTGGTGTCTAGAAGCGTTCATCTCAATACAAAGGCTTTAGACTAGTTTCTTATAGTGCAAAAGGTGCTGCTACTATTTAATAAGAGAACTAAGGGTCTGGTTAAAATAATGAAGGAAGTATAGCGGTTTAATTCTGGTGGCCGAAGGCGCGCCTTTTTGGAGGGGCGGCCTTCGTCCTTATCTAATCACGCCAGCTGTTGCCAGCTAGCAACAGCTAACGCAAAGGCGAACCGTTGGATGTCATCCCTAGGGCAGACCCTTCTAGAAGGGTCCCACTTCAAGGCGTGTTAGCTAGCCTCTTCCTAGCTTCTAATCTACCTACCCCCACTAGCAGTTAGGTAGTATAGGATAAGGTTCAGTGCATTCCTCACTGTAGGTATAGCAAGTACAGCCTAGTCCCTCGCTATCGCCCTCTTCCAGCTATACAAGCATCTCATACACCAGCCACACCATAGTGTTACACTCGCTAAGAGGGGTGGTATCCTCCTCCTACCTAGCACTGCTTCTAGTTACTACAACATTAGCCTAAGCTCTAATAAAGCAAGCATTGTTGAAGTGGGCTTTATATTGGATGAGGAGCATGCAGCCCTCTTTAAGACGCGCAAGGCAACGCACCGCTATACACCACACTGGATGGTCTCCTTCAACAGCTACCAGTACATCTCTATTAGCTATAGCTAGTTGGAACCTAGCACCTAGAATGCTATATAGGGTCAATTTACACTCTAGTGCAACCAAGGTGTAGCGTCTAATAGGCACTCAGCTATCGCTAAAGTTATAAATCTAGGCGGCAGTAGAATTGGTGTAGTAGCCTGGATGTACAACAAGAGCAACACCTTTAAATACTGCTACTGCTAGGAGTATAACCAGTTTGTTAACTTCCTCTTAGTTTAATGTAGTAGCTTCTAGCTAGGCTATACCGATATTAACAGTTGGGGTTACTTATATAGGTGGAACCAACCTGATGTCCCCTTCTGTAGGTAAGGTGAGGCGTGACGCAAGCTGACTCTAGCCTTGTTTGTGCTAACCTTCTACTTAGTTGATTTGAGAATGTTACTGTGGAAAAGTAAATCCTTGGGAAAACCTTAGTCTGCTTTATTCTCAGCTACCTTAAGTATAGCAAAGTGTTTTGCTTGCGTTTATAATGGCTAATGTAAGGGTTCAGGACGTGTATTGCAACGAGCTGTGCCTACTCTACGAGTACTTCAAATCTGGAGGAGAGGAGGAAAAGAACAA
>Ga0247771_1000315_pt1 | contig 16522 bp, 8 predicted proteins | sample UWRJL197509C6_FD_179948 | JGI IMG/M metagenome (GOLD analysis project Ga0247771, IMG submission 179948) | Plant litter microbial communities from Arlington Agricultural Research Station in Wisconsin, United States - UWRJ-L197-509C-6 | ecosystem: Environmental > Terrestrial > Plant litter >...
GACCGGCAGCGCATTATTAGGCAGCTGGTCAAGAAAATGGTGCTCCTGAACCGCCGACACGTTCTCGCCCGTGAGGACGAAACCCCCGGGGGCGCCCCAGCGGTAGCTCAGAGCGAGATAGCGAGAGCAACTCTTCCCTGGGACGATACAGCCGTTCTTGCAGTCGATGACCCACTGAGGAATCGTGTGAGGGGCCCTTTCCGCAATAGGGGTTGGTAGACAGTGGTTGGCGTGGCCCTGGTTGCATGCCGTCACCCACTGTTTCACCCTCTCCAATTCCCTGACCATCGTGATTGTGTTTCCAGGTTCCGAGCAGGGCCGGACTCCCGAAGGTCTCTCACTGAACGAACTTCGCTTGGCGTCTAGCCGTCATCTGCCAGATTGGTCGTTTCCCGTGTGAACCGCGATGATGCAGGACTGGAGATCAGGCAACACCGGTGATCCATGGAGAGAAGGGCTGACGAGAAGGGGCACAGCGTGTGGCTGAGGGTGCAGCTGCGCCACAGCCCCGATTGGACGGCCACGGCTGGGTTCGTGGTCGGCTGGCAGCTGCCAACGTCTGGAGGCACGACGCACTGTGCCTCTCGGAAAGCTGAAGACTCCGCCTCGAGCCCGGTCGCTTGGCAGGGCTGTTGGGCTCCCTCCTGTTGCCACGCCCGGAGCTGCTTCTGTGACACATAGCTCCGGTCGTGCCCCGAGACGAACGTCACGATCCCCCGGAATTTCATCCCGTATTCCAGTGAGCCAGCGGCTGATCTCGCTGACCAACACGAGGCCACGCCGCGCTCCTACGAACGACGCGCAACTCGTTCGAATCTCCAACCCATACAAAAAGGTGCAGAGCGCACTGGCACGCGACTGCAGTGCGTGAGCTACAGAGAACGTCGCTGCGTTTCCGATACCTCGGCCTCTTGTTTATCTGCTCCGCGCCGTCGGCGAGCCTTAGCCGAGATCATGGAAGCCAAGTATCTCGACGGCGACATGCCGAAGGAGGACCCGCCTGGCTACTACGACGGTGACGCCAAGACCAAGATGCGCATCGTCAAACGACAGCAGTACCTCGCCCAATCGAGCAGCGAGGTGACCTCCCTCGTCCTGTCCCCGGGTGACGCCTATCTCGCGGTCAGCCTCGCTCCTCGGCTCGGCAAGGGCACGTTCGGCGAGACCAAGGCCTGGCACGTCGCCACGGCCAAGGAGCTAACCATGAAGGGCTTCGCTACGCCGTCCATGTGGAGCAACCGCGGCATGGTGTTCGCCCCGCCGCCCGACGACGGCGCGCTGCTGTGCGCGTACAGCTGGACGGACATGGAGAGCACCGAATGCCAATCGCGACTGGACATCTTCGACTTGACGACGCGGAGGCGCCGGAGCACGTTCAACAAGCCCACCATGAGCGGCGTGATGGCGTACTCGCCGAACGGCGCGATGGTGGCGGGGCCAAAGGACGGCGACCCTACGAAGGTCGTGATGATGGGCGCCGCAGCTTGGTCTATCAAGGGCGTGATTCCGTCGCACATGGCGCAGGTGACGCACGTGGCCTTCACGTCGGACAGCGACGGCATCGTCACGATGGCCAAGGACGGATGGCTGCGACTGTCAAGCGCCGCCACGGGGAAGACGGCTGGCAAGGTGCGGATACACACGAGGTACGATCCGAGCTTGTTGACCGTGGCCGCCGACGCGACATCCGTCTCCACCGTCTGGGGTCGAGACGTGAGGATTTGGTCCTTGGAGACGGGCGAGGTGCACGGGTACGACCTGGATGACGTGCGCGAATCGGAAGGGTGGCCGATTTGCATATCCCCAGACGGGAGGCTTCTGGTGTGCCGTACGGAGAGCGGATTCGACATATCCGACATTTCCACCGGCGGGTTTCTGGCCGAGATGAGAGGGGAATCATCCTTCTACACGTGCGGGAGCTTTACCTCGGACGGCTGCGGTCTTTTCTTGGGCAAATGGAGTGGCGCGGTTGACCTGTTTAATGTAATTACTTGAGGGCAATCCGAGGCTGGCGGAGGTGACAACATCCGTCGGAAACCAGGGCCAGATCGCCAGAAACGACATTCCCACCTAATACACTTGGAGCTTATAAAATTCCATACGATGCATCGCCATCGTGGCATGACAACTCGAGAATCCTGTTTACTCACAGGTTATAGCAACCTACATTTGGCGTAGATCCTGGTGCAGCACGAAAAGACCCAGCTGCTTCAACAACTCCAGGTCTGCCTACTGGAATTAGTACCTAGCTCTTGCGTTCAGCTAAACCCGACCAGCTTCCTTGTCTCGGCGTAAATAGTGGCCGACTCACAACGCCTAGCTTACGATCCCATCTCCTTGGAAGCCATCGTCGACCAATGACAGCCTCCCGCGCTTCGACCTAAGACCAACCCCCATCGCGACCCCCTGTAGGTTGGGTTACATTCTGTGCGGGCCCGTTTCAGCTCGAACCCCACGTTTTCCTTCCATAAAACGAGCCGCAAGCCACCACCTCAACCTCCTGGCGCGGCGCGAGCGCTTGACAACGCCTTGACGCGCCCGGTTTCCTCTCCAACCAGCCTTCGCAGGCCATGGCTCCAAGACGCGGCGGTGGCGGCGGCGGGAGCAGCTTCGGCGACACGGGAGCCTGCAACAACAACTCGCCATACCCGTGCACAAGCGAGCTGAGCTCCATGTACGGCAACCGAATCGGCAGCTACTTCAGTGACGGTGAGCTGCAGGGACAGATCGCGATGAGCGTCCTCTGGGCCGTTTTCATCATCGTTCTGCTCTTGCTGAGTCTCATCCGCGGCCGCCCACGGCGCGGTATCTTGGCGCTGTATCTAGCGTCCCTGGCCTTCCTCATTAGTTTTATACTACTGGCCGTGCGCTACGGCATCGTTTCGGCGGATTGGGACGTCCCCATCGGCTACCGCTTCGAGTCGTCCGTCGTCGTCCTCCTGCAGCGCGCCGGCCTGTCTCTGCTGTTCCTGGCCGTCTCCCTGCAGCTGCATCCCGCGAACCTCGTCACCAGGGTCGGCCTCGGCCTCGGCGTCGCCGTCTACGCCGTCCTAAGCGTCGTCTACGTCGTCTTCGACTTCATAGTCTCGTCCGAGGGCCTCGCCGGCTTCCAGGACAACGAGAGGTGGAGGGTGGGCGACCGGGACTTCGCCATGACCATGGACGGCGCCATGATCAAGCAGGCCAAGACCAACGCGTTCGGCGGCGGCCTCAACCCGGTCGTCATCGAGGAGTCCATCTTCGACGACGAAGCGACCGACTATCTCAGGGACAGGGACCGCCAGATCAAGATTGGGCTCGCCGCCGACGTGATTGCGTTCATCTTGGCGTTGACGCTTCTCGTTCTTGTCGCAGTGACGTGGTTTCGACGGAGAAAGATCGGGTTCGAGGGGCCGCGCAATGTGAGTCGTCTACCAGTCTACGGGTCCTTCGCCGGACAGCGCATGTTTCTGGATCCTGACGGCAACTCAGCTCTGGCTCTTGGCCGCTGCCACCGGTTTGCTCGTTACCACGCTTTTCCGGCTGATAGTTGTGGCGCATTTTGTCTACTGGAACTGGGCCGTTGTCACTGACTTCGAGCCTTGGGGGCGCTTCTTCTTATCGTACCCCGAGACGACCAGTGTTCGCGATGAAATAGTCCCACCGGACGGATTCTTGCAGGGTTACCGCATCACGGCGGACGGTTTCCCCATCGCTCAGGCCGTAATCGAACCATTTGGCGTCGTGCTGGCCATCGCCGGCGTGGTTTTGGCCGCCACGGTGGAGATGAGGGAGCGGCGGCATCAAGGAGTAGCTGCCTACGCACAAGGGCAACCTAAGGCGTAGATGAGGCTGGATGGGCTCTAGTACTGGTTAGGGTGCAGTTTTAGGCAACGTGGATAGCGAGAGGATAGCGAGAGGATCAATGAAAGCAGCTTTGAGGTGCTCCAAGCGGAAAGGACTACCGATTTTCTGCTCGCAGTACAGTTCCGGCTCCACCAGGAGCTTTCTTGAGTCTTAGGGAGATTTCTACCTACGGAGTCGTGGTCTTAAGGGTACAGTCTGCCTTGGTTTGCCCTCCGTACCTCGTATTCCCAGGCAATGGTAGCCTTTCCCCTCCCATTTGCAACCACGGCTACTCACTCATCATTAGTTGCCCTTCCATTCGCCGGCTCGCCTCTCGGTCTCAGAGAGGTTCTTCCCCGCTCCCTCTGCGGTGTTTCCCACGTTGGCAGCCGCATCGCCGACGGGCTTACCGGCGCCGCCGGTCGCCCCAGTGACGGTCTCGCCGGCACCGCGGCCGGCCGCGCCCGTGACGCCACCGACAGTGTTCGTCACGCCCGAGAGCGTGTTACCGAGCGTTGAGGTCACTGTCTTGGCGGCGCCTGTGACACCTGACTCGTCCTTCTTGTTGTTGTTCAGAATGCCCGACATTATGATGGCGTTTGGGGATGTTGAAGTCGTTACGACAATGTTTGTTTGTGGGGTGGCTGGATATGATGCGTGCAGAACAATTGCGTGGTTGAATGGTCGACGAGACGCGAAATGCCATCAACTTCTTATATACCCGTCGTCGTCCTGCTCGATTCAAGATTTCGACATCATGATGTAAGTGCTCCGATGTGGCTGACGTCGTGCCCAGTCCACACCGCGCCACCCGGATCTTTGATCTGCATTAGTCAGTGGTGTGGGCTTTGATTGGCTGCCCGACCCATTGTGGCTGGAACAGGGAAGTTTCCCCGGGCGACATCTGACGTAGAGGGACAAAAGAGGACCTCGTGCTATTCGTCAGGCCGGCGTGGCTTGACCATACAGACGAAGGGTGACGTCTCAGTCGCGGTGTTGCAAGCGGAGTGGTCGAATTTGATGATGGGATTGTTCCATCCGATGTCGAGTGTTCCGCCAGCTCGTCGAGGTGCAGGTGATACGGAGCTGCCAGGGCAGGACGCCGCCGGGGCCGGGATTGCAGGCGTGCCAGGCAGGTCTTCTTTGAGCCTCAAGATTCGGAACCATGTATATCGCATAATCCATCTTAACATAGGTTACCCTTAGCAATACCAACCGATTAACGACCTTCCACCAACAAGTGGATTTCGACCCTGTAGGCCCTGTAGAGAAGCCCGACTGCACCCTCTACTCGTTCACCTATCCTTTGTGGCGTGTCTTTGACCCTATATACACCATCACTTCGCCGAGGGGAACACGGTGGGCGACTTCTGGTTCGCGGTGTATAACACGGCAACCGTGGTTCAGATTGAGTGCGGAATCAAGAATGGCGACCTCTACTCGAACGAGACGAGGGTGGAAGAGAGCCCATGGCATGTCTGCAGGAACAGCACGATGCAGTTCCGGATGAGCCTCAAGACATAGGAGTGGCAGCTGCGGGAACAATGGGAATGCCACGAAACCCCGAGGTGATCTCTTCCAAACGCTCGTTACATATTGGTTTATTGCTCGAGGAATGCTAATCGCCTGGATAGGAGCATCAAATTCTCAGCTATCAAGAAGACGCGTATGCCCGTCTATCTTGGCTGCCAGAACGTTGAGGAACCAGAAACCAGGGTGAATTTTACCATTTGCTATATGGCAAACGTCAACCTCGAGCCCATGCTGCTCTCTCCGTTGCAGAGCACGTCCGCGAGCCGGATGCGGTACCCGTCGTCCGGGCCGGGGTTGAAGACGCGCAGGCTGGCGGTGCGCGACGCGGCGTCGACGGCCGTGCGGTCCGCAGCGTCAGCGACATCACGTTGATCGAGTTGATGGTACAGCTGCGCGTCCAGTAGCTGTGCGGCATCTGCGGGACCCGGTCCATGTCCGAGTATTCCGTGAAGTTGGTCGGCGCCATGGTGCACGAGGACGCGCCGGGGGCGCCGTTGGCGGCCGCGAGGCCGTCGGTGCAGGTCAAGGGCAGGTCGAGGTAGCCTACCCCGCTGAAAGTGGAGCTGTGTCAGGTTAGCGTTTGCCCCTTGAAGTTAGTTACCTTAGTGGCCTCAAAGTCTCATCTCAAGTGCACCACGCGGGTGGGATTCAGGGGTTGGGTGGACCTACCTCCCTTTCTGGAGAGAGTGCGGTCCCCACACGTCCACGTCTAATCGACTTCTAGGAGTTTGTACTGCTTGTTGGATAGGACCTTGGTCGAGACGAAGTTGGCCGTCGCATCGGCGCTGGGGCAGTCGACCCAAGGTTCTCGGTGAGTCCGGTCCAACGCTGTCTCGTCGTAGGCGATAGAACAACCCAAGGTCTCGAATTTGACCAGATTAAGCAGGTTGAAACTGAGATTGGCGACAGCGGGCGCTCCGTTGGGACTCTTGCTCTCTGGTTGGTCGTACTTGAGGTCCGTGACGGTCCAGGCCGGGATATCGGGTCTTTCTCCGCACGTGGGAGCGGAGAATTATTCTGCATTAGGACGACACTGATGTGGTGCTCTCTCTGACGCATAAGTCCAGAGTGTCCGGGGGGATGTTGAGAATGGTAGTGATACGATACCTTCAAACGAATAAAGTCTGGGAAGCGTCCAACCTGTTCATCATGTTCGTTATCCTTCGCCTATGCCAATCGACGAATGGCGATTTATCCCCGGGGCCCCTTCGGGGCCGACCCAAAGGCCGCCGCTTTGAGGGTGTGCACCACCCCAGGTGAGCCAGGTGAGCCAGAGCCATAAGCGGGTGACCGCTTCGGTGTGCTGCACCAGTCATGGGTGAGCGACCCTAGATAATATCTCATTCTAGCGCCGCTCTCTTCTTTGGCGCTGCAAGAGATATGGCTCGGTGCGAAGTGAGCTAAAACGGGAAAGCGGCAGGGGCCGCCTCCCAGGAAAATCCTAGGTCACCCGTTCCGCTGCCGCGAACCCCGGTTGGTCAATTGCACCTAATGTCAAAAAACCCCAGAACACCTGACGCCCAAAAACGCAGATCACCTGCAACAAACTCTTGGCCCCGTTCTCACATATTCCTGCATGTGGACATGTTCAGGCCATGTCGTTGGTGATCGTGGTGAATTGAGGACATGTGGACCCGGAGCCTTCCAGCACGAGGATTCGATGATGAGGGATGATTTCCCCCTACTCCAAGTGACTGGTGTTTTGTCTTGAACTATCTTTCAAACTACCAGTTTACGCTCATTGGCAGCGCGCGTGACTCGTTGCCATAGAGTGACCCTTGAGACACATTTGCATGCGCAGCATGCATGTGAGTCTAATGGCTTCTGACGATGCCAACAAGCTCTTCCAAGCACTGATATAGAACACCGGGTGTAAGAGACCCTTCCGACTTGATGACTTCCTTCTGATTCTTGCCCGCTCTCGCCCGATCTCGCCCGCCACTCCTTGCAGCTTCGAAAACGGGTTGAAACCAGATTCGATTGCTTTCAGACTACATCACCAACATTTAGCGTTCCCGTTACCGCGTCCCACAGCCCCGGCGGTAGCTCAAAACCTGTTAGGGTACTCGCAGCTCTTCCCTTGCTCCTCACCCTGAGTTCTATGTGAACTAAATTCGCCGTCCCTAGATGTCTTATTCTAACGACCCAGCGCGCTCGCGCTCGGATGTGACCAAGAACGCCGGAGCAAAGCATGCCACGGACTCGATGGATGTGGCGGCGCTCATTAAAACCCTGAAAGAGACCTTTGACGTCTACTACCCGGACAAGGATCCCCTCGGTTCTGTTTCCAACAAGCCTCTTCCCATTCCCAGGGCTACGCCGGAGCTCATTCGGTGGACCAACACCTTTGTTGAGCAGATCTCGTACAGGTACTCTAAGGAGGTGAAAGTGAGGCATTCTTCCATCATTCCCCTGCCCTTGCCTGCATGGATGGTATTAATGTATGTACAGGAGGCCAAGGAAGAAAACGTCAGGCTTCACCGAGAGCTGAAGGAGGTCCGGCAAAGACTCGATGTCACTTTGTCCGAGAACGACAAGCTCAAAGGGAAGAACCACTCTCTCCACAAGCTGAACGAAGGTCTCTGTCGCCATATCGACGAGCTCCAAGACGAGATCCGCGAGCTGCACCTCGAGATTTCTTCTTCAAAGGCCACAATCGAAGACCTCCGCAAGAAGCACCTGTCCCTCACCAAGGAAATCGAGATTCTCGAGCATCAGATCGCCATCCACAAAAAGGAACAAGCGATCCTCATTTCGCAACTTGAGGTTTACCAAGCAAACTTGGCCGAGTCGCAGAATATGTGGCTCTTGGCCGTCAAGGCGCAGCACGAGCTTGAGCTCACCATCCGGACGAAGTCAGGGCAACTTGTGCGAACCGAGTTGGAGAAGGGCGGTCTCGATGCCAAGATCAAGATGCTGGAGAGACAGATCGAGCTCTCCTCGCAGAATGTGACGGTCTACCGCGAGGCGGTTGTGGAGTGGGAAACGCGGTTTGCGGACAAGACTGTCGAAGTAAAGAAGTTGCTCGAGATGTGGGCGAGTATGGATAAGGTGTGCAAGGTTTCGGTGCATGGGAAAGAGCATTGGGATATGCATCATGGGTTCCCAAAGGGACTACCTGGATACGTCACCGATAAAGACCCGGAACCGCCAAAGAAGCCTGAGAATGGCTCCGATCCGCCTCCCAAGAGCCGGGGGGGGCCGTCGGTTACTCCTGCTCCAGTTGGCAAGAAGCCTGCGGCTGCGCTGAGCGTGGAAGAAGGAAGGAAGGATACCAAGCATTAAGCCGGATGGGGGTTCGATGTGTGTCTAAGGGCTTGGTTGTGTGTGAGACGAGTAATCACGAAGACCTACCTGGGAGTGCGATTTCTTTGTGTTATAGGTTAAAGCATCACATCAACTTGATTAATATCAGCTACCGAGCTTTCTCGACCCTCTTGTCCGGGTAGTCTACATAGATAAGTACCTAGCCTAAGACGGAGCTGTAGATTTAGAGCATGCGGAGAGGGTACGGCGAGCACAGAGGCTCGAAGCGGAGCCTACGAGCCTTTGAGTAACCTGTATATAGAGAACAGCGACGGCCTCCAGGAAGGAAGGGGGAGGCCAGAGCTCAGCACGGCCAAAATCCTATCTCTTGCTCGGCGTCTTCGCTGCGTGTGCGCCACCTCGCACTTCGTCCTTGCCATCCCAGGCGCTAGCCTCCTCTGGGCGCCGGCACTGCTGAACAGCGCGTCCGATCGGGCGGGAGTCAACCCAAGGAAGCAAAGAATCAGGGCATGCAGGGCCATACATCGAGTCGCAATTAATCACGTTACAACAGTCAAGACGTCCGCGCTCCGATCGAAGAGGAGTGGTTGTTCGATGGATGATGTTGGAAAACTACCGCGAAAAGAGTCAAGGCAGTCCGTCTTACTGTGAACATGCGCACCCGTCTGATTGGAACGGAGGAAGGCTCCTCTGAGTGGTCCTATCTGAGTTAAGACCGTCTAACCCCTCTTGAGTAATTAGTTGTCTTCACTTGGCTGTGGATTGTGACATGGTGGGAGGAGATTTCGACGTGTAGTTGCTAGTATTTCTAAGGCTTTCAGATGGTTCTCCTAAGAGGTTGTAACAAGTGAGAGGAAATACATATCAGCTTTCAGAAGCTAGCCAAGCAAGAGTTCACCAAGGGCTCACCTGGCTCACCTAAACTCATCTTGATTGGTGGTCCGAGTGAGCCGAAGCAACCGAGTTGGTACGCCCCAAGATATGGCATGTCTCCGTGAGGCACAGCGTGATCGCCAGGAGTGGTTGCTAGCAGCACGAACTTCGCGTGTGAATAGCCAACGCCTACAGCTCGCTCTCCTACCTTCCATAAGGGCAGGTACTAGGCTTAACTTTAGCTCAAAACCTCACTAGAAGTTGTCAACTTCAACCAAGGAGCCTACAAAAGGCCCCTTTCAAGGGTCATCTAAAAACTAGAACATCTTCTAGCGTAGCATCTACTACTAAAAATCCAGGCGATCCCGTCCACTTTGTAGTGCAGTTGGCGGGTAAAACACCACTCATTAATAATGACTTGCCGCGATTGGCGGGGGAAACGGATGCATTGTTGATTGATCTGTCAGTGCGCCTTTCTCGGGGTACAATGTCCCGAAAGTGAGCTCTCCCTACGTATAGGGTCTGACAATGGCCCGTGTCCCAAGCGGTCAACACCTTTCAATAGATAACCAACGTTATGAGTAGTTCAGGGCACTAGAGTTACAGCCAGCCGCCCGACGAAGCATCAACAGATGCATCAAGTTCAGCACGACAAACTTCGATAAAGATCATGCCTGGCACTCATTCCCACGCCCTTATCTTCAAGAACGATGCGGTGTTTATCGCCATTCGGGTCGATGAGTGCGGCCTGGTGCTCCTTGAAGACATCCTCCCGGCCGCCGCCACCCGTCGAGTCCAGGGCTCTCGTCACTTTGACAGCTCGGCGGCACCGCTATGCGAGGTCCGCCTGAGCGGCGAGGGCAATGCTCAAACTAAGACTTCCAACGCACTCGTGGGAGGCTATGTCGGCCTGCGGCTCAAATACAAGTCTCACCAGACCCAGGATGACGATGACGGGAGGACTAGGAAGTTGGATATCGAGATGCACGACGATAAGACGGGTGTTACTGTCAACTGTCACTTTGTCATCTTCCAAGGCCTGCCGCTCGTGCGGTCCAGCTCGACCATACGCAACGACGGCACCAAGGATGTGGTGGTGACGCAGCTCTCCTCCCTCGTCGTAGCGGGCATGACGAGGTCGCCGCAATGGTGGGCCGACCACGTCGTGTCCTCGGCGACCAACACGTGGTTCCGCGAGGCACAGTGGCACGACCTGTCGCTCCCCGACGTCGGGCTCGACGACAACGCGCTGTTCCCGCTACACAAGGACGTGCATACGGCGACCATGGCGACGTTTGGCGTGTCCAACCGCGGTACCTTTTCGACGCAGGGCCACCTCCCCCTGGGGATGCTCAAGCGCCGCGATGGCGGCGAGACGTGGCTGTGGCAAGTCGAGAACAATGGCTCGTGGGAATGGCAAATCGGCGACTTCAAGGACGACGTCTACCTAGCCGCCACGGGGCCCAACGCGGCCAACCACGAATGGCGTCAGAGACTCGCCCCCGGCGCCTCGTTCACCAGCGCGACGGCCGCCTTGTGTCACGTTTTTGACGACGCCGACGCCGCATTCGCCGTCTTGACGCAGTACCGTCGTCGGATCCGCCGGAAGCACGTCGACCACGACCGACTTCCCATCATCTTCAACGACTACATGAACTGCCTCATGGGCGACCCGACCGACAAGAAGATCCTTGCACTGATTGGCCCGGTGGCGCGGTCCGGCGCCGAGTACTTCGTTATCGACGCGGGCTGGTACGCCGACGACAACGACTGGTGGGACGCAGTTGGCGAGTGGGAGCCGTCCAGTACGAGGTTTCCCATGGGGTTCGAGAACCTGCTGGGCAAGATCCGCGAAGCCGGTCTGAAGCCCGGGCTATGGGTCGAGACCGAGGTGGTTGGCGTCCGGAGTCCGATTGCCAACGCCCTCCCGGAAGACGGCTTCTTTCAGCGGGACGGGGTACGCGTCCTCGAGAAGAACCGCTACCAGCTCGACTTCCGCCACCCGGCCGTGATCAAGCGTATGGACGGCGTTATGGACCGACTCGTTACGCAGTACGGCATTGGCTATCTTAAATTCGACTACAACATCGGGGTCACGGAGGGCACGGATGTGAACGCCAGCAGCGCAGGCGTCGGACAGCTCGATCACAACCGGGCCTACCTGGCCTGGGTCGCGAAGCTCCTCGACCGCTATCCCGCCCTCGTCATCGAGAATTGCTCGAGCGGCGCCCAACGTATGGACGACGCGATGAATGCCGTGCACACGTTGCAGTCCACCAGCGACCAGCAGGGCCCGGAACGATACGCTGCCATCGCGGCCGCGATTCACACGGCCATTGCGCCGGAGCAGGGTGCCTCCTGGGCCTACCCGCAGCCCGACTGGGATGACGAGACCAACGCCCTTACCGTTGTCAACAGCATGCTGGGTCGTGTTCACCTCAGCGGGCGCCTCGACCTGCTGAGCAAGAAGCAGCTCGCGCTTGTCTGCGACGGAATGGCCGTCTACAAGTCCATCCGCGGGGATATCGCCGCCTCGGTACCGTTCTGGCCACTGGGTCTACCCAAGTGGCATGACACATGGCTAGCCGCCGGTCTACGTATCGTTGAGGGCAGCGCGGCTGGGACGAGCCCGGGAGGCGCAAAGTGCTATCTAGCCGTGTGGCGCCGCGGCGGCGAGAAGCCCTCCTGCCGGATGCCTGTCCGGGGCTTTTCCAAGGGCGAGAACGTGTCCGTGCGCTTGCTCTATCCTGTTGATTTCCCGGTGGAGACGGCCTGGGATGCTTCGAGCTCATCCCTGCACGTCACTATGCCGCCGAAGACTTGTGCTAGGCTCTTCTGTTTGACTCTAGGTCGGAGCGAGACAGTTCCGTCGGCTCCGCCGCTTCGAGACTGAACCCAACAAGGAGAGGAATATGAGTTAGCTCGAGTGATCGAGCGCAGTACGAATGCTACTTTCACCGGACTCCACTGTCTCTCCCAACTAGAACTTGCTATCGGGTGTTTTGGGTGGTCCTCCGGTGGGCGAGTTGGGCTTTGCGGAAAAGAGATGGACTGTCCATGCCCTGCAATTCTGATATCCGGGCAGCACTTCACCCTATAGGGAAATTGGCTGTCGGATGTACTAATATATGCATCAAACCAACTGTCCCGGAACCCTGTCCTGTCGGGCGGGGTTTCTCGTCGGATTCGGCTCCGTCTTGGCCGTGATACCGGTGCCGCTCCGGCGTACTGTCCTGTAAGTCGTGCGCCTGAGAGTGGACACGGCCGGGAGTGATCGTGTGGGGCGAGTTCATGCCGGGTTGGCCAATCCCCCCGACCTCTTGATCGGGAGATCCTGAATATGGTCTTATCCAGTACCGAATTACCTCTACAGCTGCTACGACCGATGCCGACGCCGAGGCCTTTTCATTCCCGGATTTCCACCTACCAACTATTGGGGCGCCTAAAAGTCAAAGTACGACGAGTACAGAGAAGAGCCTCAAGAAGACCCCAGGGTTAAAACGAGCAAACGTTGTACCTTCATGTCTCGAAGACATACCCCTTAATGATAATTATAGCAACTCTAGCCGGGGTGGCCTAAAACAGGGCGCCTGGCACTAGCTAGCTCAAGGTTGTGCTCAGGCTGACTCGGGCTGTGCTCAGGCTGGCTCGGGCTGGCTCGGGCTAAAGCGGCGACTGCTCAGGTTCAGAAGAGGAAATGGCAATTCTAGAGTTCAGATTGGGGTCATGTTTTCCATGTAACATGACCCCAATCTGTACTTCGCCTTCCTATTCGGTGTACATGACCTCTCGCCACCTTTGCTCAAGCTCGGCTCAGGCTGGCTCAGTCTAGCTCAGGCTGGCTGAGGCTCAGCTTAATTTCAGCTCAAAGCCATACTAGAAGTTTTCAACTTCAACTAAGAGACGCTAAGAAGGGCCCCCTCTAAGGGATCGTCTAGAACCTAGAACACCTAAAATACAGCATCTACTACTAAAGCATTTACAAAAAATAATCAGTCTCTTACCATCTAGAAGTACTTACATTTAAAGATTTTATTGTTATACTATACTAACTACCTAGGCTAGTTACAGTTAGTTTTGTACAGAATAGAGGAACAGCTTCTGCAATGTGTTACACTCCGCTACTCGTCAGTTCTGCTCCCTAGGAGAGACAAAATATGCGGCAATCGCTATCAGAACCCAGTCGGCCAGCAACAGCACCCCGTGGACCCAGTGCACCTTGGCGTCGACGACCAAGAAGTTGAGCAGCAGGATCGTCGTGAACAGGCTGACGACCTCGAAGCCGTCGAGCGCCAGCGTCACGCCCCCGGGCACCTGCATCCCCCACCCCATCAGCACGACCAGCGGCAGCACCAGCAGTGCCGTCTGGATGCTGCGGCCGACCGTGTACTTGACCGCCTGCCCCAGATAGTCGTCTGCCGCCAGCGAGACCGCCGCGAAGTCGTAGTTGGGCACGGGCAGCAAGATCAGGCCGACAAAGGTCGGCGAGAGGCCGGCTTCGCCCGTCAGGATCGACAGGCTGTCGACCGTGGCGTTGATGCAGAGGAAGAGGAGGCCGACGGTTGCGACGAAGACGAGGGTGGCCACGGCGAGGTGCAGCTGCGGGCCGGTGATCTCGTCGGCGTGGGGCTGCCCCTCTCTGGACGCCGTGGGCGCCGTGGGCGCAGCGGCCGGCCCCTCCTCGGCGCACGCTGCCGTCGGGGCTTTGGTCGAGTCGACGGCGGCGGGCGGGCCGAGCGCCATCCGGCGCGCGACGGGCTCTGCGATCGGACTGGCGACCTGGAAGGCCGTCTGCTTGATTAGGAGCTCTATACCGCGTTCGTTGCGTGGACGCTGGTGCGAGGCCGAGTTCCCCCAGTCTTGATAGTCTTCCTTGTGCGTGTACATCTGGCAGAACGTGTACGTGAAGAAGATGAACAGCAGCACCACCGCGATGCCGCGGCATTGCAGGATGAGGTTTTCGAGAGAGATTTGGCCGAGCTCCCTCTCGGCGGTGGGGATGAGGACGCTGGTGGTGGCGATGGAGAGCAGGGCGGACGATCCCTGTGCGCCGGTTCGGTTGAATCGTTGAGTGTGGTTTCTCATGCCACCAGATAGCAGGCTCAGACCAAGAAGGACTAAGATGTTGCTCAGGATTCCGCCGACAAGGGAGGTTTGCAGCAACGAGACCTCGCCTTGCTTCAGGAGGAGGATGCTGGAAATCAGCTGGACCGTGTTGTTGGTGAAGATGTCGAGAAGGTCCGAGATCGTCCGCGGGAGGTACTTCTCTATCTCTTCTAGGGCGTAATCACACATGAACCAGAGGGGGACCTCCGCTAGGTAGTTGACGATGAAGGTAGACACGGAGCTTCCGTGTACGAAGCCGAGGGTCAGCCCGACAGGCACACAGACCAGGAGGATGTTGATCCAGGATGTAAGCAAGGTCCTTTTGAACTGGTTCGACTTGGTAAAGGGCTCCTCTGGTAGCGGCCACTGCTTAAACTTGAACGGCCCAACCTTCCTTTCCTCGCACAGTACTAAGGCACTCTTAGCCTGGACTCGCCATGCCATCACGGGGGTGCCGACACTAATTCTGAGGCACTCTTGCCTACCTGGTCTGGGCTCTGGCCTACGTCCTTGCTCAGCGGTCCCTTCATCGGGTCGGGGTGACTTTACCCAGGCAATGTGCCTGAAGGGGTTAAGGCGGTCAGCGTTTTTGGGCCTGTATCGAAAGACACGATGAGCATTCCGATGGCCATCTAGAAGCTCTGCGTCCATAGGGTCGTCCGTCATGATGGTGATTGCGTCCGGGGGACTGGCGGAGCCCAGAAGTAATCGCGGCAGTGCGAGTGAGCCTGGGGGTCAAGGGATCCCACTCTACCGAGCACATTACGTTAGTAAACTAAGCTCTCAAGGGTATTCGGGGAACGCACAATAGATACGCGTGCCAAACAGCAAGGTAAGGTGTATAAAACACAAAGAAAGCCAGGAGTCGGAAGTTCATGACCCTACCCACGGCCGCTTCTATTGCCGGGCGGCTGCCTCTCGCCGCCTGGCAATGCTTGTTGCCCAGCGAGTAGGTACTTGGGCGGCGATCCTCCAATACTAGGGCTGTCGGAGCCAATGGATGATTTGTCTGACAAACGGACCCCAAGATCGGCCGTCAGGGCGGGCCCCTCCCTGCATCTGGGCTCGCTGGGCTACCACACGCATTTTCAGCCTCGCCTGCCGTGTGGGCTTTCTGTCAGGCAAGAAGGGGCCGAAGCCAGATTGGGAAAATGTCGATTACCACACACCGAGCTGCGCCTCCGGCCGGCTGCGTGGGGGGCAAATCTCGGCCAATGGCGGGGGCAGGGCGCGGTCTTCCAAGTCCCCAGTGCAGTGCGCCGTACGGCAGACGTTCGGTAAGGTAGCCCGTCCCGTGCAGGAATACAGCTACATCGCGCTAAAGGAAACGTGTGAGACGGGAAGACGTCCTAGGCCCTCATCGTTCTCTTTCTCGCCTTCGTTAGCACTGGAAGTCGACGCACGGGTGGCGCCATGGAGAAGGCTGTAGGCTGCCGTCGAAACGCCGCTCTTCCGACTTTGCGCCCACCCATACCATGACCAACACATTGACGTGGCGCAGCTACCAAGCAGCACGTAACAGTGACGTCATGTTGTGACGGTGGGAGAAAGGGCTTCTCAATTTCATTGACCTCTGTTCTTGCTCGCCGCACGCACGGTGGTCTCGTTGAACAGGGCGAGATTGCGCCCCTTTCGAGGCCTTCATGCCCGACCGAGAGATCTGGAGCGCGTGAGCGTGTGGTGAGAATCCAGCCGAAGGACCACGAAATGACGAGATAGGGATGTCCCTGGGGCAAGAGTCTTGTCCGCGGGAAGTTCAGCGGTTCCTGTTGGACACCTACACGGCCGTTCGGTAGAGGAAACAGCCCCGTGAGCCAAGCGCAGTGTGGGTCAGAGTATAGATTAGGTCTCCGTCAAAATCGGTTGATGGTTTCCCACTTTTACGTGAAAGTTCATGTGATCCCGGTTGCGTGCCTCG
>Ga0247771_1000316_pt1 | contig 16490 bp, 7 predicted proteins | sample UWRJL197509C6_FD_179948 | JGI IMG/M metagenome (GOLD analysis project Ga0247771, IMG submission 179948) | Plant litter microbial communities from Arlington Agricultural Research Station in Wisconsin, United States - UWRJ-L197-509C-6 | ecosystem: Environmental > Terrestrial > Plant litter >...
ACGGCCTCCGCCGCCGTTGCCCCGGTTGTTGCCGCCGGACCACGTCCAGCCGCCATCGCGGAACCAGGGACGGCAGTCGCCGCAGCCCATGGGGACCTGGCCGACCGGGGCGGGCGCCGGCAGGTCGACCTGGGGCGGCAGAGGTTGCGCCTGGTAGTGACAGTAGGCGTTGTGAACGATCATCGACGTGTAGGCCGACGTAACGGCGCCGGCTGTCACCCATTTCTCCTGGGATTCGTAGACCGTCTCCACCTCGCCTTCGTAGTACTCGGTGACCGTCTGTTCTTCAAACTCGTCGCAGTGCTCCTCGTAGGCTGGCTTCGCGTAGATGGTGTGCACATTGGTCTGTGTCGTGTAGACCGCTGGAGAAGGTCATTGTTAGCCTGTTTAAGCTTTCCCGTATGTCAATGGGAGGGTGCGGGCTCACTCCTCGCCGAGGGCGTGCTGGTCACCCGGATGGAGACGGTTGGGGTGATCTGAGGACACCGTCAGTGCTGCCCCTGGGATGCAGTGTCCGCCCTCCCGGCGACATACCGTGACGACAGTCTTCTCCGGGCTGCCGACGGTGAGCGTAAACTTCCGTTGTACGGCAAAGTCTGTGTTGTCAGCTTGAATCACGATGGTATACTGCCCAGATTCCATTTTCGACATGGGAATGCCGCTGCACACGCCCCTTAGCTACGAGCATCACGCGTCTTTACGGGTTGAGCGTACCATGACGACATCTGCTGGCCATCGTCGCCGGCGTGGATTGCCGAGCACGTGAATTGCGTGCCGGCCGGAGACACGAGAATGGGCTGAACGGTGTCGTCGTCGCAGCCTACTCGGGAGTGAGCTTCGGCCTGGAGGGCTTACGATCCCGGCTGAGCTTACCTGAGAACTGAGATGTAAACACAAACTCCCTGTCTGAGGACCCGTCGATGAGGTAGGATCCGCCGTTGGTGTAGTCGAGGCCCGAGCAGGTGCAGTCCGCCAGCGCCCGGTTCGCTAGCAGTGCGAGGCACGCCCACAGGACGTGGCGAGACCTCGCCATCTTGACGCACCTCACCGAGACAGCGCACTCGCGAGTTCGAGACGCACGAGGACGAGCCGGAACGGGCAGGGTAGCTGCAGGGGGAGATCCAGGTTCGCGGGCCCGCAATCCAGCTTGTCATTCTCTATATACGGTTGTGGTAAGTGCGGGCCCCCTTACTCGTCCCTTGCGCGAGCGTCGATAGCTGGCACCCCGGACAAATGCCGCGTGGAGGACGCGGGAGGCATGGCATCCCGGCCTGCTCCCGATTTCCAATGACCCGGTGAAGGGTAAATCAAATTAGATGAGGCTTCATTACCTCGACCTGGAGGTGGGCTTTGTCGCGGTCAAGGATGAGTTCAGCCTGTACCGCGGGGGCCCCTCAAGGCCGGCTCCCAACGAATTGCGCGTCGTCACCGAGGGAGGGATTGAATGGGTTGATCCTTCTCTTGAAGGGGATCATAGACGCCGGAAGATACTGCCATGAGCTCGCCACGATGCTGCCACCAAGGGCGATCGGTCCCAGCCCTCAGCCTGACCGCGGTTTCCCCCCAGTGACACGAGTTCTCAAAGCTGAGTACCAGCAGTGAACTCTACGACGACCGTCCGAGGGAACGCGGGGCTGCAATATCGGGATCCTTGACCTGGGAACAAGAGCTTGCCGTCGCTAGCAAGCGGCCGTGCGGGCGGGAATGGCGTAGATAAATTCCCGAACACTGCGGTTCATGGGCGACATGGCGCATCATGGCCGCCGGCGTCTCGGCGCAGCCGCGTCTCCACACTCGTGATTCCGCAACTGGATGATCCTATCCCGGAAGGGAGCTCTCAATTCGCTTGTCTCGTTGAAAATAGAACCCAAAGAGCTGGCGTTGCATTCTGCCTGTACGGCGGCGGGCCCCTGCGGTGCCGACTTCGGCTGGGAGGGTACGCAATAGCTGAGCAGCAGCGCCGCGTTGGGCGAGTCTTGCCAAGCCGGCTCGCGGCCGCCGAGCACCTTATCAAGTGGCGGCGAGGACGAGGCGAACGCGTTCGAAGCGGCCCGGCGAGACCAGCTGCGACGGCGCTGGTCTCCCACGGGAAGACGAGGCTGTCAGGTCAGCAGCCGTAGTTACGGGCATCGGCCTGTGGCACTCTTTGGCGGCTAAGCTCCAACCCGACGGGCCGGCGCACGGCTCACGGCCGGACGGCCGAGCACTGGTGTGGTGGTGTCCGCATCACCGGCGGTCTTCGGATTCCTGGCGTCCTCGCGATACACGGTTGGTTGTGCTCTAGCAAAACGACATTCGATCCATGCTGAGCGATCTGCGCCGAAAGAGTCCGGTGGCAATAGGGTGTAGACCAGCGCGGGAGCTGATCCCAAGTCGAAGCGAAGCACTTCCCAAGGGTCTTTAGGCAAATGTCGTAAACACTCTGTAACAACTATTGGACCGGCGGGATGGTTCGACGCCATATCCACGACCCGAGTGATATCACCGTCCCTCGTTCGCAGGGTGATGTGTCGTATCGGGGCGCGCGGGGGCTCGAGTCGCCGCATGTCCCACTCGTCGGAGAAAAACCGGTCGGATGTCGCCAACCCTATTTCGACACCCGGGCTTGGGGCGACGCGGTCCGAGGCGACCGCTTGGCGGAGGCGCCACTTGGTGATTCTGCCCGTGACCCATACGCCGACAGAGAGGAGCAATGCGTCGTGATGGTGGTCGTGGTGTCGTGGCCGTGATGCCTAGAAACCCCACGGACAAACTGGCGGACCCGGCCCACCGTTCCTTGTGCCAGGTAGTGGGTGTTTCTCTCCTTCGGCGCATATTGACACGCTGATTAAAACCGCTGCCAAGACTCATCCTATCTATAACCCCTTCTACCAGGGGTGTCGTGGCTTCGCTCGTCCACTGAGACGACGGTGTAGGAAAGCTAGATGCGAGATGTGCCATTATCTCGGGCATAGCAGGAGCTGGGCTGCCGTGTTCGATCGCCGGCTTTTCGATGGTGCCGACGCATTCGTGGTTGTGTCATTCCCCGGTGGAAGGCTTCGAGGCATCGAATATTCGCGCGAATGGGCAGCAGCGGTTCGATTGACCTGCCTAGGTAGGTAACCAAAGCCGGTCAAGCAATCGAGGCGGCATGCAGTGCGACGAAATAACCCGAGCGAGATAAAAACGTCGACATGGAGGTGCCGCGTCGACCAGGAACGTGGGACTTGGTTTCACTTCCACGCCAGGATCTCGCACTGGAGCGCCCCTACCATCAAGTCAGCTGACATCCTGGAAGGGTGTTTTCGAAGCAACGGTGCGGAGTCCGAATATGATGTCGGGCCTCGGCGCAGGAAGTCGTGCGCGGGAGAAGCGGCGCCTCTGAGGGCACGTACCATACCAGGCACCATCAAGTGCCCCCCACCGGCGCAAAGCGTCGATGGTTTCGTCTATCTCGGCCTCTGTCTCACCAGCGGCTAGCCAGCTGTCGCGGACCGCCTCGCCCTTGCGCAGCCGGCCTTCGCTGCTTGCCGCCCACCACCGCCTCGCTTCGGCGGATGAATACACCGTCGTGCCTCCCCCGACGGTGACCTTCCCGTCGTGTAGGCCAAAGCCGGCCTGCCGCACAAACGTGGGCATCATGGCCCCGGCGAGGTCGCCATTGGCTGCCCCTTGATGAATCGCCTTGCAGACTTTGCGTGTCCAGAGCCGGTCGAGGTCCAGATGGCGCGGGTAGAAGTGAACGTCGGCCGCGTCCCTCGTGGCGAGGATGCCGCCCGGCTTTAGCACGCGACGCATCTCACTCAAGGCCTTGAGAAGGAGGTCCGGAGGGGGGATGTGAGTGAAGAGCTGCGAGGCGAAAACGATGTCGAATGTGTTGTTCGCGAAGCGGAGGTTCGTACAGTCCCCCTTCTCGAAAGCCACGGAACCCGGGCCCCGAGGCGGCAGGCCTGCCTCTGCGGCGGCCGCTCTCGCCTTGTCGAGTACCGCATCGCCCACGTCGATACCGGTGACTTTTCCTTCCGTAGCGTACTTGAGGAATCCCAGCGTGATAGTACCCGGACCACATCCGACGTCGAGCAGATGATCTGACGGCCTGATGTGCGGAAGGAGGAAGCCCGCATCCGAGTCGACGGTCCTCGACGAGTGGCTGACTAGTGTGGCTTCCGAATGGCCAAAGGTGTAGATCGATGTTGGTGTTGTGTCCTGGGCCATGCTGTTGTGGCGGGGGCGGAGGCTCCGAGTTGTTACCGACTGTGGGATAGTGCCGTTTCTTCCAAGGGCCCTGGTCTAGTCCAAGGATGTCGGCTTGGAGAGCAGATTGGGACGGCGTCACCGCTGTTGGGCCAAGGGGGACCTGAGTCTTGTTGAAATAGAGCTGGGAAGAACGGCAGCGATTGACTGGTAGACTGTCAGCGTTCCCTCGTGGAGGGAGTTGGAAAAGTCGTGCGATGTCTTGAGCTCAAGCATCCACCGGCCAAGAGAGAGTCGTCGGGCAGTGGAGCGATTGTGAGTGGGGCTGACACGAACGCGGCAAGGGCGCGGGCAGTCGCGACTCCCGGTATCGCTAGCGCGTCAAGCTCCGCCGTCCATAAAACGTCCTGCGCGTCCACCAGACCACGTCTCGGACATGTCCTGACAATTCTCCCCAACTGTTCCTGTCTACCGTTTGCAATTGTTCGTGATATAGCTCGCGTGTCGTTGTCGGGACGAGATGGCCGACGGTTCCCAACTCACGGGCGCGGCCCGCACGCCGGCCAAAGTCGCTGGTGGGCCGAAGAAGTCGACGAGCTCCACGGGGAAACAACAGAGCATTTTGGGATTTTTCTCAAAGGGCTCCTCCGCCGGTGCAAATGCTTCCGCGTCCTCGTCGCCGGCCGCCAGATTTCCGCCGACCGGCAAAGAAAACCGTCCCAGTCCGTCCCAGCCCAAAGCCACCAAGTCGGCGACGGTTCCCAAGATCAAACACCCGTCGAGCAACATCACGCCGGCTCCGAGCAGCGACCCCGCCAGCCCGCAGGAATCCAGCGCGGGCACGGCGCCGGCCAAGGTAGCAACGCAGAGCCTGCCGTCGCCGCTGACACCTGCTGAAGCTGTTGTCAAGCCCCGGGCCGCTCTCCCAATGCTCGCCAGCAGCAGCCCCAGCCGAAAGGTACGACGTCGACCCGACGACTTTTCGGATGTCCCGCCCGCTAATGACCATCTTACCTCCAGGCAAGGAAGGCCGTCAACTACGCCGAGTCGTCGGACGAGGACGAGGACGTGTTTGCGGCAATGCAGTCCAGGCAGTCCCAGAGACGCAAGGGTAGGGCCGTCGTTCTCGAAGACGAGGACGACGAATACGACCTCGGCGATGACGCTGCCGTTGACGAGGACGGTACGTAAACACTTGGCCCGCGTTCCGCCGACGGTGCTGACCGCGGCAGACGACATGGCCGACTTCGTAGTCTCGGACGACTCGGACGCTGCCTCCAAGACGAAGAAGAGGAAGCGAGCTTCGAAGCCCGAAGCCCCGCGCAAGCGCCCTACGGCGTCCCCCACCCCGTTGCCGAACGAGGGCGAAGAGGAGGACCACAACATGTCGGATTCGCCGTCGGGGACCACCACCGACCAGTGGAAGTACGACCCCGACAACGTCCAACCTGCCACCCAAATGGTCCAAGCTCGCCCTACCGCGCCGCGACAGTCCTCCGGCTCGGGAAAAGGCAAGGAGAAAGCCCACACGAGGGAGCCGGAGCAGAGGTACCCGTGGCTGGCAAACATCATGGACATGGAGAAGAGGACGCCGGACCATCCCGAGTTCGACAAGTCATCCGTTTTCATCCCCTCTCACGCGTGGAACAAGTTCTCTGCTTTCGAGAGGCAGTACTGGGAAATCAAACAGAAGCTGTGGGACACGGTCGTCTTCTTCAAGAAGGGCAAGTTCTACGAGCTGTACGAGAACGACGCCACCGTCGGCCACCAGCTCTTCGACCTCAAGCTCACGGACCGCGTCAACATGAGGATGGTCGGCGTCCCCGAGAGCGTTCTCGACCACTGGGTGAACCAGTTCGTCGCCAAGGGTTTCAAGGTGGCCAGGGTCGACCAGATGGAGTCGGCCCTCGGCAAGGAGATGCGGGAACGCGACGGCGACAAGGCCAAGAAGCAGGACAAGATCATCAGGCGCGAGCTGGCTTGCGTCCTCACGGGCGGGACCCTGGTGGACGGAAGCATGCTGCAGGACGACATGGCCACCTACTGCGCCGCCATCAAGGAGTCGACCATCGACGACAGGCCGGCCTTCGGCATCGCCTTCGTCGACGCCGCCACGGGCCAGTTCTTCGTCTCCCAGTTCCAGGACGACGTGGACCTGACCAAGTTCGAGACCTTCGTGGCCCAGACGTCGCCCCGCGAGCTTCTCCTGGAGAAGTCGCACCTGTCGCCCAAGGCCCTGCGCATCCTCCGGAACAACACGACGCCCATCACGCTCTGGAACCACCTGAAGCCGGGCACGGACTTCTGGGACGCGGACACGACGCGGCGCGAGCTCGACTGCGGCGGCTATTTCGCGTCGGACGGGGCGGACGCCTGGCCGCAGACGCTGGCCGACGCTCGGGACGACGACCTGCTCATGTCCGCCCTCGGCGCTCTCGTGCAGTACCTGCGCGCCCTCAAGCTGGAGCGCAGTCTCCTCTCGCAGGCCAACTTCCAGCAGTATAACCCCATCCACCGGAACGGCACCCTCATCCTCGAGGGACAGACGCTCATCAACCTGGAGATCTTTGCCAACAGCGCCGACGGCGGTGCCGACGGTACCCTCTTCAACCTGCTCAACCGCTGCATCACGCCGTTCGGCAAGCGGTTGTTCCGCCAGTGGGTCTGCCACCCGCTGTGCAACACGCAAAAGATCAACGAGCGCCTCGACGCCGTGGACATGCTGAACGCCGACCGCAGCATCCGCGAGCAGTTCTCGGCGCAGATGGCCAAGATGCCCGACCTCGAGCGGCTCATCTCCCGCATCCACGCGGGCGTCTGCAAACCCGCGGATTTCGTCCGCGTCCTGGAAGGCTTCGAGCAGATAGAGTACACTATGGGCCTCCTGAGCGCGTTTGGCGGCGGCAACAGCATCGTGGATCGCCTCCTGGCGGCCATGCCGGACCTGAACGAGCCCCTGGGCTACTGGAAGGGCGCGTTCGACAGGAAGCAGGCCCGCGACGAGAAGCTGTTCATCCCCAGCCGGGGAATCGAGGAAGACTTTGACAGCAGCGCGGACAACATCCAGCGCATCAAGAGCGATCTCCAGGCCATCCTCGACAAGCAGAGGAGCGTTCTCAAAAACCGGAGCATCAAGTTTACCGACGTCGGCAAGGAAGTTTACCAGATTGAGGTCCCCAAGGCCGTAAAGGTCCCCAAAGACTGGAGGCAGATGTCGGCGACGGCGAGCGTCAAGCGGTACTACTTCAAGGCCGTCGACGACCTGGTCCGAGAGCTGCAGGAGGCCGAGGAAACACATTCGCAGATAGCCCGCGACATCGCGTCGAGCTTCTTCCGGCGGTTCGACGTCGACGCCGAGACGTGGCTCCAGGCCATCCGCATCACGGCGCAGCTCGACTGCCTCATCAGCTTGGCCAAGGCGTCGTCCTCCCTCGGCCAGCCCAGCTGCCGCCCGACCTTCGTGGACGAGGAGCGGAGCGTCGTCGAGTTCAAGGAGCTGCGACACCCGTGCATGCTCAACGCCGTCGGCGACTTCATCCCCAACGACATCAAGCTGGGGGGCGACGAGGCCAAGATCAACCTGCTGACGGGTGCGAACGCGGCCGGAAAGTCTACGGTTCTGAGAATGGTATGTCTCGTCCCTTGCGTACTCGTTTCGGTTCCCCTGCTCACCACCGCACACAGTCCTGCATCGCGGTGATCATGGCTCAGATCGGCTGCTACGTGCCGGCGGTCTCGGCTCGCCTCACGGCCGTCGACCGCATCATGTCCCGGCTCGGGGCCAACGACAACATCTTCGCCGCGCAGTCCACCTTCTTCGTGGAGCTTTCCGAGACCAAGAAGATCCTGTCGGAAGCGACGCCCCGGTCGCTCGTCATCCTCGACGAGCTCGGCCGCGGGACTTCGTCCTACGACGGCGTGGCCGTGGCGCAGGCGGTCCTGCACCACGTGGCGAGCCACATCGGCTGCGTGGGATTCTTCGCAACGCACTACCACTCGCTCGCGACGGAGTTCGAGAACCACCCTGAGATCCGCCCCCGCCGGATGCAGATCCACGTCGACGAGCAGCAACGCCGCGTCACGTTCCTGTACAGGCTTGAGGACGGCGTGGCGGAGGGCTCGTTCGGCATGCACTGCGCGGCCATGTGCGGCATCCCGGACAAGGTCATCCAGAGGGCCGAGGTGGCGGCGCGCGAGTGGGAGCACACGAGCCGGCTCAAGGAGAGCCTGGAGCGGGCCAAGACGGGATGCTACATCCCCCTGGGCGTGCTGAGCGACGTCGCCGCGCTGCTGCGGGACGACGGGGACGAGATGAAAGAGGGAGGAGTCGATGTGCTGCTCCGCGCCATCGAGGCCTTGTGAGGGCTGGCGCTTGCACGGTGATCGCTTCATTGGCCCCTTTCCCGAGGAGGACCGGCGTCTGGTGTGCACGAGTGGCTGGAGTCGCGCGGGGGCGTCACCGGCGGTAGATACCGTCCGGAGGTAATGTTGCTGAGAGGTAATTAGAGTTTGCGCGGGTCCAGGCCCGGTTTCGTCTACACCAGATAGGACAGCGTGTATGAAAGGAGGTCGGATCAGGGTTGTCGTTCCAGTGAGTCCCCCCAATATTGGCCGCCGGACGGCACGTCGTTCGTCGCTTGCGTCTGCCAAACCGGGACAGTCCCAACGACGCCATGCTGGTTTAGGCGAGGGGGCGACGACGCCACGCAGTGCCCCCAGATCCCCCAGATATCCAGGCTTAGAATTACTACTCTATATGGGGGCAACGGCGAGAAACATGAAACGGGCGGACTATCCTCGCCGCGCGAATCGCGGCATTTACCTACTCCGTACTCGGTAGGTCTTACGCTGTATGCTCGTACGGCACGTGGTACCGGCAGTAGGCTCACAATGGAGCCGGGCACTCTGTTTCAACGTTCCAGGGCGTTTCTCGAAACTCGTCAGGCGGCCCCTGCGGCCTCGACGAAGCGATGGATCTCACCGAGTCCTGCGTGTTATGGTGCGGTCCCATGGTTCCTCCAGTTGAGGCGATGGCGTCAATTGGTGGGGGTATCGGCAAGCCCCCTGCACGTGGAGACCAGGGGGCACGAGCTTCCGTGCCATGGCTCCGAACCATCGCTGGCAGAGACGGACCTGGCCTCGCAGTTGGCTCCCGAGGACCACAGCCGTTGTGAGACATGTCTCTGCGTTCGGACGCGGTTCTGCATTGCAGAGTTCCCCGGCTTGGTCTTGGTCCACCTCTGCTGACGAGACTGGGAGACTGGGCACCAGCAATCTACCGGGAAGACGATCCTGGCACCGGCGGGCGCGCGCGTGAGAGGAGAGAGGGTCGAGAGAGGGTCCAGACGGCCGCCGGAAGCGGAAGAGGCACCCGTTCAGGGGCTCACGGGGAATCGATCCCAGCCATAGGGAGGGGCGACGCGTCCGGTTCGGTTGTGATAAGAGGCTGCGTGCTCCGGGCTCCCATCACAACGGAGCCAACGGAGCCAAGCTCGCCACGGGCGCCACTGGCCGGACGGCGGCCGTTAGCAAAACATGGCTCGTCCCGTTGGGCCGTCCAGCGGCCCCGGGGAGTGTCTCAGTCGAGGTGATGGGGAACACGGCTCGTGCCTCGTGCTCTCTCTCCAGTTCGGTGCTTTTCTGATGGTGGTGCGTCGCGGCCGGCCAATCAGGTGGCCAATTAGCTCCCTTGATGACTCCTTATCGGCGGGCGCTGATAGCCGTTTGGGCGTGCGTTGGGTCGTCTACCGTTTAATTAAGCCCTCCTGCAGCAGCGGCCCTCGTTTCCCTACTTCGTACCGCACCCCAGACGATGCTGACAGGAGCCCCAGAGAGCGTGGGGACCGTGGGAAGGATGCGATTGCCACCAATGGCGTCGGCCCCCGACCGCGTGTTTCCCCCTTTCCAGCCTCGCGGGGAGGGCTCGGGGCAACGCCGTCTGTGCTTCCACGCGGCCTGGGGGGCCGTTGGCCGTGCGGTGCGTCGTTGGGACACGACCGCGAACGACGACGCGTGAGATTTCCGGGGAGAAGCAGAGCTCCTGGACGCCGGCCGGGAGCCGGGCCCGTTGGGCACTCTCCAGGCCGCCCCGACCCCCCGTTCTCGCGAACCTGCCGTCAGCGCAGGAACCCAGCGAGCGCATATATACCTAGGTATTACGCCCGGCAGGGCCTGCCCTACATCTCCCGGCACTAGCGCATGTCAGGGCAGTCCAGTTCGCCTTGGACTCTCTCTGCTCCCGGTAGCCACTGGGCTCAGCACCGCCCGAGGTCTCGGCGAAGCGACCGCTGACATCGTCGGACACGAGTACGAGGAGCCAGGAAGGCCAGCAGGCTCCCGGCTGCGCTCAGAAGAGAGACGAGGGAAAAGAAGCAAGTTGTTCAGGGAGACGAGCGGCGCAGGGCGAGCGTCCCGAGAAAAAGCAAGCGCCGATTCCGACATATCAGGTCCCGCCGGCCGAGCACGACGTCGCGCAAGGGCCGCGAGAAGTCCGTCCCCGCGGGAAGCCTAGTCAACCCGAGACGCTGTCGACGACGCCCGGTTTCTGGCGCAATGTGAAAAGCAGGACCTGCGGAGCACGACGTCGACTCATCCACGAGGGCCCCCTAGGGCGGGCGCGGGTGAGTTCTGGTACCTCCCGGGCGACCCCTCGCGCTAGTGGCGTTCCCCGTTCCTTCGAGGGGTCTTCGTCGGGTCGGGAACATGGGGGGGGAACTGGGCACTGATCCGCTCACAGATCGGGCTCGCAGCCCCTATAAGATCGGGGGGGGATACCACTATGACAGTCGGGGCTGTGGATCTGCATCGTGCAACATCACAAGTCGTCCGGCGCGCAGACGCGTCTGTTCTCAGCGCCATACGGTCGGGTCCCGAAGCCGTGGATCTCCGGGGAAGTGGTGGGCGTCGCCCCTCCTGACCATTCGCCGAACCCCCACGCTGCCAACCTTATCGCGAAACGCGCCTTGGGCCGCCGCCGACAGGGCTCGGGAAACGGGCTCGCGGAATACCTATAGGCGGCGCTGGGCCCCGCGCACCCCTCGGCGCCGTCTCTGGCCTCACCCGAGTCCCGACCAGTTCGCCAGCGGGAGACCGCCGGGTCGCCTCGCCCACCATGTCCGGCCGAAGCGCCTACGTGCGCAAGAAGATCACCGAGACCCGGCCCGGCGAGAAGGGCCTGCCGCGCAGCCGCGCCAAGTCGACGACCAGCTCCGACGACAATGCCACCATCAGCGACTTCGTCATGCCGCCGCGGCAGGACACGGGCGTCGGCACCACCAACGCCCGCTTCCTCAAGTTCTCGGAGCCCATCCGCGAGAGCGAGGCGCTCAACTTCCGCGGCGACACGCCCGTCTACGGCAACAACAGCTCGGGTAGCCAGAGCGGGAGCAGCCTGGACGGCCGCCGGGAGGCGGCGGCCGCGGCCCACTTCCGGGGGCCCCTCGAGGACTTCGCCTACGCGCGCGCGCGCCGCCCCAACATCAAGACCGAGGACGTCTCGGGCATTGAGAAGTCGGGCCTCCGGTCCGTCGTCGACAAGAAGAGCGAGGAGGTGCGCAAGGGCCTGGCCAAGGCCTTCACCTTCCGGAGGAAGGACAAGTACGCCGACCAGGACAAGGCGCTCGACTTCCGGCCGCAGTCGTCGGCGACGGTGCGCGCGCACCTCGGCGGCGGCCACTCCAGCGAGGGCGACGTCGGCTTCGACTCGTTCGACGCGGCGCGCGGCCACGGCCACGCCGAGGCGTCGTGGGACGGCGGCGGCATGGGGCCGCCGCCGGCCGGCCGGCTGCCCCCCGTGCCCCAGGGCGCGGCGGTGCCCCCCATCAAGCGCTGGATCGGGGCCGGCCGGCCGGTGCAGCGCTGGGCCAAGCTCCAGAAGGACCCCGAGCTCTGGGACCCCAACGGCGACGTCCTCGTCTACTTCGCCCACAAGGGCCAGCAGCCCCGGCCCAACCCCTCCTTCCGGCTGTCGTCGCACATCATCGAGGCGACCGAGTCCCGGGTCCTCATCACGCTGCTGCGCCAGGGGTCCACCGAGGAGGACCTGCACATGCCGCCGTCGCCGGCCGGCGCGCCGCCGATGCTCCACCGGCACCTGGCGCTCGGCGGCCACGGACAGCACCTGGGCCCCCCCAGCGCGTACGGCCGGGGCCAGCCGACGCCGCCCATCTCCGAGGAGGCCAGCCTCGGCGAGGCCGACGGGCAGATCAGCTACGAGATGTACTTCCCCACGCCCTCCAACATGACGCGCATCGACCAGCTGCGGCACCTGATCGCGACGCGGAACGTCTTCGCGCTCCTGTACCACGCCTCGCTCGTCGGCCTGTCCCTGTACCAGGCGCTGTCGGACCTCCACCTGCGGCTCGAGGCGTACATGCCGGCCGACGCCGACAACATCGGCACCATCATCAACTACCTGGGCGCCCGGGGCATCGACGACGTGCGAAACGACCCCGAGGGCGCCGTCTCCCTGCTGGCCTGGTCGGAGGGCCCCGCGGTGCGGTGGGAGGAGGGATGGCGCGAGAGCTTCCTCCACTGCGCCGGCCTGTACGGCCGGCTGGAGACGTGCGCCGACTTCAAGAACGTGACGCCCATCACGCGCGCGCTGCTGGAGCGCGCCAGCCTGGAGACGCAGCTGCGGGTGCAGGCGGCCGAGGAGCGGCTCGCCGATTTCCAGTACGCCGACATGTGGCCGCCGGCCGTGGCCACGGTGGCGAGCACGAGCGGCCCGGTGGTGGCCAGCACGGCCAAGGCGGCGGCGGACCGGCTCCAGGCCTTCTTCATCTCGCACTACACGCGCGTCTACGGGCGGTGGCCGCCGCCGCCGCCGCAGCAGTCGCGGGCCGAGGGCGGCGCGGCGCGCCACGGCGACGACGACATGTGGCTCTCGCGGACGGTGGCGCAGTCGCTGCAGAAGGACTTCGCCGCGCTGTACGACTTCCTCGTCAACCGCGACATCGTCTGGGACGGCTCCGAGGCGCGGTCGGGCCGCAAGTGGATGCTGATCAGCGAGGCGGGCAACAAGTCGTTCGAGGCCGACACGCCCGACGTGCCCATGACGGACGTCATCGTCGAGTTCGACAACCGCCTGCGCTTCCCCCACATCCCGCACCCCTACCCGCTGGTGCCCGACTCGATCCCGCCCGCGGCAGCGCCAGCCGGCGCCAAGGAGAAGCCGTCCAAGAAGGCGGCGGCCGCGGCTAGCAACAACGGCGGCGCGCGGGCCGGGGCCCTCGAGCGGCGGGTCCAGCTCGCCTACACCGAGGCGACCAACATGCTGGTGCTCGGCTCCGACTTTACGCAGTCGGACCTCATCGACTCGTACTCCAAGTTCGAGAAGGTGGACAAGGTGGGCGAGGTGGACCCGTCGACGGCGCGGCGCGGGCGGTGGGTGCTCATCTACGGCGTGCTGCAGACGCTGGCGTCGGTGTCGGTGGACGCGCCCAACATCCGCTACCGCGAGGACGTGGGCTACCACCTGTCGCCGCGGCTCAAGGGCGCCAAAATGCCGCCGTGGAAGTCGGGGGCGGCGTCGGGGGCCGGCGGCGGCGCGGGGGGGCTCCCGGACGAGGCGGCGCACGAGCTGTCGCACTGCTGGACGGTCCCGCGGGCCTGGGCGGCGGCCTTCGCCGGCTCGTCGGGCAACGACTCGTCGGCGGCGTCGTCGGGCGGGTCGGGCAACACGTCGCCGGTGCACCGCGGCGCGCACGGCTTCGGCTTCCCGAGGCCGCCGCCCACGGTGGCCAGCAGCACGGCGCGCTCGAGCCTGGCCGGCTACCACACGCCGCACGGCGGCAAGGCGCGGTCGGTGCGCAGCAGCTCGTCGCTGGGCCGCAGCATGGCCGGCGGCTACCAGCTGCCGCCGCTGGGACTGGGCAGCAGCGCCAGCGTCTACTCGGAGACGGACACGACGGTGTCGAGCGTGCGGACGCCCGGGTCTCGCGGCGGAGGAGGGGGCCAGCAGCAGCAGCAGCAGCAGCAACGGCGTCGGCGGCGCGAACCGGGCGTCGGCGGCGGCTACGCGGGCAGCACGTTCGAAAAGGTGGACGAGGACTGGGCGTCGGTGGCGGGCACGGGCTACGCGGCGTCGTCGTCGGGCGGCATGGGCCACGGGCGGCCCACCACCGGCGGCGGCGGCGGCGGCAGCGTGGCCGGGTACACGTCGGGCGGGTTCCTGGTGCTGGACGACGCCATGGACGACTCGCGCAGCTACGCGACGGCGCGCAGCGGCAGCGAGCGCGACAAGGTGGTGCTGGGCATGGGGCGGGCGGGCGGCGGGCGCGGCAACGGCTACGGCCGGCCGCTGCTGAGCCGCGACGGGTCCGACACGGACAGCGTGGCGCCCGTGATCCGCGACTTTGACGAGCTGGACGTCATCGACGACCACGAGCCCTGAGTTTTGCGTGCGGGCCTTGGGGGCGTCGGCACGAGCACGACCGGCAGGCGGAGAGACGACGGCCCTTACGGGATGACGACGACGGGGACTTCCGGGGCGCTTCTGGGCTGTATATATCTTACGATCCCTCATCGGGGATTTCTGCATGGTCTTTGCTAGGGAGGCCGGAACGGGGCGTTCACCGAACCGGCACTGGATCTCCCCCGGATTGACGGAAAATTGGACAACGTGTTTATATGTACGAGATGGACTACTCGTGCGGGACAATGCAAAGACCCCCTCCTACGTTGCGTCGACGTGTCCGGGGAGTTACTCGTGTTCCGTGCCGTCTGCTGGTCGGAGAGGCTTACGGAGTACGAGGAACGGACTCGTTGATTCTGCCCGGCAGAATGGAGTTCTTCTCCACACAGTTGCAGGTCATCCGCCGGTCGTCTGCGAAGTACCGTACAGTTGGAGGCTATCCACGAACCTGGGCAGTGAAATCATCTGCAAGGCTGTACTTTCGCAGGCTACCGTCAGATCGAAGCTTATAGGCAGGTACAGTAATACCTTGTGCTCTGAAACGAGCATTGGGTTAACCCCAAGTACTCCGTAGACAGACCAGAACACCGAATTGCCCGCATAGGCCCGATGCCCCGCGGGCAGAGCAACCGGAAGCGAAGTTGGCAGAGGTGGGCAGGCCAAAACGAGGTGTGGGCGCCGAAGCGAGGTCGAAACTTGGCGTGGGCCGTCAGCCCAGCCTCTGTATTTCGGCGGGCCGCGGCACTTTTGGCCATCCAGCCCCGCCCTTTCCCGTTCCCATCGCCGCGACAAAGTCTTGTTCCTGTTCCTGGGAGCCGGCCGCACCGTCGTAACAAAGCGCACGTATATCAATCAATTGTCCTCTCCTCTCGTCTGGTTCAATCGGCTGGCCATCCGAACCCGTTCGAGCCATCCCCCCGGGTCCGCCGCTGCCATTGGACCTCTGGCCGGATCTGCAGGGCCACGCGGTGAAGCTAGCGTCCCGAAAAAGCCGCTCGCACGCCGGACCGTCACCTGCCGACGTCATCGGACCGCCTTTTTCGAACGGGACCCTGCTCGTCGCATTCTTCCCCGGGACCGCACTCCAAGGCACGGTCGCGGCTCGCACGGCGTATTTCTCACGAGCCTCGCGCGGCCGGTCGAGCAACTGTTTCTGCCCTGCGACACGATCCGGATCTCCCGTCTGCGGAGCTCTGTCGCGACCCCGCCCTCCGCCGAGAGACCCCCGAGCCGACGCCGCCGAAGGCGCATCGTGAAGCCATCCGCCGTCGAGACGCGCGCGTCCGCGAAGCCGCCGCCATGTTGTTCGCCGTCTTCTTCGCCTTCTGGCGCTTCATGGAGATCATCACCCTGGTACGTCGGCGGCCCTCGCCGCGTCGCGTCGCAAACCCGCGCTGACCCGCGTCCCTCGTCGCCGACAGATCCCGACTATGGGCATGCTGGCCTACTTTGTGGACATCTACGTCAAGAGCAACCTCCTGACGCCCACCTACATCCTCCTGCCCTTCATCATCTCGGTGCTGGGCCTGGCCTGGGCCATCTTCACCCTCTTCTCGTACCACCGCTCCTCGACCAACGCGTCCTTCGTGGCCTTCGTCGACCTGGGCTTCGTCGGCGCCTTCATCGCCGCCGCCTGGTACCTGCGCTTCATGGCCTCGGCCGACTGCACCCGCATCCTCCCCGGCGACGCCTGGGTGCTCAACTCGGGCGGCATCGTGGCCATCAGCGGGCCCGGCCTCGACGTGCGCGTCGACAAGACCTGCGCCATGCTCAAGGCCGTCTTCGTGCGTGCTCTCCCCCCCCCTCCCCTGTCCCGTGCGAGGCTGACCGTTGGCATCCCCCCGCAGGCCTTCGTCATCATGAACTGCATCTTCTTCTTCTCCACGGCCATCCTGGCCTGGAT
>Ga0247771_1000317_pt1 | contig 16399 bp, 18 predicted proteins | sample UWRJL197509C6_FD_179948 | JGI IMG/M metagenome (GOLD analysis project Ga0247771, IMG submission 179948) | Plant litter microbial communities from Arlington Agricultural Research Station in Wisconsin, United States - UWRJ-L197-509C-6 | ecosystem: Environmental > Terrestrial > Plant litter >...
ATGCCCATCAGGCTGATGTCGGCTTCACCGAGCGCAAAGTCGGTGCTGAAGCGGATGCCGGCCTCGCTGTTCAACACGCCGATGATATCGGTGGCGCCGCGCAGCCGTATGCGTTCGCGGTTGATCACCCGCACCTTATACACGGAGCTCTTTAATGATTGCGGCGCGAACTGCCCGGTCACCACAACGGCCTCCATGAGCTTTGCGGTTGTGTCTCCGTTTGTTTGCGCAGAAGCGGTGAGCGATGTAAGACCAAGCAGAAATAATAAGCAGCGGTATTTTGCAGTGTTCAGCATGTTGGTTGATTAAAGCAGACGGGCAAAGCAATGAATTAACGAAGGGAGAATGAAGCGAGATAGGGAAATGTGAGTTGCGCAAAAAGGAAATTGTGCCGGGCCATCATCGTGTTTTGCTGTGAGAGACAAGACCAGACCATGCGCCCGGACTTTATATCATGATCCGAAAAGAGCAAGCATTTCCAATGCCTTTGCTTCGTTGTCGGCCTTTTGCATCAGGGCCTGGAGCCGCGCATGATCGTCGGGCGAAACGGCCAGGTGCACACCCGCTTTCGGCGTGGCGATAAAAGCGGACCGCTCATCGAGGCTACCGTTTTCATTTACCGGACACACATAGTCTTCGATATACGTCAGCCATCGCGCAAACTCGCGCTGCGTCAGCGAAAGCACCAGTCCTGAAAAATAAACCTGGTAGTGACCGCAGTCATTGCAGCGTATAACATAACCACCCTTGCTCCGCGACAGCTCCTGGAAATTGCACATGGATTTTTTCTGCAAACATCAGCAATAGGAAAGCTGCATGCTTTTGAAAAAAGGAAAAGCCGTTTGCGCAAAAAGGAAAAAGCGGCGGCGTACTAACGCCACCGCTTTAAGGTATGATGCTATTACCTGAATAATTATAAATGAATCGCCACCGTTATATAGGCATTGCGTCCGTCGCTCGGCCAGATGCCCGCGCCGGGATACATCGTGGGCCGCTTGGTGAAATACTGCTTGTCGAGCACATTGTTGATGCCCGCGCGGAAACTGATGACCGAAGCGGTTTTGAGCGAAGCGTTCACATCCCAGATGCCATAGCCCGGCGTATAGCCTTTGGCGCCCGTGGCCGGCGGCTCCTTCGTATTCAGCGCATCGGAATAGGAACCCGAGGTATACGAATAAAGTATCGTGCACGTAAAGCCTTTGTACAGCACATCGAAGCCGTTGCGGCTGATCCAGTTGGGCGCGGCCTCCACCTTGTTGCCCACTATGCTTTTATTATCGGTTCCCGTCGATACCTGCCCGCGGATATAACGCGCCTGCATGTAGGCGGTAGATGTGAACAGCCCGGCATACAGCTTGGCAGATATGGGAAATTTATATTGAAGAAAAACTTCAGTACCGTTCGTGCGGCTGTCGCCGATGTTGGTGTGGTAGATATAAGGCGTGCTTCCGTTCTGCAGCACCAGCGTTCCCATTCTGTTCTTGTAGAGGAGCGAGAAAAAGTTCACGTCGTATTGCAGCCGCTGGAACAGCTTGCCCCTGAAACCCGCTTCCAGGTTGTATCCGCTGGCATCCTTCAGGTTCTTGTCGATCTGCTCGTACGTGGATGCGGGTATGATGTCCTTGAAAAGAACGGGGCGATAGGCCTGCGAGATGCCGCCGTAAAAAACATTGTCCTTATCCACGCGGTACTGCGTGCTCAGGCCCAGCAGCAGGAACCCGTGCCGGATGGTGGTGGGCAATTCATTCGCGGGATAGTTGCGAATGACGCCGCTCAGCTTCGAGTCGCCGCTCTCCCAGCGCAGCCCGGGCGAAACGCTCCAGCGGTCAGTGATGTAGAGTGCGTTCTCCGCAAACAGCGCTACGTTGTTCGATTTGAAATGCATGTCGCGGCCGAAGCCGGGCTCCACTAGGATAAAGTCGGCATCGCTGCCCGTCGTTCCCTTGCCCAGCTGCTGGCGGTGCAGGTCGTTGTTCATGTATACGGCGCCGGCCGTGAGCACGGCCTTGCGGCGCAGCAAAAGGTAGCGGTGCAGCAGGCGGCCTTCCACTGTATGGCTGTTGAAATTATCGATGTCCACCTGCCGGTTCTTATATCGGCCCGTAACGGGATCGATCGCATCGGGTACGTTGGCGAAGGCGTCGAGCTGTACGCTGCTGCGGGTGCCGAACACGCCGGAGGCAATCAGGCTAAGATTGGTGCGGCTGCCCATCTTCCAGGCCAGCGTAAGCGAAGGCACGTAAATATCGGGGCTGAAATAATTACGGCTGCGGGTGGCTGCGCGCGGGTTGGCGGCAAACATGCTGTCGTTCAGCGGACCCGGGATCTGGTACAGATATTTGGAGCGCCCGAGTTCGGCCTTCAGCGATAGCCTGTCGGAGAAACGGTATTGAAGCTGCACGAACTGGGCATCCGCCTTCGAAGCGCTGTTATCGCGATAGCCCTCCGACTCCCTGCGATAATAATAGGCGTAATATGAGAATTTTTTTAATGTACCGCTGACCGCATTATAGCTGCTGAGCAATCCGAACGAGCCGACGGTATTGATGCTTTCGAAAGCAAAGGCCCGGGTGCTGTCCGGCTTTTTGGTAACATAGTTGAGCAGTCCGCCGAACTGCGCGCCGTATTGCAGGGCGCCGGTGCCGCGGATCACCTCGATGGTCTCGAAGCTTTCCATCGGCGCGGAGTAGTGGCTGGCGGGATAGCCGTACATATCGGAGTTGATGATCACGCCGTTCTGCCTTATGTTGAATTCCCAGCTGCGGTGCGGGTCGAGGCCGCGGGTGGCGATGTTGATCTGGTTGCCGCTGCCGTCCATGTCATATACGAATACGCCGGGTACCTTGGCAAAAAGCTGGCGGCCCGTTTTAAGCGCGATGTTGCCGTTGGTGCTGGCGATGTTGACGAGCTCCGATTTTTTTCCTACCGTAAGCAGGCTGTTATGCTCCTCGGGCAGGTAGTCTATATCCCTGCGCATCCACGACTTTACGGTCACCCGCTTCAGCTCCTTCACCGTTATGCTGTCCTGGCAAAAAGCAGTTGCAGAAAGGAACAGGCCTATGAGGAGGCCCCTTGTTTTCTTGTCCATTTTCTCAGTTCTTGGTCGGAACAAACATACAAAAAAGGGAAAGAGAAGGAGAAAGCGAGCGGTTTGCGCTCATTACCAAAACCTTAGGGCGCGGGCGACAGGACGCTCTTTAACGAAGTCCATTTCAGGTTGGGATAGCGATCATTGTCGAGGGGCGAGAGCTTGGGAAGGCCGGTGAACATATTGTGCATGTACTGCATGCCCTGCCAGGCGGGGAAGACCTCCTTCTTTGCAGGAAAGAGGAAGCGGGTGATCTTTATCATGGTCTGCAGCCGGCCAAGTCCGCCCGCGCGGAACAAATGAAATTCCTGTCCTTTGGCTTCGGCCGCGATCCGCTTCAGGTCTCTTGCGCTGGCCACCTCGCCGGCAATGCGCAGGAAGCGGGGCGTGGACGGATCGAGGGCCGCCGCCGCCGTAAAAGCCGCGGTATCGGCAATGGTGGTGAAGTCCATGGGCTGGTCGGCATCGCCCCAATAAACGACGCGCTTCAGTCCGGAGAGCACTACGGGCGCCTGTCCGGTCAGCAGGTCGGCGAACATGCCGTTGAGTATGGACGTAGCCTTGATCGGCGCTTTGTTCAGGCGCTCGCTGAATTCCCGGCGGAGGTCGAGGTTGCGGTTGCTGCCTTCGGGAAGTTTGGTAAAATCTATGGAGAAGTCGGAGGGAATAAAACGGGGCACGCCGGCTTTTACGGCGGCATTCAGCAGGTGGGTCTGCGCATCCACGATCACCTCGCGCAGGCCGGAGAGGGCCGACACGACACAGGCGCCGCCTTCGCAGGCCCGGGCCAGCTCAGGCTCGTTGCCGTAATCGACTTCAATGACGTTTGCCCCGCGCTCCCTGAGCGCAGCCGATTGAACGGGCGATGTTCCCCTGCGTACGAGGGCCGTTACGCCTGCGCCGCTTTGCAGCAGGCGTTCGGCTATGAGCCCGCCCAGATGGCCGGTAGCGCCGGCTATGATAATTTTTGGCGATGATGTGGACTCCATTCGGTGCGTTTGGTTCTTTACAGATCAACAAGCCTGCGCCCCAATAGTTTACCAGGGAACTTTATAGCGAATCCTTCCCGTTCCTGTCGTTGCCGATCACGGTGTATTGAAGGTCTCTCTCCCTATATACGGTCTTCCCATCCACGTCGCGGTATTGCAGGCGCACATGAACGGTATGCCTGCCGGGTTTCGCGGATGCCTTCAGCCTGTAGCGGGCAAAGCCTTCCTCGCGCAGGGGCGTCTTTGCTCCGTTGATGATTATCTCGGGCAGGGCACGGCGGCTGAACGAGCCTATGCCGGCCGTAACTTCTATCGGCTCACCCGCGCGCACGGCCGAAGAGCTCAGGCTCATAAGCGGTTCTTCCACATAATAAAAAAAGCCCTGATCCATACGCGTATTCTCCTCGCAAAAGGTGAGCAGCTTGTCGCACATTATCTGCACGCCGTTCCGGACTTGAGCCAGCGCCACACCGGCCGCACCGGGCGCGGCATCGCTGAAAAACGAAGCCATGAAGGCCGGCTCGTTCTTATAGCAGCCGCTGTCCGGCAGAAAATAGCGTTTGCCCCGAAAGGTTCCGGCGAAGAGCGGATCGATGGCCAGCAGCCGCTCCCTGTGCGCCATCAGCCTTCGGTACAGCTCCGGGCCCCGCCGCTCCGAAAAGCCGCGGATGCCCGCCGCGTCCCGCTTTGCGGCCAGCTCGTTTTCAAGCGTATCCAGGTAGCCGCTCATCGCTATGGTACAGGCCCATACGCTGTCGATGCGCGGCATCCATAACCGCACCTTTATCCCCTTGAGCGAATCGATGGCGGTGAGCCTGAGCTGGTAGTACAGCACTTCGTTATGGTAATTGATGGTGCGCGTGCTGTTGTCGACCCCCTCCCTGAAAGCCTTGAGCATCAGGGGTTGGGACGATGGCGGGGTGGAGCAGGACAGCAGGCAGACGATACAAAGGGCGGGGAGCGATCGCACGCGCAGTAAAAAGCTGGGGAACATAAGCCGGTTTTACCGCAAACGGCAAAACCGTTTTTTTGTTTTATGGCGAGGCGGCGGCGGAGAAATATCATCGGTCATTTTCGCATATCCATTACCGCTATACATCTGCGCATATCCATGCCCGTTAGTCTCGCCGATAAGCGGGTGCAGGTTTCAGCATAATCCGGGAAATCTAGCCCGACGATCTTGCGGTACGGCCGGCCTTCAGGTCGGCAACCTCGCCTTCCAGTTCGGCGTTCCTTTCTTCCAGCATGTTCTTGAGGGTTTGCAGGGCCTTGTTCTTTTTCTTCAGGTCCATCAGCCGCACCACCTGCTTTGCCAGTATCGTCAGCGCTTCCACCTGGTGATCGGTCAGGTTCTTCTCTTCGCTGTCGATAACGCAGAGGGAGCCCAGCGCAAAGCCGCCCGGGTCTACCAGCGGGAAGCCGGCATAAAAGACCACGTGGGGATCGCCGGTCACCAGCGGGTTGAGGGCGAAGCGCGCATCCTTGCGGCTGTCGGGAACGATGCAGGGCCGGTCGGGCGTAAGGATGGTGTGCGAGCAGAAGGCAAATTCCTTCGGCGTTTCGCGCACTTCCACGCCCACGCTCGATTTGAACCACTGGCGGCTGTCGTCCAGCAGGCTGATGAGGGAAATGGGCGTGCCGCAGATCTCGGCGGCCAGGCGGGTGATGTCGTCATAATCCTCCTCCGGCAGCGAGTCCAGAATATCATAGCTCTTCAACGCCTGCAGGCGCTCGAGCTCGTTGGGTAATGAAGATGCAAGGTTCATGGGCTGAAGGGGACGTTAAAGCGTAAAATTAGGAAAATCAGCCATTGGATGGGAAACAGAGAGAGAAAGAGGGCGGGGCCTGAGCTTGGGCGGCGACTATTAACCAGCCGTACCAAGGAGAATAACAGGAAAAAAGACCATCATTGATTTATAGTCGTTCGGCCTGGTGAAGAGCAGCGGGCGCGGGGCTTGCGGGCATGTCGAGGCATCGGGCCGATTGTATATATCGTTTAATTTATTTTAATTTATAAGATAAATCGGCCGCCGGAACGCTGGCCCGCAGAGGCTGCGCAGACCCGGAGCTTTAAAGCAAGCCTGGCCGTAACCGCCCCATCTGCCGGCTAAATATTCCGAATCGCGCAGTTTAATTTGTTACATTGTGTAAACTGCCGAGATGTTCAGTGATGCAAGAATGCTTGGGAAAGTGAAAGCGTATGGAGCAAAACCAAACCAGTGAACCGAATTTTTCCGCTGCGGTCCCCCTTAACGGCCAGCTGCAGCTCGCCCTGGCCGCGGCCGGCATCGGTACCTGGAACCTCGACCCCTCTACCCGGCTCATTACCTGGGACAACTCCTGCCGAACACGTTTCGGCATCGACAACTACTCTATCGCCACCGAAGCCTTCATCGCCCTCCTCCACCCCGACGACCGCTTCATGCCGCAGGCCGCTTTTCGCGAATTGCTGCGCAGCGGCAAGACGATCTACAGCCCCCGCATGATGGAGAGCGACGGCGCCTTTCATCGCGTGCACATCACCGCCACCAGCGAGTTCGACGCCTCCGGCACGCTCGAATACATATCGGGCATCGTGCAGTCCGCCGAAACGACCCAGGCACCTGCAAATAAAAAGCTCGAGGACAACGGGCTTCCGGGCTTTCGCATCCTGGCCGATTCGATGCCGCAGTTCGTATGGCTTGCCGACCACCAGGGCGCCCTGCAATATTTCAACAAAGCCCTTTGCGACTATACCGGCCTGAATGAAGAAGGCTTCCGGGAGCATGGCTGGACCGGGATCGTTCACCCCGAAGAAAGAGCCGGACATGCCGAACGCTGGCTTCATTCCATCACTACGGGCGAGGACTTTCTTTTCCAGCACCGCTTTCAAAGCCGCTCGGGCACCTACCGCTGGCAGCTGAGCCGCGCATCGCCGCAACGGAATGCGCTCGGGCAGATACAGCTCTGGATCGGCACCAGCACCGACATTCACGACCAGAAATTATTTCAGGAAGACCTGCAGGCCAAGGTGAAGGAAAAGACCGAGGAGCTGCAGTCCATCAACAAAGCGCTGGCGGCCTCCAACAAGGAGCTGGCGGAAGCTAATAAAAGCCTCGTGCATTCCAACGAAGAGCTGGCGCAATATGCCTACGTGGCCTCGCACGACCTGCAGGAGCCGCTGCGCAAGATCACCATATTTTCCAGCATGCTCACGGACCAGGACCTGCCCGAGACCTGCCGCCCCATGGTGGGCAAGATCACGCAGTCGGTCGGCCGCATGTCGATGCTGATCCACGACCTGCTGGAATTCTCGCGCCTCCTCAAATCCGACGTGCTCATGCGGCCCGTGAGCCTCGGCGAGGTGGCGGCCGCCATCGTCAACGATTTCGAGCTGCTGATAGCCGAGAAAGGCGCGACGATCGACATCGGTCCCTTGCCCGTTATCCAAGCCGTGAGCCTGCAGATGAACCAATTGCTGTACAACCTGGTGGGCAACGCTCTCAAGTTCACGCAACCGCATCAGGCGCCGCATATCGACATCAGCGCGGAGCCGGTGAGCCTCGAGGAAGCGGGCCGCTACATTGAAAAGCCCGACGGCTATAAGAACTATTACCGCCTTTGCGTAAGGGACAACGGCATCGGCTTCGAAAGCAGGTATGCCGAGCATATTTTCGAGGTGTTCAAGCGCCTGCACGGCCGCGACACCTATCCCGGATCGGGCATCGGGCTGGCCGTCTGCCGCCGCATCGTGGCCAACCACGGCGGCGCGCTCTATGCCGAATCGGAACAGGGCAGCGGCGCAGCATTTTTTGTATTATTACCCGACCGGCAACAGGTCTTCGAGCCTTCGCTGCCGTCAGGATTTACCTGGACGAACTAACAAAAGAACCATCATCATGGCGCTAAACGGACCGATTATCCTTGTAGAAGACGACAGGAACGACGTCGAGATCATCGCGCAGGCGATAAAGGAACTGAAGATCGAAAACAAGGTCCTGGTCTTTCACCAGGCCCAGCAAGCCTACGACTACCTGCTCGTCACTACCGACCGGCCCTTCATCATCCTCTGCGATATTCGCATGCCCTACCTCGACGGGCTGTCCTTCCGAAAGAACATCTGCAAGAACCCCGAGCTGCGCAAGAAAACCATTCCTTTTATTTTCCTTACCGGCATCGTCAGCATCAGCATCGTGAATGAAGCCTACGACCTCGACGTGCAGGGCTTTTACCAGAAAGCCGGCTCCTACGAAGGCATAAAGGAACAGCTCCTCGCCATCTGCATCTACTGGAAACAGTGCCTTCACCCGAACAAGGACATCAAATAAGCCCTACCGTATAAATACAGTATAGCCCCTCCGCCCTCTTCCCCCTCTTCGTTTTTTATCCCTTTGCATTGCCGGAAAATCTCCGTTCGCGGGGGTAGAAAATTCTTTGCCTGCTGGCTTATTCTGGCTTACTTGCACCATGCCTATAGCGGAAAAGCTGCTTGCAGCCCGGAAGAATAAGGGACTGACCCAGGAAGAGTTGGCCGACCGGACGAACATCACCGTCCGCACGATCCAGCGGATCGAGAACAGCGAGACCACTCCCCGCCCCCATACCTTGAAGACGATTGCCGCCGCCCTCGATCTTTCGTGGGAAGAGCTGATGGCGCCCGAGCTTATCTCGCCCGCGGCATCGTCCCTGCCAGCTGCGGAGGCTGCGGTGGTCCCGGGCCCGCCCGACTACCGCGAGTTCCTGCAAACGATCTGCCTCTCCTGCTTTACCTACCTGGTGATTCCCTATGTGCATTTCCTGGTGCCGGCCTACCTGCTCAAACGAAAGAGGGTTACCGATCCCGCCGTTGCGGCCGCGGCCCGCAGGATCATCCGCGGGCAGGCCTACTGGGTCATTGCCCTCAATGCCGTAGTTCTGCTGACGCTGGCCTACAACCTGGCCTGCGCCTCGCTCGGCAAGCGGCAATATATTGTGGGTTTCCTGCTGCCGGTCTTCGTGATGTACGCCCTCAATGCGGTCGTTATCATCCGCCAGCTGCTGCGTATCCGACGGATGGAACCTGTAGGCATCGCCGCCTAAGGCACTGGCAATCAATAAATGTCGGGTTAATGTCGTGCGAATGACGGGTGGAGCGGCCGCAGGTCCGCCTATCTTCGGTTCACAAAAATTCGACGATGAAGACTGCCTCCCTGTATATCCCCGGCCTCCTGCTTTTAATTATTTTCGGAACCGGGTTCTGCTCCGCACAGATGCCTCCGCCCCTGCCGCCTAATGGACTGACATTACCGGCCAGCTCTTATACTATCCCGTTTATCTGGCAGGGCGCTGCGGCCGGATCCCGGCACGAACCCCATGCGGCGCTGCTGATACCGGTGAAGCTGCGCGGCTGTCCTAAAGTATTTTATATGCAGTACGACACGGGCTCGCCCTATACGGTCCTTTATAAAAGCAAGGCCGCCTCCATCCATGAAAAATATCCCGAGGCCCTCACGCTCAATGACAGCGCCGGTCTTGTAAGCGACCTCTCCTTTCTTGCCGGCACCATGCCCGTATCGGCCAAGAATGTACAGCTCAAAACCTACGGCACCGACGGCATAAGCTGGAAGGACCGCAAGGGCATCGAGATCATCGGTACCATCGGCACCGACCTTACCGACAACCGCGTGGCGCTGATCGACTACCCCGGCAAGACCATCACCCTCGCACCCGGCCTCGACGCCCTCCACCTGACGGCACAGCCAATGTCCGATTTCATTTACGTGAACCGCAGCATCCTCCTGCCGGCCACGGTCAGGGGTAAAAAGACCATCCTGTTCTTCGACTCGGGCTCGAGCGCCTACGAGCTGCTGACCGACAGCACCACTTATGCTTCGATGGCCCTGCCCGGCGCAGCAGCATCGAGCTACGCCTCTAATTCCTGGGGCCGCACCCTTACCGCCAACACCACCGCGGCGCGCGATACCCTGCTCGTCGCGGGGCGGCCGCTGCCGCTCCATGAAGTAACTTTTATACAAGGCGCCAGCCATACGCAGATCGGACAAATGATGAAGCTGGGCATCGGCGGCATGACGGGCAATAAGCTCTTCCTGTCCCACCGGCTGCTGCTTGATACGAAGAACAAAAAATTCGCGGTGCTGCCGGCCCAAAGCAAAAAGAGCAAGTAAGGTAAGGCACCGACCTTGTTTGTATCATCCAAGGCAACGCACAAGCGATCGATCGGTGGTCATAGCATGAAGCGCTTATGAACGATCGGCAGTTTCGTATGATTGATTATTTTAGAGCAGCGGCAGCAAAGCGGTTGCCGCGGAATAATGAAACCATGCACATCAAAGCAACCGCCCTCCTGCTTACCCTCTTCATCACCCGCTTTTGCTTCGGGCAATCAAAGGCCGAAGACCTGAAGATCGACACCACCATCAGCGGCTTTCATTTTGCGGCCAACTTCAGCGGCACCCTGGTGTATACGCCCAAAGGCCCGTCCGATATTACCGGCACCATCAACCCTTCCGCATTTTCCTTCTCCGTGCTCCCCCAGGCCACCTACGCCTCCGCCCGCGCGCAGATCGACCAGTTGCTCCGGATGTCCGTAACCGGCGGCTACACCCAATCAAACATTATAAAAAAAGACACGGTCATCAACGGCAACAAGGTTTACTACGTTTCGCTGAAGGAAACCCTCAAGGGCAGCGACTATCAGAACCTCGTCTTCGATGCCTTTGTCCTCAGAGGCGATACGGCCGTTATCTTCACCAGCGGCGACCTCGATAAAGGCCGCTATATTGAAGCGTTCAGGAAGACATTTTATACCTTCCGCTTCTGACCGAAAACGGCAGCGATAAACAAAACAGGAGCATCATGGCGCCGGAACCATACCAGAAGATCTACCTCTACAAACGCATCGTGCAGGCCAAGCTTTTCATCGATCGCCACTATGCCGAAAAGATCGACCTGCACAACATCGCCGACGAAGCCAATTTCTCCAGGTTCCATTTCATCCGCCTCTTCAAAACCATCTACGGCAAAACGCCCCACCACTACCTTACCCAGGTGCGGATCGACAACGCGAAACGCTTGCTGGCAGCGGGTTCCGGCACTGCCGACGTTTGCTTTCAGGTCGGCTTCGAGAGCGTTACCTCCTTTGCGGCGCTCTTTAAAAAACTGGTCGGAACTACACCTTCAGCCTTTCAGCACGGGCAGGCGGAAAGAAAAAAGGCCGTGGCCGCAAGCCCCCTGCAGTTTATTCCCAACTGCTTTGCCGAAACGCAGGGCTGGACAAAAAATAGCAATTTTGGAGAGGCCGCCTTCTGATCCATTTCCCATCTTTGGCCTTTAGCGATTCTTCACTCTTAAATTTAAAGGATGATTACCAAGATCACGCATACCTGCGTCTACGTGCTGAACCAGGACAGCGCCTATGATTTTTATGTAAATAAGCTGGGCTTCACCGTACATACTGATGCGCCCATGGGCCCGGGCGCACGCTGGCTCACCGTTTGTCCGCCCGAGCAACCCGAGCTCGAGATCACGCTCTTCCTCGTAGCCGAAGGCGGCATGTTCCCGAAAGAAACCGTGCAGGCCATGACCGATCTTATTAGGAAAGGCACTTTCGGCGCGGCCGTATTTACCTGCACCGACCTGATGGCCACCTACGAGGAGCTGACGCGCAAGGGCGTGGTCTTTAAAAAACCGCCGACTAAAGAGTTCTATGGCTTCGAGGCGCTGTTCGTGGACGACTCGGGCAACTGGTTCTCGCTCACGCAAACCGCCGCCGAATGAAAACGATCTTCGATCAGTCGACAAGGGATGAAATGATCCGGCGCATCGTCTGCCTCGGTGCGGACAGCAAGGCCATTTGGGGCAGCATGACCGTTTTCCAGATGCTGAGGCATTGCACGCTGTGGGAAGAAACGATCCTTCAAAACAAAACCCATCCGCGCCCGCTTATCGGCCGGCTCATCGGACCGATGATACTGCGCAGCGTATTGAAGGACGACAGCCCGCTGCGGCGCAACAGCCCAACCATTCCTGCTTTCCGCATACGGGAAAATACGGGTGACGTCGAAACGGAAAAAACAAGGTGGATCGCACTGATCGGCGACTATGGCCGCTATGCGCTGCCGGACCATAGCTTCATTCATTCCTTCTTCGGCAGGATGACGAGGGAGCAGATCGGCTACCTCGTTTACAAGCACGGTCATCACCACCTGTCGCAGTTCGGCTGCTAGCCGGAATGTCTGGGCAGGAAGACTGCACCGCTCTGCAAGGAGCCGGATCAAACACGACCTTCACGATCCTGCTGCCCGAAGTCTTTGCGGGCTGGCATCCCGGCCGATGATGAATAAAAGATTGTGGCTGATGCCCGCCATTGTCAAAGGCCGGCGAGGACGCGTATCGCCCTGCCGTATTTATACGGGTGCGCGAATGCGGCAATAATATAACTGCGTGGCCAACCCGTTCGGGATGAACGGGAAGTATGTTCCTGATGTTAAGATCAGGCTTTTTTGCTGTGCGAGAGTTGGGCGTGGGGCGCCGGGTCGTACACCATTTCGGTAACCAGGATGCGCTTGCCCGATATCTGGATGCCGTCGAGGCCTGCAATGGCGCGCTCGGCCTGGGCCTTCACGGGCATTTCGATAAAGCCGTGACCGGAAGAGCGGTTGTTCAGCTTGTCGCGTACAAGCTCTACGGACCCCACTTCGCCGTATTTGGAAAACATTCGTTGAAGATCGGATTCGATAAGGTTGGTGTTGAGGTTGGCGATGTGAATGTTCATAAAGTGGAATAAAGGATGAGTAAAGATCAGGGAGGGCAAGCTAGTAAGAGACGAGGGCAGTCGATGATCTGCTACTAAGGTGCGCGGCCGGAGATATCCCGATAAAATTAGCTCATTGGCCACACAAACGACGGTTTATTTATTTGGGGCCCGCGAGCCGCAAATTACTCCTACCTTCAAGACCGGCAAGCACTGATTATTTGTATGTTATGAATATCCTCGTGTACAACTTAAGCGTCAATATCATCAGCAAAGACCTTGAGCTCCTGTTTTCCGTGTATGGCGAGGTAAGCTATATAACCATCCTGCGCGACAAGCGTACCGGCCGTTCGAGGGGCCGCGCTTTTATCGAGATGCCGCAGGAGGCCCAGGCCGAGCAGGCCATACTGGCCTTAAATAATTATGTGCTCGACGGCCAACCGATCACCGTTCAGGAGATCCCGTATAAGGCCGGCGAGCACAATAACTAGGCGGGTCTTCCGCCGTCAGGCTTCGCGCTTGATGTTGATGGCTACGAGGCCGCGGGGGCCCGAGCCGATCTCGAAGATCAGGCGATCACCTTCCTTTACCTGTTCTGCTATATCGTTCTGGTGGAAGAATATGCTTTCACCGCTTTCATTATCCCTCACGAAACCGAAGCCCTTGGCCGTGTTGTAAAAACTGATCCGGCCTTTGCGGATCGTTTCTTCCTGGGGCAGGTCTTCCTGTTTGGGCACACCGATCACCATGTCTTCCTGGCTAAAAACTTTCTTTTTAGCGGGGTCGGGCGGGGTGGTGGAGATGTTGCCGTTTTCATCAATATAAGCCATCATTTCCTCCAGAGATTTTCCTTTCCTGGCGCCTGCCTTTCGCTCTTCCATCTTTTCCTGCTTGTTCTTTTTCTCTTGTGCGCGTTGCTTTTCTTTTTCTCTCTTACTGAAGGATTGCTGTGATCTCATGCTTTATTAATTTCGTGAAAGGGGTTGTTACTGACGGTTTGAAAATTTTTTTTGAACCATTGGAGGCATACAGGCGGATGGATTACCACCTGCTCTTGTTGTCGCCGCGGAAGGAGCTGTTGCCACCGCCGCCGCCGCGGGCAGGACGATCTTCCTGGGGCCTGGCTTCCATCACCTTGATGGCGCGGCCATCTACGGTGGTTTCGTTCAGGGCGCCGATTGCCGTTTGAGCGGCGGAATCATCCATCATTTCCACAAAGCCAAAGCCACGGCTCTTGCCGGTGAATTTGTCGGTGATGATTTTGGCCGAGGCAACTTCACCGTGCGGAGTAAACAGCTTTTTGAGGTCTTCGTCCTGCACGTTAAAGCTTAAGTTAGATACATAGATCTTCATGATCGCTAATGTTAAAATGATAAATATTGAGAAACAATGGTAAAGGGTTAAGCTAAGCAAGCAGAGCAGAACGAATTACAAGTGTGAGGCTCAAATAACACAATGAAGGTAAACTATTATGCACAGTATTAGTGTCAAAACTATCATAAACCACCAGGCCCGGCCGCGAATGCGGTTAATTCAAAGTATATTTACAGACCGATCCGACCGTTGGCATACCGTCTTCATCTCCTCATCCCTTCTCCCGGTGTCTTCGGGCTTGCTGCTAACTCTCTTGATTAAAGGCCTTTAACCCGCAAAAACAGGTTTATGAATATAGAAGACATCGAAAAATTCCTGAGCAAAAAGAAAAACAGCGTGAACTATGTCAAGATAACTTTCAAGAAAAGGGAGTCGTTCTACGGCCTTTTCCTGCAAGACGCCGACTACGGTTACCTGAAGGCCAAGAACCTGTGGCGCATCGTTCCCCAAAGCCAGCTCGCCGCCTATAAAACCTCCAAGAACGTAAACCTCGCCAAGATCTTCAACGGCATCGAGTTTTCCACCCTCGCCACCTACGAGGACAGCTTCAACGACCCGGCTGCTGCCCTGCCTGCCTGATCAGCTTCACCGCACCGCGCTACAAAAACACATCGCCTATTAATATGAATTAAAATTATATCTACATCAATATAGATATTATTTTATCAAATAATCATTCTGCATCCGCCGGCAACAGTATCCTGAACACCGAGCCCTCGCCCGGCGCCGATTCCGCCCACACATATCCATCGTGATTCTGCAGCACCTTGCGCACGATCGCCAGCCCCACGCCCGTGCCCGAGTACTCCGACTTGCCATGCAGCCGCCGGAACATCTCGAAGATCTGCGCCGCATATTCCGGCTCGAAACCGATCCCGTTGTCCCGCACCTCTATCAGGTGGTAAGACCGGTCCGCGACACCCGCCGGCAGGTCCGGCATATCTCCGCCCTTCACCACCTGCGCGTTCACCGTGATCACCGGCGGCACATCGGGCTTGCTGTACTTGAGGGCATTGCTCAGCAGGTTCTGGAACACCTGCTGCAGCTGGCTCCGGTTGGCGGTCACCCGCGGCAGGGGATGCATGACAACCTGCGCGTGCTTCTCCTCTATCGGCAGCTCGAGGTCGGCGAGCACCTTCTTCAGCTTTTCGTTCAGATCCACCTCTTCCATCATTCCGGCCTGGTTGCTCATGTGCGAGAACTCGAGCAGGTCGTCCACCAGCAGCTGCATCCGCGCGGCGGAATTTTTAATGCGCACGAACAGGTCGCGCTCCCGCTCGCTGGCCCGCTCCGCAAGGCTCTCGTGCAGGCGCTCTGCGAAGATCAGGATCTTGCGCAGCGGCTCCTTCATATCGTGCGAGGCGGCATGGGCGAAATCTTCCAGGCTGTTGTTCGAGCGCTCGAGCGCGCGCACGGTCTGCTCCAGCTGCAGCTGCGATTTGCGCAGCGTGGTATGATCGGTGAGCGATACGAGCACGTAGCCGTCGATCCGCGAGCTTTGTATATCGAGGTAGCTTTCCTGTCCGTCGTGCACGTAATGCACTTCGCCGCGCTGGCCCTCTCCGGTCTCGAAAGTATGCCGGTACATATCGAACATGGCGCTGGCCTGGTAGCCCGGAAACCAGCGGCTGACGGGCGTTCCCTCGAGGGCCCGCGGCTCGCTGCCCACGAAGGAGGCAATGGCCGTATTAACGAGGTTGAAGCGAAAATCGACGAGGGCGCCGGCATCATCAACTATTGATGCGAGGGTGAACATGCCGGTCTGCGCCGAATCGAAAACGGTCCTGAGGGTATCGGCGGCGCGTTCGAGGCTCAGCTGCGCTTCCTTGATGGCCGTGACGTCGGTGAATATTTGTATGAGGTGGTTGTGGTCGAGGCGGGACACGGTGAGCTCGAGCCAGCGTTCGGTGGCTTCCATGTAATACTGCATGAGAAAGGGCGCGCCGGTCTCCAGGGTTTTAATGCAGGCCTGGTAGTAGGGCGAGCCGATCACGCCGGGCTCGATCTCGGTGGCGCGTTTGGAGAGATAAACATCTTTGGGCAGACCGATATAGCGCACGGCGGCATCGTTGGCCATGATGGTGAGGGCATCGACCACCTTGCCTTCATCGTTGCGGAACACCTCGCTCACCGATATGCCGTTGGATGAATTTTGAAGGATGCTGTCGAGGAGGGACTTCTGTTCCTGGAGCTGGCGGGTCTGCTCTTCGAGGCGGC